>Ga0079305_1001414_pt1 | contig 31939 bp, 27 predicted proteins | sample LMS_cellobiose_e_FD_79183 | JGI IMG/M metagenome (GOLD analysis project Ga0079305, IMG submission 79183) | Rumen-fistulated moose microbial communities from Alaska, USA - LMS_cellobiose_enrichment | ecosystem: Host-associated > Mammals > Digestive system > Stomach > Rumen fluid ... | reverse complement strand
TTGCCATGAGGTACATCCTGAAGTCCATTTTTGTACTTCGTGGCAACTATTTGTCCATTAACGGCCCATTTCATGCCGCGAAGTACATATCAGAGGCGAATTTTGGATTTCGTGGCATTTCAGGGGTGGCAGCAGGTAGGTGGAGGCGAATAGGAACGCAGGCCTCCACCTCCCTGCTGCCATCCACGCGACGTCTGCGTTGACATTTTCGGGCATTTTTGTCACTGCGCGCGTCGTCATCGACGTCCGCGTTGACATTTTTAACCGTTTTTGTTCCCCTGGCCGTCATCCTGTTGTTTGACGGCAGTCAGCCATGCTCCTGTCATGCAGGAGGGAAATGGCCTAGTGCAGTTCAATCACCTGAAAATCATGGGATTGAACCGTTAGCGTATGCACGGTGCGCACTAGTTTGATGCCAAGGTAGTCCAGCGCCTCCGGCGGGATGCGGACGGTGATGTCGGCAGTATCGCCGAAGTTGGATACTATCAGGAAGGTCTCTTTGCCGTCAGAGCGGAGCCAGGCGAAATGGCGGTGGGGGTTGAAGGCACCGTCCTGGCAGTAGCAGAGGTCATAGGTTTTCCCTTCCCTAAAGGCGGGAAGCTTTGCAAGTTCAAGGAGTTCCCTGTATGCGGTAAGGACCTCTCCGGGACCGAAGTGCCTTGCACTCCAGTCGAAGATGCTGGTCCTGCCGTCAAGGCCGCTGAAGCCCTCTTTGTCCATTCCCCTTTCACCCTGCTCCTGGCCGAAGTAGAGCATGAACGGAGCCGTGTTCCAAAGGAGTGAAACCGCAAGTGCGGCGTAGCCTTTTTCCGGACTTCCGCAGAAGAAATCGGACGCCAGGCGCTGCTCGTCGTGGTTTTCCAGGAAATTGAGCATGCGCGGCTGGAGGTCTCCAAGGAACTGCCAGTCACGGGATATTCCGGTGGCCGATGCTCCGCTGCACGAAACAGCCCTCAGGGTATCATAGAAGCAGGATTTGTCGTAAAGCAGGTCAAACCCCACTTCCTCTATGTACATCCGGTACTTGTGCTTCTCGTAGACTTCGGCAATGAAAATGACCTCAGGGAACTCCCCTTTTATCTTTGCAATGAGCCAGGTCATGAACTCAGGCGGGACCATCTCCACCATGTCGCAGCGGAAGCCGTCCACGCCTCTCAGGGCCCAGAAACGCACGATGTCATACATCCTGTCCCAGGTGGCGGTGTGGAAGTCACAGTAGTTTAACCTGACGGTCTCCCACCAGTCGTTGATTCCGGGTGCGGGAGTGAAGGCGTTGCCGGAAGCCTTGGCCGGGAATTCCTTGTACCCTTTGCAGTCTGCTGGCAGAGTCAACTCTTCCCCAGGGTAATAATAGAAGTCGTTCTCCGGAGCCCAGTGGACGGAAGTATCGTCCCTCCTTCCAAGGTTCACGTTTTCCCTTGCGACGTGGTTCGGGACAAAGTCGATTATGGCCTTGAGGCCGGCCTCGTGGGTCCTGTCAACCAGCTCAAGGAATTCTTTCATCCGGTTATCCTTATTATTTGCAAGATAAGGGTTTACGTCATAGTAATCCACTATTGCATAAGGACTTCCGGCTTCTCCTTTTACCACCTTCTCAGTGGCAGCTGTGGCATGGCGGATTACACCCGTATACCACACGGAGTCCATGCCCAGGGAACGGATGTATGAAAGGCTTTCCGCGTCTATGGAAGAGAACTTGCCCTCTTTCCACAGGCGCGGAAGCATTTGGTAGATTCTGAATTTTCCCACCGGATTACCAGTTCAGGATTTTCTTGAAGTCGTAGGCCTCAGGGTTGGGAACATACTTCTTTGCGGCCTCGTAGTCTGCCGGAGTGATGTAGTGGCAGATGTGTCCGAAGTAGTTCCGGGAGGTGCCTCCGTCGATGTCTACGCGGCGAGGAGGAATCTTGCCGTCGGCCTGCTGAAGGTCCTTGAGATAGAGCGGATGGGCTGTACCGAAAGCATCGACATATACCATGCAGCCGGTCTCTCCCTTTGCGAAGAGTTCATAAGCTCCCATTGCAAGTTCCGTGCAGTATGTGAGGTCATAGCCGATAGGATCCTGGCAGCGGACATCGTAACCGATCTCAACTGGACGGGTCTTGACCTTGAGGCCGATTTCCTTGAATTTCTTCTCAAGGATATCGTTGAAGAGGACGGCCTTGGAGATCTTGCCAAGCTCGGGGTGGCCGTGCTCGTCATAGGTCATGGAAACGCCAGCGTTCTTGATTTCCTGGGGATCAAGGTCATGGAAAACGCCCTCTGCAACCACTACGGTGCCATAGCCGATGCCAAGGATATTGCGTTTGATGATTGCGGAAAGGGCAAGGTTCACAATCTTGTCAAGGGTGATTGTGGTCTTGTTGAACATTTCCGGGATGATTGTCATGGGGCAGTGCGTGGCCTCACCGATACCAAGTGCCAGGTGACCTGCGCTGCGGCCCATAGCGCTGATGATGAGCCAGTTGCCGCTGGTGCGTGCATCCTCATAGACGGTGCGTGCAAGGTGGGCGCCTTCATCCTTTGCGCTGTTGAAGCCGAAGGTGGGGGCGTTGCCGGGCAGAGGAAGGTCATTGTCTATGGTCTTGGGCACGTGGATGTTGTGGATGGGATACTTCTTTGCCTCAAGGAACTTTGCGATGCGGTTTGCTGTGGATGCGGTATCGTCACCGCCGACGGTAACCAGGAGCTTGATGTTGTTTTCCTGGAAAAGGCCAAGGTTGAAGTTCTCTTCAAAGTCTTTGTCAGTGGGTTTGAAACGGCTCATCTGGAGGTAGGAGCCACCGCGGTTGAAGTAGGCATCGGCCTTGAAGAAGTCGATATCCTCTGTGCGGGGAGTGCTTGAGAAGAGGCCGCTGTATCCGCCGTGAAGGCCGATTACTCTGTAACCATTTGAAAGGAAAGTCTTTGCAACAGACATTACAACGGTGTTCATACCCGGTGCCGGGCCGCCTCCGCAGAGGATGATAATGGAATCTTTCATAAGTGAATGGAATTTGTTCTTTGTAACGCAATTTCTAATCTACAAATATAGCCATTTTAAAAATTTTAAGCAATATTGAAATAAAGACGGATTTTTACTAAATTTGTAAATTATGGAAAAGAATGCAGCAAAAGCGCGTATAGATGAACTCCGGGCCGTTCTGAACGAGAACAGCCGACTATACTATGTAGAGAATGCACCCGTGATTTCTGACTACGAGTTTGACACGCTTATGCATGAACTTGAGGCGCTTGAGGCAGAGTTTCCCGAATTCATAACCGAAGACTCCCCCACCCGCCGTCCCGGCAGCGATATCGGCACCGGATTCGTCAAGAGAAAGCACCGCTATCCCATGCTCTCACTTGCAAATACATACAGCACCGGTGAAGTGGAAGAGTTCTCGGAAAGGGTGTCCAAGGCACTCCAGGGCAGGAATTTCTCCTACAGTTGTGAGCTTAAATTCGACGGAACTGCAATCTGTCTTACATACAGAAACGGAAGGCTTTTCCGTGCACTTACCCGTGGCGACGGCGTCATGGGAGATGACGTCACGGCAAATGCAAAGCGCATCGGCAACATCCCTGTACAGCTCAAAGGAGAGAATATACCTGAGGAATTCGAAATCCGCGGAGAGGTCCTTATGCCTTACGAGTCGTTTGACAGGCTCAACCGGGAAAGGGAAATCCAGGAGGAGATGCCATTTGCCAATCCGCGTAATGCCGCAAGCGGTTCTTTGAAGCTGCAAGACAGCGAAGAAGTCGCTTCCCGCGGCCTTTTCTGTACCCTTTACCACATTCCTGCCGGCCAGCTGGACTACCCTACACACGATGCTGCGCTGTCTGCCGCCGCTTCCTGGGGCCTCCCTGTTTCAGAACACCGCAGAACCTGCCACGGAATAGCAGAAATAGAAGATTTCATTTCCTACTGGGACACAGAGCGCAAGAACCTCCCCTATGCCACTGACGGCATAGTGATCAAGGTGAATGAACTGGACATCCAGGAGGAACTTGGATATACTGCAAAGAGCCCGCGCTGGGCTGTCGCATACAAGTACAAGGCAGAACAGGCCCTTACCCCCATCCTGTCGATTGACTATCAGGTGGGCCGTACGGGTGCCGTAACCCCTGTTGCAAATCTGGAACCGGTGTTCATCAGCGGCACCATGGTCAAGCGCGCAACTCTGGTGAATGAAGACCAGATCCGCATGCTGGACATCCATGAAGGAGATTATGTATACGTAGAAAAAGGCGGAGAGATAATCCCCAAAATAACCGGTGTAGAAGAATCAAAACGCGCTCCCGGCGCTGTGAGACCGGCATTCCCTGCCGTATGTCCGGACTGCGGCACTCCCCTTGTGCGCGAAGAGGGCGAAGCCAAATGGTTCTGTCCCAACTCCAAGGGCTGTCCTACACAGATCAAAGGCAGGCTGGAGCACTTCGTCTCCAGAAAGGCCATGAATATCCTCTGCGGGGAAGCAACTGTCTCACAGCTCTTTGATGCCGGTCTTCTAAAAAAGCCCTCAGACTTCTATAAGCTGGGCAAATGGGACATTATCTCGCTCGAAGGCTGGCAGGACAAGTCCGTGAGCCGATTCCTTGACTCCATCGATGTGTCCAGATCAGTTCCCTTCGAAAGGGTCCTGTTCGCTGTGGGCATACGCTTTGTCGGGGAAACCACAGCCCGTGACTTAGCCCGCCATTTCGGAGACATAGACCGCCTGGCATCGGCAGGAAAGGATGAACTCCTGGAAGTGCCGGAGGTTGGCGGAGTCATCGCAGACAGTGTCTTCGCCTATTTCAGGGATGAAGACAATATTGCCGAAATTGAGGCGCTGAAGGCTGCAGGACTGCGTTTTTCCGTTGAGGCGCCGGCGCAGAAGGCATCGGCAGCCCTTGAAGGAAAGACCATCGTGATAAGCGGCAACTTCTCCATCTCCCGTGACGAAATGAAGGCCCTCATCGAGGCCCACGGCGGCAAGGCCGGTTCCTCCGTAAGCGGAAAAACCGCCTGTCTCCTTGCAGGGGAAAAGCCCGGTCCGGAGAAACTTAAAAAGGCCGCAGAACTTGGTGTCCCCGTCATTTCCGAGGCCGATTTCCGCGCAATGATTCCAGCTTCCGGAAACACGGTAAACACCATAATCGAAGAACCTACGCTGTTTTAGATGAAGAAGTTCTTACATAAGATTGCGGTGATAATCCGGTGGATTTCCATCTGGATTACGCGCATTCTGAAGTTCCTCACCCACGATATATGGTTCCTGAGGGAGGAAGACTTCACGCGCTGGAAAGGGCGTCTTGTGAGGGACCTCAAGACCGTTGTGCTCATGTACAACACCTTCATCGACCAGAAAATCGGCTATCAGATAACCGCCCTTGCATATAGGAGCATGTTGTCCCTGGTTCCGGCAGTCGCTATCGGCTTTTACCTTACGGACGGCCTTGGACTCCGTGACACCTTCGCGCAGGTGTTGTACTCAAATATCGGCCATGAGGAAGAGCTCATTGAAAGCCTCCTGCAGGCTGCCGATAATATCGTGATAACGGCAGAGAGCGGCCTCTTCGGATTTGTTTCCATGGCTTCCTTCGTGTGGATAGTCCTGTACCTGATGATGACTGTGCGCAAGGTCTTTAACAATGTCTGGAAGGTGGACAAGGAGCAGAACTTCTTCAAGATGATGGGCATAATAATCGGCATAACGATACTTGCTCCATTCGTAGTCATTCTGTTTTTCTCCGGTTCCGTGGTGTATTCACATGTTCTGGATCTCATTATCCCGGGTGGAACCATGCTTACTGAGAGCATCAAGAAATTTACGAGCTGGCTGCTCTTTGCCGCTGCCGCCGTCTTTATCATATCCATAATGTACAAGTATATCCCGGGTACCAAGGTGCTGTACAGGCATGCCATAAAGGCTGCACTCATCTCCGGCCTTGTATTTACCGGAGTCCAGTACCTGTATCTGGAAACACAGGTTATGGTGGCCAAACAAAGTGCAGTTTACGGCGCCCTGGCCGCGATTCCGCTCTTCATGATATGGCTTAACCTGGGATGGACAATCATCCTTTACGGGGCTGAACTCTCCTATGCCTTCCAGAATGTAGACAAGCAGAGAGTCACCTCGGAAGATATCGACCATATGAATGAAGAAGTTCTCCGCAGCCGAAGGGAGAGAATACAAAAAACCATGAACAAGCTATGAGTTTTTCGCAGTTCACAGAAGAAGACTATAAAGTAATCCAGGCCGAATGGGCCGTCCTCGAGGAAGCAGCAAGGAAAAGATGTGCATCCGAGGAGGAGTTTGAGGTGGTGAGGCGTGCCTTCGAATTTGCAAATGACGCGCACAGGAACGTGAGGAGGCGCAGCGGGGAACCATACATGATCCATCCCATTGCAGTCGCCCGGATAGTCGTGGACGAGATAGGACTGGGTTACAAGTCCATTTCCGCAGCCCTTCTGCACGACGTGGTCGAAGACACGGATTATACCGTAGAAGACCTCCGCGAAAGATTCGGGGACAAGATAGCCTCCCTTGTGGACGGCCTCACCAAAATCAAGAACGTCCTTGACACGGAGGAGAAGACCCGCGGAACAGACATCTCCCAGCAGAGCCTCCAGGCAGAGAATTTCAAGCGTATCCTCCTCACAATGAATGACGATGTGAGGGTTGTTCTCATCAAACTTGCCGACCGCCTCCACAACTGCCGTACCATTGAACACATGCCGGAGCACAAGAGGGACAAGATCCTCTCCGAGACCATGTTCATCTTTATCCCCCTTGCCCACCGCCTTGGCCTTTACGGCATAAAATCCGAACTGGAGAACATCTGGCTTCGTTACAAGGAGCCGGAAGCCTATGAGGAGATAAAGAACAGGATAGACCGCAGCGTGGCCGAAAAGGGCAAGGAAATGCAGGAATTCTGCGAACCCATAGAAAATGCCCTGAAGGACGTAGGCTTCAATTTCGAGATCAAGAAAAGGGTAAAGACTCCTTACTCTGCATGGCACAAGATGCAGACCAAGCAGATACCTTTCGAAGAGGTATATGACCTTTACGCAATCAGGATTATCTTTGAACCTGAGAACCGCTCCAATGAAACCGAAAGGGACCAGTGCTACCGTATTTTCTCCATCATCACAGATATTTACAGGTACATGCCTGAGCGCCTCCGTGACTGGGTAAAACGCCCCAAGCAGAACGGCTATGAGGCGCTTCACTGTACACTGCTCTCCCCTTCCGGAATATGGGTTGAAGTCCAGATCCGCACAAGGCGCATGGATGACATTGCCGAAAAAGGTATCGCCGCGCACTGGACATACAAGAAAAACGGCTACCTGGGCGAAGGAGAGAACGAAATGGATCTCTGGCTCTCACACATCACTGAGATTCTTTCCAATCCTGACGTAAATGCCCTTGAGCTCCTTGACATCATCCACAACGACCTTACCTCCACCGAAATCTACGTGTTCACTCCGAAGGGTGAACAGCGCATAATGGAAAAAGGCTCCACGGCCCTTGATTTCGCATATCTCATCCACACGGAAGTTGGCAACAAGGCCATTGCGGCCAAGGTGAACCAGAGGCTGGTCACCCTGAAACACGTTCTCAAGACTGGCGACAAGGTAGAGATCATCACTGCCGAAGACGGCCGTCCCCAGAGCGACTGGCTCCAGTTCCTCAAGACCAGAAAGGCAAGGAACCAGGTCTCGGACTATTTCAAGGCCCAGCGCAAGCAGACCGTAGAACTTGGACGCACAATGCTTCAGGCCCAGATTGACAGTCTTGGATTAAAGCTTGACGAACGTAGTTTCCACAAACTCGAAACCGCCTTTGAGGCAGAAAGCCGTGAAGAACTGTTGTTCGGCATCGGTTCCGGCTCAATTTCCATAAGCAACATAGGCGAAATCCTTAACAAGAACACATCCTCTTCCGGCTCGTCCTGGATTCGAAGGGTTCTCAGGCTCGATGAAAAGCCCAAGCCCCATCACGAGGAGAGCAAGACATATATCATCGGCAGTGTAGAGCATGGAGGGAGGTTCCAGATTGCAAGCTGCTGCAGCCCTATTCCCGGAGACCCCGTCGTTGGATTCAAGTCTCCGGACAGCACAATCACCGTGCACAAGAAGAGCTGCTCCGTTGCAGAAAGCATCGCTGCAACCCATGGAGACTGGGTGGTGGTCCCCCAATGGCTCGAACAGGCCGAGGACAAATCCTTCCTTGTGAGGGTATCCATAAGGGGTATAGACCGCGTGGGCCTTCTCAATGAAATAACCCGCTATCTTTCGCTTGTGATGGGCGTGAACATGAGAAAACTCACCCTGTCGGCCGACAGCGGCGTTTTCGAGGGCTATATCGACCTTTACATCAGTTCAAGGGAGATACTTGAAAAGATGATAAAGAAGCTTTCTTCGATTGAAGGCATAGAAAATGTAAGCAGAACCGCAATATGAAGCTGAAGAAACTGTTACCGCTCGTTCCTGCAGCCATGGTTCTGGGAGCAATGATGTTCCCGCAGGGCTGCGCAAATACAACCACGCCACCATCCGGCGGGGCAAAGGATACCATTCCTCCGGTAATCACCAAAGTGTATCCCCTTCCCGGGACCGTCAACGTTCCAACCCACAAGACCAAAGTGCGTTTCTGGTTTGACGAGTACGTAAAGATAAAGGATGCAAACGGCATTTTCCTTTCTCCCCCGCTGGAGAAAAAGCCCAAGGCCGTAATCCGGGGAAAATCCGTGGAAGTCACTTTCGAAAGCGACCTTGACTCCAACACCACCTATACCCTTGACCTTACCGGTGCCATTGCCGACAACAATGAAGGCAATATCTTCCAGGGCTTCACCCTTGTGTTCTCTACCGGTGAAAAGATAGACTCCATGTGCATGACGGGCATGGTCCAGGACTGCAACACGCTCATGCCCGTCAAGGGCGCAACCGTCCTCCTGTACAAGGACCACTCAGACTCCGCTGTCCTTAAAAAACGTCCTGTCGCGGCGGCAAAGACCGATGACTGGGGTTACTTCAGCCTTCGTAACATCCAGGATACCGTATATCGCATATATGCCATACGCGATGCCAACAACAACAATATCTACGATCCGGAAAGTGAAAGCATAGCTTTCCTGGATTCCGTTTTCAGGCCCCGCACTGTGTACAACGACTCCATCTACGAGTTCAAGAAATTCGACATGAAGGACACCGCCCTGTGCCTTGCCAGAAAGACAGACATCGAGCTGAACGTATTCCGTGAGAGACCCTCAAAGCAGTATATCGTGAAGAAGGAAAGGGTGGGGCTCCGCACTGCATACCTCACATTCATGGCGCCGGATACCAGAATCAACGCACTCAGGATAAAGGGAGTGGCTGCCGACAAGCTCATCAGCCAGTTCAATCCCCAGAAGGACTCGCTTGAACTCTGGGTCAACGACCAGCGCAAAATGCCTGATACTCTGCAGCTTGTAATCAATTACGACAAGACCGACACCCTTGGCCGCCTGAGGCCCACGGAGGAAACCGTCAAGCTTGCCATCACAAAGGAAATCCGGGCCGAGATGATGAAATCCTCGAGGGACCGCAAGCACGAGGACACCATCGCCGTCATGACCACCACTGCCGATGCCACATCCATCGAACAGAACGGTTTCCAGATCGAGTTCAAGTATCCCATCATTGCCGAGGCCTGGGACTCCCTTAAGTTCAGGAAGGTCAATCCACGCCAGCAGGAGTCCTTCGGAAACATAAACATAACCAGGGATTCCACCAATCTCAGGAAATACTCCATAATGCCCACCGAGCCTTTCCAGACGGGATATGATTACTATCTGAAAATCCCCTACAGGGTATTCCAGGACGTCAACGGCTTCTACAATGATTCCACTGAACTCAAGGTTACCCTTCCCACTGACGAAAAGCTCAGTTCCATTACTCTGGAGCTTTCCGGAGTGCATGAAAAGTACATCATAGACCTTCTCACCGAAAAGCGGGACAAGATAGTCCGTACTCTCATTGTTGACAAGGACGGCCCCGTGGTATTCCCCTACCTCAAGGCCGGAAGTTACTGCATAAGGATGACTGAAGACATCAACCGCAACAACATAGTCGATACCGGCAACCTCCTTGAGCATAAACAGCCGGAAAAGGTGCGTTTCTTCAAGCTGGACGACCAGTTCATGATCAAGGTCCTTGAGAAGGCTGAGATGCTTTGGAACGTAGATATGGAGGAGATGTTCAAATGAGAAAGTTCCTTCTGTCATCAGCAGTGCTGCTCATTTCTACACTTCTTGCCAATGCCCAGACGGACATTGACGCCGAGTTCTTCTCCCTCCCCGAGAATGTCACACCGGAGTATCTTGACAGCATAGAAATCAAGACCGTAAAGCCAAATGATTACTGGGAGATAGGTGTCTTTGGCGGAGCTTCCCTCCAGTACGGATACTTCAATCCCACGAGGCTCGTAAAATGGCATCTGGATTACCCTGTATACGGTTTTTCCGTAATACGGCATTTCACGATGTTCGGCATCTTCCCCAATATGGGAATGGAGTTCGGCATGCAGCAGAATTACGAGGGCTATGAATTCAAGGCAAACGAGGAAACCGGAAACAGGGCAACAGAATCAGGAGCCTACCGGATATCGATGAAGGTTCCGGAGGTGTTCTTCCTGTCCCATTTCCATCTCGATGCTTCTGAGTTTTTCAAGCTGATGATAAAGGCAGGTCTTTACGGAGGCTACCGTACTTCCATTCAGAGGACTCTTGACGCGGCCTATGAATCATCGGCATATACCGAATTCGTAAATGCCTTCCGCGATTATGACAGGCGCTGGACCTACGGAGTCCAGGGAGGCCTTGGCTTCGGCATCATGCTGGATCCGATAGAGATTCATTTCAACGTGCAGGTGAAATGGGGCTGGGAGTCGTTCTGGAACCCGGATTATGCCAGCCCGTATTATTACCGCTTTGCCTATCCGCTTGACCTTGCGCCCACCTTCGGCATTTATTATCACCTTTCCCCGCGCCATGGTCATACAAGGGGCCAGCTAAGGAAAATGGCCAAAGAAATCGTAGAGAACCAATGAAAACCCTTACAGTAAAAGTAGGAGACGTCCTTATCGGCAGCGAGCATCCCATCGTTGTCCAGACCATGTGCAACACCCCCACTGCCGATGTCGATGCAACCGTGGACCAGTGCCGCCGTCTGGCAGCCGCCGGTGCCCGTCTCATCAGGATAACCACCCCTTCGCTTCAGGATGTCGATGCCTTGGGACGCATCCGTACCTTCCTTCACAGTGACGGCATCACCGTCCCCATCGTCGCCGATGTACACTTCTCGGCAGAAATCGCCAAGGCAGCGGTGCGGGTGGCCGATAAGGTCCGTATCAACCCCGGCAATTTCCATGCAGACCATGCCCGCGCCCGTGTCCTTTTCGGGGAATTCCTGGATGACTGCAAAGAGTACGGGAAGGCCATCCGCATCGGCCTCAATCACGGTTCCCTGGGAAAGTATATCATTGAGAAGTTCGGCAACACACCTCAAGCTATGGCCCTCGCAGCCATGGAGTGGATAGAGATGTGCATCGACAAGGAGTTTTACAATGTGGTAGTGTCTCTCAAGGCATCCAACACTGTGGTCATGGTAGAGGCTTACAGGGCCCTTGCGCGCATGATGCAGGAGCGCGGAGTGGTATTTCCGCTGCACGTGGGTGTTACCGAAGCCGGAAACGGAGACAGCGGCCGCATAAAGTCATGCGTCGCCATTTCAACCCTTCTTCAGGAAGGCATCGGCAATACGGTGAGGGTCTCCCTTACAGAAGATCCGGAGAAGGAACTTCCCGTCGGCTACTACCTCGCTTCCAGATATGGCCTCCCCGTAGAGGAAGGATTCGGACCTGCCGATGAAAGGGAGCTTGTCCTTCTCAAGGCTGCCTGCGATTATGGAAAGCCCCTGCTTTCAAGGGAGATAGACGACGTGGACATATCCGTTCCCGGCATTCCCGACCTCAGGGATGAGCTCCTGCAGGCCTGCAGGAGGCGTTTTTACAAGCCGGAGTACATTGCATGCCCCGGATGCGGCAGAACGAAATACGACCTTGAAACAACCTTCAACAAGGTAAAGGAAGCCACCTCCGGCTTCAAGGACATAGTCATTGCCGTAATGGGATGTATCGTCAACGGCCCCGGAGAAATGGCCGATGCCGACTACGGCTATGTCGGAGAAGGGGCCGGTAAGGTTACCCTGTACCGAAAAAAAGACCCCGTCCTTAGGCATATACCTGAGAACGAGGCTGTTTCAAAGCTTGTAGAACTGATTACTTCTGATCTGGAAGGACGGCGATAACGCTTTCCACGGCCCTTACCTTATCCCCTACTGCAACTTTGATTTCGGCATCAAGGGGAAGGAAAATGTCTATCCTGGAACCGAACTTGATGACGCCGCACTGATCGCCGCGATTCTCCATTTTTCCCGGCTCTGAATAGCAGACAATCCTTCTTGCAAAAGTCCCTGCAATCTGCTTGAAGAACACCCTGCCGTACTGGTTCCTCAGGCAAGAGGATGAATGCTCATTCTTCTCTGAGGACTTGGGATGGAAGGCAAGCAGGTATTTTCCGGGGTGATACTTGTAGTACTCCACTACCCCACTGATGGGCCAGAAATTGCAGTGTACATCAAAGAAATCCATGTATACGGATACCTGAATGCAATCCTGCCGGAGATACTCCTTTTCGAAAACCTTATCCACTATGACTACCCTGCCGTCTGCAACTGAAGTTACAAGGCGATGGTTTTCGTGCTCGGGAACATCCCTGTTGGGCACACGGAAGAAATAGGTAATGAATACCATGAAGCTAATTAGTACCAGCGCTATGGGAATGCTTATCCACAGGTTGTGGATCAACCAGGCGTCAATAAAAATAAGGACAGCACAGACACACCAGCTGGAGAAAATGGTGCCGTAGGAGTCAGTGTCGAGTTTTATGAATCTCATACAAGTCCGTTAATAGCAAGATAGATGAAACCGGCGGGGATAGCGAAAATTGCGCTGTCAAAACGGTCCATCAGGCCGCCGTGGCCGGGGATTATGTTACCTGAATCCTTTACGGAGAAACTGCGTTTCCACTGTGATTCGAAAAGGTCTCCGAAAGTACCAAGGACGTTCATTATTATGGCCAGCAGTATGCAATGCCACCACGGGAACGGGAAAAGCCCCGTGACGCAAAGCAGGACTGAAGCCACCGCGGCAAGGAAGAGTCCTCCCCAGAAGCCGGCCCAGGATTTCTTGGGTGAAATGCTGGGAAACAGTTTTTTGCCACCCTTCTGCCCGAAAAGCATTCCAAAACAGTAAGCGCCGACGTCCCCTGCCCATATAATGCAGAAGAATGCCACCATGAGGAGTCCGTTGAAACTGCCATCACGGAATACCACGAAATTGGCAAGTGCCAGAGGAAGGGCAATATAGAGAAGACCGGTATAGATGAATGCGGTAAGATGGAAATCGCTCCTGTCCTTCTCCAGCAGAGTGGATATCATAATGGCAAGGAGGAACAATGCCGATATGTTCACAACCTTGTTGGGAAGGCCAAAGCCCGTGATACCGAAAACGGCAAGGAAAGCAAGTCCTCCCAGGAGTATTGCAAAAAAACGGGGAAGCATGTAGCGGTTTCCCATGGTTATCTTGTAGAACTCTGCAAGCATTCCGCAGCACATGCACACAAAAAGCAAGGCATAGAGAGCCGGATGGATGAGCAGTCCTGCAAGCATGACTGCCAGAAAAACGGCTCCGGAAATAGTCCTTTTAACTGTTGTATTCATTCTTCTGAGCTTTCTGTAAAGCGGTCTTCTTCAGCGGGTTTCACCTTGGGCCCAAGGATAGCTTCTATATCTTCTGCAAAGATAACTTCTTTTTCCAGAAGCAGTGAACCAAGTTTCATGAAACCGTCCTTGTTCTCATCTATGAGCTTGCGGGTGCGGTCATGCACATCCTTGACGATTGCCTTCACCTCTGCATCCATTGCCTCAGCGGTCTTCTCTGAATAGGGCTTGACCAGATTGTAGCCGCGCGCACCAGTGGAGTCATAGAAGGAAAGTGCGCCAACCTTGTCTGACATTCCATAGTACTGGACCATGGCATATGCCATGCCGGTCATTCTTTCAAGGTCGTTCAAAGCTCCGGTAGAAGGCTCCCCATTGAGGATTTCCTCTGCAACGCGGCCGCCGATGAGCTGGCACATGTGGTCCATCATGACGCTGCGGGACCAGTTCTTTCTCTCTTCCGGGAGGCTCCATGTAAGACCCAGGGCATTGCCTCTGGGGATGATGGAGACCTTGAAGACGGGATCGGCATAAGGGAGGAGCCAGCCTACGAGGGCATGACCAGCCTCATGGTATGCGGTGGTGCGTTTTTCGGCGGGAGTCATTATGGTGTTGGACTTGCGCTCAAGGCCGCCGATTATACGGTCTACTGCATCAAGGAAGTCCTGCTGCATGACAGCACTGTGGTTGCGCCTTGCCGCGGTGAGGGCCGCTTCGTTACAGACGTTGGCAATATCGGCACCGGAGAAGCCCGGGGTGTGCTTTGCCATGAAGGTGACGTTGAAGTCTTCGCCCAGCTTGATGCCACGGAGATGCACGTTGAAGATCTCTTCCCTCTCCTTTAATTCCGGAAGTTCCACGTGAATCTGGCGGTCGAATCGGCCTGCCCTCATAAGGGCCTGGTCAAGTATGTCGGAACGGTTTGTGGCCGCAAGGACAATTACGCCGCTGTTTGTGCCGAAGCCATCCATCTCTGTAAGGAGCTGGTTAAGAGTGTTTTCCCTCTCGTCGTTGGAGGAGAAACCGCCGTTCTTTGCACGTGCCCGGCCCACAGCATCTATTTCATCGATGAAAACGATGCAGGGTGCCTTCTCCTTTGCCTGGCGGAAGAGATCCCTCACGCGGGATGCACCCACGCCTACGAACATCTCTACGAAATCGGAGCCGGATATGGAGAAGAACGGAACATTCGCTTCACCGGCAACAGCTTTTGCAAGCAGGGTCTTTCCGGTTCCGGGAGGGCCGACCAAGAGCGCTCCTTTCGGAATTTTGCCACCAAGGGAAGTGTATTTGCCGGGATTCTTCAGGAAGTCCACGATTTCCATCACCTCCTCCTTCGCTCCATACAGGCCTGCCACGTCCTTGAAGGTAACCTTGACGTCACCTTTTTCGGTTTCGCGGGCAGTTGACTTACCGGTATTGAAAGGGTTCATTCCACCTGCACCGGGACTGCCCATGCCGCGGTTCATACCGCGGAAAATGAGTACCCAGAACAGGACCAGCAGCAGAAGCGGGAATATCATCTGGAAGACATCTCCCCAGATATGATCTTCGTTTTTGATGACCACCTTGAACTGATCGGTTGCAGGAAGCTCGCTGTTCAGGGCCTCGAAGGTGGTTTCTGGATCGAATTTGCTGGAAACGAGGAAATACATGTGCGGAGCCCTCTTCGGGGGGACGCCGCCACGGTAACGGTCTGCATATTTTGCCAGGCGCTCGGGACGTATTTTGATTTCGCCTTTGTAATCATTTCTCACAAAGACGATTTCGGCCACGTCACCGCTCTTGATCATGGTCTGGACTTCTGCCCATTCCACCTTCTCCGGGGAGGATGAATTCTGGTTACGGAAAAGGAGATATCCTATGCCGATGAGTATCAGGATATATATCCAGGAAAGATTCAGGGTGAAGGAGAAGCCCTTCTTTCCGCCATTATTGTTCTTTTGTGCCATCTGATGCTTTTTTCTTTCGCTGCTCTTTGTATTCTTTGCGGGGGACGTCGGCCCAGAGGTCTTCCAGGCGGTAGAAATCCCTGTATTCCTTCAGGAAAACGTGCACGACTATGTTACCGTAGTCCTGGATGATCCAGAAATTGTTCTGTTCACCCTGGGAACGGTAGAGAGTGTGGCCTTCTTCCTTCATTTTGAGTGCGATGTTGTCTGCAACTGCACCCACCTGTGTGGTGTTTGAAGCATCGCAGACTACGAAGAAATCCGTGATTGCACCGTCTATCTTCCTGAGGTCCAGGGAAATGACATCGCTCCCTTTCTTGTCAAGTATGGCGTCGGCAATGAGCCGGAGGTCATGAGTTATCATAAAATGTTTATAGTTTTTCAGTTTACAAATATAATCAAAAAAGGAGCCAACTCAAAGTGGTATGACATTTTGTCATTACAAGGATTATTTTGTAACTTTGGAAGACTTAAACTGACAATATATTATGGATTCCAACTCTGTCCTCAAGATTTTCAAGGAAATCACTTCCGTTCCCCGCGAAAGCGGCCATGAAGGCCCCATGACTGCATGGCTTCAGAAATTTGCCGCAGACCATTCTCTTGAATGCAAGACCGACAAAACCGGCAATGTGCTCATTGTCAAGGAAGCCGCATCAGGCAAGGAAAATGTTCCCACGCTTGTACTCCAGGCCCACCAGGACATGGTATGCGAAAAGAATGCAGGCTTCGAATTCGACTTTCTCACCCAGGCCATTCCCTATGAGATTGAGGACGGCTGGATGATTGCAAAGAATACTACCCTGGGCGCAGATGACGGCATCGGCGTGGCGGCCTGCCTTGCGCTTCTGGAAAGCGACCTTCCCACCGGGAAGCTGGAATGCCTCTTCACCATATCGGAAGAGACGGGAATGGACGGCGCCTTTGCCCTGGAGAAAGGCTTTTTCTCAGGAAAGACCCTCATCAACCTGGACTCGGAAGATGAAGGACAGATGTTTGTAGGCTGCGCGGGCGGAATGGACACGACTGCGACCTTCAGTTTTGAGAGAGAACCCCTCAGAAAGGGCTACAAGACCATTTCCGTGAAGGTCTCCGGAGCACAGGGCGGTCACAGTGGAGACGACATAAACAAGCAGAGGGCAAACGCCCTGCGCGAACTTGTCCGCTTCCTCTATACAGAGATGCAGTATGACTGGCAGCTCCTTTCCATCGACGGCGGCAACAAGCCCAACGCCATCTGCCGTGAAGCAGAGGCCATCCTTGCCGTTCCTGCCGATGAATTCCAGGAAATGGTTGACGATGTTACCGCCTTCAGCAAACTCCTTTCGGAGGAATACGCAGCTTCAGACCCCGGAGTCCATGCATCGGCAGAAGCTGCGGAATGCGCCCTGAAGCCCATTTCAGAAGGTGATGCCGCGAATATCATCACTACCCTGCTTGCAGTTCCGCACGGAGTGGAGAAAATGTCCCCGGACATTCCCGGCCTCGTAGAAACCTCCACCAACCTTGCGGCGGCACATATAAAGGACGATGTCCTCACCGTGATTACATCCCAGAGAAGTTCCGTGGTATCAGAGCTTCACGCCATGGCAGAAAGGGTCGAGGCTGCCTTCTTCCTGGGCACCTTCGATGCAGAGCACCACGGTGAATATCCCGGCTGGAAACCCAACCTCAAGTCCCACATCCTCGAAGTCGCCGTAGATTCCTACAAGGAGCTCTTCGGCGTTGAACCGCTTGTGCTTGCAATCCACGCCGGTCTGGAATGCGGCCTGTTCCTGGAGAAGTTCCCCGACCTTGACATGATCTCCTTCGGCCCCACCCTCCGCGGAGTCCACGCCCCTGGTGAGAAGCTCGAACTGGCATCCCTGGACAAGTTTGTAAAGCATCTTGAACACGTTGTCGTAAACTTCAGATAATGCTCATCGCTCCCTCCATCCTCGCGGCCGATTTCCTCCACCTTGAAAAAGACGTGGAACTGGTCAACAATTATGCCGATATATTCCATCTGGACATCATGGACGGCACTTTCGTGCCCAACATCTCCTTCGGTTTTCCGGTTGTAGAGGCCATCGCCTCTGCTGCGCAGAAACCGCTTGATGTGCACCTCATGATAGTTAATCCGGAAAAGTATGTACAGAGGTTTGCTGCAGCCGGGGCTTCGATGATCAGTTTCCACTTTGAGGCAGCCCGGGAACGCACTCCGGAGGTCATTTCGTTGATACATTCCCTTGGTGTCAAGGCCGGAATTGTCATAAATCCGGACTGCCCCGTAGAAAAGATATTCCCGTATCTGGACAAGGTAGACTTCGTCCTTATCATGAGCGTATTTGCTGGCTTCGGAGGCCAGAAGTTCATCCCCGAAAGCCTGGACCGCATCAAGGCCGTCCGTGCAGAACTTGACAGTCTTGGCTGTCAAGGCATTCCAGTCGAAGTTGACGGCGGGGTGGATCCCTCAAATGCGGTGCTCCTGAAAAAGGCCGGAGCGGAAATCCTGGTTGCAGGAAGTTCCATCTTCCGCGCTCCAGACCCCGTCAAAGCAATCGAGCTTATGCGAGTATAACAAAAAAGCCCCGGTGACGGGGCTTTAGTTTTGGCCGATGGCCATCGCTGCTACGCTTCCACGCTTACTGTAAGCATCGATTCTATGTCTTGTACCCACTGACGGAACAGTTTGTCCGTATCCTTGAGGTTCTGCACGGTTGTGCATGAATGCAGTACCGTTGCATGGTCCTTTCCGCCAAGTTCCGCGCCGATTGTGGACAGCGAACATGTGGGGATGAGGGTGCGGCATTCGTACATTGCAATCTGCCTTGCCTGGACTATCTGGCGCTTGCGGGACGTTGAAACCATTGTTTCACGCGTAATATTGAAGTATTCGCATACGGTGTCCACGATTGTGTCGATAGTTAGTTCTGTCTTGGTCTCCCCTACTATCTTTCCGGTAATGCTTTCTGCCAGCTCCACGGTGAGTTCACGGTGAGCGAGCGTGGCGTTTGCAAGGAGGGACGTAAGTGTTCCTTCAAGTTCGCGGAAATTGGTATTTACGCGCGTTGCGAGGAATTCCAGGACATCTTCCGGCAGGCTGACGCCTTCCCTTGAGGCACGGCTCCTGAGCATTTCCAGACGTGTCGCATAATCCGGACGGGTGAGCTCTACGGAAAGGCCCCATTTGAATCGGGACAGGAGGCGCTCTTCAAAGTTCTGAAGATCGGAAGGGGCGCGGTCCGACGTGAAGATAAGCTGCTTTCCGTTTTGGTGCAGGTGATTGAATACATTGAAAAATGCATTCTGGGAACCGGGGCCCAGAAGCTCATGGATATCATCGACGATAAGAACGTCTATCCTCTGATAGAAGGCTATGAAATCCACGATACGGTTGCCTTTTACGGCATTCATGTACTGGGTCTTGAATTCGTTACCGGAAACATAAAGTACGACCAGGTTCTGGAAGCGTTCCTTTATGTCTATGCCGATAGCCTGCGCGATATGCGTCTTCCCAAGGCCGGGACCGCCGAATATGAACAGCGGATTGAAAGGATTCTTTCCTGGAGCCATGGAAATGCTTTCACCCGCATTGATGCCAAGGCGGTTGCAGTCACCTTCCACGAGGTTGGAGAAGCAGTAGACCGGATTAAGGCGCGGGTCGATTTTAAGACGCTGGACTCCGGGATATACAAAGGGGCTGGGGTTTCCTGTGGGCTGGAAGGTATTGATTGAAACGGTATCGTTCACCGGCGTTGCTGCCTTTTGTGCGGGCAGCAGCATCCCTTCCTTGTCATGAACCGGATGGACAAGATAAAAGAGCTGTGCATCTGCGCCGACAGCACGGAGGAGAGTCATCTTTATAAGGTCACGGTATGCACCTTCAATATATTCACGGAAATAGTCCGACGGAACTTCCACTACCAGCTTGGAGCCCTCCAGGGAGACAGGCCTGATGAGCTTGAACCATGTGTTGAACTGCTGGGGCTCAATATTGCTTTCTATGATCCTCAGGCAGTTGTTCCACACCGCAATATGTCTTTCCTGGTCTGTCATTGACTGGATGGTAGTAGGATTTTATGCTGTTTACGCTAAAGCTGGAATGCAAAGATGGAGGAAAAATTTTTGATAAAAAATCTAATTTACTATTGCTATTAAAAAAATTTATTCCCATATTAAATAAGCCGAAGTCAAAAAATGGCAAATTATTATTAGCCTGTTTTTCAGGCAATTACAAGATAAAAAGGGCCTCGAAAAACACTACGGGAAATTTTCTTAATTGGAATATTTGTAAATTAGACGCTCTGCGCAAATCGGCCTTGTAAAAGTTTCAATTGCAATATAATCCGCCTTTTGGAAACTGCTATTCCGGGAGCTTGACAATAAATGCGTCGGGAAAAATTTTCTGAATCTTTGCGAACTGTTTTTTTGCTTCTGCCTGCGAGGAAGAAACACCCACGATATACTTATTATATTTTCCAGATTTTACCATCACGGGTTTATACCCTGCGAAGAAGGGATCATTCATGTCCATGGTCTTTGTTGTGACCAGTATCTGAGTCCCGAAACGGGGCCCCTGAGGCTTTGCCTCGGGAACCGGATTAGAAGCCTCGGGCTCTTCTTCAGGCTTCTGTTCTTCTCTGTTCACCTGCATGGAGCCGTCATATCTGGACTTGAAAGTGGCGAAAGCCTTGAAAAGGTTGTCGGCAATGCCGTCACGACCGCTTTCGCTGCGCATGGTTTCAAGGTCTTCGGGGTTGGTGATGAAACCAACTTCTACAAGTACTGAAGGCATCGCGGTGCGCCAGAGCACCCAGAACGGATCCTGGGAAACGCCCCTTGAATTCCTGATGGGCTTTGAACCCATGGCGGCGGCAACGTCCTCTGCAAATGCCAGGCTGTTGCCAAGATGCGCATTCTGCATGAGGTTGAAGATGATGGAGGACTGGGGATCGTTGGGGTCGAAGCCCTGGTAAGTTGTTTCATATCCCTCTTCCAGCATGATGACGGAGTTTTCCCTCTTCACGAGGTCCAAGTTCTTTGAATAGAGGTCGTTGCCCTTTTTCCTGGACTGTCCCAGGCAGTGTATGGAATAACCATTTGCAGTCGTTCCATTCTCTACGGAGTTCACATGGATGGAAATGAAAAGATCTGCCCCGGCCTTGTTTGCAAAGACGGCGCGGTTTTCCAGCTCTACGAAGGTGTCGTCCCCTCTTGTCATAAGTACAGCAACTTCTGGATATGCTGCCGATATCTTCTGCGCCAGACGTTTGCCGATATCAAGGGTGATGTTCTTTTCGTAAGTTTTTTTGTCCCTGCTGATACAGCCGGCGTCTTTTCCTCCATGACCTGGATCAATCACCACGGTTTTCAGGCTCATTCTGCTGCCGGAGGCGCTTTCCTGCCCGCGGGCGGGCACGGTGATTGCAAGAATGGACAGGGCTGTTGCAAGCAGGCTGGAAATGCGTTTCATGGCAGCGAGGTTTTGAAATGTGTGGAATTAATCGTATTTTTGTACCTTATATTTGGACAAATTTAGCAAAATTTGCGGATGTCTGCAAGTAAACTCAAATATCTTGCCATGGCGGTACTGCTCACATGCAGTATAGTTTTGCATTCGCAAACCCTCAGGGACTCTGTAGGAAGACGCTGGACTGACAGCACTTTCGTCAACACTCTGGACTCCCTGTCCTCCACTTCTGCAGACAGGTCCGACTCCCTCCGTCGTGCCGATTCCCTCGATGCCGTGCGCCGGGACTCGCTAGACCTTCTCAAGAAGAGTTCCCTCGAAAGACCTGCCTTTACAACGGCCAAAGACTCCATCATTACGGATTTTTCGGGTGGCAAACGCATGATTTACTACTATGGCGGCGCAACCGTTGAGTATCAGAACATGAAACTCACCGCCGACTATATAGAGTATGACATGCTCACGAACACCGTGTATGCCCGCGGCCAGAAGGATCCCGCCACCGGAGAGTGGAAAGGCCAGCCCGAAATGACCGAAGGCGGCCAGCAGTACAAGATGGAGGAACTCCGATATAATTTCGACACCCAGAAAGCCCGCATCACCAACATGATTACCAAGGAGTCGGAAGGACTCCTCCAGGGCAAGACAATCAAGATGATGCCGGACAAGTCCATCAACATGCGGGACGGTGTATATACGGTTTGCGACCTTGAAGAGCCTCATTACTACCTTAGGCTGAGCATGGCAAAAGTGGTCACTAAACCGTCCCAGAAGACCGTTTTCGGCCCTGCATGGCCGGTCGTCGCCGGTGTTCCGTTCCCCATTGCCATCCCGTTCGGTTTCGTGCCCAAGAAGCCGTCCCGCGCCACTGGCATGCTCATGCCGACCTTCGGCGAAGAACAGGCCCGCGGTTTCTATATAAGGGATGCCGGCATGTACTTTGTTTTCGGGGATTACTTCGACCTTTCCATAACCGGAGACTATTATACACTGGGTTCCTGGGCCATTGACGTTAACTCACGCTACAAGGTCAACTACAAGTTCAACGGCCAGCTGTCTTTCACCTATTCCAATGACCAGACCGGTGAAAGGGGAAGCACAGACTTCTACCAGTCCAAGAACTTCGGCTTCAGGTGGTCCCATTCACAGGATTCAAAGGCCCACCCGGGGACATCGTTCACCGCTTCCGTGGATTTCTCCAGTCCGTCCAACAACCGTTTCAATGCCACGTCGGTGCAGCAGGCGCAGCAGAACCAGGTGGGGTCGTCAATCTCCTATTCCCACAACTGGAACGGTAAGTTCAACCTTTCCGTGAACGCCCTTCACAAGCAGAACTCCAGGGACTCAAGCTATTCCTTTACGCTCCCTAATGTAACCTTCTCCGTCACACGTTTTTATCCATTCAAGCGCAAGACACGTGTAGGTAAGGAAAAGGCTTATGAAAAGATTTCCTTCGGGTATTCCACATCCTTCCAGAACACGCTCGCTTTCAAAATGCGTGACCTTCAAGACTATGTGGTGGACGAAAACGGCAACTACGTCCTTGCTGAAAACAGCGCCGGAACTGTATACCGTACAAAGGAATTCGGCGACTCCCTTGGCATCAAGGCCATGGACTATATGAGGAACGGAATGAACCACAACTTCCAAATCGGCCTTCCGAACTTCACCCTTTTCAGATATATCAATGTCACTCCTTCCGTAACTTACGGCATGAACTGGATGTTCTCTGCCGGCTCTCAGACTCTTGTTCCGGTATATGATGCAGACGGGAACCCCGTCATGGTCACGGACAAGGAAGGCAACCAGGTGCAGGCACAGGAGGTAGAGAAAGATACCGGTTCCGCGTTCAACTATTTCGGCGCTACACACAACTATTCCGGCAGCATGTCCATGAGTACCCGTATTTACGGCATGTACAACTTCGGAAAGCATAGAAAGGTTCAGGCAATCCGGCATGTTATTACACCGTCCATGTCCCTGAGCTACAGCCCGGAGAAAGGTACTGCTTTCAACGGATGGAGGACACTCGATCCATACTACGATAAAAATGGCACTTACCACGACGAGACATGGTATAATATATATAGTATCAGCACGCATAATAACGGAAGTGCGCCCGGAAGAGGCCGCACGGGATCGCTGTCGGTATCCTTCGGCAACAATATAGAAGCCAAGGTAAGGAACCTTCGCGACACCACCGGAACCGGCACCAAGAAGGTCAAGATTCTTGACCAGCTCACCGTCCGCAGCGGATACAATTTCCTGGCCGATTCCCTCAAGATGCAGGCCATCGGCATATCGGCATCGACCAATCTCTTCTCCAAGCTGAACGTCAGCGGAAACCTCAATTTTGACCCTTACGCCATTAACGAACGGGGCCAGAAGATTAATAAGTACAATATTGTCGCAACTGGTATCCCTGCACGTCTTACCAACGCTTCCCTGTCGCTTTCGTTCCCTCTTAGCGGCAAGGGTACCATTGACGGAAATGACGGCACGAAAAGCGGCAGCGGAGGCAACTCCGACGCCAATTCATATCAGCGCATCTATTACCACCCCATCACGGGAGAATATATTCCCGGAGGATACGTGTACTATATGAACCCCAATGCGCCCTGGTCCCTCAATTTCAGTTATTCTTTCAATTACAGCAAGAGTTACTCATATCAGAGTACAACCAGGGAACTGATAGAGAACAAGAAGTTCACCCAGACGCTTAACATGAGCGGCAACATCAAGCTAACGCCGCGTATGAACATCCAGGCCACAACCGGTTTCGATGTCATGGCCATGCGCATCACCACAACCCAGATCAGTGCAACGTATGACCTGCATTGCTTCAACATAGCCGTGTCATGGGTGCCTATGGGACAGTGGAAGTCATACAGCTTCAGGATTGCCGCCAACGCATCGGCCCTTGCCGACCTTCTCCGCTTCAAGAAGAGCGATTCTTATATGGACAATATGCTCCGATAGTCTTTGTACTATTGATTATTTTTCATATATTTGCATCGGTTTTCAGTTCTGGAAGCCTTCTTTACATGAAATTATAACATTTCGTTATGCCCCATAGCTTATTTGAACTCAATAGCATGAGTGAGCAGCAGCTTAGAGAGCTTGCTGATTCTCTTGAAATCAAAGGAACAAAAAAAATGGACAAGGCCGGTCTTGGCTATGCCATTCTGGACAGAGAGGCTGTCCTCGAATCACAGAAGCCCGTACAGTCGGCGCCAAAGCCCAAGAAGAGAGGCCGTCCCCGCAAGGAGGATAAAGCCCCGGCGGCAGCTCCTGCAGCCCAGGAAAAGCCCGCAGAGGCCCCTGCAGAGGAAAAAAAGACTGCCGATGCACCTTCCAAGGCAAAGCAGCAGCGCCGCAAGAAACAGCAGCCCGCAGAGGTGAAAGCCCCCGAGGCTCCCGTCACTCCCGCTGTAGATGAAAAGCCTGCTGAAACGGCAGCTCCCGCAGAGGCTCCTGCTGCAGAAAAGCCGGCAAAAAAACGCGGCCGCAAACCCAAAACTGCAGCAGAATCCACCGCAGAAGCAGCCGCAAAGCCGGAACAGGTAGACGGCAAGCAGTTCATCCACGATCTTTTCGAAGACCTCAAGGATGACGATGCCAACAAGGCCAAACCCCAACAGAAACCGGAACAGCAGGCACAGCCCAAGCCCCAGGCCCAGCAGCAACAACAGCAGCCAAAACCCGTCAAGATAGAATTTGAAGGCTCCGTAGAAGCAACAGGCGTCCTCGAAATAATGCCTGACGGTTACGGCTTCCTACGTTCATCGGACTACAATTACCTTAACTCCCCGGACGATATTTATGTCTCCCAGCAGCAGATAAAGCAGAATGCACTCAAGAACGGAGACACCGTCACAGGAGAAATCCGCCCTCCGCGCGAAGGCGACAAGTACTTCCCCCTGGTCCGCATCAAATTCATCAACGGCCGCACTCCGGAATATGTCAGGGACAGAGTCCCCTTTGACTTCCTCACTCCCCTTTTCCCTACGGAGAAATTCAACCTTCTTGGCCACGGCCATGAAAAGGACATGAGCATAAGGGTCGTGGACATGTTCACCCCTATCGGCAAGGGCCAGCGCGGCCTCATAGTCGCACAGCCAAAGACCGGTAAGACCATGCTCCTCAAGGCCATTGCAAACGCCATTGCCGACAATCATCCCGAGGTTTATGAGATTGTTCTCCTCATCGACGAACGTCCTGAAGAGGTTACAGACATGCAGCGCAGCGTAAAGGCAGAGGTTGTTGCCTCTACCTTTGATGAACCTGCAGAACACCACGTGAAGGTTGCCAACATGGTCCTGGACAAGGCCCGCCGTCTGGTTGAATGCGGCCATGACGTAGTTATCCTCCTTGACTCCATCACCCGCCTTGCACGTGCATATAACACTGTACAGCCCGCATCAGGCAAGGTCCTCACCGGTGGTGTAGACGCCAACGCCCTCCAGAAGCCCAAGCGCTTCTTCGGTGCTGCCCGTAACATAGAAGGAGGCGGTTCACTCACCATCCTTGCAACCGCCCTTACGGAAACCGGCTCCAAGATGGACGACGTCATCTTCGAGGAATTCAAGGGTACCGGCAACATGGAACTCCAGCTCGACCGTAACCTTTCCAACAAGCGCATCTTCCCTGCCGTGAACCTCATCCTTTCCAGCACCCGTCGTGACGACCTTCTCTACGATGCCTACTCCAACAACCGCATCTGGATTCTCCGAAAGCTCCTTGCCGACATGAACCCCGTCGAGGCCATGACCTGGATGCAGCAGCACATGGACGAATACAAGACCAACAAGGACCTCCTGGACAACATGTCCAAGTTCGGCAGATATGATTAACAACATCTATCAGGACACCATAGTTGCTCCGGCCACCACCCCTGGGACCGGAGCAATTTCCATAGTGCGCCTTAGCGGCCCTCGAGCTTTCGAAATTGCCGATAAGGTCATTACCCTCAAGTCCGGTACCGTCTCATCGGCCAAGGCTTACACCATTCACTTCGGCTCTGTCATTTCGAGCGAAGTCGAGAAATCTCTCCTTCTTGACGAAGTCCTTGTTTCCGTCTTCCGGGCCCCGCACAGCTACAACGGAGAAGACTCCGTAGAGATTTCCACCCACGCATCTTCGTACATAGTCACTGAACTTATAAGGCTTCTCATCAGCGCCGGTGCCCGCATGGCAGAGCCTGGTGAATTCACCCGTCGTGCATTCATCAATGGCAAGATAGACCTTGCTCAGGCAGAGGCTGTTGCCGATGTTATCTCATCCACAACTTCAGCATCGCACAGGGTGGCCATGAATCAGCTAAAAGGGCATTTTTCAAACGAACTTGAAAGCCTGAGGGAGCAGCTTCTGGAGATGGCTTCCCTGCTGGAACTGGAGCTCGACTTCTCTGAAGAGGACGTGGAATTTGCAGACCGCTCGCGCCTTCTGGAACTTATCGGCAGGACTATCGGCCATATAGACAAACTTGCCGGAAGTTTCAAGGCCGGGAATATGATAAAGAACGGTGTGCCGGTTGCCATTGTCGGCCCCACGAATGCCGGCAAGAGCACCCTTCTCAATGCGCTTGCCGGAGAAGACCGCGCTATAGTGTCGGACATTGCGGGAACCACCCGGGATACTATTGAAGAGGTCATCAATTTAGAAGGAATCCTTTTCCGTTTTATCGACACTGCTGGTCTCAGGGATTCTGAAGATGTTGTCGAAAAGATGGGAATCGAGAGAAGTTACCGCAAGCTTTCCGAGGCTTCCGTCGTCCTTGCCCTGCCGGATTCGCTTACTTCCCTCGAAGAGATTTGCTCTCATATAGACTTCTCTTCCCAGAAGCTGTTTATCCTTGTTAATAAGGCCGATTTGTTATCGCAAGACGATATTAACAAAATTGTTATAGCGTTTAACACCTTTGTTATAAATAATAATTATCAGGCGGTTATAATTACGATGTCCGCAAAGACGGGTCTTGGCGTCCAAGAACTGAAATCGGCCCTTTCCGACTCCCAGAAAGACCTAGTCTCGAACCTTGACAGTGTCTTCATTACAAACGAAAGGCACTACAATTCCCTCCTCCAGGCATCGGCTTCTCTTCGCGCTGCCCGCACCGCCTTGGAGGGCGGCACCCCTTCCGAACTCGTCGCCGAAGACCTCCGCGCCGCCATCTCCAGCATCAACGCCATCCTCGGCCGCGACCTCCTTGACCCCGACACCATCCTCCACAGCATCTTCGCGAAGCATTGCATCGGGAAATAGAAGTTAGAAAACAACCCTATAGAAACCCCCTAAAAACACCATATAACTAATTGATTTATTGTCATCTTTGTTCGAGAGAATGATAATATGGAAGAGAGAAACGACATAGTCATCTACAAGTCCGAAGACGGACTGGTCAAGATGGAAGCAATGGTTGACCCGGTTAACGAAACAATCTGGGCCAGCCAGAAAGCTATTGCAGCGCTTTTCGACTGCACTAAGCAGAATGTTTCTTACCACATGGGTAAGATATTTGCGAGCGGTGAGTTGGAGCGTTCCACGGTTGTCAAAGAAATTTTGACTACCGCACAGAGTGGCGCCAGAGGCCTATCTGAAGACAAAGTTCTGTACTATAACCTGGATGCCATCATCTCCGTGGGCTACAGAATCAACTCTCTTCGAGCAACCAAATTCAGGATTTGGTCAACTTCTATTATCAAGGAGTATATGCGTCGGGGTTATGTCGTCAACCGCAATGCTATCTCCGAACAGAAATACGAGGACCTAAAAAAGGCGGTCGGCCTACTTGAAAATGTATTCAGCAAGGAACTGCTCCTCACTTCCGACCAGGCGACAGATTTGTTTGATGTCATCCGTGACTACACCTACGCCCTCGACACGCTGGACGCCTACGATTATCAAAGCCTGAAAATCGCAGACACAACGGCTCCAGAGCGCTTCCACGCCACCTATGAAAACGCCATAGAAGCCATCAAGAGTCTGAAGGAAAAGTTCGGAGCAAGCGAACTTTTCGGTGTCGAGAAAGACGCTTCCTTCCACAGCAGCATCGGCCAAATATACCAGACGTGGGAAGGCCGCGATCTTTACCCCAGCATTTGTTGCGCTGACCCTGATGATTGCCGAGAGCCACACGGACGAGATGGACACGATGGTCAAGGTTGTCGTCAGCCTGATTAACCGGAAGAATTAGTCCGGAGATATGTCCCCCATTGAAATTCTCGGAAACATTTTCCAGAACTTTCCCTCGGCGAAAATGCTGGAAACCAAGTCCGGTTTACTACCAAATAAACGGCCTTTTCCCTAAACCACATTTGAACCACGGAGCCTATAACTAATTGATAATCAATCATTGTTACATCCTGCATCGGAAAATAGAATACGCTACTTAACACATTGATAATCAATTATTATGTAAATTTTTATGGAGATTTTGCACAACGGTTGCACAACCAAATTTAATGCACAACGCTGAAATTTTTATAAAATCGTCTGAAATCTTGATTTGCCCCTCCCCTTTCGATTGAGGTCAACGATGATTGCACATAATCTCTTAGGTATGCGCTGGAGCGTTCCGGCCACGTTCGCAGCTCGTTCCCCCATTACAGCAAGGCCCCGGCAATCCATCTGGAATGTCGGGGCGTATTTCTCACCGATAAAATCGAATTTGAGTGGAAACCGGTCTGTCAAATCAAAAAAATTCATACCTTTGCGCCCGCGAAAAGTATCTTTTCGCAGCTTGGTAGAGCTGCAATCTCCACTGTCATTCAAAAACCGTTTATTATGAAAAGGAGATTGCTGTTTACCATTCTTTCCATCAGTCTGCTGACCGTTATGGCGGGAGCCGTCATCTACCTTTTGCAGACCGTCCTTACACGGAAAAAGCTGATGCTTCCAGATGATTGTTACGGCACCCGGGCTCAAAACTGACGTTGGTGTAATTGGTAACGCTTGCCATTATTTCCTGTATTCTCCATCGACGTCAAAGGGCTTGAGTATCCACAAGGACGGACAACACCGCCTTTGTGGAGTTTTTGTACTTGCGAGATACGGGAATGGACTGTCCACCGATGGAGACGAAATCCGGCGAAGCAAGCGAGGCATCAGCCGTATTGACAAGGAAAGAACGGTGGATGCGGAGGAAGTCAGGGCCCAACACATTCTCCCATTGACCGATACCCATCCTGTTGCGATAACGCCGGCCATCCCTGGTAATTACCCAGACTTCTGAGTCACGCGATTCAACATAGAGAATCTCCTCCTTTTTCAAAGAGACCTTCTTGTAGTCGGAAGTAAATGTAACAGGTTTCTCCACCGGGTATTTCCTGTCCAGCCATTTCACCAGCAGATAGTTTCCATAGGCCAAGATGGACAGAATGGCCGCCACGAACACCGGATTACCCAACATGGCCGGTATCGACCATGCCGAGCGTTCATGAACCCAGTTGGCTGAGATGAACATCCATTGCCAGATATATATGAAAAGGAAGGTCATCAGCATTACCCCCAGGATGATGTAGATTGTATCCAGAATACGTTTTGCTCCGATAGAATTCCGTTCTGTCTTTGGAAGGAAGAAGGACAGCGCCATTGCGGCCGGCAGGAAAGAGAGACTCATCAGGACTGCTTCCCACAAGTCGTAGTCCAGGCTTGTGAGCAGAAAGGCAGTCAGAACGATGGACGCCAGCCAATAGGCAACAATGATGATCGCTTTCTTCATTTCGGATACAAAGATATGCATTCTCACGCGAAAGCAATCATCGAAGTCCAATCTTTGAGCAGGTTATGGGGATATGACAGAAGGTTGTTGGGTTTCAACTTTGGAATTTCGCATTGTTTGTCGGTAACTTTGCAACAAGGAATTCCGACATCGATTGTTTATCTTAAAATGTGTTTAGCCATGTTACCTTTAAAAAGCGATTTATTCGCACTCTTCATCTCCGGCGGTCCTGTCGGAATGATTATCATTACCCTTCTATTCATCGGTCTCTTCTTCGCAGCCTGGAAAGCCCCTGCGTGGGTAAAGGAAATAGGCATTGCCGCCTTGGTCGTCGGGATATTCTGGACTATCCTTGGTCAGCTTCAAATCGCAGATTTTTTGTCCGGCCACGATGATGTAGCAAAAAACATTGTTGCCGGAGGCATAAAGGTGAGCCTTATACCCGTCCTTTACGGCCTCATCGTATACTTTGTCTCCCTGATTCTCCGTGTCATACAGAAACCCCGGATTTGAATTGCCGTCTACTTTCAGACACAAACTTGCTCCCATTCAGCCTGCCCAATGGGAGCAAGTTTGTGCATTTATATCAGTGTGTAGCCTTCAGGTACGACATCTTCTCCTTCCACAGCGGAAACGCTTCAACGGAACGTGCCGGGTTCATCGTAAACGAGCTTATGCGGCTTCTCTCCGAAGGAAATTCACGCACGGAGCGCTCTGTAGGCTGGTATGCCGCTCAATTGAATGTTTCGGAGAAATATCTCTCCTCCACGGTAAAACGCCTGACCGGGCATTCGGTCATGTCATATATCGACCGGCATACGATACCCATCCTCAAGGAATACCTGGACAATCCACGCTATTCGCTCACGCAGATAGCGGACAGGATGAATTTTGCCTCACTTTCCTACTTCAGCAGATATTGTAAAAAACATCTGGGACAGACGCCTTCCGAGTATCGCTCCAGCTTCCAGCCGCAGGGCCTGCCCATCAGGACTACCGAGGCTTCAAATAGCCGTGAAACAGGAATTTAAGCGTCACTATCATGGCCGATCTGATCGGCCATCTGTCTGATTATCAGATGCCCGGTCGGGGCCGGGCATGACAGGTTAATCCCGATTTAACGACGTAAAGGTAAGCTTTTTCCTCCACCCGGCAAAACGAAAGCTCCACCAGAGGCTCTCTGATGGGGCTTGAAAGTTCAGGCCGAAGGCCGATAGACTACGGCTCCTCAGGTTCTGCAGGGGTGGGCTCCCACTTGCACTCCGCCAGCATGGGGCCGGACTTCTCGCCGGTGTCACTGTTGACAAAGTGGTAGCGGAAGAAGATCTTCGGCGCGGCGGCGTTTGGAGCGCAATACTTGGCCACGTACTCCGTGCGTATGTTTACCGCAGTGGCGTCTGTCTCCTCCACGAGTTAACGTTTTTTTTGGGGGGGAATGACCTACTGTAAAGCACTTTATTACACTTTAACTCAAGCCTGACAATAAATGCAATCGGCCTCCCAGTGTATTGGAAGGCCGATTTCACGTGGTGCCAGGAGGAAGTGATGATTTGATACTTTATTCCCCTTGCTCAGGAACCGGTATACCTTCGGCGCGAAGATACCCTTCAATTGCGTAGAGCGGAAGATTCTCCATCCAGCCCTGGTCAATGTAGTTCTTCATCGAGACGCGGAGGCCTTTGAGAGCGGGATGCTCGTCGATGTAGGTCTTAAGTGATTTACCCTTGACGTTTTCTTCAGCTTTGGCTTCTATGGGGATGACTCTTTTTTCTGTCTGGACAGCGAAATCTATCTCGCATTCTGACTCATTGGATGAGTGGTAGAATGTGGGGATTTGGATGCGGGAGAGCTGCTCGTTCACATAGCACTCTGTGAACGCACCCTTGAATTCCTTGAAAATGTGGTTCTTCCGCAATTTAGTTGAAGATGGCTTTATCTGTCGTGTGAAAAATGTCCACTGACTTGGGTCATTAGCATTCCGCATAGACGCGAAAAATCAATTAGCCAAACTGTAAGAAATC
>Ga0079305_1001413_pt1 | contig 31943 bp, 18 predicted proteins | sample LMS_cellobiose_e_FD_79183 | JGI IMG/M metagenome (GOLD analysis project Ga0079305, IMG submission 79183) | Rumen-fistulated moose microbial communities from Alaska, USA - LMS_cellobiose_enrichment | ecosystem: Host-associated > Mammals > Digestive system > Stomach > Rumen fluid ... | reverse complement strand
CCTCAATACAAAACGGCAGGAACTCCCGCCAGAGTCGACGGTTTTCCTCGTCGCCATGATGTAACCGTGAAGTTTCCGTCAGGACTTCCTGACCGATTTCCGGATGTTCCTTCGCCATTCGGAAAAGGCGGTCATCTTTTTCAACCGCGTCAATTTTGCGTCCTGATTCCTCCTGCTTCTCTTCAAGAGCCCCTTTTTGAGTCTTCAGGCGATCAAGTTCTTTTACCGACTTTTTATACTCATTTACGGCCTCCTTGCCATTCCCGGCGTCGGCGAGTTCTTTTTTTCGCTGAACCTCGTTCTTTTGCGCGGTAATTTGAGCGTCCAGTTCCGCAAGCTGTTTCACAAGGGATCCCATCGTTTTTTCAGCGGCGTAATAATCGACAAGCTGACGGACCAGACGATACAACCGGGCAAGTTCCTCGACCGGTTTCGTTTTATAGGCTTCCTGATCGACAAAATTCCGGAAACCGTAAATGATCATCCCGAACTGAGTTCCCCAGTCACCGATATGGTTATCCGCCGTGACACGGTGTCCCAGAAAACGATGGATTTTACAAAGAGAGTTTCCGATCATCGTTGACCGGATATGCCCGACGTGCATCGGCTTGGCGACATTCGGCGCGGAAAAATCAATGATCAGCGTCCGCGGGGCCAACGTTTCCAAAACCCCCAGCCGGGAATCAGCGATCGCCTTCTGAACCTGATTTGCAAGCCAGTCCGTTCGAAGTTTGAGATTAATAAAACCCGGTCCGGCGATTTCCGGCTTTTCCAGCATATCCTGCCAACGCAGGCGATCGATGATTGTCTGCGCCACTTCCCGGGGCGGTTTTCCGAACGCTTTGCCAAGCGGCATGGCAAGGTTCGCCTGATAATCACCAAAACGGGCGTCCTGACTCGGACGGATTAAATCAAGATAATCCTCCGGATGGGGGACAAGTTCGTTCAATGCAACACAAAAACGTTCTTTCAGTACGGACAGGATATTCATCTGTTTCAAACACTGTTTTCAAAGGTTGAGGGGAAGACACTTACTGATTTTCCGACGCTGACTCCGGATTTTCAACCGAACTGTTTTCAGAAGACGGTTCCTTCACCGCCGGTTCCGGGGAGTTTCCGGACGTTTCCGCAGCAGAAGAGGCTGACCCGTCTGTCGGAGCATGTTGTTCCAGTTCTCCTTTTTTGCCGGTAAAATCCGAATTAAACGGCACATCGGTACCTTTACCCCAAAGATCCTCCAGAGCGTAATATTCCCGTGTCTCCGGGTCAAACAGATGGATCACAACGTCATCATAATCGAGAACAATCCAGCGGCTGTCAACGTATCCGGAAACACTGCGGCGGACGTCGCCCAATTCTTTTTCAAACACCTCGTCAATTTCCTCACTGACCGCATGAAGCTGACGGCGGCTTGTTCCGGTCGCAATCACGAAAAAGTCGAAATATTGAGTTACCTTGCGCAAGTCAAGAATTTTTATCTCTTTACATTTCCGTTCCGCGATCAGTTTCGCGGCCAGAAGTGCCCGTTCTTTGGAGTCAGGCAGTTTTTGTCCATTTTTAGTTTTCACCCAAATATTCCCTCTCTACGATGAAAATACCGTAATTCCCGTCGTGATATAACACGAAAAATTTCTGAAATTTTCATTTCGCCCCCAAAAATTCAATCAGGAGGCGTCAGACAAGTATTTTATCGGAAAATCTGAAATCAATTCCCCTTATCCATTATATAATAAGCCGAAATGCTTTCAACCATACCATTGTGTCCTTTTTTAACGCGGGCGGTCACAGGAAACCGGTTCATTCCAAAAACATGATCCCCCCTGTAACTTCATGGAATTATAACATTCCGATAACATTCTGACCAAACGGTGACCCTTTTTTCAGGAGTCCCGCTTTTTCCGCAAATGTCCCGGTTCGTCACCCCTTCTTTATTTCGGAAACCGGTTAAAAACTGCCGGACTTGAAAAAAACAAAGCCGTCAGGCAAGTGCTGGACGGAATTGCCCTTCGGGAAAAGGGGTTGTCAGAAAAAGAGGTTGCGATTATACTGAAAGATACCGGATAACGGAAACGGTAAACGGGCGGTTGTTCGGGACGGAAGGCGGTTCAGGGGAAACAGCGTTCATCAAAAATGTTGGTTCACAATTCCCGCAGGTTATCTGATTTTCAATTCTGATCTGATTCAAAGGAAGTTTCATGAAACACGGTTTTACATTACTGGAACTTCTGCTGGTTCTGGCCCTGATGATTGTTATCGCGTCCCTTGGAACCTCTTCTCTTGATCGGACTCTGGAACGGGCCGAATTCAAGGCGGGGGTTATTAAATTACAGGCAGAATTTCATCAGACACGGCTTCTGGCCATGAAATCCGGGATTCCTTACGCCTTCCGATATATTCCCGGGACGAATATTTATGAAATCATTCCCCGTGATCTGCTGATACAGGATCAGCAGCAAAAAATCAATGAAACAGGTATCGTCGGAAGTCTGACCAGAACCCCGGTCGCGGACGGGATGTCCGCTTCAAACAGAATGACGGTCCCGTTGAACGAATCAACCGGAGGGCTGACAGGAGGGAATCTGATGAACGACGCCATCGCTGAGCTGGATGGAACGAACATGTTTCCCGACGGTAACGACTCGTTCAGCCGGTTTAATCAGCCTGGAACAGAAACGGGGCCGGGAAACGAATGGAGCAATCCCCGGGAATTGACCGAAAACGCCGGATACGGAAACAGAGGCAACAACGCCCGTTCATTCAACGATTCCGGAAACATGACTGAAATTCCCGGAATGAACGGAGGTCCCGGAATGCCTGGAAACATGTCTGGAAACGACCCAGGAACAGCCGGTTCCTCCTCCTTTCAGCATTTCCTAGAAGGCGGGGTTGCCTTTGGATACAGCTATATTTCCCGTTCAACAAAAACCGATCTGAGCGCGACAGGCGGCGGCGTTCCGGACGCGGAGGGCGAATCGACAATGGTTGGCGGACTGGACAAAAGCATCATGGAGGAGGAAGAGCAAAAAAGACAACAGAGCCAATGGTCGACGCCGATTCTGTTTTATCCAAACGGTCGGACATCCAACGCGGTTTTTCAGTTGTTCAGCACCGGACGCCATACTTTTTATTCTGAAATAGCGCTTCGGGGAATGACCGGTGTGGCCCGTATCAACTACATTACCGCCGACCCGCCGGCCCGTTCAACCTTGATCCCGCAATCCGCGACCGGAACTTTACCCTACCAGCAGAACATGACACCGCCATCCGCAACCGGAACTTTGCCCTACCAGCAGAACATGATCCCGTAACCTGCAATAAATAACCGGGAATACCATTTATTCCATCGGCCAAACCGATCCGTCAAGCCGCTTTTGAGAGTCAGTTTTTATGGAAAAATTTCAGTATAACAATCAGAGTGAACGACACGGTTTTACTCTTCTTGAAATTTTAATCGCACTGGCCATTTTAATGCTTGGACTGGCGGTTATTTCCGAGTTGATTCAGGCTTCGAACCGTCAGGCGGTTCAGGTTGAGGATGTAACGAACATCCAGGTCGTATGTCAGAACATGCTGAGCCGGATTCTGGCAGGCGACATCTCTGTATCGACTAATGTTCCGATCCCGGTCAACGATTATCCGGATTGGGACATCACGGTTTCTCTGACTCCCGCGCCGATTCCCAATCTGGTTGGAATCCGGATCTTTGCTCGGCGATACAACATTGAAATGTATCCTTCCGCAACGAATCCGGGCATCTACACGACGCGCCGAACCCCGATTCCGGGCCAGCATTTCGTTTTGAAACAATGGGTACGCCGGGAAGATCTCAAACTGAACACCGTGGTTCAAAACAGCAGGAACCAGAATAGCAACTCAACCGGATTTGAGACAGGTTCCGGAACCGGATCAGAATTACCGGGTCAGGCAATGTCGGGGTATTTTAACTTTTCAAATGACGCGGAACTCGGTTCCGGTCAGAACGGTGCCCCGGACAACGGATTTTCGACAATCGACGCCATCCTCAATACGCAGGACACAACCGGCCTCGCCGCCCCATCCGCTTCAGCCAGCCCCGGCCAACCGGCGTCCCAAAACAGAAACGTTGAATATCAAAACGGAAACGTCGAATATAATGAAAACAACCGGTGATTGCCTGAAAAATTACCCTATCCACCCTGTTTTCCGACGGTTCCACCCGAAACCGTTTAAATCTCTTTCGGGGAAGATAGCGGAAGCCGGCATCCGGACATTGCCGCGAGCCCGCGAATCAGAGCCTGAGTTCCAAGCCGGGCATTCCCCTGAGCAGCGGTCGCCAGATACAGCTGATGAACCAGCGCAAGCCCCGGCAAGGCAAGATCCATTCGTTTCGCTTCTTCCAGCGCGATTCCCATATCTTTAATGAAATGCTCAATATAAAAACCCGGCTCGAAATCCCCTTGAATAATTTTTGTGCCAAGTCGCGAAAGTGACCAGCTTCCCGCCGCCCCCGTCGCGACTGACGTAAACACGGATTCAATATCAAGCCCTGCCTGAAACGCATATAACAGGGCTTCACAAACGCCAATCATGTTGCCGGCAATCAGGATCTGGTTCACCATTTTTGCGTGTTGGCCGCTTCCCGCCTCCCCTTGCCAGACAACGTTTTCACCCAGACAGTCGAACAGTGGGCGCAACCGGTCGGCCACTTCTTTTTTACCGCCGATCATAATCGAGAGCGTTCCGTTTTTCGCGCCAACATCGCCGCCGGAAACCGGCGCGTCGAGCCCCTCAATTCCATCATCAGCTAAAATCCGCCAGATTTCCCGGGCCAGCTGCGGACTGCTTGTTGTCATGTCGACCAGAACACGTTCAACACCTTCCGGTTTTATCTGCCGCCAGCCGGCGAGTATTCCGTTCGTCCCCAAAACGACCTGCCGAACGTCTGACGGATAGCCAACCATCAGGAAGACAACATCTGTGTTTTGCGCGACTTCCGCCGGTGAATCACACCATGAAGCCCCCAGTTCAATCAACGGCAAAGCCTTCGACCGGCTTCGGTTAAAAACGGAAAGCGAATACCCCGACTGAAAAAGACGTTTTGCCATCGCGTTCCCCATCACGCCGGTTCCAATCCAGCCAATCCGGGGTTTTTGGGAAACCTGCATTACAACACCTCCTTTGAGTATCTGTCTGGTTTATTACACCTAATCTGAAAATCAGCGAATGAAAAACGTCGCGGCCCGCAAGCCTCCGTTTAAAAGAAAACTTATCCTTGCGTCTGTCTGCGTTCATTGCGCCGAATACACGGATTCTGTCCCGTTTAAAAAACAGGGGATCCTTATCAACGTCCAAACTCAAACGGAAACTCGCTTTGCAACAGACGCAGACGTTCTGTCATTTCCGCCAGGGAATCGCCGCCAAGTTTCTCAACAAGCGCCGCCGCGATCTCAAAAGCAATCACATTTTCTAAAACAACGCTTGCCGCGGAAACAGCGCAAACGTCGCTCCGCTCATACGACGCCTCAACCGCCTGAGCTGTTTTCAGGTCAACCGAGGGAAGCGCCTTGCGCAGGGTCGGAATCGGCTTCATGGCGGCCCGAACGACAATCGGCTGACTGTTCGTTATTCCCGCCTCCAGACCGCCGGCATGATTCGTGGGACGAACAAACCCAAACGATCGCTCCTGACGGCGGGCCGACTGCCAGCAGATCCCGTCATGAACCGCGGAACCGGGCGTTCGGGCCGCCAGAAAACCGTCTCCGATCTCGACCCCTTTGATCGCCTGAACCGCCATCGCCGCCTTCGCAAGCCGGCCATCCAGTTTTTCATTCCAGACGGCATGTGTCCCCAGTCCAAACGGCACGTTGAACGCCTGAACCTCAATCACGCCGCCCAGCGAATCCCCTTCTTCCCGAATCCGTTCCACATACCTTTTTCCCTCATCATCCTGTTCCGGCGACAAGGTGTAAAACTGGCTTCGGTCCCGAAGTTTACGAAGTCGCTCCGCCATTCGTAACGGTTCAGGAATCCCGGTCTGTTCCGCATCATTTCCGGAATCTGGCCCTTCAGACAGGCGTTTCGGGGAAAATTCGCCTATCGACAGAACATATCCAACCACCGTAATATCGAAAGCCCGCAGCAGAAGATGAGCCAGGGCTCCGGCGGCAACCCGGCCCGCGGTCTCCCGGGCGCTGGCGCGTTCCAAAATCGGACGGATTCCACAACGATACTTAATGGAACCGCTCAGGTCGCCGTGTCCCGGCCGCGGACGCTCAATTTCCGGCATCGTCTCAATTTTATAATCCCGATTCCTGATCCAGAGCAGTACCGGGCTCCCCATACTCCGGCCATGCAAAATCCCGGTCTGGATTTCCGCTTTATCCGTTTCTATGTTCTGCCGATCCCCACGACCGTACCCCCCTTGCCGTCTCGCCAGTTCATGATTGATAAAACCCCCATCAATCGCAAGACCATAAGGAAGACCACAAACAAGAGCCGCAATTCCCTTCCCGTGAGACTCGCCCGCCGTCATATAGGTCAACATCGCGAACCATCCTTTCCTTCAGCGCACCCCCGGATTTCCGGTCGCCTGAAAATCCGGGCCTTCGGTAACAGAAAATCAAATCCCTGTGTCTTCGTGTATACAATACAAAAGCCGCCTTACCAGAAGCAAAGCGGCGTTTTTCTCAGAAAATCATCATCCGTTCCCATTCCTCCCTCATTCCGTCGAAAGAAAACCGGAACGTAAAAAACCAGCTGGCCTCAGAGCCCGTACCGATCGAGATGCGGCGTATTATCCATCTTGTATTCCGCAAGCCGTTTTTCATAATCGGCGTCGCTCTCTCCGTCAATCCGCTCGACAATCTGGTCCGCGAAAGCCGCTTCCGGGGTCGCGTCACTGTTGTAATCGAACCACTCCGGATCAAACTGAATAGTCTGATCAAGATCCGCGGCGATATTCGTCACAAGGGCAATAATCGCATCCCAGATAGCCACTTCACCGCGGCAGCGGGTCAGGAGCACCGGAAGCGGTTCCGATGGGTCCATCCTGATATCGTAATCCATTATATACTTCACGTCACGATCAACGGCGTTCCATTCCGCTTCCGGATTGTTCCGTATACAGTAGGCCCAATGCTCGATTTCCTCGCAGTATCCGCGGCTGACGTCGGTTGCGTAAACCCCCTGATAACCAATCGCGGAAGAAAGCGGATCGCCTTCGTCGGCAATCACGATATCATAGGTATCACCCGATTTGACAACCCGGATTTTATCGTTGACCGCGCTGGTCCGATAAAGTAAAGCGTCTTTTTCCCGATCTATCACAAGAGTCCCTTTGGTACCGTAAACGGTTTCCCCATATCCGCCGAAACCGTTTCCGTTGATCGTTGAATACGCAACGGTAATACGGCGCTGTTTGCCGAGTTCGTCATTCGGATCGTAATCCGGAGCCGGGTATTCATACAGCGCGGAAACGTGATCGTCAACGTCACGGTCCAACGGACTGAACAGTGAACGGGAACCGGTTGCGGAAACGGAAAGCGGGAACTGTTTTTTACCGCCATGAACCGCCGCGATAAAAATACTCGCCGCGTCAAGCTGATGACTTCCAAGTTCCGCCATCAGTCCGCCGCCTGTTCGATTCCAGAGCCGCCAGCGAATCAGTTCTTCAATCGCCGGACACTGATAAACTTCACCGTTGTCCTGACGCTCAAACGATTTATAACCGTATTCCTCCGCGGATTTGTAAGTAATGCCGTTAAGCTGTTTGTTCCCTTCAATCAGCACAAAGTCGGAAAGCTGGGCCTTTTTCTGATCAATTTTCCGCAGGAGCTGTTCCAAATCCCGTTTGAGCGTTACATTTTCCCGGCTCATCCGCTTGGCATCGTCCTGAAGACCGATGGTTTGTCTCTCCTCCGGCAACTTGCTGATCGCGTCGATCGTTTCCTCGTTTTTCTGAATGGTCGCCTTCATTCGGTCCGCTTCGGCGTTCCAGTCCTTCCACTCCTTAACGAGTTCGCCCTTCTTGACATCCACATCTTTCGCCCCATCCGGCAGCGGCATCTGCCAACTGTCATTCCCGGGCAGATTTCCCCGGTGCCACTGGGCGCGAATATAATGCAAATCGCCAAGGACCTTGCGCTTGATTAAATCGGTCGCGTGATCATAAAGAATATTGTAGTGACGCTGATGCCCAATGGTCAGATGTTTTTTGAACTTATGGGCAACCCGGATCATTTCCTTACAGTTGGCGACGGAATGCCCCATCAGCTTTTCCGTCAAAACGTGACAGCCGTGCTTCATGGCCTCAATCGCCGCCGGCGCGTGTAAATGAAGCGGAAGTCCAATAATAACGCCTTCGATTTCGAGTTTTTCGGCGTCCGCCAGCAATTCATGAAAATCATTGTAGACGCGGACATTTTTTCGGGCTTCCTCTTCGGTTTTCCAGCCGTATTTTTTCATCAAACCGGGACGAACCGCCTCCGCCGACGCGGAATAGCAGTCACCATGAAACGCCCGATACTGATTGTACGGCCGAATATCCGCAATCGCCACTACTTTAATATATTTCGGATTCAAACCGCCAATCAGGACGCTCCCCTCATCTCCGGTACCAAGAACCGCGATACGAACGGGCTTGTTGACAGGACCGTATTTGAAGTAATAGTTCCCGATCCCCTTACCGGACGAAAGATCAGCTTTCGAGGATCGCTTCAAAAAATCACGACGTGTTACCTGACTTCCAATCGCCGCGAGAAAATTTTCTTTTCCGATCGCTTTTTGTTCGGTTGTTAAATTCATTCTTCCCCACCTGCTTGTATTATATGGATTATTATTGCTGGCACACGGCCCGGTTTTATCGCCAGAACGACGATTTTCTGACCGTACCGCCAAGCCAGACAATATTATTTTTTTTGGACAGAAGTCGCCCGACGCTTGAAAACATCAGGCGAAAAGACAGTCACCGGAAAACGATCAGATCGCGTATTTGTCCTGATCGAGATTCGGAACGGCGTCAATCACTCCAAGATCCTGTTCCGGAGTTTCATCATTTTCCGGATCAAACCAGGATTCTTTAAACTGAATACTTTCGCCTTTATCCGCTGCGATATTCGTTACAAGGGCAATAACCGCGTCCCCCAGCGCGATCCGCGGATTACAGCGAGGCTGGATCAGCTTGTTGGCAACCTTCGGATTGGACCGGATGCAATAAGCCCAGTGTTCAATTTCCTCTTGGTATCCCCGACTGACCGCCGGACCTCCGCCGCCCGCCGAATCAACGGCCTTCTGAGCCGGAGCGCTCGCCTGAGTATCCAGCGCGGAAGCTCCCGCCGCTTTTTTGGCCACGTTACTTGTCGCCGGCCCCCGCAAAAGCTGGGAATCCTGTTCCCGTTCCAGAATAATGGTTCCCTGAGTACCGTAAACGATTTCGCCGTATCCGCCAAAACCGTTCCCGTTGATCGTTGAGTACTGAACGGTAATCTTCCGTTTTCGGCCATCCTTCGTGCTCGGGTCATAATTCGGCGCCGGGAATTCCACCAGCGTTGTGATATGGTCCTGAACCTCCCGGTCCAGTCCGAACAGATTACGGTTCGCGGAAACATGAACCCGGAGCGGGTGAACTTTTCCGTTATCCGGAAGCAGCCCCGGATCCTCGCCGCGAAGTGCCGCCGCCCGCCGGTTGGAGGCGGCAAGGAAAATACTCGCCGCGTCAAGCTGATGACTTCCCAATTCCACCATCAGACCACCGCCTGTCCGGCGCCAGAGCCGCCAGCGAATCAGTTCCTCACCGCTCGGCCGGATATACTCGTTTTTGGAACCGGCGCCAAACGTTTCGTTCAGATATCCGTATTCCGCCGCCGACTTGAGAGAGGTCCCCTTATATTTTCGTCCTGATTCATCCAGCGCGACACTTTCCGCCAGAAGGGAATCCATCAGTTCCGCTTCCTTCTGCGCCACTTTAATCCGCCATTTTTCGATATCGAGACCACGGGCGTCCGACAGTTCCTGTTTCCAGGCCGCCAGTTCCGATTGTATTTTGTTCGCCTGGACATCCGTTGGCTTCAACGCCGACGGCATCGGCATCTGCCAGCTGTCCGCCCCCGGCGAATTTCCGCGGTGCCATTGGGCCTGAATGTAATGCAGATCCCCCAAAAGCCCCCGCTCGATCTGATCAACGGCTTCCTGATACAGAATGTTGTAGTGCCGCTGATGCCCGATCGCGAGATGTTTTCCGAGTTTCGCCGCCGCCCGCGCCATTTCCTTACACTCGATAATGGAGTGGCCCATCAGCTTTTCGCAAAGGACATGCAGCCCTTTTTTCATCGCCTGAATCGCCGCCGGGGCATGAAGATGAAGCGGAAGTCCGATAATAACCGCCTCAATTCCGAGCTTGTCCGCATCATTGAGCAGGTCACGGTAATCGGCGTAAACCTTGACATGTTTGCGGGCCTCATCCTCCGTTTTCCACCCATACTTGGCCATCAAACCGCATCGGGCCTTGTTCGCAACATCGCTGTAATGGTCGCCATGAAATGCCCGCCACTGGTTATACGGACGAATATCAGCGATTGCCTTGACTTCAACGTAATCCGGATTGATCGCACCCAGAAGCACGCTTCCTTCATCGCCTGTCCCCAGAATCGCAACGCGAACCGGACTTCCTTTAACCTTGGAATAACCGAAATAAAACGCGCCAAGTCCGGCAGCCGGGACGGCAGCGGCCAACGCTCCCGCCATGAGAAAATTTCGTCGCGAGCAACCGGAATCCATTGCTGTTTTTTCCTCGTTTCTCTGGTTCATTGTTTTTTATTCCTTAAATTTATATGATAAAGTCTTTTTTTTCATTTTACGAATACGGCCACTGGTCATAATCTCTCCCCAACCGGGAGGAATCGCCTTCCGCCGACACGCCGGTAAAATCACGTTTGACTGTTTCCGGAATCGCGACCGACTGATAATCTTCGACCGCGCCATCCGTATCCGACTGTCGGCAATTTTCCGTCCTGAACCTCATATTCCAGAACGCCTGACCAGTGCCGGTACCACCAGCAATTCATTTCCTAATCCAGGGAAAGCGGATCTTTCTTTGCCCCGTACCAGGCGAAAATATATTTTCCGAAGAAATTCCAGAGATACCAGTCCAGACCACACCAGCGACCCGCCGGAAGCGCCGCAATCAGAAGGAGAGCGAGAAGCTCAACGGTATCTTTGCTGATAATCATAAAATGCCCCACCATGTCCGGGGAATAAGGATAAACAGTAGGCCAGGGGAACTGCGACAGACAGACGTTAATCAAAAACGCAACCCCACCCAATGCCGCCAGCCGGGTACAAAAACCGATCAGCAGGCAGAAACCAATCGCGGAAAGGCCAAGTGTTACCGCCAGATTCAGCAGACCAAGCGTGGACGGTTGAGCAAAATCACGCAAAACCGGAATCGACTGCATCACCGCGTAAATACAATGAGTACCGGGAAGATAATCCGAACCATAGGCTATCGGGGCAATTTTCCCTTGTACCTTTTGAGTGCTGTCGAGAACCTCCCAAAGAGCAAGCTGCATATCTTCTCCCATCTGAACCGGTTCCCTCACAAACGATTCCGCTTCCGAACGCAACTTCATCTGGTTGTCCCAGTCACGAATCTTCTGATATTCCGCATCATTCTTTTCCGTTGCGACACTCTTTTCATATCGGGCTTTGCTTCCCAGAAAACCCCGAATCTCCTCCCGTTTTTCCATTGTGTATTCACGAAGAGAAACAAGATACTGTTCAACAATCGCGTCCGTTTGCGCCTTCTGCTCGTCACTCAGTCCGTATTTTTTCACAAACTTCTGATAATAACTTAACCAGCCCTGTTCAATCACAGGAAGCGTCCACGCAATGACTTCATGGGTCTTTTCACCATTCTCTTTTGTATTTTCCTTATAGACCTCCGCCATTTGCAGACGTTCATCTCCGGTCAGGTCGGGAAGGAACATATAATAAAATCCTTTGGTCGGTCCTTTAGCCATCCCCAAAAAACCTTTGGCGGAAAATTCATTGGCCGGATCCATTTTCCAAAGGCCCTCATACAAAAAATGACAGCCAATACTCATTCTCAAGACAACGATCAGTGCGACGACAACAAAGGTCCAGCAGTTCCACTTTTTCATGTTATCCAGGGGACACCTCCTTTCTCGACTTCCGATACGCTATTCACGTTAATACGATCTGTCGATTATTCCTGATAATAAATTTCAGCCGGCAATCCTCAGTCCATCTGAAATTTCATCAAAGAAAGAATCAGGGCGGGAAAGATTACACAACTGACAGAATATTTTGTTTTTTTCCAATCTCTACTCTATTTTAACATAGATACAGTCAAAATAAACCGGTTTTTATTTTTTATTTTGTATTTTTTTCATTTTACCTCAACGATTCACCCGATGTTCCGTTTATTCATTTTAATCCGCGTATTGCACAAAAAAGGCAAAACCGTCCTGACCCGTTTAACTGAAGGTTTTCCAGCCGTGACACTCTTTTGTAAAATCACCGCAGAAGAGGAAGGGCGGTCCGGCAGGTTCCAACCAGAATCCTCGCGGCAGCCCCCTGAAAGGAACGGCGAGCCTCCGCAACACGGGACACAAATATTCAAAACCATCCCCGGAGGGGAAACGGACGGAAAACGATTTCATGGTTTCCGGCTAAAGTAAGAGAATTCCGGCAAAACGGTTCGCGTCCTCAATAAAAAGCGGATGATGGGGAGAAATCCCCGGGCGCGGACAACGTTTCATTCCCCGGTTATCCCGTAACGGAAAGCGGATCATCCGTTTCAATACAAAATAAACGTCGTTTTTAAACAGGCCGTGTATCATGTTCCGTCGATTATCACCATCCGTTCCGGCAGGCTTGCTTTTTCTGAAACAACGCTTTTCAAAATTTCATTGATTATCCTTCCCGATCCGTAAGAGACGTTTTTTCACGAATAAGGGTCAGATCCTGGTTTATCTGGTCAAGCAGTTCCTGCTGGGAATTAAACCCGATAATATCACGAACCCTGAACAGAAAATCAACATCAAGCCAGGTTCCGTACAAATCGTCATGAAAGTCAAGCAGATGAACCTCGATCTTGGTCTCCTGTACATGAAATGTCGGATTTCCGCCCAGATTGACCGCCGCCCGGAAGGTCCCCTGACCGGTATGCGCCAAGGCGGCATAAAGACCGTTTTTTGGGAAAATTGTTTTGACCTGCGCAAGATTCGCCGTCGGAAAACCTAAAAGCCGGCCCCGGCGTTCTCCGTCGACCACCTTCCCGCGAAAACGGTAGGGACGGCCCAGCATTTTACCGGCGGTTTCAACGTTCCCCTTCTGAATCAAGGCCCTGATCAGACTGCTGGATATATTGCGGCCATCCCGTTGAACCGGGAGAATCAAATCAAAATCAAGTGAATGTTTTTCACAAAATTGACGCAAAAACCTCGCGTTTCCCCCACGGTTACGGCCAAAATTGAAATTTTCTCCCTCAACCAGAATTTGGGAGCCGAGAATATTCCGGACATTCTCCTGAAGAAACTGCTCCGGAGATTGTTCCAGAAAAGCCCGATTCGTGGGATACACAACCAAGGCATCCGGCGCAAACGAAGAAATCAGCTCCACCTTCTGTTCGGTAGTGCAGAGAAGCGGAGGCGCCGACTCAGGATTCAGAATCTCAACCGGCGACGGATCAAAAGTAAAAACAACCGAAGGAATTCCCCATTGTCGGGCATGAAACACGAGCCGCTGTAAAATCACCGCGTGTCCCAGATGAACGCCGTCAAATTTCCCGATCGAAAGAACTCCGTTACGGAACCGCTCCGGAAATGAATGCAAACCACGAAACAGTTCCACCGTCTTACCTGCCCTGTTCTTTACTCATCGTCATCTTCCTTGATCACCGTTTCGAGTATTTTAGTATTCCGTTCAACGGCAAGTATAACCGTTTGTGTCTCAATTCCATCTTCGCTGATCGCAACAATCGGAAACACATGCCGCCGTTCCGGAAGATGATAACGAACAGAAAACGAGCCATCCTCTTTAAGCCGGATTCCCTCTCCTTTAATATTAAGCTGGACTGTCGGATCCGTTTTCCCTTTGACCACAACTTCCGCGTCAACCTGTAAATTGAATTTCCGCCGCCCGGCGTCAGATTCCTCCAACGCGGAAGGCCGGTTCGCTGTTTTCGCGGAACCGGAAAAGTCACGATTCACAAAACCGTTCCTCAGCCCGGAACGTTCCCCGGAAAACGCTCCGGAACAAATATCCGACGGAATTCCCATCCAACCCGCGTCCGGATGGCCAAAGGCGTCATGAATATAACATTGCGGCGTCTCCACAATGTTGCTCGTCATCAAGGTAAAAAACTGATTATCACGCGCCAAATAGCCAATCTCGACAAGAAAAGAACTTGGCGGGTCGTCCACGTCAATATACCAGTTGTTCACTCCCCCCCGAATCGCGACATCAGAAACAAACTCCCGACGCATTCCATCGGTATTATCCTTAAAAATACGGAATAAACGCAAAATCGGATCCGCAGTATGCCACAGATGTCCCATCGCGGCCCGGATACGTTCCACCAGCCGGGAACTGATTTCCCAGTAAGCATGCAGCCAGTAAGGGTCACGAACCATCAGAATAATCTGATCCTGAACTTCTCTGTCAGGATGTTCGCTTCCCAGGGTTTTATAAAGCAGAAGCCTGTCCTTCAAATTGGTCGGCTTTCGGGGAATCGGTGTAACGAAAGATGGAAGCTCGTGATCGTCGGCGGTACCGTCAGAGGGTTCCCCGTTCGTCAGGGCGGTATCGGACGGTTTTTCCTTCCCGTCATCGGAACCGGAATCAGAAAACAGCAAATCCGCGGGCCGTTCTCCCTCTTCAGGAACATCATTTTTACTGTCGACATCCGATTTGTGTCCCGCGGAACTCCCGACGCTTAATCCGGCAGTCTCTGTCTTCCCTTTTAATGAATTCCCAACCTGTGACGCCGTACCATCGCTGGTCGTCCGGGGTACAGCCGCGGCTCCCGGATTTTTTTTCCGGCTGGAAAAAGTCGCTGAATCATCCGACGAACCGGCTGTTGAACCGCCGGGCGATCCGGCAGTCGACAAACTCGTTTTTCCCCCTTTTTTTAAAACATCAATTAACAATCCGGATTCCACAAACATACTGGCGTCCGGCAAAAACGACGTCGCCGGAACCGAAACTGTTGATGCCACTTCCGTCGACTTGTTTAATGTCAAAGAGTGGCGAAGCTCCCGCCGGGCTGTCTGAACCGACCGGGATTTCCCTGTCGCTGGAACCTTTTTGTCTTTCCGGACTTTATCCACGGACATTTTTTTATCCGCCGATTTACCCGTTTTTACCTTTGACGTGTCCGCCCCGTCTTTTAATTTCGAACCCCGTCCCTGCTGGTTTTTATTACGGATCTCTGCCCCGGTCGCCGCTTTGCTCTTCACGGGCTCGCTGTTTTTACTTCGGAGATACGATTTTGCCTTTGGAGAATCTTTTTCTTTACCGCGTCCGGTTCCCGAATTTCCACCGGAATCCGTTTGCGATTTTTTCGGTGTCTTTTTCGCCGTTGTGTCTTTCCCCGGTTTTACGTCCGGTAACCCGGATGATTTTTGTCCGGATAATCGTTTTTTACTTCCAGCTGAAGACGCCGCGACGGGAGCAGTTTTCTGTTCCCGTTTTCCTTTTTTACCTGTTTCGGCAGGAACCGTCGCTTTCATGTTCGTTGTGCTGACGGATTTTTTTCCGGGAACCTCTCTGCGGATGCTCTGTTTTTCTGCCGCCGCACGTGCCAGAGCGGTAATCAACTCGCTTTTGCGCATCTCATACCACCCGGCCACCTTGGCCTGCTTGGCCAGAGCCATCAATTCTTTGACTTTTCTTTTCTCAAAAGGACTCCCGGATCGCATTAGAATTCTCCAGACATTTATCCAACGGGTTTCTGATATTTTATACCTGACGTCAACTCCGTTTCCGCCTCAATCAAAACAGATGAGGAACATAACATGGGGAAAACTGACTGACATCCACGGTGTGCCACTGTTCCACAGACAGATTCCGCCGGTCAAAAGAGACGGCTGTCGGGACCAGCCCGCACAAAAAATCATACACCAGGTATCTTTTTCGCCTCCATACAGAATACCCTTATTCTATATCTTACTAAAAAATGGAAAAAAATCAACCTTATTTTACTCAAACTCAATAAAATACTGTATTTTACTATTTTGGTATTTTAAGCAAACCTTACCTTTTATGCCGCGACCCCGAAAAAATATTTTTTCGGGATAAATGGGAAAATCAGAGAAAGCCGGAAGCTCCCATTTCTCTAAAAGGGAATAAAATCGGCCAAAAATTGAAACAGGAGGGGATATTCGCTGGAAAAAGGAATAAAAAAACAGTATAATAATTACAGGGGGCGGAGGATAGACAGGGGTTGCTGGACTTCATTTTACGTTATTATTTTTATTCGATTCACGGAAACCGCCCGATCCGGAACATCACTTTTTGGGAGCATCCAATTGACTTTTGTATACCCCGGACAGGGGATCGCGATGTTTGCCTGATTCCAATGACTTCAGGGACACAACACGCCATCAGACAAAATGAATGATAAACAGGCCTGACCGTTTAAGAGCGTTATGGCATAAAATACCGATAAATCATCATATGAACCGTAATCTTTACAATAAACGTCTGGAATAATATCATGTTACACTGGCGATTAGGATTGGGAATTCCGCTTATTGGAATATTGACACTGCTGTGCTGGCTGGATTCTCAATCGCCAATTCCAGGTTTGTTTCTTGTTCCGGTTTTCCTTGTCTGTGTTTATTTTATCAGCAGGGAGGTACTCAATTTAATGAACAGTGGCGGTCTGTTCCCCCGCCGTTCGACAGTATATCTGGGAACGATCCTGATGATGACGCTCTGCTGGATGTCCTGTTACCGTTCCCTTCCTTATCTTCGGACAAGTCAGACGACAGCTTATTCCTACTCCGGAGATTATGTGGCACGCGAAGCCTCGGTGGTCATGGAAACAAACAGTACCATTACCGACGATTCTACACAGGAAACAACCCTGAACACGGAAAATCTGTTTCACTTTCAAAACGAAGAAGGCTGGAAGACCGCCGCGCTGGCTTGTGTTCATACCCTTCTCGCCATGGCGGCCGGCGTTATTATTGCTTTTATAGGAGAGATGTTCCGTTTCAAATCGCCCGGTGGCAATACGATCAATCTGGCCGGCGCGATTTTTGCCATTACCTATATTGGAATGCTCGGCTGTTTTATGATTATGCTCCGGGTCGCGTATGGAGTGGGAGCTGTTCTTTCGCTGATCATTGTTACAAAAATGTGCGACATTGGCGCTTACACCGTCGGCAAACTTCTGGGCCGACACAAAATGTCGCCGGGGTTGAGTCCCGGCAAGACCGTGGAAGGGGCGGTTGGCGGGTTGATTTTTGCGATTCTGGGCGCCTGGTTTACAATCGATTTCCTCTTTCCGTACTGGATGAACCAACAACCGAATACCAGTTGGACAGGATTGATTATCTTTGGTTTTTTCGTCGGTTTGACCGGCATGGTGGGCGATCTTGCGGAATCGCTGATTAAACGGGATGTCAAACGCAAGGATTCCGGGGAAGGGATTCCCGGTTTCGGGGGATTTCTGGATTTGTTTGATTCCCTGTTGCTCTCCGCGCCGGTTGCTTTCGGGCTCTGGGCTTTCAAGGTTGTTCAGTGGTAACGTCCCTGAAACCGTTTTAAAAGGAGGGGGTTCTCCTTTTCGCCAGCTCAAAACCGGTTTCAAAAATCCGTTCCTCCGTTCAAAACCGTACCCCGAAACGGGCCGTCTCCGCAATGAGAGATTTTATCGCCGGTAAACCGCGGAATAACAAACACCGGGATTTCTCCTTAAAATAACCAAAAAACAAAACGGACCGGATTAACCTTTTTCTCCGTCACCGTTTCTTATGTTTCCCATCTTTTCAGAATTGATTCAATCCAAAAAAATATCCGATCCACTTGTGTTTTATGAAGAAAATCAGGGAAAAAACCTCTTTCATATTGCAATTTTCCATGAATATAAAGTACAATCAAAACAGGAAGGAGAATATCCCGCTTTATTCTGATTTGTTATTATCAGATCCAATAAATAAGGAAAAGGGGAAATAATAACAACAGACAAATCTGTCATTTTACAGGAAACATTTCATGCCAACAGAATCATTTGACGAAAGCCCGCTCGCTCTGGAACAGCGGCAACGGGAAATTTTAAATTCATCTTCTTATCGAAAAGCGTATAAAGACGAGGACTTTTTAACCGGAAGCGACGCCCGTGAAATCCGGTTGCTGACAGAATACGTCAAACCAATGGTGGCGTTCCGTCGTCATGATATCCGCTCAACCATCATCCTTTTCGGAAGCGCCCGTATTTTAGCTCCTGATGTTGCCCATCAGATGTTGGACAAGGCTTTTAAGCGATTGTCTGAACATCCCAATTCGCAAACCTGTCAGGACGAAGTCCGCAAAGCGGAACAGAAAGTCAGGATGAGCCGTTATTATGAACTGGCAACCAAATTCGCTTCGTTGATCACCAGGGAAACGCTTAATAACCAGAAAACAACGGTGAAGGACTATGAGAAGCTGCACCGTTACGTCATCTGTACCGGTGGAGGAGGTGGAATCATGGAAGCGGGCAATCGCGGAGCAGCAGAAGCAGGCGGACTTTCGATCGGTTTGAATATTTCCCTGCCCCATGAGCAGAAGCCCAATCCGTATATTACCCCGAACCTCTGCTTTCAGTTCCATTATTTCGCTATGCGAAAACTTCATTTTCTTCTGCGTGCCAAAGCTCTCGCCGTCTTTCCCGGGGGGTTTGGAACGTTTGACGAACTGTTTGAGGCGTTGACTCTGCGTCAAACCAATCGGATGCAGCCCATTCCGATTGTCTTGTTCGGAAAAGCATTCTGGGAAAAATGTATCAACTTTGATTATCTGGTGGAAACCGAAATGATTTCCGCCAGTGACCTGAAGTTATTTACTTTTGTTGAAACCCCGGAAGAGGGAATGCAGGCTATTCTTGATTTTTATGGACGGCACCAATCAGGCCATTTATCTAAAAGCAACTGATTTCCTCTTCATGAGCCCGTAAACAAGGCAGAAACATTGTCAGAAAAGAAGTTCCCCGACCAGGTTCATCCTTCGCGGGATGATATTTTGAATCCAAACCGGAATTTTGTTTATTTTGCTAATATTATTTCATTTTAAAGGAAAAAACATGAAAAATTTGCTTAGTCTTATGACCGTACTGACTTTATGTCTGTCCGCGTTTTCCTCGTTTGCCCAGGAAAAATGTGTGGGAACCAACGACCAGTTCAAGGGGCCCGTTGGTTTACAGATTTACAGTCTTCGCAACACATTCAATGAAAATGTTGAACTCGGAATGGAAATAACAGAAAACCTGGGGTTCCATTACGTCGAGATCGACAACACTCACGGTATGGAACCGGAGGAATTTCTGAAATTGCTGGAAAAACATCATCTGAAACCGGTCAGCGCGCATTGGGATTTCAACATGTTTGACAAGAATCCGGAACAAGTCATCAAGGAAGCCAAAGCACTTGGTCTGGAATATGCCGGTGTCGCCTGGCTGCCGCATGAAGGAGATTTTGATGAAGCGGAATGCCGAAAGGCAATTGAAGTCTTTAATCGGGCCGGCGAACTTTTCGCGAAAGAGGGAATCAAGATTTTCCTGCACAATCATGGTTATGAATTCCAGCCTTATGGCGACAAAGGGGAAACGCTGTTCGATCTGTTCGTTCAGGAAACGAACCCGGAGACCGTCTTTTTACAGATGGATGTTCTCTGGACGGTTTTCCCGGGCCAGGATCCTGTCGCGCTGCTGAAAAAATATCCGAACCGTTTTGTGACGTTTCATCTGAAGGATCTGAAGAAAGGGGTTGAAGGCGATCTTTCCGGCGGGACCTCCGTTGAGAATGACGTTGCTCTGGGTACCGGTCAGGTCAACTATCCGGAGCTGTTGAAAACCGCTCAGGAATGCGGCGTTCGGTATTATTTCATTGAGGATGAGTCCCCGGTTGTTCTGACCCAGCTGCCGCAGAGTCTGAAGTATCTGGAATCCGTTCACTGGGAAGAATAATGCCTTAGCGATATTGAAAAAACAGGGGGGGCTGCGTCAAGCGGAGAAGCCCCGCCTGAAAGAGAGCACGCGGCGCTACCGTCAAAAAAATCTCAAAGCGGGAGCGCCGTTGTTTTTTATATGGATTAAAACCGGGAATTAAGCCGTAAAACGTCTCCGGAACGATCCAGGATCATGATAATTTCAACGGTGAGTTCCGGAGTTCTCGGAGAAGGATTTTATACATATCCTCGTCCCGGTGATTGAATCGGAATTCACATTCTTTGAGATGCAAATAGAACGTTTGCCGGGAAATTCCCCGGAACTTCGACAGTCTTATCTTGGCCCAGCCCCAAAAATTTTCTATTCCGTCGATATGATTATGTCCGGCGGCAGGTTCGTTGCCGGCATGAGGAATCCGATAATGCTTCTGACAACTGAAATCGACCAGACCGTCATAAATTTTAAACCCGTCCGGGCAAACGGTCGAATCCAAAACTGCTTTTGAGGCGAGAAACGGATATACTTCCTTAATGGAGCCGTTTGTGATCACCTGGGTGTAAACATTCCCGCCGTGTTTAATCACCCCAAAAACAATATGTTTTCCATTGGTGTCACGACTCCGCTTGACGCGAATCCGCCGGGGGCCCAGACAGCGTTCGTCAAACTCAATGTATCCATGTTCAAAGACGCTTCCGTTTTCACAAAGGCAAACCATCCGTTCACGAAGGGCCCTGAGTATACGGTTGACCGTCGGACGGCTGACCCCGGTCAACAGCGAGATTTTCGTCGCTTCAATATCCAGCGAAAAATATTTCAGAATATCACGGGTCTGCCGCTCCGAAATATGCGAGCCCTTTATATATTTATTAGTCATTGCTCTGCGTAACTCACGATGACCATTCCGTTTGATCAAATCATCTGAAACATGAAATAACCGGCGACGTTTCGTTAGGTTTCCGGTTTGAACAGAAGATTGGGTCTGAAAAACAGTAAAACGATAAAACAGCAAAACACCCCCACAAAAAAGAGCGCGTTCCAATGACCGGCCTGACGACGGAAACAGTCATTTCTGACCAATGCCGCAGAGCCAGCCCCGATCGGGAGCATATCGGATTGTTCGGATGGTAAAATTCGATTCGAGCAGTAAATTTCGCAGCTCAACCGGGGTTGGACAGTACATTTTCAGGAATTCTGCAATTTGGGCGTGCCGCGGAGTCATGGCGCCGCCGACCATCTCCAATACGGTCATAAAAATTCCGCCCGGTTTCAGAACACGATGAATCTCCCGGCACCCCAGACGTGAATCCGGCCAAAAATAAAGGCTTTCAACCGAATAAACAAAATCAAAGGTTGCCTCGGGAAACGGAAGCTCCGAAACGCCTGCCTGTAAAATTGTTGTCTGACCGGACACAATCTGTTCCCGATTGACCGTCTGAGCCGTCATGACTGCCGTCGGGGAAATATCGCAGCCGAAAAAAGTCGAATCCGTCCAACGGGTGGCGAGTCGTCTGATCGCCATTCCACCCCCGCAACCGACATCCAGTACCATTGAAGGGGGGATTTCTGCTATTTCAGAACCCTCCGATTTCCTGAAACGTTCCCCGGACACCCGCTCCCCGTCGTCCGTCGAATAGTCAACTGTCGATAACGGCACAAAACCGGGGGACGGATCAGACACGGCAGGGAACCCTGTCAGACGCCATCCCCATTCAGTCAGTTCGCGATGTTCCCGGTTCATTCGCTCAATCATCGCCTGTCCGGCTTCACCTTGGGGAAACGCCGCATTTTTTATCAACTCCAGATCAATCGGTTTCTCGCTCATTGGGATTTCCACCCGGTTTCTGTCGTATTGTTTGTTGAGGTATTCCCGGAAAGGAAATCCAGCCCGAAAAGCCGAATGGCGTTTTCGGTTGTTTGTTGAATAATCTCTTCACAAAGGCACCCACGAAGTTCCGCAAGGCGCTTGGCAACAAACGCTGTCATTAAAGGCTCATTCCGTTCCAGTTTTCCCCGAAACGGATGAGGAACCAGAAAAGGGGAATCCGTTTCCAGCAGGATTCGCTCCTTTGGAATCAGTCGGGCCGCTTCCCAGGTTGGAGCATATTTCTTATTGGTATAAGTCAGGCTCCCGGAAAAACCAAGATGAAAACCGAGTTCAATACATTCCATCGCCATCTCGGGATCCCCGCTGAACGAATGAATAATTCCGGAAATCTGATGATTTGAAGTGTCCTGAACCGCTTCCCGTAAAAGCGGCATGAGGTCTTCGGCAGCTTCACGGCAGTGTATCAGGACAGGCAGGTTTTTCCGTCGCGCAAGCTCCAGATGTCGACGGAAGAAGGTCACCTGAAGACTAAACGGCGATTTGTCCCAATAACGATCCAGGCCGGTTTCTCCGATTCCAACGACCTTGGGCTCTGCGGCCAGTTTTTCGATCGTCCGCCAATCATCTTCCGTTGCCTCGCTGGTGTAATTCGGATGAATTGCCACGGCAGAATAAAATCGGGGAAAACGCCTGGAAAATGCGACGGATGCCTGACTTGACGCCGCCGAAACTCCAGGCGAAATAATCGCCGCCATTCGGAAACGGACCGGCCCCTCCATGATCGGGCGATTACGAACCAACGGGAAATCTCCCGCGAAACTACGGTTGATTACATCGTCATGGTCGCTCTCAAATTCCTCAAGATCCAAATGGGCATGGGTGTCGATCAGTTGCAATTCTTTCATAATTATATCCAAAACACCGGTATAACAGGGGTTAACACAAATGATATCGTTTCAGCGATCCTCTCCGTGATTCATCCCTCAGGGGCGGTATTATTCGGAAGCGATGCCGTCACCGGCCCCCTTTTTGGAAAAATCCCCCGGTTGACACCATGGATTCACGTTCCCTGTTCAACAGGTTCTGTCCTTCGGTTCCGGTCAGTTCCCCATGATCGCTTCACCGGCTCACGGCCCTTCATCCCGTCTCCGCACCATCTCTTTTAATATACCTCAAGTCTTTCTTCTGTACAGGGTCAGAAAAACAAAACAAGGCGGGCCCGACTCAAAAGAGCAGAACCCGCCTTGGGAATCATTATCAAAAAATTGTTTCCATCACAAACGATCGTTCGTTGAAACCGGTCAATGACGGAAAACCGTTTCGGCTCCAATCGGAATCAGAGCCGAACGAACGTCAAATCACAGGAGAACATTCAACAGATCGTCATCCAGCTCTTCCTGGAAGTAATCGTTATCCATATCGTCCAGTTCCTCGTCGTCTTTATAACCCGAGAATACGGAAGCTCTTTCAGAAACCGGGATATAAACGTTGGCAACCTCGGAATCGGTCCAGGAATTTTCCGCGAAAATCACGTCATTGGCCGCAGAAGAAGCCGCCGTAACCGGATTCTCCCTGGTACCAATGATATTCCCCGCCGCGACGAGCTCTTTGTAGTTCGTCAGGTTGTCTCCCTTACCGATCGTATTCCGGAAACTGCCGTAATAATTGAGCAGAACTGTTCCGTAAATATCGTAGTCTGACTGACTGCCGGTATTGGAAACAATGATGGAATCATTGGTCATAATCGTTCCGTAACGGTTCACGACACCACCGTAATGTGAAGCCGTGTTATCATGAACTTTGGCCGCTTCCAGCGTCAGTTCACCGGTCTCCGCATAAATGGCGCCACCCCAGCCGACGGATGTATTGTTGTAGAACTCCGTGTTACTAAGAAGAACGTTACCGCGCTCAATATAAATGGCGCCGCCGTTCTTCGAAGAATAACCATTGGTGAAGTTCATGTTGTAAATCACGACGTTATTGGTATTATTATTGACGCTCGACGCAATAATATCAAAGATATTGCTCGCCCCGTCAGCATCAATAGTCACATTGGAGCCGTTGAACATGATATAGGAACGTTCCAGCGAAATCACGCCGTTTTTCAGGACAATGGTTGAGGATCCCATCGCGTCTGTATTGAAGTAAACCGCGCTGCCAATCCGACCGGCGTTCTGCTGAGCATAGTAAACCGCTTCACGAATGGAGATTTTACCGTCGGTAAAGTCAACAACATCTTCCGCTGTTGTTACCGTTGTGGACGGGATATCAACGACATCCGCCCGTTCATAGCATCCCATGTCGATCACTTTGTTACAAACTCGCAGATTACCGTTTGCGTCCGTTTCCGCCGGTGCATGAAGCGGAAGATAAGTCGCCTGATAATCATTATTCCCGGTATTGATTGCCAAAGCGTAATCGTTCAGACGATAATCACTCGCTCCTGCATTGACGAACAGATCGCCGAATCCGCCCGAAATACACCCGGCTCCCGCCGAGACCCGGCCGCCGGCCCCATTGTACTGGGTATAGTACATGTAAATCTGGCGGAAGTCCGGCGGATCGGCCGGACTGGAATACGCATAGGAACAAATCGAGTTATAGGTCCGAACCACGCCGTCACTGTTAATATCACTCATCACGGTACAACTGTACACCTGGGCAAGTCCCGCATGCTTGACATTGGAAGCGTACTTCGTGTTAATGGCAGTATTCCCTCTATAGAAGAGACAGTTCCGCGTATAGGCGATTCCGTAAACACCAACATCAATCGCTGTATCATAATTAGTCAGGGTAACACCGCGGAGATCAAGCAGACCTGTCCAGTAAATCTGGTTGTTCGCATCATACGCACCATCAACATCGAAAATTGTTCCACCGTTGCCGTTGATTGTAATTCCGCCTTTCGCCGAAATGGACGACGCATCAATCAGATACGCCCAAACCCGGTTCCCGCTGGAAGCCATATTATTGGAGCACTCAAGAGAACCAAGGGTCAGCGTGATCGTCTTCCCTGCCATATCGTCAGCAAAAGTGATGGGATTCGCGTATGTATTGGTGTAAACCGAACTATCGGACATCGCGTTTTCCGCGGCGTAAACGCTTGCCGCCGGATGTGTCGCGCTGCCGGCAATGTTATACTGGCTGATCGTGGCAAACCTCTGGGCCAATAAAACAGCCTCACGCAGCGAGGTCAACCCGTCATACGCATCCACAACGTCTTTTTCTGTTGTGACAACGAACGACGCCGTTTCCCGCGAAACCTGATAAGCCCCGATACAGACGACGCCACCCAAGGGGTTACCGTCGAGATCGACCGCCGAAGCAGCATACCGGGAACTTCCGGTTTGATACGCCGGATTGTTGCCACCGTCCGGATAGAGCCGGTAATTGGAGTTGCTGATACTCACAAATTCCGGATCAACAGAATAATCGTCGCCATAACCGACAATATTACCGTCCTTGCCGTTCAACTCATCATAATACGCTTCCGCGTTACCGATCAGCGAGTATTTCACATCGTAACCGCCATCCCGGAATACAACGTCGCTGTTAACGATCGTCCCGGTGTTCTTCGCAACAATCGTGTCGTAAAGACCGATGGAACCGCTCCGCATGTAAATTCCGCCACCCTCCAGAGAGGTATTGTTCGCAATGGTACTGTTATAAATCATCAGATTACCATTTCCGGAATTCTGGATACCGCCGCCATACTTACCGGTACATGAATGAATCAGGACGTTCACCAGATTCAAATTACCGCTGGAAAGCTGGATACCGCCGCTTTCACTCCGCGTATAACCATTGGAGATAATCAGATTCTTGATCGTAACCGTCTGGTCGGCGTATTCGTCCGGAAGGGCGACCCGGATTCCATTGTTCGCGTTATTGCAGTTAATCGTGAAACTCCTGGAACTGGAGGCGTCAATGGTAATCGGACGCGAAATGGCAATCGCCAACGTGTCCAGCATCATCACATAACTACTGTTCGTATAGACCGTTATATTGATTCCAATATCGAACAACCGTTCGGTGTACGTCACCGCTTCACGCAGTGTAGTCCTGCCGTCCGTTGCGTCGGTAACATCCTTGCCCGTATTTACATAGATCGCGCCATTCCCTACATAACGGGACGGAGCATCCTTGGTGCTCTGATTTTCAAACGCCCCCATATCGACGTATGTCGCATAGATACGCTTGTTATACTCAATATCCGTTGAGTCAAAATTACGTCCCAGGTTGGTTCCCGCCTGATTGATATAGGTATTGTTCCCCGCGTTCACCGCCAGGGAGGTATCCGAAAGACGGAAATTGTAATTGTCGTAATCAACGAACAGAGCCCTCGATTCCGCCGTCAGGTCAGCGACACCGCCGATAAAGCTGTTGTTCGTTCCGTTGTTCAACCTCCAGGTTGTCATGACATCGCTGGAAAGCTTGCCAAGGTAGGAATAAGAAACCGTAAAGGATCCTTTTTCTCCTTTGTACACGTCGTAACCGACATTTCCGTTGGCATCGCGGTTCAGGGTAACGATGGTGTTGTAAAGCGTCACATTCCCCTGATTATTGTAAATGGCTCCATTGTTTTCGCCATCTCCGGTCAGCTGGTTGCTCGTTACCGTACAGTTGATCATTTTAAGTGAAATCGTTGAAGAATCCGCGAGATAAATCGCGCTTCCCTGATCGGCAATATTCCCCTGGAACAGGGAGTTATAAATCTCAACCTGCCCTGCCCGGACGTAAATCGCGCCACCCTGGGCAATACTGAATGTTTCGCCCGCCTTCTGGCGTTCCACGCAACGGTTGTTAAAGGTAATACCGTTCAGATAAACCTGCCCGTTGTTGATGTACAGGATACGATCGTCAACTTCGTCCTGCGTCGTCAGGGTAATACCGCTTCCAAGCGTCAGGGCGTCAATCGTCAGGTTCTGATTGATCGTCAGCGCCTCTGTCAGATAAATCGTCTCGCCGCTCAAATACGGGGCAAAGGTAATCACACTGTCCAAACCGTAATTGTTGGCGTACTCAATCGCTTCACGCAACGAAACCAAACCGTCATACTCATCGACAACATCCGTAAGCGTTGTCACCACCGTGCTCGGCACTTCCGCGGAACCAAGTTCGGACTCAAACGCCCCAATATCAACCTTGCTTCCAATGAACCGTTCGTTCCCGGCGATATCGTAATCAAGTGCCTCACCGTCCGGATAAAGAGCCAGCGTATTGTTTCCGGCGTTAATCGCGGATGAATTGAACCCTTCGTCGTCAACCCCCAGCGAGAAGTTGTTGTTCTCGTAATCAACAAAATAGGGATTTTCCGGATCACTCGGCGTTCCGACAATGTTACCCGCCGCGATAAAACCACCCGCATCCACAATCCATTCCGGCAACGCGCCAACAAAACTGTTGTTCATACTGAGCGTCACAACGAACATATCCGCCGCCGCCTCGCCGTCTTGCGTATTCTTCGCTACCAGCGTATTGTTGAGCGTCACAGTACTGTACCGGCTGTAAATACCACCGTACCAGGAAGCGTCGTTCTTGGTAACAGTCACATTGGTCAGGTCCAGCGTCCCGTTTTCCGAACGAATCGCTCCGCCGTATACCGCCTCATTGTTATAAAGAAGGCTGTTGACCACGGAGAGTTTTCCACCCGTGTGGTAAATCGCCCCACCGTTGGCCGCAGAACCGCCGGTAAGTGTCAGGCCCACCAGGGAAACCTGGGTGTTCGTGCCATCGGAGACCCCGTTGATTTTGAAAATCCCGCTGGCCTTGTCACCATTTATCGTAATTCCCCGGACTGAGGACGCATCAATGGTAATACAGGCGTCAATATTGACGACTCCATTGACCAGCGTGATCGTTTTTTCCGGGAAGCTGCTGGCAATGTCGTCCGCGAAAGTAACCGTCATTCCGGTGGAAACAATCGTCTCGCCGTCGTCCGCCAGATAAACCATTCCGGCATACTGAATCGCTTCACGGAGCGAAATCAGGCCGTCATAAGGATCGACAACATCATTAAGCGTTGTGACAACCAGCGACGGAAGCTCACTTTGCCGCTGGAATTCGTAGGCCCCCATATCAACCGTTCCGCTGATAATACGATTGTCACCATTCAGGTCGTTGGTAATAACCGACGCATTCGCGTTGGCATTGATGACGCCGGGATAGTATCCAGCCTGGCCAATCAGACGGTTTAACCCCTTGTTAATAACCGGCGATTTGGTTGTCAACTGATAATCACCGGAGTTTTCGTTGATAAAGAACGGATTCGCGGGATCGTCCATCGTCCCGATAATGTTCCCCATCACACCACTGTGGCTCTTGGCGTAATTCGACGCCATAACACCAACCAGACTCGCGACGGAATTCAGCTCAGAAACGGTGTAAACATCCCTGTTATACGGACTGGTTTCCTCGTCCGTCAGGTCGTCGTTTGTATTCCGGGCAACCACGGAGTTCTGAAGGATCACGGTTCCCCGGAGCGACGTGGCGTAAATACCGCCGAATTTATCCGCCGTATTACCGGCAACCGTCGTATTAAGCAGCGTCAGTGAACCGGATTTCTGATAAATCGCGCCCCCTTCGTCCGCTTCATTTCCATAAATCAGAAGATTGGTCAGAGATAAAGAACCGCCGTCCTGATAAATCGCGCCTCCGTACCGGGCGGAACCGTCAGTCAAAACCAGACTGGAGAGTTTGACCGTTCCGGCACTGACAGTAATCAGACTGGATGCGTTCGATTCCGAACCGGCAATGACAATACCGCCGTCTTGATCCGATGCGTCAATGGTCACATTGAAATCGATATCCAGGGCACCGTTTTCAAGATAAATCGTGTTGCCGGTTTCCGTCTTTTGAATATTGAAGGTAATCGGGGTACCGAGCAGTTTGGCGTATATCAGAGCTTCACGGAGCGAAATCAGACCATCCGTCTGATCGACAACGTCCTGAAGCGTTGTCACAACAGTTGACGGGACGTCCGCAAACTCACTTTCATAAGCCCCCATATCAACCACGCCACCGACAAACCGTGGATTGTTCGCCCGGTCAATCCGGAGAGTGGCTCCTGTTACCGTCACCGTAAATTTATTGGAACCGGCATTGACCGCCAGTGAATCCGCACTCAGGCGGAGATAATCCTCGCTTGCCGGATCTTCTGAAACAAATTCCGGATCTGCCGGATCTTCCGGAGTCCCCACGATATTCCCGTTGATCCCGTTCCGGGAGTTAATCGCAAACATCTTGCCAATCAGGTTGTTGTTTGCGATCAGGTTACTGGCATACACATCAACGTCTGTATCCGTATCGGCCGCCGTGTTCAGGGCCACAATGGAGTTGTCCATGGTGACCGCGCCGTTAAGGGCATAAATACCGGCGTAAGATTCCGCGCTGTTTTGGGCGATCGTCGAGTTGACAATGTACAGGAGGCCATTCTTGTTGTAAACGGCCCCCATGCCGCCCGCGGTGTTGTTGTCAACAACGGTATTGGTCAGAACAACCGTACCGCCTTCGAGATAAACCGCGCTCCCGAATCCGTCCGCAGCGTTGTTTTCAACGGTACAGTTGGTCAGAATCGCCGTTCCCGTTCCGCTCATCCAGACAGCGCCGCCATTCGCGTTCGTGCCGGTCGCCTTGCCGTGTTCCAGCGTCAAGCCGTAAAGCTCAACCGTCACCTTGGGACCACCGTCAAACTGGAACAGTTGAATCGCGTCGGAACCGTTAATATTAACGTTTCCATAAACCAGATCGCCGCTTTCATTGTAATATTCCGTTGTAATCGCAATACTGCTCGAAACGGTAATCACCCCACGACCGGCGGAGATGGTCAGACCATCCTTATCGATATATTCCTGATCTCCGGTCTGAAGATAAATGGTACTCGTCGGATCAGCCAGAATCGCTTCAGAGAACCTGACCGTCCGGCTGACCTCATAACCAAGCGACTCATAATATTCCGCGTTACTGGCGTACATGATCGCCTCACGCAGAGAGATCCGGTTATCGTAAAGATCCCAGACATCATCAAGCGTTGTCACAACCGACGAAGGCGTATCTTTCTGACGGTCGTTTTCATAAGCCCCGAGATCCACCCGGTATGGTTCCTGATGAATCGTCGCGACAATACGGGTGTTTCCGGCGTAGTCTCTGGTCAGATCGACGACGTTTCCATCGAAATCGGTATAGGACACGTTGTAATCATACCCTGCGTCAATCACAATGGAACCGGTTGTAACGGACAGTTTCCACTCCGACCAGTCCGCGGAAGCGTCATAGGAGGTGAAATTCGGGTCGCCTTCAATATTGGCGTCAAACACCTTGTATTTCGCCTGAACCGTCTCGGACGGCAATGTGGTGAAGAGATTGTAGGAGGCGTCGATATTTCCAAGCACCCCCGTCATCTCCGCGGAATCGTTATTATAGAAAATGGAGTTGTACAAGGTTGCGTCAGCGCTGCTTCCTACATAAAATCCGCGGACATTGCCGACAAACGTGCTGTTGACGACATACAGAGCACCGTCTGTATAAACGGAATAACCGCTTTCGTTGGCGAGCACCTGGGTGTTGGCAATTGTCGCATTCCCGCTGACGGCATTAAACAGGGCAGAACCTTTGGTCGCGGAGTTCGCCGCTACCGTCGACGCCAGAACCAGTAACTGACCGTTATTGTAAATACCGCCGCCAAGACCGTTGGCCGTTGTGACGTTGGCTGTTATTTTACTGCCGCTCAAAACGGAAGTTTTGGTATCAGCCGCCGTATAAAGGCCCGCGCCGCGTAACGCGGTGTTGTCGGAAACCGTTGTCCCGGAAAGCGTCGCGGTCCCTGCGTTATAAATACCACCGCCCCACAACGCCGTGTTACCGGAAAATGTTCCGGAAGTTATGGTCACGTCACCGGCATTGTAAAGGGCACCGCCGTACCTCGTCGCCTCATTGAGCCGCACGGACGTTCCGGATTGTAATTTCAGGGACCCTTCATTGTAAATCGCGCCTCCGCTGACAGCCGTGTTACCGGTTATCGTCGTTGTCCCGATCGTGGCCGACCCCGCGTTGTAAAGGGCACCGCCATTGACTGTCGCCTCACTGCCGGTTATCGTTGAACCGGTCATGGTCAGTGTTCCAGCGTTGTAAATCGCTCCGCCGTTGGCTGCGGTTCCCGCCGAAAGTTTCATGCTGTTCATCACAACCGAAGTCTTGGCCGCGATGTAAATCAATCCGCCATCTTCTGTGGTACTGCCACCGCTAACGGTCAATCCGGCCAAAGTAACCTGGGCCTCATCGTCTCCCGCCAGATTGATATTGAAAATCCGATTGTCCGCGTCCGTCGTAACGGTAATACCGCCGCTGATTGTACGAACGTCAACAGTCAAACCGGTATTGATCGCGATTTCCCCCTTGGTCAGATTAATTGTACCACCCGCCAGTTTGGACAGGAACGTCACGTTCGTTCCGAGAACATGGGTCGTCACAAAAGTCGTTCCGGAATGGTAGGTCGCTTTCAGCCCGTCGGACAACGTTACCTCGGCTCCCGTTTCCAGTGTTACATTATTGAATATGGTTTGTGAATAAGTAACAACCGCGCCATTCGAGAGTGTGAGCGAGGTTCCCCGCGCCAACGTAACAGCGGTACCGTTGGCAAGAGAGAAAATACCTTCATTCTGATACAGCGTTGTTTTGGCGGCCAGTTTCGTCTTGGTTCCGTCCGCAAGGGTAACGGTTGTATCGTTCGTCAGGGCAACACTGCTTGTCCAGGTTAATTCAACCGGTTTTTCGTAACGGACCGTTACCTGATCCCCGTTTTCCAGTTTAATGGATGTTCCGCTCGGAATATTGATTGTCTCCGTAACCTCTGTGGTGACCTCGTTTCCGTCGTCGTCCGTTGTAGTTTCCGTTTTTACCCCATTGTACGCGGAATCCCTGGATTTGCAGTAATCATAGGTGCCCACGGAAAATCTCGTGTCGTTGTCAAAT
>Ga0079305_1001412_pt1 | contig 31944 bp, 27 predicted proteins | sample LMS_cellobiose_e_FD_79183 | JGI IMG/M metagenome (GOLD analysis project Ga0079305, IMG submission 79183) | Rumen-fistulated moose microbial communities from Alaska, USA - LMS_cellobiose_enrichment | ecosystem: Host-associated > Mammals > Digestive system > Stomach > Rumen fluid ... | reverse complement strand
CGTCGTTTTCCAATATATCGTGCTGTATCACATGAAACATCTGTGACGCCATCGAGTAAATGTTCTCGACATCGGCCTGCTCGATAACGAAAGGAAGGTCTGTCGGGTAACGCGATTCTATGTAATACTGGTTCAAAACGGCGCTCTGATACAAATACTCCTGAAAAAGAGGGTCCTCCTTGGCCGCCTGTTTGCACAAAAACGTAAGGTTGTGCCCGTCGAAATGACGGCCCGTCTTGTAAAGCAGATAACCTTTAAGCGCTTTTTCTATCGTTTGCTGACAATGAAACGCGATAGATTCAGCATCGCCGCCATACGTCTTTAAAATCGTGGCTGAGCGCATATCCGAAGCGGCGCATGACAGCCATTTATAATAATGGCGGCTGTCATTGGTTGCCCGTTTGGCGCTCATACATCACCACGCCTTTCTTCTGTATTTGACTTGCAAAGCTGTAAGGGTCGAGAACAAGCTCGTCCCACTCAGCCTTTGTATGTATAAGAAGATTGAACGGTATCTCGCTGTCTACGTTCAGATATATCCTTCGCATCAGCGACGTTTTGTCTCCGTTTTCTATGACGATCAAAAAATCCGCAGACTTAAGCGCCGGAGAAGAAACATTTTTCTTTTCTCCGAAAAGCATTATAAACAGCGGATCGCAAAGAGACAGGATCTGATTCAAAATCAACTTGACATTTTCCAATAACAAACATCTCCTCTCTCAAAATATCGATCATATATCTGAAAGCGTTACAGCCGCATTAAAATGGACTGCGCCATCCGCGCCGCCTTCGACGTACTGTTCATTGTCCCGGGATTTCGCGCATTTTATCTCAAGCGTCTCTCCCGCAAAGCTTTGATTCAAAAAGCATATCTGCATCGACGAGACGTATTTTCCTGACATTTTCTCAAAATGTATCGCGTCGCACACGACATCCGCGGTTTTCGCGTTGTTAAGATGCGCGTTTATATCGAGCATTGAATACGGCACTGTAAACTGCGACGATGAAAACGCTTTTGCGCTGCATGAAAGCTTTTGAAGAGTCTCGACCTCGCTTCCGATCGGAAACGTTATCTCTGAACACATCTCAATATCTGACGGGCGAAACGGTTTCCCGGAATTTACATCAGCGATCACCCATGCAGATGTTGCGCGGCCTATCGCCTTGTCCTCGTCTGAAAATACGTACTCCCTGTAAAACAGAGGGCCTTTGTTGCCGGCGAAACGGGTTTTTACAGATATGGCTTGTCCTATATAAAGCGGGCGGGAAATATCATATTTCAGCCTTACCAGCATCCAAAACCCGCCGATATTCGATATAAGCTCTTCCCTTGACAAATGCATGTTCGCGCTGTCGCGAGTGGCCGCATCCTGCATAAAAAGCATGAGATCCGACGGTTTGCATATGCCGAAGCAATCGGAGTTTGTAAAATCCACGGTATATTCCTTTGTATAGTAATCAGGATAGCTCAATATATCACCTTATCCCAAATCCATCGAAAACAAGCTTTTATTTTTATAAATTATACGTCAAAACCTTTTGGAAATCAATAAAAGCCTCCGGTTTTGCGGCGTGCAAATTATGTGTCAGGCATCCGCAAAGGCGGATCCGCATCCCCTGATGCATTAGGGTCCATCTTTATTGTCCGCGAAACGATCTGTCCTCCTTGAACAAAAGCAAATATGTTTGTGCCGCTTTCAAGCTTTACAGGCACGCTGAAACGTCCGTTTCCAGATACATCCTCCACTTTTTCCCCGTTCAAATACAGCGAAAGCTTGGGATCGCATTCTCCTGATATATAAAGGGATGCGCGGTCTGTAGAAATATCGCAAGGTGGCGTTTCTATGAAAAATCTCGACGGTGAATCACCGAAAGACGCACATTGCGCCGTAAGCGCCGACCGCAGCGCGGGAATGTCCCTGAAAAACGAATACCGGAAAAATATCTCGCCGGATACCCTCGGGTTTTTCATGTTCAAAGATAGCTGGCGGTATATCTCATCGACGCCGTACCATGCGCTTTCTTTATCATCATCGCCTGCGCGATAGGCGGCGATACCGATATAAAGCTTGACGTTGGTACCGGATACCGCATCCGCCCACCAAGAAAGAAGCGTTTTGTAATCGGCGTCTTTGTTCCCTATCTCCCAGTAAAGCTGCGGGGCGATATAATCTATATATCCCGATTTTACCCAGCTTAGGGTGTCGGCATAGTGATCGAAATACGACTCTACCCCGTTTGTGCCGCTGCCTTCCTTTATATTGGCTGCGTTCGCCCATATCCCGAACGGGCTTATCCCGAATGAAATGGAATCGTCGATCTCTTTTATCAAAGCCGAGACATCTTTTATAAGCGACGTAACGCACTCCCGGCGGAAATCTCCGATATCTTGATGTCCCGCCCCGTATTTTGCGTATGTCTCCTCGTCGTCAAAATCTCTTCCGGGATAGAAATAATCGTCAAAATGCACGCCGTCCACATCGTAATTTTGCACAAGCTCACCTATGCTGTTTACTATTAGTTCACGGACTTTCGGTATCCCCGGGTCAAAATAAAGATTCCCGTCGGTGTATCTGACGACGAGCGTTGGATCTTTCCTCGCGGGATGCGTATCCGAAAGCGGATCCATTCCGGTCTCTTCTGCCGCGGGATCGTTTTTCGTCACGCGGTAAGGATTTATCCAGGCGTGAAGCGCCATTTCGCGTTTATGCGCCTCGTCTATCCAAAATTTCAACGGATCGAATCCGTCAGACGGGGGCGTGCCCTGCACTCCCGTCAGAAATCGCGACCACGGGAAATATTCTGACGGGTAAAGCGCATCCGCCGCCGGACGCACCTGAAGTACGATCGCGTTAAAGCCGCACGCTTTTGCGCTATCCAATATCTCTTCCGCATATCTTTTCAAGGCGCCGCTGTCATTTGTCGGGGCGCGCGGGTAATCAAGGTTGTATACGGTGCTCACCCAAACTGCTCTGAAGCGCGCGGATGTTTCCCTGTCTGAAATGTCGTTTTCATTAAGGCTGCCGTCTTTTTCATATGGTTCTATATCCCCTTTTGATATGCCCGCGTCTATAACTGATGCGATCATAGACGGGATGGGTGAAAAAAATACGGAAACGATCAATATTGTAAATGCAACAGCCTTTACTGTTATCTTTGCAAATACTTTCATTCAAAAAGACCCCTTGGCAGAAACATAGCTATGAATCAAACATATTATAATAATAAATGCGCGGGAAAAAGCGAGAACCCTGTACTTAAAAGAAGGTCCCCGGTTGACAAAACATACAATTAAAATTAACATAAAGAGAAGCATGCACGAATTATAATATTTTTCAAGGGCGGTGGGATCGATGCGCAATAAACGGGTGGCGGCTGTAAACGACCTTGCGGGATTCGGAAGAAGCTCGCTTGCGGTCATCATGCCGATATTGTCGGCGATGGGTCTGCAATGCTGCCCTGTGCCGACGGCGGTCCTGTCAAGTCATATGGCGATAAAAGGCTATACTTTCCTTGATATGACGGAAAATCTGCGCAAAACCATCTCGCACTGGAAAAGCGCGGGCATTAAGTTTGACGCGATATATACGGGCTTTCTCGGAAGCGCGGAACAGGTGCCTGTCGTCTGCGATGCCCTCAAAAATCTCAAAGATGAAAATGCGCTTTTAGTCGTCGACCCTGTGATGGGCGACAACGGCAAGCCTTATAAATCCTGCACTCAAGACCTGATAAACGGGATGCGCGAGCTTGCATTTATGGCAGACATCCTTGTTCCGAACGAGACCGAGGCGATGCTTCTCCTCGATCGTGATGCTTCTAATATCTCAAGTGAAAGCGCGGCGGAAAATATCGTGAGAGAGCTTTCTTCAAAAGGCCCTTTAAAGGTTGTGCTTACCGGTCTTTCGATAAAGCCCGGCGCAATATGCAGCGTCTGCTTCGACCGAAATGCCGACAAATGTGAATTTATATATAAAGACCGCATCGGGGGCTATTTCCCGGGAACGGGCGATATTTTCGCAAGTGTTCTGACTGGTGCTTTCCTCTGCGGAAAAGATATTTTTGAAAGCGCCAAAACGGCGGCGGACTTCGTCAAAGCCTGCGCAGAAGAGACATTAAACAGCGGTGAGGCTCCAATAGCCGGGGTCTTGTTTGAAAGGCTTCTTCCAAAACTTATAGACAGAATGTAACACTGGTGATATTATGATCAACTTTTTGCTGAAAAAGTTCACAAATGGCGCTGAAACGATCGACGTTTCAACAAGGGATGCCTGCGGCAGAAAATGCAGTGCCGTCGGGATCGCTTGCAACATCGTATTGTTCGTAGTCAAAATAATTGTCGGAATAATGGCGTCAAGTATCGCAATAACGGCCGACGCGATCAACAACCTGTCTGATGCCGGCTCGTCTGTCATAATCCTGATCGGATTCAAACTGTCCGGAAAGCCGGCAGACGAAGATCATCCGTATGGCCACGCGAGGATGGAGTATATAGCGGGGCTCATCGTATCATTTCTCGTTCTGATTCTGGGTTTTTCGCTCTTTAAAGACTCTGTCATGAAGATAATATCGCCGAGTGCGACCTCTTTCGAGCTAATTCCGATAATAATACTCGCTGTCGCGGTTCTTATAAAGCTTTGGATGTGCGCTTTTTATAAAACAGCGAGCCGTAAGATAAAATCCTCCGCGCTTAACGCAGCATCCTTAGACAGCAGGAACGATGCGATCGCATCCGCGGCTGTCATCGCCGCAATGCTCATCGGATATTTCTATAATGTAAATCTCGACGGATACATGGGCGCGGCCGTTGCGATATTTATAATCATCTCCGGAATCGGCATCGTCAAGGACACGATGAGCCCACTTCTGGGCGAGGCGCCGGACGACGACATGGTCGAACTTGTTCAAAACAAGCTTTCGCAATACCCTGAAATCATCGGCATGCACGATCTCATGGCGCACAGCTACGGACCGGGTAGATACTACGTGTCCGTCCATGCCGAAATGGACGCCTCGGGGAATCTGCTGGCCTGCCACGACCTTATAGATAATATAGAGCAGGAAATGCTTAAAGAAGGCGTGCATCTCGTGATCCATCTGGATCCGATCGTTACGAACGACGCCGAAGTCACAAGGGTATATAGGCTTATAAAAGAGATCGTAAGCGATGTCGATGAAGAGCTTGTCATACACGATTTCAGGATCGTCGACGGAGATATGAAGAAAAACCTTTTGTTTGACGTCGTCGTGCCGCACAGATTCAAACTGACGAACGATGAACTGAAAAACACGATATGTGAAAAAATTGCAAAACTTGACGAAAACTTTTTCCCGATAATACGCATAGACGAGAAGTACGCCGGCATAACAAGAAAAAAAGGAATGAAAAAATAAATACCCGTATCGTTTAGATACGGGTATTTATTTTTTATCACACTTTAAGACCGCTTTCCCTTGCATAAAAGAAAAGATACTGCTGTGCTATCCCGGCGTACGGTCCGAAACGCGAAGGGTCAAGCTTTCCCGGGTAAAGGATCTGCGCTTTTTTTATCCATGTGTCGACCGGAAACGCGTCGAATTTCTGAAGGCCGAAAAGGAGAAAACAATCGGCGACTTTAGGGCCGATCCCATTAAGCGAAAGCACCTTTTTGCGCGCATCACATGTCGGCATACTATAAAGCTCTTCAAAAACGATCTCCCCGTCTGCGACGGCGCGCGCTGCCGAAAGCACATACGGCGCACGATACCCCGAGCGAAGCACATCGAGATTTGAAAGCGAAAGCTCGGCTATCTTTTCCGCGGAAGGAAATGTGAAAAGCTTCTTCCCTTCAAAATCCAGAGGGTCGCCAAAATTTTCGCATAACGCCTCTACCATTTTCTTTATTCTCGGTATATTGCAACATTGAGACAATATGAATGAACACAGTGTCTCCCACGGATCCTGCTTCAACATGCGTATCCCGGATCCGAACGCCGTCGCGGCGCGCGTGAAATCATCCACCGCAAAGCGATGCCTGAGTGCGTCGTAATCTCTGTCAAGGTCGAGATACGGCCTCCATATTTTTTCAAACTCGTCCATCGTACCGGAAATATACAGGCAGGCGCGGCGCTTGAATATTTTTGCGGCATGTCCGAAAGCGACGCCCACATATGCGCCATCTTCATCCTTGTTCCAACGGAAGCATTGCCCGCATTCAAATGTATGTGAAGTGGAAAAATTTGAAAGTCCCGACACCTCGACGAAATCTCCGACTTCGTAAACAGAGAACATACAAAAAACCCCCAAGATCGTCGAAAAGATATATCAATATAATAAACCAACGAAGGTCGCGTTGCAAATTCTTTTTGGCGTCTGTGATTGACACGGCCGCCGCCTCATGATAACATAAATATCGCTTTCCTGCGGGTATGGCGGAATTGGCAGACGCACAAGATTTAGGATCTTGCGGGCGACCGTGCAGGTTCAAGTCCTGTTACCCGCACCATTGCGGGTGTTCTTATAGGATTTCAAGGTCCTATTAAGAACACCCGCTTTTTCTATCGGATTCAGCGGGTCTTGATCGTATTTGTTTGTGATGATTATGGTCTTTCGGTTTCATCCGGCGGTGGATGCCGCCAGCGCTTTCGGCGCGTAGTTGACGATCACACCCTTGCGCGTATTGACGGACACAGCCGGATGCGGAAGCTCCAAACATTCGGGAATGTCGATGACGCCGACGCAGTTGTAATGGATCACAAGCCGCTGCTGCCATTCGCCGTCGATCTTCTCGGCTTGATGGACCTCGATGTACTGGATCAGCTCGCCCAGCATCCGGGGCGTCAGCTTCTTGGCGCGGGTGTATTTCCGAACCGTGGAGATGAACATATCTGCGGTGACGGAATTGCTCTCCGCTTTATCAATCGAGGATTTCAACGCTTTGATTCTATCGTTCAGCTCCGACTGTTCGTTTTCATATTTGACCGACATCCGGGCAAAGCGTTCATCGGAAATCTTTCCGGCTATGTTATCCTCATATAGATGGGAAATGATGTTGTCCAAGTCTCTGTCCCGTGCATTCAGCGCGTACAACTCCTTTTTCATGGCCTCACGCTCCGCCACGGCATTCTGCTGGGAATAGCCCATGACCGCCTCGGCAAACTGTGCTTCATACCTGGAGGCAAATTTTGTCAGGCGGCGAATCTCACCCAGGATCACCTGCTCCAGAAAGTCCTCGCGGATGTAATGGGTGGAGGGACAGCTCCCTCGATTGCCTTTGTAGTTGGAGCAGTTGAAATAGTGAATGTCGTGGTTGCCCTGGTTAAAGTGAAAATGGAGGTTATGGCCGCAGTCCGCGCAGACCAGAAAGCCGGAGAACAGGCTGACCTCACCATTGCTCTTTTTGCGCTTGCGGACCTTTCCTCGCTTCTCCTGGACCTTCTCCCAGGTGGGACGGTCAATGATTGGCGTATGCACATCCTTAAACACCACCCAATTCTCACGGTCATTGTCCAGCCGCTTTTTCAGCTTATAGGACTTGGAGTAGGTTTTGAAATTCAGAATGTCGCCGCAATACTCCTGCAGGGCGAGAATCTTGCTGACCGAGGACTTGTTCCAATGGGTGGGCGATGCGCTGCTGTTCTTGGCGGGCTTACGGACGCCCTTCTTGTTCCAGTAGGCCATGGGTGTGAGGATCTCGTCCGCTTCCAGCCTTGTGGCGATCTGCTCGATTCCCAGCCCGGAAATGCTCATGTCATAGATGCTGCGGACAACGGCGGCAGCTTCTTCGTCCACGATCCAGTGCTTGGGATTCTCCGGGTCCTTCATATACCCGTAGGGCGGCGGTCCCATGGGCTCGCCGGAATTTCCCTTGATCTTGTTGCTGATCCGGCGCTTCTTGCTGATGTCCCGGGCATACCATTCGTTGAACAGGTTTTTGATAGGCGCAAGCTCATTTTCACCCTCGAAGGTGTCGATGGCGTCGGACACGGCAATCAGGCGAATATCGTGTTCCGGGAAGAATTCCTCCATCAGCCTGCCGACCTCAATGTAATTCCGGCCCAGCCGGGACATATCTTTGACGAACACCGCCGAAGCGTGCCCCTTTTCCAGCTCTGACATCATTTCATTGAAGCCGGGGCGATTCATGGTCACGCCCGAAACGCCGTCGTCAGAATAGATCAAGAGATTCTTGTACCCCATATCCTTCGCTGCCTTCGTGAGCAGCTTTTTTTGATTTCCGATGCTGTAGCTCTCCCCCTCCAGGTTATCGTCACGGGAGAGGCGGAGATAGAGAAACGCGGTATCATCGCGCAGTTTCTTTGTGCTTGACTGTCTGTTCACAGGTCCTCCTTTCCGGCAGCCAACGCAGCAATATTTACGATGCTATGATACCACGCAGAACTACCAATGTCACGTTTGCCGCGGCAATCAATGCCGGGCCGCAGCCTCCGCTTTCAAAAGCCGCAAGAAAATGGTCCCGAATGTATCGGTTCCATTTTCAGAAAAAACAGGGGTCACAATAAACTTGCGGCCTTCCACGGTATAGGTGGAGGGCTGATTGATCGTGTTCCCGCCTTTGGGGGCAGTGGATGCGGTCTGGTTGATTTGGGCAGATTTCATACTGGCTTGCCTCCTGTCATTTGTATAGAAATCAGCCGCGCCGGAGTTAAGGTTGTAGCCGCATAAACATATCGCGGCGCATCTCCGGCGCGGCTATGATTTTTATGGTTTCTGATCGCCGTATTTGCCACGCGCCCCCAGCGAAAGGGATGTTATAAGCCGCCTCTGGCGAGGCTGTCATAGCTCCAGAGTGCCGCCTCCGATCGGCTGGCGAACACCCCAGGGCTCCGTCTCAAGTCTGTGGACGGGCGTGAGCAAGTGTCATTATCCCTCGCGCTGTCGTCGCGCCCGATCTGCCGGGTCGGGTCTGGGGCCTGCGGTGATCGCTCGGACAGCTTTTTCTTCACCTCCTAAGCTGTCGTCTTGGCGTCGCGCCCCATGTCGCTATCACGCGGGTTTTGTGCTTATAACACCGTATATTCTGTTTTCAAGCATCAAGTGAAGAATCGTGGAAAAGCGTCCTTCACTAATCGCTGTTTTCAAGGCTGTTTCGTCGGGTGTTTTGAGAAAAAAGATAAAATTTTTTTCTTTGCCGCGCCGATGCTCTCGGAAATGCTGGAATGAGCTTTGCGTTCGCGCGTTGCAATATCACTCACAGCCAGACCGTCCACATAGCGGAGCCAAAGGCGACGGAACTGCTTCTCGGTAAGCTGGCCTTTGATACGAATTACCGTTTCGGCGGCGTACTGCTCCCGTGCCTGCTTCTCGATCCACTGTTCGATGATAATCTCCGGCCCAGCGGTAGCTCCGGCCCTCTCGTCCAGAGGCGCGGTGTGGTTATCCTCTACATGGTCTGCCATTTCCTCCGCGTGGTAGTCCTCATCAGACCAGGCTTTCCATTTGAGAAAATCCGCCTCTGTTTCAAAATCCTTGCGGGTCAGACGAATGATGCGTCTGTCCGCATCGGTGTAAACGATGGCGTCCGGGTCTTTCTTGTTGCGCGCGTAATTGCTCTTTTTGTCATACACGTTATGTACCTCCATTCAGATTTCGTTGGTGAGATCCAAATGAGGTACGGCGGGTCTCGGCAGTGCCGGTGAAATATGCCCGTTTTCTTGTAGGAAATGCCAATTTTCCCTTTCTTGGCCATTTCCCAACCAAAAGCATGAAAAGCGTCCCGCAGCTTTCGACGGTGCCTGTCTAAATTTCTGTTTTTATGGTAGGAAATATGGAAAGAAACAGTCGAAAAAATAGAGGGTGCGGAAAGCCAGTCAGCTCTCCGCGCCCTCGTTTCAGTTAATATCGAATTCCTTTCTTGGTCCTCCTCAAAGGATGGGCCGGTATCATTTCCAACCAATCACATCGCCGGTTTCTTTTTCGTTCTCCTTCCACATCCTTAACAGGCAGAATTCCTCTGTGGTTATGAACATGAACAAAACGCTGTGTTCTATGCCTCTACATCCCAACCCTGCAATCATAGTAATCACAGTCGAACAGTTCTGTGTTGATCATCTGCCCCCGGATAGTAGATATGAGTATTTTTCCACTCCTTCTTTCCGTAACGTAGCCTTTAATCGCCGGAGCGCATTGTAGTACACGTTCATTTCTTTATTGCTGTATCCGCGGTCCGGCCATATGGTGCTGTAAATTTCCTTATTGTTGATCTCTTGTCCCCTGCGGCTCACAATCAGCACCATAATCTCTTTTGCCTTGTCTGACAAGGGAAGCGGCTCGCCATACTTAAACATCACGAAGCCTTCTATCGTTTGTACATACAAATCTCAGCGCAGGCGGCATGCCAACAGCCGGAGTCGCTCCATAGCGAGTTCCAGGACCTTTCTGTGTATCGGCTTTACAAGGTAATAGTCTCCCCCCAGCTTATTGAACTCTCTGGCGTATTTCGTGTAACCGGAAATGAATGCGATCAGCATATCCTCCCGAATGGCCCGCAGCTTCTTTGCCAGTGTAAGCCCTCCGGCTTCCGGAGCAAGAAAGGCGAGGTCGATGGGATTGGACCGGGCGCAGTCAAGTGCCTCCGCAGCGCTTAAAAACTGACCGATGATTTGAATATCCGGTATTTCTGTACACAGGCTGCAAAAATGGCTCAGCTCTGCCGGAGCGCTGTCCAAAATAATCGTCCGCATTCTTTCTATCTCCCTTTATCTCTTTGGATGATGGATTAAACTATAACTGTCCGCGAAGAAGGTTGCGTATAGAGTTACGGTTTCTCTCCGGCGCCCAAGACGGAATAAATGATCATCGCCTTGTTTTCTCTGAGTAGACCAGCCTTTGCTCTATTGCCGCAGGTGACGCCACCGTCAGTTATGGGCCTGATTGTAATTTCATCTCCCACGATCAAATGACAAGTATATCCTAAGCCTTGTCTTTACTTTTCAATAAACCGCATGAGGATGGCCGCTGCTTCCGCTCTGGTGGCTTTACCTTGCGGATCGAGGAAGTTATCCTCCTTGCCCTGAATGACCCCGTTGGAATACCACCAACACATGGGTTCATATGCCCATTCGCTAACATTCCCCTCATCCCGGAAAGGAAGCTTGAAGGCCCAGGGCGTGTCGCCAAAGCCGCCGCCATTTGTCTTGACATACCGGTAGAGAATCGTTGCAAGCTGTTCCCGGGTGATGGGGTCCATGGGGCCGAACCTGCCGTGGCCATAGCCCTCGACGATATTATTCTCCTCGGCCCAGGCCACAGCGTCCGCATACCAGGACCCCGCCTCCACATCGTCGAAGGAGCTTGTGCCGCTCACCGCAGGCTCGCCTTCCAGCCGGTAAAGAATGGTGACGATCATGGCGCGGGTTGTGGCGATGTTAGGTGCGAACTGATCGGCAGCAACGCCCTGCATCAGACTCTTCTCCACGACGTAATCAATGTACTCGTGATACCAGGAGCTGGGATTCACATCCTTCAGGTGCTGGGATGGGCAGTCGTGATTCTTTTCCTTAAAGGTTACCGTCACCGTGACCTTGCCCTTCGGCATGGTAAAACTGTAGGTACCGTCCTCGTTTTTGGTAACGGGTGTATCGTTCCCGTTTTCATCCGTAACCGTGACCGCATCGGGTTCAAACCTGTCCTCCGGCTGAGTCGTGATCGTCACGATGTCACCGGGTTTAGCCTTGGACGGGTCGGTTGTCACCGTTGAATTGATTCCTCCCGCCAAGTTGGAAATACCAGTGCTTGTGATTTTATTTGTGCCGATGAGATTGATCGTTATCACCTGTTGGCTGTACTCGCCTGAATCAAAATTGATGATGCATCCGCCCAAAATCCCGGGGCCGGTAGTAACACCCACGCCGGCGCTGTATTCATCCTTTGTAACGGTTAAATCAGCGTTATTCAGCGTCAGGGTGCTTGTGGCATTGTCCCAGGAAACTGTACCGTTTTCAAGCACGTCGGCCGCGTTGCCGCTGGTCACCCGCGTACCAAGCACGCATACGGGATAAGCGATAACGTCATCCGCAAATGCGACAGTGGGAAATAATCCTAACGCCATGATGCAGGCAAGCAGAACACTGAGCAGCCTTGTAGTTTTGTTTTTCATATGGATACCTCCGTGATTTTAAGTAGCTGCTGATTAAATTCTCCTCTAAGAGATTATTTGGTTCAAAGCGATAAACGCTTTTCTGGATCAAAACAACCGTCCGGAGCAAACATGTCACCGTATATATATCTGCCTGGAATACTTGCTGTAAGACTTTTATGGAGTCCTGCGCTCCATTTGTGTTCGATCCCAATCAGGCCATACACGCGGTCGCTTTACATTTCCGGCACAGACCGGACAGCCCCGCTTTCTCGATCCTGTCCTGGAATAGACCGGCGTCTGCCAGACGTGCCCGTCCTGACATTGCCACCAAACCCGTTTATTGCTTCCTATGGTCACATCTCCTGGCGTCAGGTCTCCATTGAGAGGCTGATACCATTCAGCGGCAATCCGTGGTTCCTTCGTTGCTAGATCGTTAAATCCGGGAAGAACCCGTCTGCCTGCGCAGTATGGACAGCCACTGCCACGATTGGTCCTGCTGTTGACCATCATATGGTAGTCATGCCCCTTCTCGCAGCGCCACCAGACGTAACGGTTGGAATGTGGCGTTACCTGATCCGGGCAAAGCTCTCCGTTTTTGGTCGGATGCCATTGGGCAGCAATCTGCGGGTAAATCGTCTTGAGATCGTTTTCTCCCGTATTGATTCGCCGCCCTGTACAATAGGGGCAGCCGGTTCCTCGATTTCGGTCGCTGACCATGGCCTTCCACTCATGGCCCTGGTTACATTTCCACCATACAGCGCGGTGTGAATTTGGTAATACGTCCTCCGGTTTGAGCGATCCATTCTTTGTGGGATGCCACTGCCCCACAAGCGAAGGATCCAGAAACTTTATGCGCGGCGCAATATAGTGCCCGTTGCAGTGTGGACAGTTGCTATTTCCACAGGTACGGTCCCGGATTCTGGCTTTCCATTCGTGTCCGGCTTCACAAAGCCACCAAACCAGCTTTCCGGACCCGTAAGAAAACTGCTCCGGCCGAAGGTCTCCGTTTTTGGTCGGATGCCATTGATCTGCGATGGAGCCGAAAGCCGTTCCCAAGTCGTTTTCTCCGGGAATAATGATCCGATTTGTACAATAGGGACACCCGCAGCCGGAGGCTCTGGACTTGACTACAGCCTTCCATTCGTGGCCTTTTCCGCAACGCCACCACACTTTCTTGTGACTGCCTCTGGTGACAGCGTCCGGCGTCATGTCGCCGTTTTTGGTCGGATGCCACTCCCGCGCCAATTCAGGCATTTGTGAGGCCAGATCGTTAAACCCGATCTGGACCTTTTTTCCTGCACAGTAGGGGCAGCCGGCTCCTGCACTGCGAGAGGCTATAACCGCCTTCCATTCGTGTCCATTCGTGCAGCGCCACCATGCTTTTTTGTGGCTCTTGGACGGCACCTCCTCGGGCCGAGCCCCTCCGTTCCGTGCCATATCCCACTCCTGTATAAGGCTTGTGGAAAGCATTTACGATCACATATCTCCTTGCTTGTACTGCTTTGCTTCAAAGGCTCCATTTGATCCGGTCTCGGCAATTTCAGTGCTGTATCTTTCCATCATGCGCCGATACCGCCAGTCTCTGGTTGGGTCGATTTTCCTCATACAAAGAGGGCAAGGCTGTCCGCCGTCTTCCGTCCTGTCACAGATTGTCTGTTTCCAGGAATGCCCCCGGCTGCAGCACCACCAGACCTTTTTCCTGCTGGAATACGTCACCTTCTCCGGCGTCAGCCCCTCGTTAAATCTCTCGTGCCATTCCTCGGCGATTTCCGGACAAACTGTCTTTAAATCGTTGTAGCCGGGCAGCACTTGCTTCCCGGCACAAATGGGACAGCCTGTCCCCTGCTCGGTTCTGGATCGGACCGCAGCCCGATAGGAATGTCCTTCCGGACACAGCCACCAGACCCGACGGGTACTGCTGTAGATGACTCCCCAGGGCTTCAGGGCGCCGTTCTTCCGTTTATCCCATTCCAAAGCAATCTGTGGAAACAGTGCTTGTAAATCGTTTTCCCCGGAAGATACCGCCCTGTTGTCACAATAAGGGCAGCCGGTGCCTCTCCTGGTCCTGGATGCCACACTGGCCTGCCATTCATGACCCGCGCTACAGCGCCACCAGATCCTGTGGCTTGAATTTGCGCCCACCATATCGGGGGTCATCTCGCCATTCTTCTCCCTGTTCCATTCCACCGCCAGAGCCGGATGGGTAGTGGACAGGTCGTTGAAGCCAGCCTCTATCTTCTTTCCCGCACAGACCGGGCATCCCGCCCCGGCTGTACGTGAGCGGATAGCCGCCCGCCACCGGTGTCCCTCCGGGCAGCGCCACCAGATCCGCTGTCTGGATTCCGCGGAAAACTGCTCCGGCCTCAGTTCCCCGTTCCGCTCTCGATCCCATTGGGATACCAGCTCCGGGTGCGTGACGGTCAGGGCGCTCTCACCATACCGAAGATACCGCCCACTGCATATCGGACAGTCCGCCCCTTCCGTTCTGTTGCGGATGTATTCCTGGTATTTATGCCCCTTGTGACATTTCCACCAGACCAAACGTCGCGCCGCCGCTGGGACTGCGTATGGCATGAGCGGTCGGTTTTTTGTATAGTCCCACTCCCGTAAAAGATCTTGTCTGTCGTGTTCGTCAGACCAGTCGTAAAGGGACGGGAATCTTTTTGCGTTCACTGAATCACTTCCCGTTTTCTTCCTGATTCCCCGAAAAGGATCGTATCTGTCTTATCGCCTGCCAGCAATCGCGCAGCTCCGCCAACGTGGTTCTCTACAAATGTGTCGTGAAGCTCTGCCTCCGCATTCCGCCTGGCGACAACCGCATCCGTAAAGCGTTCATAGCTGCCCAGGTAGTATCTGTGCCCTTTGAAGCAGATCGTGGCACGCCAGCGCTGGCTGTTTTTGCGCCACTCTACGCCCGGAACCCCGCTTCTGTTGTTCTTTCGGACGGTCTTCGCCTGAAGCATTTCCAGGCATGTCCCATCTACCATCGTCAGGTGGGACAACCCGCCTCCGATACATCCGCAGCTCTTTGTCTTGCCAGCCCGTAAATTGCGCGTGGTAACAATACATTCGCTTCCACAGTCACACCGGCAACGCCAGGTAGTCCTTTTGTTCTTGTTTTCCGCCGGACGCAGTACCGTCAGCTTTCCGAACCGCTGACCGGTGAGGTCCAGCTTTTTTCTGCTGTAATTGCTTGTCATCCGATCCGCGCTCCTTTCGCCGGACTGGAAAGAATGTCTTCTCTGTAATCCGTTTTCTTTGCGTGCTGTATGTAATAACCTCTATGCCCGGAGCTGTTTTAAAAGGAGTATCCTTGCAGCCTCCGCATCTTGCGCTGGCGGGGCACATGTCAAATACCGCAGCGCCTCGTTCCACTCTTCCAGCGTTGCCGTTTCCAGCGGAAGCTGCCGTTCTATGATTCTGGAAAGACGGCAGCGCTCGATGCAGCTGAGGAACCGTAGATCCGAGATATAATCAAAGCCGCCGTATTCTGCCATGAGCTCCAGTAATGTCATGGTTTTTCCGGGCATCGTAGAACCCCTCCTTTCTCTGTCCGTGTATGCTTACCTGTTATAAAATGGACACTATCTGTTTGTTGTTGCCATATAAAATGCTTTTTCTCCAAGGGCACAGGTCCTTCCGTGCCCTGGAGAAAAGGGCGCGCATGACAGGCGCGCCTCTTTTCTCTTTAAGGGTATGTGTTTTACTTCTCCAGCGCAGCCCAGTCTCTGGGTTCCTGGAGCTCCGTCCATTTTTCCGTTGGATTCGTGTCACGCTCGTAGTCGTGGCCGTTGGTGGCCTCCTGTACGTCCAGGTAGTACCACTTGGCCGTGTCCATATTGTCCGGCCACTGGATCATGTCGTCCAGCAGGTCTTCCGGCTCTGCGGGGTCACGGTTCAGCACACGGTTCACCAGTGCCATGGCCTCGGCTCTTGTGATCGCCTGGTTCGGTTTGAAGCTGCCGTCCGGGTATCCGTTGATCCAGCCGTTACGGGCGGCTCTGCTGATCTCAGCCGTCGCCCAATGTCCGTAGGTATCGGTAAAATAGACCGGCTGTGCCGCCGTCGTATCGAAACGGGCCGCTATGGCGGCAAATTCTGCTCTTGTTATATTCGCGTTCGGACGGAAGGTTCCATCCTCGTATCCCTTTACTATGCCCATGGCCGCCATTGTTGAAATCGCGGTATTGTACCAGGCTCCGGAATCTACATCCGAGAAGGAATTGGTTCGGCTCAGATTCGCGTCCCGCACCTCGTCCTTCAGCAGCCGGAAGAATATGGTCGCTACCTCGGCCCGGGTGATGTTGCCCTCCGGGTGAACCTTACCGTCCGGGTACCCGATGATATACGCGAAATGATCCTCGCCGTTCAGATCGTCCGGCACACTCGAGTTTTGTGCGTCCGCCGCGTTGCTGATCGTAAACACGAAGGTGGTTCCGTCGGTGTAGTAGATCGTATAAATGTCCACATTCCCCTCTGTACCGGTCTTTTCGATACGATCTATCCCTACTCCGTCTTTGCCATTCGAGCCGTTGGAGCCATTATTGCCGTCCTGACCGTCTTGGCCGTCCTGACCGTTCGTGATGGTAAACTCATAGGTTGTACCGTCAGAATAATAAATGGTATATGTATCGACATTACCTTCCGTCTTCGTCTTTTCTACTTTAACGATAGTCTTCCCATCGGCAGCGGGCTTCTGGAAGATAGCGTAATATGTAACATCCTCTGTGACCCTTGGCAGATCTGCCGCAGAGAGACCGTATAACGCGTCTTTATCTCGGCTCCAGCCGATGAAGGAATACTCCTCGCCATCCATAGTTTTGGTAGGAATATTACCATCATAGCTGGGTTGGGAGCCTTTCAGCACCTCAGCATCCTGTTCCAGCTGCTCGTTGCCGTTCACCCAGATAACGGTGTAGTATGACGGAATGTCAAACACAGCCTCCAGGACAATATCCTCTTTAACAATCAGGCGCATGGCTTGCAATTCGCTGATGATGGTTTCAGTACCCTGAACCTTCCAACCGATGAACTTATACCCTGCCGCCTTTTCTTCATCACTCAGCACCGGCTCTTCCAAATACGGCACCTTGGAATACTGCAGGGCGTGGTCGCCGTAATAGATGCCGCTGTGAGTACCAAAGGTTTTATGCGTTACGTTGCTGGAGGTATCTTCGTTCGGATAGGACCAGTTACGGGTCTCCTCCTCAGACATATCAGGAAAATAATCCTTTTCCTTAAGATCAGCGCTGGTTCCGTTTTCAAAGGTTCCGATCTCCGTAACGGTTTTGAAATCGTACGCTTTGTACTCCACTACGACACGCCAGACGATCTCAGAGGTGCTTCCTTCCATAATTTCCACCTCAGTCTCGTAGGCTGTCAGCAGATTGGTAATGCTTGGTATGCTCTTGAAGATCGAATAGTAACCACGGTCCAGAATGTCCAGGCGGATCGTGTATGTTCCTGCCGACAGGCCCTCAAAAGTATGCCGAGATTCGCCGGTGTAAGATCCGACCACATTGCCGTCGCTGTCCAGCAGAGAGGCTGCGCCGGTAGACCAGTAAGGGATCGTGCTCCATTGAATGCTGTACCCTTTAGGCGACTGCATACCGTTTCGATAATCGTCAGGCTCGATCCATCCAAATTCGAGCTTCAGTTTGCCGCCGGCCCATTTCCAAACGGCGGTCACTGTGATATCTCCGCTGAGCGTATATAGGTCGCCGGGTTTGTATGCCGTCTCATCGCCTGTTACCTGCCAATGATCAAACACATAACCGGACCGGGTGAAGCCGCACTCCGGGAAACTATAAGGATCTCCTATATTGACGGTGTCGTCATCCATGTTGCCGTTCCCGCCGCCTGAAGCATAGGAGACAGTATAGGACGTGACGGGTTTCTCGTTGACAAGGGTGTTATTTGCGTTTTGATTGTTTGCGTCCAGGGTTATAGCGCTCAGCTTCCAGCCGTTGCTGCTATTCTGATCATAGGGCACGTATTCCGTTGAGACCGTGACCGTCCATGGGCCCTTGTTGGTATAGTCGTCTATGGTCGTCTTGGTAATCGTAAACGCCACGTCGCTTTCGTATACTCCCGTTACGACCAGTTTGCCGTTTGCATCCGTAGTGAAGCTTGCGTCGCCAACTTTGAAATCCATATTGGGCATGACTGCGTTGCTGTTGCTGGCGTCCACGCTTGTGAAGGTGATCTGTCCCTCCCAAAGCCATGTCCCGGCAAGGTCCGTGCCGGGAAGGGCCTTTATCTCTGCGGGGGTATAGCTTTTGCCCGTGTCCTTATTCACCCATTTCCCTGTCCAGCCTGTGCCGTTGGTTTTTAATGTATGGGCATCGAATACCGCCGCCCGAGGGCTCGTGTCCGGGTCGAAGTTTACGCCCAGTTTGATTTCTTTCAGATGCGGAGTAGACGCAAACATCTGGTCAAGGCCATAGTCGCCGCTCGCGGTTATGGGAATACTAGCCGTCGTCCAGCTCGAAAGGTCCAGGGAAACAAGTTCGCGGCAGCCGAAGAACATGTATCGCATGCCCTCGACCTTGCTCGTATCAAAGCCGGAAACATTCAGTTCCGTGACCGCACGACAGTTTCGGAACATATAGCTCAAGAATTTGACCTTGCTTGTATTCCAGTTTGAAACATCCAGCTCGTCAACGACAAAACAGCTGTCGAACAGATAACTCATATCCTCGACTTTGTTTGTTTCCCATCTCGAAACGTCCAGTTTTTTGAGGCTGTTGCAGCCGTAGAAAAGCTGGTGCATATTGGTGACGCTGCTTGTGTCCCAGTTTTTTACGTTATTTTCCCCAAGGGACTCGAGCATCGTACATTCGGCAAACATGCACTTCATAGATGTGATTTTGCTCGTGTTCCAGTTCGAGACGTCCAGATTCTTGAGCCGTTCACAGCGGTAGAACATATATTCTGTGTCTGTTACACTTGACATGTCCCATCCTGCGACGTCAAGCGTTGTAAGCTTCCGGCAATACTGGAACATCATACGCATCGTTGTGGCGCTTGAGGTTTTGAAGTTTTCGCCGAATGTGATGCTCTCTATGTCCATGCGATTATCGTAATCGCCTGCAAACATCTGGCTAAAATCGGTAACATTGCTCGTATTAAAACCACTCAGGTCGAGGGTTTCCAGGCTTACGCAGCCTTGGAACATCATCAGCATGCTTTTGGATGCACTGGTATCAAACCCCGTCATATCGGCCGCCTTGAGGTTTGTCATGCCGTAAAACATGCCTCCCGTGGCTGTGCCGGAATGGACGGTTCCCGTAAATTTGACCCCAGTGACCTGCGTCCTGTAGTTATACCAAGGCCAGTTGACAGGATAAGAACCGGCATTAAGTGTGCCTTCTGTGCCGGTCGTGGGTGATATCGTCAAGAGGCCGTCCCCATCGATTGCCCAGCTGCAAGAGCCGAATGTCCCGCTGGCGATATCGTCCGCAGCATAGGCAGATATGCCTATCACCGAAAGAATTATCATAACCGCCAGAATTATTACTACCGCCTTTTTCATATTTGAACCTCCAGTCACTTTTCTTAAAACCGCTTTTAGACTAATAAAATACGGCGCTGTCAATTGATCCTCTTTGCCACCACAACAAAACGCCCGTCGCTTGTGTGATAGCTGCAGGTGGACAGTGTGATGAGCTCATCGCCGTAAACGACGGTCACGCCGGTATCGTACAGGGCGGCAGCGTTCACCTGCGCCACATATTCCTCAAACACGCTCTGCTCGGACAGGTCCGTGTATTCATAATAGCGGAATCTGTTCTCACTCCCGGATTCGGTCGCATCGGCGTAAAAGACCGCCATAACCTCGTACTCCCGGCGCTCATAGAGCGTGTCGAAGCGGATAACGGCGTGCTCCTCGTACCAGCCCGGATCGGCGTAGTTCGGCAGCATACCGAACATTGTTTTGTTTTTCATGTTGTGTCCGTAGATGAGATAGAAATTCCCGCTTACCTTGCACGCGCCGTCCACAAACGGCGTGCCGCTTTGGGAGTTGCTGCCATCGAATGCCCGGCGAAGGTAGTATTCCGACTCCCGGGGCGTGTACATCACCGGATAGTTGATCTCCGTTCCCTCGATGGATATCCAACCGAACAGGTCGGGATTTTGTTTATATAGCTCCTTATACTCCGGCAAAAGCACCGGGATATTGTTCTTGTCGGACGCGTCCATGTCTTTCGCCTGTGCAATCACGCTCTGTTCCGCTGTCTCTATAAAATCCTCTGTATCTCTACCCTGCTGGTTTCTGCGCTGCTCCACCATTTCGGACAGATTACGGAATGCGGTGTCCTCCTTTGCCTGCACGGCTCGGATCGAGACGATCCTGTATACGGATATGCCGAACACGCCAATCAGCAAAAACAGGAGAATGAACACAGGAATTCTATTTTTCAAAGGCATTCCTCCCGCTTCTGCGCTGCAAAGTGAGTCCGGTTCATATTACCGACCCTCGCTTGAATCCTTTTTTTTCGACTTTTTTTCCGTGAAACGAAGAAGGATACTCAGGAACACGATCAGCCCCAGAGATACCGCCGCCAACGTCACCCATAGCGTCAGGTTGGTATCGTCTCCGGTTTTGGGACTGGCGGAAGGGTTCCCGCCCTGGTTTGGCGAAGGACTCGGACTCACCGACGGGCTGGGACTGGGGCTCACCGACGGGCTGGGACTGGGCGTCGGCCCGTCCGCGCCGTAGACATTTGTAAAGGTAAAGGCGGTGAAGTCTGTGACCACCACGCCGTCCCTCTTGATTGTTCGGACTGACACAAGCTGCCCGTCCTGCTCGGTGATCTCATAGCTGACGTCATAAATCGTCTTATCGTAGGTATAGCCGTCCGCACCTGTGTCACGCTCGACCACGGTATAGCTGTAGCTTCCCGCCTCCGTAAAGGTCAGAACTCCAAATTCGCTCTCCCCTTCACCGGTGATTGTGATCTCCTTCATCCCGTCCGTACTGCCTTCCGGCATGGGATAGGCGGGATCGTCCGCTTCCAGAACGAAAGCAAACGTGCTCGCCTCCGCAGGATCGCCATCCACGATCTTCTTCACAGGGGGGTCATCCGTGTAAGGCCTCGGCGTCATTCCATCTTTGGTGTTTGTTACGGTGCAGGTATTGCCATTCCAGGTGATGCTGACGGTGTAACCCTCCGGAACCTCCGCTTCTTCCACGTTGTATTCGTAAGCGCCGGAAAGGTTCTTAAAGGTGTGGCTCCAGCCATTGCCGTCGTTCAAAACCGCCGTACCGGCCACGCTGCTGCCCCGCAGCAGACGGACGGTCACGCTGTCCGGGTGATCCCCATCGTCTACCCAGGCTTTTTTTACCGTAATATCCATAGTAGACGGCGTGACGGACTGTACGACATTCTTGAAGGCCAGCTCCGTGGGCTTACCGCTTTCCTTATCCCCCAGCACGCCGGTGGGATCCGCCTCGATGACATAATGTACCTGGCCGTCTTCGCCGTAAAATAACATTACGTTCACGGTGTAAACTGTTTTGTCGTAGGTGATCCGGCTGGTGTCCGTATCGGTGAGCTTAAGAGAAAAGCTGTGGGTAAGCAGACCGTCACAGGTGACGCTGAAATAAGACGCCTCACCTGCCTTCAGCGCCAGCGTTTGTAATACATTTCCGTCCTCGTCCAGCAGCACTGCCGTGCAGTCCGCGCCGGTGCAGGAGACGGGGATCTGCACCTCCGCGCTCTCGGATGCGGCGAAAGCGCTTATATGACCCAGCATGAGGCAGAGAATGAGGGCAAACACCACTGCGGCAGTGCTTCTTTTGCCGTGTATTTTCATACCGCTTCACTCCCTTTTATCTTTGACTGATCGTGCCGAATAGTATGAGTCTTTCGAGGTCGGCGTCGCTGGTACAGGTGGACAGCGCCACGATCCTGTCCTTCGCCGGCTCTGTGTATATCGTCGCGTTTTCTTTTAGAAAATCGATTATTTCCAAAGTTCTTCTGCCCTGGGGATCAAAGACCGTTTCGTCTGTTGCCTTCGCAGAGGCTACGGCAAACAGCGTCAGGTCATAGACCGCGTCGTCGGTGACGAGCCGGCCTGTGGTGTGGGCGTCGAAATAGTCACGGTCCCTGAAATCGTCCAAGGCGCCGAACATGGCGCCGTATGCCATGTGGTGTCCGTAAACGACGGAATACGGATCCCTGAACCTGCCGTCGTTCCTGTAATCGAGGAAGATCGAGCCGCTGAGGCTGAATTCCCCATAGGGATCCATGTTGAGATATTCGTAGTTGTCCTCCCCCTGCATGACGGGGTAGTCGATGGTGGTGTCGTCGATGTAGAGCCAGGCCACCTGGTTGCCGGAAATCTTCTTATCCGGCTCCAGCGGCACGTCCAGAGAAGGCCTGTAAAGCAGTAAGCTGTTGTCCGTGGCGTTCTCGTACAGCCACAGGGTGTCCAGAAGCGAATAGCAGCTGATAAACAAAATCAGCAGGGCCACAACGACAATGACGGAATTCACCAGGGAATCCAGCACGTCTATGATCTTTTTTCCCGTTTTCGTCATCCTGTCGTCTCCCCTGAGCCTGAATCGACCTCTCTCAGGGAGGGGGCGGGAGCGCCCCTCCCCTTTGAGAGAAGAACTGCGGCGGTTATAGATCGCCGCAAATTGAAACGGGATCGCAGGCTTATTCAGCCGCTTCCTGTTCCTTTCTGCGTTTGGTCACGAGGGCCACGATCAGCAGTCCGCATGCCAGCAGAAGCCCGGCAATAGGCGCGCCGATCTTCAGCAGCAGGCCGGTGGGGATCACTCCCTCGCGGTTGTTGGTGAAGCCCGTCTTGACGTCTTCAGCGTGCACCGCTTTATAATTCGCTTTCTGCTCATCATTCAAGCTGTTATACTCTTCAACCGTCTTCGTGTCGGTATCATCGTTTTTATTGACATAGCCCGTGATCTGGCCGATCGTACCGCTGATCGGGTCCTGATACGCCACGCCGCCTCTGCCTACGGCAGCGGTGATGCCTTCCGTCTTGGTATAGCCCGCGGCGTCCGCTTCCGTCAAAGCGTAGGTCGCACCGGTGGGCAGACCCTGGATGGTGATGTACTGGCCGTCGTGCAGATAGACGGTCCAGTTAATCTCACCGCTCGCATCGGCTACAAGCTGCTGGCCGGTCTTCGTGTTATCGTCGTCACGAGCGTTGGCAGCCGTCATGTCGCTGGCCGTATAGCTCGTTGCCGTGTTGTCATGAGGCGTTCTGATTTCGTTCTCGCTGACCTCCACCGTCACAACCGTACCATTGCCCAGGTTGCCGAGGGTCAGGCTAAACTGGAAATACTGGTCCTTGCTGCCCTGGTTGCCGGTGACCTCTTTGCCGAACTCCAGATCATAGGAATCCATCTGGTTGCGGAACTTGTTGTCCTTTTCTGCGTCCTGAGGCTCCGCGCCGTTGGGAACAGCCTCCTGGTTCAGCTTGCTGACGTAGGCGGCCTTTTCGGCGTCGGACACCTCTCCGTTACTGTCGGTATCCGCGGCAGTCTTCACGTCAGCGTCATCCCAGTCCACATTTTCCACTGTATTCGTAGCCGTGGCTGTGGTCTTGGGGGCGGCGGTAACGGCGCCCTCGTAGGCCACGTAGCCTGCAATCTTCAGGGCGATGGTCTCTGTGGTCCCGGTGATCGCCTCATAGTTTGCTTTCTCGGCATCGCCAAGCGCCTCATACGCCTCAACGGTGATCGTCGTTGTCGGATCGCTGGTCAGCTGATAGCCGGTCACGGTGCTCACCGTTTTCGGGCTGTCGTCCTCCACGTAGACGTCCACCGTGGTCACCGTCGAATCGGCCGCGTAGAACGGCGCTGTCGGGGTGGTTTCCGTGATCAGATAGCGATACACGCCGGGCTCGGGATAGCTGATGGCGGAAAAGTCCAGGCTGATGGGCTTCTCGATGGAGATCTTGCCGGTTTCGGGATCGTCCGTCGTGACGACCTTGCCTGTAGAGGGATCCGACGTCTTCGCCTCACCGGCGGTGTAGGTGACCGTACCGGTCTCCGCCGTGCCGTTGATCTTGACCTGATTCGGGTTCAGGCCGGCCCAGACCTTTACAGTGGTGTCGGTAGCCTCCACGGCAGTGCCGGCACTGGCGGTAAAGGTGAACGTGGCGTTCGGGATCTCTGCGTCCGCGTCGATGATAAGGACTTTGGCCAGCAGGTTACCCGCCGTGCCGTTTACCGGTGTGTAATTCACGGCCAGGACCGGGATGACCGCCATGGCCAGCATCACCACGACCAGCAGAAGCATCGATAAGCGCTTTGTTGCTTTCATACTTTGATCGTTCCTTTCTATGTGTCGATGGATATTCTTGTATGTTCGCGCTTGCGCGCAAAAAACGGAATCCTTCATATCCCGCGCCTGCGGAATACATATACGATCTTGCCAAGAAGCGCGTCCTCTGTCACCTCGCCGAACAGGCGGCTGTCCTCCCCAATGGTTCGGTAGTCGTCCAGAAGGAAGTAACCCGCACCGCTCATGCGATAGGGGAAAAGCACGTCCGAGCCGTCCAGCTGCTTGGTGGCGTAGAATACCTGTTCATTTGGCACGATGCCATCGATGAGCAGTTCGCCGAGCTCTGTGATCTGAATCTCACTTGCGCCGATAGCCGCGATGCGGGAAACCGCTGTCTCCCCCGTCTCAGGGTCTTTGTACAGCACCGCGTCACCCACGTAATAGTCGTCCAGCTTGTAGGTGATTAACAGATCCCCATCCATGATAAAGGGGTACATCCGGTTGCCGTGGTGGATATGTGCTCCGAGGACAACGGTGAATACGCTGATGAAGATTGCCGCGACCAGTGCCAGCTTTACGAGAAACCTCAGCAGAGGCCGCTGCTTCCGTTTCTTTTTGGGCGCAGCGTGTCGGCCTCCCTTTCCCCGCGGTGGGGACAGCTTTTCACGCTTGGCCGTCTCGGCAGGCGGTTCCGGGTCCGGCGGACCGCTCCCCGAGGTGAATTCCTCATTCATGCCGTCTTCGCCTCCTTCCCGGAAGCAGGGCAGCCAGCAGGAGCGCTGCCACGCCCAGTCCCGCGAGGACCGGGGCAAGCTTGTTGGAAATCCCGGTGGGAACCACCGCGTTAAGGGTGTTTGTGAAAGCCAGTGTCGCCGCGCCGGTAAGAGCTGTGTCTGTTACGGCGCCCGAGGCTGCGGTCACCGTACCATCGTCATCCTCACCGCTGACAATGATCGTGACGGTATAGCCGTCAGTCGTTTTCCCGCCTGTTACATCCTTCTCTGCCACCGTATACTGTCCGCCGTCGGGCAGACCAGAGATCGTCAGAGACTCTCCATGCTGCAAGGTGAAGGTGTATTCGCCGTTTGCCTTATTACTGTCGCTCCAGTTCGCCGCGCCGGAGGGCGCTGCCAGATCCGTGACGGGGTTGCCGGAAGCATCCTTCAGCGTCAGGGTAAAGGTCCAGTCTGCCGCCTTGTTCCCCATGACGCCCGCGACGGTTTTGGAAACGGTCAGATCATGTTCGGCGGGCGGGGTGTATTTGTTCTTAAATACAACTGCCTCTTCTCCGTCAAAATCATTAACACTCGCATTTGAGGTGCTGCTGTCAAAGCTCCAGTTCCTCGGAAGATCTGTCTCTGTGATTACATAACCCCAGCCGAGGGGAATAATGCCTTCCAGGTTTATTTCGCCTCCGACACTAAGGGTGAATTCGTATTCATCTGTTGTGCCTTCAACCTTCGTCAAACCCGCGTTTGTCAGCGCAGTTTCGATTCCCGGGTAGGTCGTCGTGCCTTCGGTCAGCTTCATGCGGAATGTGAACGTTCCGGCTGCACTGTCCGGGCTATCATCTGTCTTTTCTTTCTTCACGGTCAGATTGGTCTTTTCCCATTCAACATGGATAGAAGCGTTGCTTTGAATATTTTCAAAGGTATAGGTATATCTGCCGCTGCCGTCCACATAGAATTCTTCATGGCACTTGTAAGCGCCGCTATAAACTTCATAGATGACGGTATTATTCAGGTTTGTATTGCTGTTTATATCGGACAACACATCCGTTTCCGTCTTTTTTACATATACGGATTTGAGTCTGTAGCCCGGATTCGGCGTCATCGTATAGGTGATCTTCTGGCCGGGAGTGGTTGCAATAATATACGGTGAGTTTGTATCATCTGTTCCGAGCTTTGTGCCGCTTGACAATGTCCCGTCATGATTTCCGGTGGTGGTCGTGTAGATCGTTCCACCATCGTCGGAAGACGCCGCGAGCTCGTAGTTTATCCTTACCGTGCCTGCGTATAACAGCTCTGTATCTATGCGGTTACCATAAGCTCCCGCATAACCCGCATAGGTCAGACTTATGCCGGTCGAATTGTCCGCCAAAACCTGAAAGCCGGATGCTGAAGTATTGTTGTCGGTTATTCCCGCAGCGATCAGATAGCCGGCTGTTGTCTTTTCTATATAACATTTGTACCCGCCGTCCGCACCGGGAATATAAATATCGGAAGCCAGTCCGCCGGTCAAAGTGACCTGCTCGGAGTAATTTCTGTATTGATTGGAATTTTTAATATCAACAAATCCGGGTGCGTTGTATTTATTCTGGTCAATATCCACCATCGGGTAATAAAAAGTGCCGTCAATAGCTTCTCCGGAGACAGGATCCACTATCTGAATATTCGCATCAAAACGTATGCCCGTGCGCTGGTTATGACTACCGTTACCGGCTGCATTATAACTTAAACCGATAGTATTTCCACTGAACAACGAGAGAACCGGATTTTCGTCCCAGAACCAATTCAGATCTGTTTGTGTCATAGTGGTCTGGAACGCCAAATAAAGGTCTGTATACGTGATTACAACATCTTTATATTGCCACGTGCCGCTGTCAAAAACCGCAGCGGCATTCTTATAGGTAAAAGTAATATTAATTGGTATATTGTGTTCGGTATTTACAAAACTACTTACCGTCGGATAGCCACCGTTCAGGTTCAGCTTTTTATCAAAATATGTTTTTAGATTAAAGTTTATATAATTATTTCCGGTATAAGGGCCGCTACTACTGGATTGGTTTGAACCAACAGAGAAAGCGTTATTCGGATTAGTTGTAATACTTACAACTGCAGAGTTTCTGCTTGCGGTAGAGTTGTTGATGATGTTTTCATCGATGTAAATCGAAGCCACCGGCATACTGGACGTCCAGTCGGCATTGTTTCCCTGGATGACGCCGTCTACAGACACGGAATTGCCGTTGTAATCAATGTAATCATCCGTCACGGTGATCTCATAGACGATGCCGTCGATGGTCACTCGCATCCACTCGCTCGTAGAAAACGCCTGATGAGCGGTGACCGTCCAGGTTCCGCCCTCGTTTGACGCGGAGAAGAGAGCACTGTCACTGATCTCCACGGCAGTTACACTGCCGTGGAGGCCCACGGAAGCAAGAATATCCGTCAGTGCGACTGTGCCGTCGCCGTCCATAACATATGTCAGGTTGTTATACGTGAACTCTACCGTGTAGTAAGAGAAGCCGTCCGTCGACGCCGTGGCGGTCTCCCCGTCTGTTTCCACGTCCAGAGAAACGGCGGAAAACAATGGAGCGGTCTCTTCGTCATCAGCGGCAGTTTCTTCCTCACTGGTGGCGGACTTCGCCGCAAGGTCCTCCTCATGAATGTGATAAATCTGTATGTCCAGATTGTCGTTGGCGATCTCTGCCATGGCGAAGGAGACGGTCACATTCCCGCTGTTTTCCGGCTGGAGCTCCGCACCCTCCGCGTCGCGCATGGAGACATCGAAAGTGTAGGACGCCACCACATTGGTTCCCGCGCTCCGCTCCTCCTCCACCGCGGCGTTTACCTCCGCCTGCTCGGTTGCCGGAACGGTCGTGACGGTAAGCGTCGCTCCCTCCGGGAACGCCCCCCCGTCCGCTTCCACGGTGACAGTGACCTCCCGATTTCTCCCATCGGCCGCTGTGAAAAGGATCGTTTCCTTGTAGCTGTCCCGAGGCGTCTCCGCCGACGTTTCCATTGGTTCCGTCGTCGCGGGATCCGCTGCAGGCTCTGGTTCCATCCCAGGGTTCGCTACAGGCCCTGGTTCCGCCGTAGGATCCGGCGTTTCCGTCAGATCCTCGAAGGATTCCGGCGCATCCTCCTGCACGGGCGCAGGCTTCGGGGTCTCTGCAGGATCCTGCATCTCTGAGGATGTTGGTATGGATTCTCCGTTAGTCAGGCCATTGGAATCGTCTTCCCCTTCGATATCCTCCATCGTGCCTGCTGCTTCTATTCCCTCGAGCCCGGCAGCATCAGCCGCATATGTCTCGAAAGGAGCCGACAGGATGTTGATAAGAAGAAGCAGCGTGATCACCGACGCAGCTATTCGTTTCGTTGTCATATTCATCTAGCCTTCTCTCGCGGTGGTTAAATACGGTCTATTTTTTCTCTGTTCTTTATACCTGTAGCAGATAGCGGTCGTCTGTATCGTTTGTTATAGTGGGAACTTCTCTGTGACTCTGTCGGTATTACCGTCTGTCTCACCACATGCATAATCCCGTCATTCTTTTCTACGTCGTATACGAAGGGGTTCTTCTCTGCCCATTCCGGATGCTTTTCCGCATACGCCGCATAGATGTCGTATGCCTTCACAAAATCCTCATGGACAATCTTCTCCGCGTTTCTGCGCGCCTGCACAGCCTCGTCAAGGTTGGAGAAGGTTCCCAAGTGATATCGTTTCCCTTTGAAGCCGATCGATGCCGTATAACTTCCTTCTTTTCTCTTATATACGCCCCTGTATCCGGAAGTGTTATCGTTGCGCCATTTTCGAGACCTCAGCCAGTCCACACAGGTGTGATCCACAAAAGTTAGCGTTTCGATCAGGTTTGTCTGCCTCTCTTTGTTACGGCATCCGCAGCTTTTTGTGTTTCCGGTAACCAGATCGTTTCCACGTACTTCCGCTGTATTTCCGCAGTCGCATTCACAGTGCCATATGGCATTTCCCTGCTTCGTCCTTTTGCTTAATGGATACCGCGCCACTAGGCTGGAAAATCGCTGATTCGTCAGATCACGCATATTCGCCATGCTCCAACCCCCTCTCGTGCAAAACTGAGACCGTCCTCCGAGGCTTTAATCGTCGGCACAAGCGTCCTTAAACGCTTTACCCGGCTTAAAGACGGGGACATCTGTCGCTGCGATCTTCACAATTTCTCCGGTCTTCGGATTGCGGCCTTCCCGCGCGGCTCTATGCTTTGATTCAAATGTTCCAAAGCCGACCAGTTTGACCTTCTCCTGCCTTGCAACACACTCCGCCACAATATAAGTAAATGTGTTGATAACCTCTGCAACATCCTTCTGAGAATTCCCCGTCCGGATAACGATCTCCTTAATCAGTTCATCCTTATTCATCTTGGGCTTTCCTTTCGTTCGTTTTCTAACAGGCGTTTTCCTTGATAGGATCATTCTGCTCCGACTTGGATAGAAGTTTTTTATCCAATGGTAGTGTTTCACCCTGTTATCCAAAGGCACAGTCCGCTGTGCCCTTGGATAAAAAGGTCAAAGAGATGAGTACTTGCTTTTGCGATTTCCCCGGGAGGGGAACTGCGGCGGCTTACCGCCGCAGCCCCTCTGCGGGAAAGTTGCTGTGATTACACTTTTTCTATCGCTATGAAATTTGATTCATAACGAAAAACTTTGTGCTGGCCATAATCATTCGGTGATCCTTGTCCAGTTCTCACTGGGACGCTCGCCCGTGTACTCATGGCTGTTGGCCGCCTCGATAATCTCGTAGTAATACCATTTGTTGGTGTCGGTATTGTCCGAGAAATTCTTGAAGTCACCCAAGGTGCTGTCCGCGTCGATGCCTCGCCCAAGGATGCGGTTGATAATTGCTACCGCCTCGGCTCTGGTAATCGGTTGGTCGGGACGGAACGTGCCATCCTCATAGCCGTTGATCCAGCCGTAGGCATATGCTGTGACGATGCTCTGGTATGCCCAATGACCACTGCTTACATCCTTAAAGCTGATTGACGCCGTCGCCGGATCGAAGAACCTCACCAGAAGAGTGACAAACTCAGCTCTTGTGATATCCTTCTCGCCTCCAAACGTGCCATCTGGATAACCGTTGACATATTCACCCTTCGCCATCGATGAAACATAGATGTTGTACCACTTGCTGCTATCCACATCAGAGAAACTGTTAGTGGTCGCCATAATCTCGCTCTTTCTGGCATCCGTGAGCAGGCGATAGATCATCGTGGCGCTCTCAGCGCGAGTGATGTTCTTATTGGGACCAAAGGTACCATCGGGATAGCCATCGACGAATGCCATGTGATCCTCATAATTCAGATACGGGCTCGGTGTGGGCCGCCTGATGTCGCCACTTTCCTTCCAGCCTGCATAAACGGTTTTATTGCCGTCCATCTGAATGCTGGTAATCCTGTTGGTCAGCGCTGCATCGGAATACCAGCCAGTGAAGGTGTAGCCATCACGTGTCGGCACCTTATCCAGTGTTGCCGTTGTTCCACTGGTATACGTCTCGTTGGAATAGTTCGTGCCACCGTTGGATTGGTAACTTAGCGTATAAGTCGTGGTGGTTTCACCGCCTCCGCCACCGTAGACGGTGGTCTTGGAGTAGTAGGCCACGAAATCACAATCTTCGGTGATCTTCATCGCCGCGACGTCCGCGCTGCTGTACTTTGTGCTGCCGCCGTTGAGCGTCCAGCCCTCGAAGGTATAGCTGTTGTTGGCTGTGATGGTCGGAACGCTCGTTACCGTATTTCCGCCGATAACGCTCTCGGAATGGGTCTCGGGCGTCATCTTGCCGTTAGTCCCTGCGAAGAAGGTCACCGTAAACGGACCTGCGGGATTGGTTGTGGTGTAACTGGCGACCAGGGTGATGTTGTCGTCCAGCGTGACTTCGGTCACCAGAGTGCCGTTCAGCTTCCAGCCGTTGAAGGTGCGGCCCGTGGGAGCCGTGGCCGTCAGGCCGGTGAGGGATACCTTTGTGCCGGTGGGCAGAGTCATGGCCGCGGGAGCGTCCTTACCCACGCCGGCGTCAAAACTCAGGGTCTTGAACGTGGCCGGATCGATGGCCGGATCGTCCGTCATATAATAGGCGGTATAATCCACATCTGCCGTCACCGGACGGTTCTCGATGCCGGAGGCCGTGTACACGCTGCCGGTGGCGTCCTTCCAGCCGGTAAAGATCATGTTCGACACTGTGGGAGCTGCAGGCAGGCCCGTAACGCACTCGCCCTCGTTGACGGTTCTGTTGTCCAACTCATTGCCGTCCTTATCGAAGAACTTCACGGTGAAGGTCTTCGTCTCGGGCTCGTCGCTGTACTGGGCATAGACTGTGCCGTCCTCGTCGCCGAAGGTGTAGTCGCTCAGCGCATTGCCGCCCTCGGCAGCCGCGAACCAGCCGTCGAACACCTTATTCTCCGGCGGCGTCGCCATATAGCCCATCAGGGAGATCTTCGTACCGCTGGGCATCTTGATCGCCGCAGGAGCGCCGCTGCCGCCGTTGGTCTCAGCGTCGAAGGTCAGGGTGATGAAGCTCTCGGGATCGACCTCGCTGTTGTCGTTGTACTTAGCGGTAAAGGTGGTGTCCTTGGTGATGACCATGGCCTTGACCGCCTCGTTGGTGTAGACCGTAGCGTCGGAGCCAATTGTCCAGCCGAGGAAGGTGAAGCCGTCGTTTGCCATGACGACCGGCACCGTCTCCACGCTCTCGCCGGAGACGACTTCATAAGCAGTCTCATCGCTCGTCGTGCCGTTCTCGCCGACCTCGAAGGTCACGTCATACTTCACGATATCGCTGTACTTGGCAACCACTGTCTTATCGCCGTCGAGCGTCACGCTGGTGACGTCCCTGCCGTCCAGCGTCCAGCCCTCAAAGGTCTT
>Ga0079305_1001411_pt1 | contig 31947 bp, 20 predicted proteins | sample LMS_cellobiose_e_FD_79183 | JGI IMG/M metagenome (GOLD analysis project Ga0079305, IMG submission 79183) | Rumen-fistulated moose microbial communities from Alaska, USA - LMS_cellobiose_enrichment | ecosystem: Host-associated > Mammals > Digestive system > Stomach > Rumen fluid ... | reverse complement strand
TCTACTATTCCGTACACACTTGAAGGAGGTCTTTGCAATGACGGAAAAGATCAAAGAGCAGATTCTGGCGATCCGCGACAGCGGCGAGACCAATATGTTTGACACCCGAACCGTTCAGTATCTCGCCTATCACCGCGATTTCTATGAGCTGGTCACCTACCTGGAGGAGCACCGCAAGGAGTATGTTCACTTCATCATGACCGGCGAAGAAAGCTGAGGATGCTATGGAAGATCATGTTGTTAAGGCGCACACCCCGGACGGCATCTGGCTGCTTGGGAGTGTGGACGGCTATGCGTTTCAGGCCAAGGTCTGTGACGAGGCTTCCAGCTTCGGGATAGACTGCGGCAGAGTAATCAAGCTCCACGCTTTCAAAAGCCGTGGCAATGAGATTTTCGCCTATGAGCGCGGTTGGGACAAGTATCCGAGAGGCGCACATAAGGGTTTGGCTCAGACACTGATTCGCTTTTGCGAAGCTCTGCCGGAGCAGGATATCTGGCGAAACACGTTCCGCACGGAGCGCCGCTTCCTCGTAACGGAGGACGACGTTCTGGAATACGAAGTAGATTCCGAATTATAAAAACTGGAGGTAAAAGACAATGACCATCAATTTCAATGTCACTGGCAAAGAGCGCAAGACGCTGGTACAGGCGCTTTCCGAACTAACCTATTCCGATCCGGTGTATGCCGGAGCCCCGACGTTTGCCTATACGGTTGGCAATTACACCGTGGATAAGAACGGCGTGATTTCCTACACGGACACGGTAGCGCCGGAGGCGGTGTCCCTGCTTGTTCAGAAGTTGAGCGAGAAGGGCTTTGTCCCGGAGCAGACAGAGGAAACCGTTTCTCCCGAAGCCGCCGATTCCATACCGGAAGAGGCAAGCGAATCCGCCGAAGAAGCCCCCGCGCCTGTCGCGGCAGAAGCGCCCGACGTCGCGCCGGAGCACGAGGAGGACGCCCAGCCCGCCGAAGCGGAGACGGAGGCCACACAGGGCGCGGAAACGCCCGACGTGGCCGCTGAACCCGCCGAGGAGGACGCGCCCGAAAAAGACGCTCCGGCAGAAGCTGGGGCAACCGATAATTCTGTGAACGAAATCCCGGAGAATGCTGATGTGGAAAACGATTCTGGAGAAGATGTCCCTAATATGGACGACACTCGTCTCACGATTACCATCCCAAAAGCCAAGCTCCCGGACGATGCCCTGTTTCGGCTGAAGCAGATCGTTGCCAATAAAGGCATCCTGTTCAAGAATGCGCTCCAAGCCGAAACTCTGCCGATCATCGTCACGGATGAGGAGATTTCTTTCCCGTGGTTTACGCTGAATGGTACGGAGGGAGAAGCGACTGCCTACGCGCAGTTTATCACGGCCCTCTGCCAGATGGCAAGAGAGCAGAAGCGGATTCTGGACAAGCCCTATGATGGCGACAATGACCGTTTCGCCATGCGTATCTTTATGGTGCGCCTCGGCATGAAGGGCGCGGAGTTTGCTCTGGTCCGTAAGCTCATGATGCGAAATCTCTCCGGCAACAGCGGCTGGCGCTACGGCACTCCTACTGAGACCATTCCGATCTACTGGAATGACCTAACGCCGGAGAAACAGAAGGAACTCTTTGAAGCATTGGGTGACAACGGCAACTATGACATTCACCCGCTGGCGGAGATTCCTGTTCCCAAAAAAGAGGATGCAGATGAATCGGTATAAGATATATCTCGCCACCGACGTTGAGGTGACCGCATTCAGCGCGGAACAGGCAAGGCAAAAAGCACTCTGCGGCTTCATGACGGGGATCGCTTGCGCCACCGACGATACCCCTATGCGGGTACTTGACGTGACCATGATGCATATCCCGGAGAAGCCCGTACCAATGAAGCGGAAGAAAAAATCATTTCTCGGAGGTTTCCTATGAACGGTTTTCCCAGCAAAGAAACGGTAGAGCGGCTCCGCCGAACTTACCCGAAAGGCACCCGCGTGGAACTCATTTCCATGAGCGATCCCTACACCAAGCTGAAACCGGGCGACAAAGGCACGGTTTCTATGGTGGACGACATCGGCACGGTGTTCGTGCATTGGGACTGTGGCTCCGGCCTCGGTGTTGCTTACGGTGAGGATCATATCCGCAAGATTGACGGATAAGCACTTTTCTATATCCCCGGTCCATTCCGGGCCGGGGATACTCCAAGACACCATTCACATGCCCCGTATGGGGTACCAAATAATATCAATGTTAGGCCGAGAAAGGAGGTAAAGGTCAAATGATCTGCCTAGCGAGCAGATCTCATATCAACTATCGCCGTGAAAGGAGGCGTACAACATGACCGAACTAGAATTGGAACGGATCAAAACACTCAGACAACACAATTATCCTTACCGCTTTATTGGCGAGGCATTATCGCTGCCTCCCAATACGGTAAAATCCATTTGCCGCAGAAAGAACTTCGAACCCGCGAGTCCGAGAAAGACAAAATCGGAAAAGCAAAATGCTCCGCTATGTAAAAACTGCCACTGTCTCCTAACAGATGGTCGCAAAGATCGAGCTTTTTGCTCCGACGAATGCCGATCCACATGGTGGAAAAACAATCGTAAAATCATCAAGATCGAACCTTGACTTATTTCCTAATAAGAGGGTGAATGGTGTACTGAGGAGGTAAATATGCTATATATCGAAAACATCCCAGCAAAACCGCAGGAACAGAAAACCATCCGTGTGGCAGCCTATGCCCGCGTGTCATCTGATAAGGATGCTGCCTTCCATTCATTGGAGGCGCAGACGGATTACTACGAGGGTTACGTTGCTGCCCATCCGAATTGGGAGCTTGTCGGTATCTATTCGGACAATGGGATATCAGGAACTATCATCAACCGCCCGGAATTTCAGCACATGCTGGAAGACTGCCGTGCCGGTAAAGTTGATCTTGTAGTTTCCAAGTCTATCACGAGGTTTGCCCGTAACACGGTCATTCTTCTCGAGACGGTGCGGGAACTAAAACAGCTGGGGATTGATTGCTACTTTGAAAAGGAAAATCTGCACTCAATTAGCCCGGACGGAGAGCTTCTCCTAACGCTCCTCGCCATGTATGCCGAGGAAGAGGCACGTTCTGCGAGTGAAAACCAAAAGTGGCGCATTCAAAAGCTCTATGAGCAAGGTAAGCCAGCGGGAGGCCATGCATACGGGTACCGGCTACTAGATGGTAAGTTTGAGATTATACCAGCTGAAGCAGACGTTGTGAGGGAGGTATATAGACTCTATCTTTCTGGGCTAGGGTATGGCAGAATATCTGCTTTTCTTATCGCTCATGAAATCCCTGCACCTTTTGGTGGAAAGTGGTCACCCACTTCCGTTAGGGATATCCTCACCAATGAGAAGTATGTGGGAGACTTGCTACTACAAAAAAACTATCGTGAGGATTTCAGAAGCAAAAAACTCCGGCATAACACAGGTGAGCGTAGGAAAGTCTATGTTAAAAACAGCCACGATCCAATTATTGACAGAATGACTTTCAATGCAGTGCAGCAGGAATTAGCACGACGGAGCGAGGTGCACAATAAAGCAATGGCGAATAGGAATATGGCGCATGATAACAGCAATCAGCTTTTTCGAGGGCTAATTACCTGCGGGTATTGCGGGTCAGCTTTTATCCGAAAGTATACGAATGCGAAAAAATACGACAAGGCAATCTGGATATGCTCTGAGTATTACAAAGTTGGAAAGGTTGCGTGTCTGTCACAGCAGATACCGGAAAGCATACTCATTGAGAAAACGACGGAGCTTTTGGGCGTCGCTGATCTTTCCAGAGATCTGGTCAGAGAAAGGATATCCCATATCAGGGTACCTGAGCACAATCATCTGATCTACGAACTGGCCGACGGTACGAAGATTGACGTGTTTTGGCAGCATCTATCCCGTAGTTTGAGCTGGACGCCTGAGATGCGCCAGCGGGCCCGGGAAAAGGCTCTTAAAAAACGTGAGGAAGGAGGGAAAGAACCATGAAGCCAGAAATTGAGATTATCGCGGCAACCAAAACGCTACAACAGAAACCAATCAGCGATAAACCGAAAAAGTTGCGCGTTGCTGCCTATGCCCGTGTCTCTACGGAGCAGGATGAGCAGCAGAACAGCTATGAAGCTCAGGTCGATTTCTATACCAATCATATTAAGAGCAATCCTGACTGGTGTTTCGTCAAGGTGTTCGCAGATCGCGGGATTACCGGGACAAACACCAAAAACCGCGAAAGCTTTAATGAGATGATTGATCTCGCCCTAAATGGCGGCATCGATCTGATTCTGACAAAGTCAATTTCACGCTTCGCCCGGAATACCGTTGATACGCTCTCCATCGTTCGCCAACTCAAGGCCGTCGGTGTGGAGGTCATCTTCGAGAAGGAGAACCTACATACTTTTGATCCAAAATGCGAGATGATACTCACAATTATGAGTTCACTCGCGCAGGAGGAAAGTCGGTCTATCAGTGAAAATGTACGCTGGGGACAGCGGAAAAGTATGCAGGACGGTAAGATACATCTGGCATATTCCCATTTCCTCGGTTACCGCAAAGGAGCTGATGGCAGACCGGAGATTGTTGAAGAAGAAGCGGCGATTGTCCGTGAAATCTATGATCTGTACATCTCTGGCAAGACGATAAACGATATCGCCGCAGAGTTAACGAATCGCAGCATACCGACTCCGGCGGGAAGAACAAAATGGAGCGTCAGTACGATCCGAAGCATTCTCAGCAATGAGAAATATAAGGGGGATGCTCTTCTCCAGAAAACCTTTACGGTGGATTATCTAACCAAAGAGGTTCGCAAGAATCAAGGCGAAATGCCTTCTGTGCTGGTACACAATTCGCACGAAGCTATAATTGACCCCGAGGTTTTTGACCGAGTACAAGAATTGCTGGTCGAGCGATGCAAGACCCGTGGTAAGGTTTACTCCAAGCATCCCTTTGCCGGGAAAATCATTTGCGGCGATTGCGGAGAATACTACGGCCACAAGGTCTGGCGTATTCGCAGCACTGGAGAACGCTACAACGTCTGGTACTGTAACCACAAGTTTGACGGGGACATATCTTGTGAAACGCCAAGACTCCGTGAAACGGAAATCAAGGATGCTCTCGTGGCCGCTCTATCCGCGATTGGCTGGGGCGATCTGGCCTACAGCGATAAACTTTGGCATGAGCAGGTGAAGTCACTGACCGTCCACAGAAATAGAAAGTTAACCTTTCTTCTGCGCGATGAAAAGGAACTGACCATCGACCTGTAACTATTAGCACATTTAGCTATGCGCCGCAGAAAAAATCTGCGGCGCTTTTCATAGGTGATAATTGCACCAAAAATGCCAAAAGGCGTGTAAAAACTCACGAGCCGTGCGAAATCGGAGCAGGTCAAGTATTTCTGATATGTTTGCTTTTTTTGTGAGCCCGGAAAACGGTGCATCTGAAAAGCAAGCTGATTAGGAGAAAATCTAAAAAAGGTGGGACACCCCCGTATTTAACAGGGATGTCCCATGTCTTTCTGACGCCGACTGATATCCAATCTTGACGTCTTAATGTGGTGGAGCGTAGGGGGATCGAACCCCTGACCTCAAGTTTAAAAATCGAATTACCGCCGTTCGTTGTTATGTATTGTATAATATCGCCTTTTTATTGAAAAATCAATGTTTATCGACTTATTCTTACTACAGTAATCACTTTTTGCTTTTTTGTTTTTTTGTCAAGCCGTTAGACAAAAAGGGCAAATCCGTTAGACAGATCATACAGATTAAGGAGTCAATCAAACCACTCTTCGACTTCATCTTCCAGATCAAAATCACCGTAGTCGTCGTATACTTCTTCTGCCAATGTTGCAAGATCATCCTCGTAGATTTCTACATATGGTTGCATGTGAAATGACGCAATTCGGAGGGCTTCGTTGTGAGCGTCTTGTTTTTCTTTTTTCGTTTTCGGATCTTCCACGGCTAGTCCGAACATGTAATTCTTCAGAGAACAATGCTTTTTGCCGAGCCAGAAAGCGAACACGATTTCCCCATTGGAATTATGGTTTTGTTCTACTTCGAGATAATAGTCGTCACCATAGAGATACCGTTCAATAGTGATTTCTTTTAGTTTTTTTATTTTTTTTTACCTACAAAAGTTCGAGTAAAGAACTTTTGGAAAGGAAATCATATTCGGATAGAATTGCACAGGGGGTGCAAATCTATCACAGGGGGGTGCATTTTCGCTCTTTATTCTTTGCCTTGCAGGACAAAAAGGTGTTGCCTGATTCTTGATTCATAATAATCACTGAGGTTATACCCGATATGATAATTCCATTATCTCACAGCTCCTCACAAATGTCCCAAAGGCGGTTCCCACATTGATGATGCATGCGTTCGCCAGCATGATCATTCCTATGGCTTCGGTATCAAGTCCAAGCTGCGACAAAAGGATTGCAAGAACAGCAACGACACCTCCCGGTACTTTGGGGGAAGCGATGCCAAGCTGAATAACCAACAGAAACAGAACGATCAGATTCAGAAGCGACAATGTCTGCCCTGCGTAGTATGCACCGAAGAAACCAGCCGTTGTTAAGAGCGGTATCAAGGAAGGCGAAAACAACGCATGCGAAATAGGTACCCAAAAATCACAAAGCTTCTCATCAATTTCTAATTTATTCTTTGTGACTTCCAGCATGGGCGCTATCGCAAGAGTGCTGCTGGCTGTCGTCAGCGAGACGATGAGTGCCGGCGAGATCTGTTTTACAAAGTCTGCGATTTTTACCTTCCTCCGAAATCCCAGATAGCAGCACAGCGCTATCGTGACAACACATCGGCACGCGACAGCTGCAACGACGAATCGCCACACACTAAGTATCTCCTTCAGCGAGTACTTTAAGATCGTCTGGAAGATGCTGAGAAAGATCACGACGGGTATCACAACAGAGACGACCTCCATCATCTTTGCGATCAAGAGGTTCAGCTCACCCACAAAGCTTTTCAGTCCGGGAACGCGGGCATCCAGAAGAAGGATACACGCGCCGACCAGCAAGGCGATAAATACAATCTGCAAGGCGTTTCCTTCCACAAATGGCGTTATCAGACTTTTCGGTATGATTTCAAGAAAAAGCGCGAGGAGTTCAGAAAAAGAGAAACCGGTGCCGCCGCTTATCGAAATGACCGGAAACATCAACTCGCTTGTAACCATCGCTACCGCCGTTATCAGCGCGGTAAGCATGACAAAACGACCGATGGATCGGAGTCCGATCGTATTCAGGGATGCAATGTCATCCATGACACAAATCGAAGAGAGTACTGAGATAAAGATCAGGGGGATCGTTATCGCAGAAATCACGCCCAGCATCGCAGAAGATATGGGTTGGACGATTGACTCAAGAACAAAAGCACTTATGGTCTCTGGAACAAACGCAAAGAGACATCCGCACAGGACGGCCGCGATGACCGCGACGGTGTTTGTACCACCGGGAATACGAATCTTATGATCGTGTTCTCTCGCTGTTTTTGCGGTGATCCGTATTCGGTTGGTTCCGTTTGAATAGCTGTAGGAGGTCTTAGTGGATTCGTAACTGTTTACCTGAAGCAGAAGCGGCAACAGGAGTTTTTCGTTCAGCAGTTGAGTTTCATCATTCACGTCGCTGAATGGGTTGAACCTGGCGCAGTTTACGCGAAGGTCGATCTTGTAGGCGCCCAGGATCGTATACAGATTCAGGGAAAAGTCGATACCGTCTCCAAATCGTTCCTGATACTGCAGAAGAGTCTCCTCGATGAGCAGCGGGATCTTAATTCGATCAGCGTTTGATATCTCCGCAGGCTCGATAAACGACCGAATCTGCTCACATCCGCAGTTGATGCTTTCATTGGTGAGTGGGTATCTGTATGTCATTTTTATGCATCCCTCTATAAACAAATTACAATCTGCCGAGACCATTTTACCACATTTCCCCTCAAAACTGTGTAATGGGTTGGCAAAGAACACTAATTGTGTGAGCTCAATTAATGGTGTCTGTCAAAGAAAACCATGCACTACCGGATACGGGTAACGCAAGAAAGCATATGGTTTTGATTGGCGGTACGCAGAAACAAAACCCGAAACCTCAAATTGAACGATACCCCTCTGTGAGAACGATTTGTCTCAGAGGGGAAGAATAGAAAGTTTACATAACAACAAAAATGCCGCTGCGGAAAGAGCTCCGTGGCGGCGTTACTTTTTGGCATTATTTATTATAAAATTGTTCTGAAATTTCCAGATTTCGACGTTCTCAGAACGTTTTCAGACAAAAGAAAAAGGTAGCAGACTTTCTATCAAAATCTGCTACCTTATTTGGTGGAGCGTAGGGGGATCGAACCCCTGACCTCAAGATTGCGAACCTTGCGCTCTCCCAGCTGAGCTAACGCCCCGAATGTGTGGTGGAGACAACTGGACTCGAACCAGTGACCTCATGCGTGTGAAGCATGCGCTCTAACCGGCTGAGCTATGCCTCCGATCGGCTCGCTGTTTTTCACAGCAGGCTTATTATACACATGTATTTTCTTTTTCGCAATCACTTTTTTAAAAAATATGCTACAATAAAAGGCAATTCGCAAAACGAAAGGACGAAACGATGGAAGGCGAAACGCTGCGCAGAAAAAAGAGCCTCGCACAGGATATGACGGAGGGCGCGATCCCGCGCCAGATCCTGAGTTTTGCGCTGCCGCTCGCGCTCGGCCTTTTGTTCCAGCAACTCTACAACACCGTCGACTCGATCATCGTCGGAAAGTTCGTCGGAAAGGCCGCGCTTGCCTCCGTCGGCTCGACGGCCCCGGTCATCAACACCCTCGTCGGCTTCTGCGCCGGGATCGGGACGGGCGCGTCCGTCGTCGTCTCCCAGTACTTCGGCGCAAAGGACAATGAAAACCTCCACCGCGCCGTCCAGAACACGGTCGTCCTCTCGGGGATCCTCTCCGTTTTCGCGACGGCCCTCGGGATCCTGCTCGTCCCGCCGCTTCTGCGTCTTATGGGAATTCCGGAGGACGCGTTCCCCGAGGCGAAAACGTACCTCACGATCTATTTTGCGGGGCTGACCGGCCTTCTCTTCTACAACATCTTTGCAGGTGTTCTCCGCGCCGTCGGTGACTCGAAGCGGCCGCTTTATTTTCTGATCGTCTCGGCTGTGACGAACATCATCCTCGACCTCGTGTTCGTCATCGTCTTCCGCTGGGGAATCGCAGGCGCGGCGTTCGCGACGATCCTTTCGGAGCTCATCTCCGCCGTCCTGACGTTCGGAACGCTTCTCCGCACCAAAGAGGCGTTCGGTATCGTCCTTCGCGACATCCGCTGGGACGCGTTTATGACGCGGCGCACCTTCGGCATCGGTCTTCCGACCGGCATCCAGCAATCGATCACCTCGTTCTCAAACGTCTTCGTGATGAGTTACATCTCCGCGTTCGGTCTTGACTGCCTCTCCGGATACTCGAGTTATAACAAACTCGACGGCTTCCTGCTCATCCCGATGATGTCGATCGCCCAGGGGATCACGACGTTCGTCGGCCAGAACTACGGCGCGACGAAACTCGACCGGGCGCGGGAGGGTGTGCGGTTCGGCCTGATCTCGTCGATCGTCGTCACGATGGCGCTCGGCGTTCTGATGATCCTTTACGCGGACCGGCTGATCCTGCTCTTCACGACGGCGGAGGAGACGGACGTCATCTATTACGGCGTCTACTTCATCCGCCGCTGTACGCCGTTCTACTTCACGATCTGCTTTATGCATATCCTTGCGGGCGCCCTCCGCGGCGTCGGTGATTCGAGAACGCCGATGCTGATCATGCTCGGCTCGTTTGTCGTCTTCCGCCAGATCTACCTCGCGGTAACGAAGGCGCTCAGTCTCGGGCTTCCCGCCGTCGCGCTGGCGTTCCCGGTCGGGTGGATCCTCTGCGCGGTGCTGATGCTGTTTTTCTACCGTCGCTCGATCATCGTCCGCGGCTTCCGGAAGGCGGAGCCGATCGACAAAGCGGCGACACACGAGGAATACCGCCGTCATCACCGCTCCTCCGGTGCAAAAACGGGAGGGAAGGATTGAAACGGCTGAAAAAACCGTATATAATTATATTTTGTCACGAAACAACTGAAACCGGAGCGATCTGACGCTTCCGAGACGCTTTGCGAGGAGAGACCGATGAAACTGATTCTTGTCCGCCACCCCGAAACAATCGCCAATACCCAGAAAATCATCTACGGCCGGATCGATTCCCACTACTCTGAACGCGGTTTTGAGACCGCGCGCTGGGATGTGGAATTTCTGAAGGACCGCCACATCGACCGCGTTTATACGAGTCCGCTCTGGAGGGCGTCATGGCTCGCGGACGAGATCGCGAAGGCCCACGGACTCGAAACGCCCGTGCGCGACGACCGGCTGATGGAACTGAACTTCGGCAGATTCGAAGGCATGACGAATGCCGAGGCGAAGGAGATGTACGGAGACGGCTTCGAGAAGTTTTGGTCCGACCTCGCCCACTTCCGCGCGCCGGAGGGGGAATGCTGGCTTGACGTTCAGGAACGCGTCGTCGCGTTTATGAAGGAACTGCTCGCCCCCGAGATCGCCCTCCAGGACTCCGGCCGCGCATGGACGCCGCTCACGATGAACCGGCCGCGGGAGGCGTCGAACGACGTCGTCTGCATCGTCGCCCACGCGCTCGTCATCCGCTCCGCGATCGCCTGGTTCCTCGGCTTCGAGGACCTGAACGACGGCTGGTCGATCGACCTCCGCACCGGCGGCATCGCAGAGATCGTCTACGACGCCGAGCGTCCGCGTCTTTTCGGCCTGTACTATCCGGCTGTTTAGGCGCATTGCGGCTCTCTGAACCGGCCGTCTGAATCGGATGACCGAAAGCCTGAACCGGACTGTACGGCGGCTGCGCAATCCCGCGCCCGCCTTTCGATAACCGACTGTTTCCAACGGAGAACACCCATGTCTCAACAGAAAACCTATTACATCACGACCCCGATCTACTACCCGAGCTCGAACCTCCACATCGGTCACACCTACTGCACCGTCATGGCCGACGCGATGGCGCGCTTTAAACGCCTCCAGGGCTACGACGTCATGTTCCTCACGGGTACGGACGAACACGGCCAGAAGATCCAGAAAAAGGCGATTGAGGCCGGCGTGACGCCCCAGGAATACGTGGACAGAATCGTCGCGGGAATCAAGGACCTCTGGAAGACGATGGAGATCTCCTATGACGATTTCATCCGCACGACGGAGGAACGCCATATGAAGCGCGTTCAGGCGCTCTTTATGAAAATGTACGAGAAGGGCGATATTTACAAATCCGCGTACGAGGGATGGTACTGCACGCCGTGCGAGGCGTTCTGGACCGAGACCCAGGCCGAGGCGAACGGCTATAAATGCCCCGACTGCGGGCGGCCGCTCGAAAAGGCCCACGAAGAGGCGTATTTCTTCCGCCTTTCGAACTATCAGGACGCGCTGATTGACCTCTTTGAAAACAATAAGGAATTCCTCCAGCCCGAAAGCCGGCGGAAGGAGATGCTCGCGTTCTGCCGCCAGGGTCTCGACGACCTCTGCATCTCCCGTTCGTCATTCGACTGGGGGATCCCCGTTCCGATCGATCCGAAGCACGTCATGTACGTCTGGCTCGACGCGCTGTCCAACTACATCACCGCGCTCGGCTATCCGGACGAGCCTGAAAAATACAATAAATACTGGCCGGCCGACGTCCACCTCGTCGGAAAGGAGATCGTCCGCTTCCACTCGATCATCTGGCCCGCGATGCTGATGAGCGCGGGTATTCCGCTTCCCAAGAAGGTCCTCGGCCACGGCTGGATTCTGCTCGACGGCGGAAAGATGTCGAAATCGAAGGGCAACGTCGTCGATCCCGTGAAGCTGATCGAACGCTACGGCGTCGACGCCCTGAAGTACTTCCTGCTCCGTGAGTTCACGTTCGGCCAGGACGGCAACTTCACGAACGAGATCATGCTGAACCGCATCAACTTCGACCTTGCGAACGACCTCGGAAACCTCGTTTCCCGCTCCGTTTCGATGATCGAGAAGTACTGCGGCGGCGTCGTTCCCCCGGCGGGAGCCGTCGAGGGACCGGATGAAGAGCTCCGCAGCCTTGCCGCTTCTCTCCCTGAAAAGGTCGATAAAGCGATGGACGAATTCGCCTTCCAGATCGCCCTCGAGGACATCTGGACGCTCGTCCGCCGTACGAACAAGTACATCGACGAAACGGCGCCGTGGGTCCTTGCGAAGGATCCGGCTCTGAAGCCGCGCCTCGACGCCGTGATGCACAACCTTGCCGAAGCGATCCGCCTCGTCTCCGTCTTTATCCAGCCGTTCATGCACACGACGACCGCGAAGATCCGCGAACAGCTCGGCCTTCCCGCCGGCGATCCGAAGTGGTCCGATCTCGACACGTTCGATATGATGGGCGGCGAGACGGTGAAGAAGGGCGAAGCGCTCTTCCCGCGGATCGACATCGAAAAGGAACTCGAGGCGCTCGAGGAGATCCGCGTCGCGGCGCTCCGTGAAGCAGGCGTTACGGAAGAGCCCGCGAAGAGGTACGAGCCCGTAAAGTCCGAGATCGTCTTCGATGATTTCGAAAAGCTCGACCTCCGCGTCGGAACGATCACGGCCGCAAAGAAACACGAAAAGGCCGACAAACTCCTCGTCTTCCAGGTCGACTTCGGCTTCGAAACGCGCCAGATCGTCTCCGGCGTCGCAGGCTCCTATAAGCCCGAGGAATGCGTCGGAAAGAAGGTCGTTGCGGTCCTCAATCTCGCTCCGCGGAAGATCCGCGGCGAGGAATCGTGCGGGATGCTCCTCTTCGGTCTCGACGGCGAGACGTACCGGTTCGTTACGACCGACGTCGAAAACGGGTGCGTCGTCGGCTGATACTTATGGAAAAAATACTCTGCGATTCGCATTGTCACTTAAATGACCCGGCCTTCGCCGATATCTATGACGACGTCCTCCGCGAGACGGAGGAATCCGCCGTCGGTCTTGTCGTGAACATCGGCTTCGATCTGGAGAACTCCGCGCTCGCGGTCCGTCAGGCCGCCGGGAGGGACTGGATGTACGCGACCGTCGCGATTCATCCGACGGAGTGCTATTCCTACGGCCCCGAGGCGATCGAAACGCTCCGGGAACTTGCCGCCCGTCCGAAGGTCGTCGCGATCGGCGAGATCGGCCTCGACTACCATTACGACGACACCGACAAGGTCAGACAGGAATACTGGTACCGCGCGCAGATCCGCCTCGCACTCGAGCTCGGGATGCCGATCGCGATCCACGACCGCGAGGCCCACGACGATTGCCTCCGTATCCTGAAGGAGGAGGGCGTTCTCGCGAAGGGAAAGGCGCCGCGGATCCCAGTGGTGTTCCACTGCTTCAGCGGAAGCCCCGAATTTGCACGCCAGCTCGTCGACCTCGGCGTTTACATTTCCGCCGCGGGACCCGCGACGTATAAGAATTCAAAGAAGGTCCCGGAGGTCGTTTCCGTCGTCCCGGACGATATGCTGCTCATCGAGACCGACGCGCCGTTCCTGACGCCCGAGCCGTTCCGCGGCCGGTTCCCGAACACGCCGAAGATGGTCGAATACACCTGCCGGAAGGTTGCCGAATACAAGGGTCTCTCCTACGAGGAGACCGCCCGGATGACCTATGCGAACGCGAAACGCTTTTATCGCATTCCGTAACAACACAGGTTTTTTGTCATGACTCTCATAGATCAATACAAAGGGCTCCGCAGGGAACTCTACGTCCTTTTCATCGGCCGCATGATGACGAATATGGGCTCGATGATCTGGCCGATGTTTACGTTGATTCTGAACCGGAAACTCGGCCTTTCCGCGGGCGACATCGCGACGTATATGCTGCTTTACAGCATCGCCGCCTTCCCGATCAGCCTCGTCGGCGGCAAACTCGCCGACAAATACAACAAACGCAACATCATCATCGTCTGCGACGCGGTTTCGATCGCGAGCTACGTTTACTGCGCGATCGTTCCGCTGACGATCGGTTCGATCGTCGTATTCGCTCTTGCGTCGCTCTTCCAGTCGGTCGAATGGCCGAGCTACGACGCGCTCGTCGCCGACTTCACGACGTCGAAGGACAGAGACCGCGCGTATTCGCTCAGTTACCTCGGCGCAAACCTCGGCCTCGTTCTCTCCCCGACGATCGGCGGCCTTCTCTTCAACGAACACCTCAACCTCGCGTTTCTGATCAACGGGATCGCGATCGCGCTTTCAACGGTCCTGATCTTCGCCCTGATCCGCGACGTTCACCGCGAGGAGGACGATTCGGCCGGAAGCGTCTACGAAGCGGCGATCGAAAGCGATGCGTCGACGTTCCGGTACCTCCGGACGAACCGCGTAGTGGTCCTCTTCATCGCGATTTCGGCTATTGCGGAGACCGTGTATATGATGTGGGACTATCTCATGCCGATGGATATGGCGGCTGCCCACGGCGAAGCGGGTGCTGCGCTGTACGGCACGATCACCTCCGTGAACTGCATCGAGGTCGTCCTCGCGACGGCGTTCATCACGAAACTCCTCACGAACGTCAGGGGCCCCCGGAAGATGCTGATCGGCCAGTCGCTGATCCTCGCGGGGTACGTGATCTTCATGTTCCTCTACCGATCCGTGGCATTCTGCTACGTCTCGATCATCGTCTTCACGGCCGGTGAGATCGTCAACACGATTGCTTCGTCGCCGTTCCTCTCGCGCCGCATTCCCGCGTCCCACAGAGGCCGCATCATCTCCGTGATGAGCATCGTCTGCGGAGGCGTCGGCGCAGCCCTTCGGATGGTGGTCGGAAAGATCTATGACGGCAGGGGAACGTTCGCCGCGTGGTTCTTCGTCCTCGGGCTCGGCGCGCTCATTCTCGCGGGCCTTGTGCTGATGGGGCGGTGGGACCGGAAGGATTATAAGGAACTCTACCGGTAATATAAAAAACGCAAACACACAAACACGGAACCGGGTCCCGTTCCGTCTGTTTGCGTGTTTTTGTTTACACGGATTTAATTTAGCGGGTATATATAGTATATTGTCATATTATACTGAAAAACGGCCGGAGGACGGTTCCGGCCCGAAAGGAATCCGATACCGCTGTGATTAAAAAACTGGCACCGTATGACAGGGGATACGGAAAAGAGACGATCCTGGCGCCGCTCTTCATCGTCGGCGAGGTCGCGCTCGAGATCCTGATCCCGCTCGTTATGTCGAAGATCATCAACGTCGGCCTCCCGACCGAAGACTATTCGTACGTCTTCCGGATGGGAGGGCTGATGATTCTGCTTGCCGTTCTGAGTCTCGTGTTCGGCGCGCTCTCCGCGAGATGCGCGTCCGTTGCGGGCGCGGGTTTCGCGAAAAACCTCAGAAGTGCGCTCTTCCGTAAAATTCAGGACTTTTCGTTCGCGAACATCGACAAATTCTCGACCGCGTCTCTGATCACGCGCCTCACGACCGACGTGACGAACGTCCAGAACGTCTTTATGATGATGCTCCGGATGATGTTCCGCGCGCCGATGATGCTGATCTGTGCGCTCATCATCGCGATCGGGCTGAACGGAAGGCTCGCGGTCGTCTTCGCGATCGCACTCCCGTTCCTCGCGATCATGACGGTCGTTCTGATGAAGATCGGTTTCCCGCTCTTTCAGACGATGCTGAAGAAATACGACGATCTCAACGCGAGCGTCCAGGAAAACCTGACCGCGATCCGCGTTGTAAAGGCGTTCGTCCGGACCGACTACGAGACCGAGAAGTTCACGCTTTCCGCCGACGAGGTCCGGAAGGCCCAGGTCAGGGCCGAAAAGATGCTCGTCTTCGCGAGCCCGATCATGCAGTTCGTGATGTATGCGTGCATGATCGCGGTCTGCTGGTTCGGCGGTAATATGATCGTCCGCGGCGATATGCTCCCGGGCGATCTGATGGCGTTCTTCAGCTACGTCGGCCAGATCCTCGGCTCTCTCATGATGATCGCGATGATCTTCCTGAACTTCGTTCTGACACGGGCCTCCGCGGGACGTATCAGCGAGGTCCTTGACGAAATCCCCGACATCGAGGACTGTGAGAATCCGCTGACCGAGGTGCCCGACGGCTCGATCGACTTCGATATGGTCGATTTCGCCTACAACGGCGACCGGTCGAAATACGTTCTCGAGGACGTCGATCTCCACATCCGCTCCGGCGAAACGATCGGCATCATCGGTGCGACGGGCTCTTCGAAATCAACGCTCGTCCAGCTCATCCCCCGTCTCTACGACGTGACGGACGGATCGGTGCGGGTCGGCGGCCACGACGTCCGCGCATACGCGATGAAGGACCTCCGGAACGCCGTCGCGATGGTCCTCCAGAAAAACGAACTCTTCAGCGGTACGATCAGGGAAAACCTCCGCTGGGGCAAAGCCGACGCGACGGACGAGGAGCTCGTCCAGGTCTGTAAGACAGCTGCGGCGGACGAGTTCATCCGTTCCTTCCCGGACGGCTACGATACGGTCCTCGGCCAGGGCGGCGCGTCGCTCTCCGGCGGCCAGAAACAGCGCCTCTGCATCGCGCGGGCGCTCCTCAAGGATCCGAAGATCCTGATCCTTGACGATTCGACGTCCGCCGTCGATACAGCGACCGACGCATCGATCCGCGCCGGCTTCGCGAAGCGCTTCGGCCACGTTACCACACTCATCATCGCCCAGCGCATCGCCTCCGTCGAAGAGGCGGACCGCATCGTCATCCTCGACGACGGAAAGATCGCCGACGTCGGAACGCATGCGGAGCTTCTTGCGCGCTCGGAGATCTACCGCGAAATCTATGAATCGCAGAAGAAGGGGGTGACGGAGTAATGCCCGGTCCGAACAGACGACCCCAGGAAAAACCGGCGAACGCGAAGGAAACGTTTGCGCGCGTTCTGTCGTATATGAAGCCCTACCGCGTCCACATCGTCTTCATGTTTGCGGCGCTGCTCCTCCAGTCCCTCGCGGGCGTTGCGGGAACGTATTTCCTGAAACCGCTCCTGAACGACGGCCTTCTCCCGTACGTCGGCCAGACGAGCCCCGACCTCTCGCCGTTCATCGCGACGCTTGTGAAGATGGGCGTGATCTATGCGGTCGGTGCGCTCGGGAACTTCATCTGCAACCGCCTTCTCATCACGATCGGAACGGGAACGCTCTTTGCGATCCGGAAGGACCTCTTCACGAAGATGGAGAAGCTCCCGCTCCGCTATTTCGACAGCCACACCCACGGTGAGCTGATGAGCCGTTATACGACCGATACGGATACGCTCCGGGAGATGGTGTCGAACGTCATCCCGAACCTCGTATCGAACTCGATCCAGATCGTCGGCGTTTTCACGATGATGCTGATTCTGTCGCCGCTCCTCACGCTCATCGTCGTCGTGATCTTCGTCGTCATGATCTTCGTCGTGACGTTCCTCGGAAAGCGCTCCGGCCGTTACTTCAAGGAACAGCAGGCCGCGCTCGGCCGTGTGAACGGCTATATCGAAGAGATGATCGGCGGCCAGAAGGTCGTGAAGGTCTTCTGCCATGAGGAAAAGGTCGGCGAACGGTTCGACTCGATCAATACGGAGCTCGCCGAAGCCGCGACGAGCGCGATGACGTTCGGCTCGATCCTGATGCCGATCATGGGAAATCTGAACTATCTGCTCTACGCCGTGACCGCGATGGCGGGCGGCGCGTTCGCGATCCTCGGCTGGACGGACGTCGGGACGATCGCCGCGTATCTTCAGTACACACGGAACTTCGGTCAGCCGATCACCCAGCTCTCCCAGCTCTTCACCTCCGTGATGTCCGGCCTTGCCGGTGCGGAGCGCATCTTCAAACTGATCGATGAAACGCCCGAGGTCGACGAAGGCCTCGTAACGCTTGCGAACGTCGAACGGCGGACGGATGAGAACGGCTGCGTCGATATCGTCGACACGGGAGAGGAACGGACCGGCTTCTGGGCGTGGAAGGCTCCGGCCGCCGCGTACGCGGAGGAGATCGAAGCCGCGATCCGGGAAGGGCGCGTGGACGCGACGCTCGACGGCGACGGTCATTATTACATTCCGCTCCGCGGCGACGTGCGCTTCAAGGACGTCGACTTCAGCTATGACGGAAAGAAACAGGTTCTGAACGACGTTTCGCTCTTTGCGAAGCCGGGTCAGAAAATCGCCTTCGTCGGCTCGACCGGAGCCGGAAAGACGACGATCACGAACCTGATCAACCGCTTCTACGACATCACCGATGGAACGATCACCTACGACGGCATCCCGATCAAGCTCATCAAAAAAGACGATCTGCGCCGCTCGCTTGCGATGGTTCTTCAGGAAACGCACCTCTTCACCGGAACGGTCGAGGAGAACATCCGCTACGGAAAACTCGACGCGACCCATGAAGAAGTCGTCCGGGCTGCGAAGATCGCAAACGCCCACTGGTTCATCGAGCATCTTCCCGAGGGCTACGATACGGTCCTGACGCGTGACGGCGAGAACCTCTCCCAGGGTCAGCGCCAGCTCATCGCGATCGCCCGTGCGGCCGTCGCCGATCCTCCGGTTCTGATCCTGGACGAAGCGACGAGCTCGATCGACACGCGGACGGAGGCTCTGATCGAGAAGGGAATGGACGGCCTGATGGAGGGCCGTACGGTCTTCGTCATCGCTCACCGCCTGTCGACGGTCCGCAATTCGAACGCGATCATGGTCCTCGAGCACGGCGAGATCATCGAACGCGGCGACCACGAGGAACTGCTTGCGCAAAAGGGCAAATACTATCAGCTTTACACCGGTGCATTTGAACTGAGTTAGAACGATGAACACGAAAGAGTTACAGAAAACGATCTGGGCAAGCGGCTGCTTCGAGGAAGGCGACGCTGTCGTCGTCGGCTTCTCCGGAGGCGCCGATTCGCTTGCGCTGCTCGACGGGCTTATGGGCCTTGCGAAACGGAAAAAACTCCGCGTCGTCGCCTGCCACGTCCACCATTCGATCCGCGGAGATGAGGCGGACGCGGACGCTGCGGCATCCGAACAGCTTGCGAAGCGGCTCGGCGCGGAGTTTCGCCTCGAGAAGGTGAACGCTCCCGCCTACGCGCTCGAGATCGGAGAAAGCCTCGAAACGGCGGCGCGGATCCTGCGGTACGAAGCGCTCGCGAAGGTCGCGGGCGAGCTGGAAGCGGAGAATCCGGACCGCGAAGTCCGCGTGGCGGTCGCCCATACGAAGAGCGATCTTGCGGAAACCGTTCTCCTTCGCATCCTGCGCGGAACGGGGCCGGACGGCCTCGCCGCGATGAATTCGATCGGCTTCCTTCCGGGAACGGACCGGATGCTCGTCCGGCCGCTCCTCTCGCTCACGGCGGAGGAGACGCGCGCATACTGCGAGGGACGCGCGCTGATCGCGAGGGAGGACTCCTCGAACGGGGATCCCGCATATGCAAGAAGCCGCGTGCGGACGGAACTGATGCCGATTCTCAAGAAGAACTACAATCCCGACGCCGAATCGGCGCTCGCGCGCCTCGCGACGATCGCCGCGATGGACCGCGATTTCCTTGAAATGTGGGCCGAACAGCTTCTCCACGCCCTCGGCGCGACCGATACCGTCCGGAAGGCGCTCGCCAAACGCGAGGGATCCGGTAAAAAGAACGGCGGAACGGAGGAAACGCTCTCGTTCGCATACGACGCGAAGGAACTTCCGGTCGAGATCGCGCTCGACCGACGCGAGCTCTCGGACCTCCATCCCGCCGTCGGAACGCGCGTCATTGCGCTCGCACTCCGCTCGGTCGGCATGACGAAGGACCTCTCCTGGGCGACGCTCTGGTCGGCCTGGGAGCTCCTCGGGCGCGGGAAGGGCGAAGGCGAAGCGGAATTTGCGGGCGGCTTCCGGCTGACGCTTGACCACGATCTCGCAATCGTCCGGCGCGTTGTTGAACAGACGCCGAAAATGTGATAAACTAATTCTTACCCTCGTTTTACCAACTTCGAGGAAAAGAGGAGGATCTATCCTTGAACAACAACAAGATTTTCAAAAGCGTCGGCGTGTACGTGCTGATCTTTGCGGTCGTGATCCTGTTCGCATGGATCCTGCGCGGCAATACCCAGCAGTCCGTCACCGCGGTGGAGTTCTCCGACTTCATCCAGCTCGCCGAGCAGGAAAAGCTCTCCGAAGTGACGATCGTCGATACGGCGATCTCCGCGACGCTGAAGGACGGTTCGAAGGTCTCGACGTACGCTCCCGACTCGACGTCGATCCTGCTTCTGGAGGAATCGTATCTGTTCTCCCAGGCGGAATCCGGCTCGCTGACGATCAAGAGTGTGAAGCCGTCGACGAGCGGTCTCTTCTGGTCGCTCTTCCCGACGCTTCTGATGGCCGGCCTTCTCGTCGTGTTCATCGTAATGATGAACCGCCAAAACGGCGCGGGCGGCGTGATGGCTTTCTCGAAAAGCCGCGCCCACATGCAGAAGCCGGATGAACTGAAAAAACAGGTGACGTTTAAAGAGGTGGCCGGTCTCGAGGAGGAAAAGGAAGAACTCGCCGAGGTCGTCGACTTCCTCAAGAACCCGCGGAAATACCGCAACATCGGCGCCCGCATCCCGAAGGGAATCCTTCTCGTCGGGCCTCCGGGAACCGGTAAAACGTACATTTCAAAGGCGACGGCCGGTGAGGCGGGCGTCCCGTTCTTCTCGATTTCGGGTTCCGAATTCGTCGAGATGTTCGTCGGCGTCGGTGCGAGCCGCGTCCGCGACCTCTTCAACGAAGCGAAGAAGAACGCGCCCTGCATCGTCTTCATCGACGAAATCGACGCGGTCGGCCGGAAGAGAGGCGCAGGCCTCGGCGGCGGCCACGACGAACGCGAGCAGACGCTGAACCAGCTCCTCGTTGAGATGGACGGGTTCGAGCAGAACTCGGGCGTCATCGTCCTTGCGGCGACGAACCGCCCCGACGTTCTCGATAACGCGCTCCTCCGCCCCGGACGCTTCGACCGCCAGATCGTGATCGGCCTTCCGGACATCAAGGGCCGCGAGGCGATCTTCGAGGTCCACGCGAAGAACAAACCGCTCGCCGAGGACGTCAACCCGAAGACGCTTGCGCGCCGGACGCCCGGCTTTACGCCTGCGGACATCGAAAACCTTCTGAACGAAGCCGCGCTTCTGACGGCCCGCCGGAACGGCAAGGTCATCACGATGCAGGAGATCGAAGAGGCGACGACGAAGGTCATGGCCGGCCCGGAGAAGAAGAGCCGGATCATCACCCCCGAAGAGCGGAAGCTCACCGCCTATCACGAAGGCGGCCACGCCCTCGTCGCATTCCTCCAGCCCGGAAGCGATCCGGTCCACCAGATCACGATCATCCCGCGCGGGATGGCCGGCGGTTTTACGATGACACTTCCGAAGGAGGAAAAATACTACGAAACGAAGAAGTCGATGGAGCGCAAGATCGTCCATCTCCTCGGCGGCCGCGTTGCGGAAAAGCTGACGCTCGGCGATATCTCCACCGGCGCCTCGAACGACATCGAGCGCGCGACCGACATCGCCCGCGACATGGTCACGAAATACGGCATGTCCGACAAGATCGGCCCCGTCAACTTCAGCTCCTCCGACGAGGTCTTCCTCGGAAAGGACTTCACGACCCACCGCAACTTCTCCGAAGAGACGGCGAACGAGATCGACGAGGAAGTCCGCCGGATCCTCGAAGAGTCGTTTGCGAAATGCGAACGGCTGATCTCCGAAAACATCGGAAAGCTCCACGATCTCGCCCACGTCCTGCTCGAAGTCGAAACGCTCGACGGCGAACAGTTCGAACGGCTGATGAAGGGTGAGATTTCCGCCGACGAACTTATCCTCGAACTCCGAAACGAGCAGTCCATCCGAAAGGAAAAACAGGCCCGTGAAGCCGCGGAACACATCAAAGAGATGAAAGAGTCGGAGGCGAAAGAAAAAGCCGATGACGAGGCGAAAAAACGCCTTCTCGAAGACGATAACGCCGCCGCTGCCGATCACGTGCTCGGTCGGATCACTCCCGTGAAGAAAACCCGGGAACAGATCGACAAAGAAAATGAAGAAAACCGCCGGTAAGGCGGATCGAAGCCACCTGCCCCGAACCCCAGACAACCGATTCCAGCATGACCGAACGCATCGTTCGGAGAGGAGCATCATGAACTTTTTTGACGAGCTGAAGAATTACGACCCGGAAGTCGCTGCGTTCTGCGAAAACGAGATTGAACGCCAGCGTCACAACATCGAACTCATCGCGAGCGAGAACGTCGTCTCGAAGGGCGTTCTTCTCGCAGCGGGTACGCCGCTCACGAACAAATATGCGGAGGGCTATCCCGGAAAGCGGTATTACGGCGGCTGCTACTGCGTCGACGAGGTGGAGGAGCTCGCGAGAACGCGCGCGAAGAAGGTCTTCGGCTGCAGCTTCGCGAACGTTCAGCCCCACTGCGGCGTTTCCGCGAACCTTGCGACGTTTTTCGCGCTGATGAACGCGGGCGATACGTTCCTCGGCATGAACCTCTCCGAAGGCGGCCACCTCTCCCACGGCGCTCCGGTCTCGATCTCCGGCAAGTATTTCAAGGCGTTCCACTACGGCGTCGACCCTGTGACCGAGACGATCGACTACGACGCGATGCGGCGGATCGCCCATGAATGCCGTCCGAAGGTCATCGTCGTCGGTGCGAGTGCCTATTCGCGCTTCATCGACTATAAGCTCTGCCGCGAGATCGCGGACGAGGTCGGCGCGTATCTGATGGTCGATATGGCCCACGTTGCGGGCCTCGTCGCAGCGGGCGTCCATCCCTCGCCGATCCCCTACGCACATGTCACGACGACGACGACCCACAAAACGCTCCGCGGCCCGCGCGGCGGGATGATCCTCTCGAACGACGAGGAGATCGCGAAGAAGATCGACAAGGCCATCTTCCCCGGAACCCAGGGCGGCCCGCTGATGCACGTCATCGCCGCAAAGGCCGTTGCTCTGGGTGAAGCGATGACGCCCGAATTCAAGGAATACGGCCGCCAGATCGTCGTGAACGCGGCGCGCCTCTGCAAGGGCTTACAGGACCGCGGCCTCCGCATCGTCTCCGGCGGAACGGACAACCACCTGATGCTCCTGAACCTCCTCGGAACGGGCCTCACGGGCAAGGAACTCGAAGTCCGTCTCGACGACGTCCGCATCACCGCGAACAAGAACGCGATCCCGAACGATCCCGAAAAGCCGACGCTGACGAGCGGCCTGCGCCTCGGCACCCCCGCCGTGACATCCCGCGGCTTCAAGGAGCCTGAGATGGCGCTGATCGCCGACTGGATCGCGGACATCATCGAAGACTTCGAGGGCAATAAGGCCCGCGTCGCCGAAGGCGTCCAGGCCCTCTGCGCGAAGTACCCGATCTACTGAGGCAAAGAAACAGAAAACAGCGCGCCGGTCTCCGGTCTCCGGTCTCCGGCGCGCTTTTCTTTTTTCGGAATCATATCTGAACCGGCTTTTATTCGTTGAAAAACCCGCCTGCTCTTCACCTGCTCTTCGCAGGCGGGTCTTTTGTCTTGCTATAGCGCTGTGATCGGGAGAGAACAGTACGCTGCGCGCCGCTCACTGTACAAACGCGCGATAGAGGAATGTCACGATCTGGCAGCGGAGGCAGTCGTCCTCCGGGCTGAAGGTCGTTTCGCTCGTGCCTTCGGTGATGCCGAGCGCGGCGGCCCAGAGAACGGCGTCGTAGTAATACGTTTCGTCCGCAACGTCGCGGAACGGAAGCGTACCGGACATCTTCGAGCCGAGGGCGCGGAACAGGAACGTGACGGTCTCCGCGCGGGTGATCGGATCATCGGGGCTGAAGGTCGTTTCGCTCGTGCCTTCCGTCACGCCGGTCTCTTCGGCCCAGAGAACGGCCTTGTAGTAGTACGCCGTCTCATCGACATCGGTGAAGCGGCTTACCGTGATCGTCGGTTCGGGCCTTCCGAAGGCGCGCCAGATAAACGTTATGACCTGGGCGCGGGAGGCATCCGCCTCGGGCGCAAAGTGTTCGTCGTCGGTGCCTTCGGTGATGTCGTTCGCGACCGCCCAGGCCACGGCATCATAGTAGTAGGCGTCTTTCTCCACGTCGACGAACGGGATCTCCGTTTCCTCGGCGGGTTCGGCTTCCGTCGATTCCGGTTCGGCCGGAACGTACGGGCCTTCCGGCGTTGTGTGCTCTTCAAGCGTGAGGTTGACGGTCACGCTCCCGTCCGCAACCGTCACGGAGACGGACAGCGGATCGTACGCGGCGTTTCCGGCGAAGGCGATCGTGTAGTCGCCGTCCGGAACACTGTCAAACCGGTATGCGCCGCCCGAGATGGTCGCGGTGCGATTGACGGAAGTACCGCTGAGCGTCAGGGAGATGCCGTTCGCGCTTCCGCCGTCGCTCGTTGTGACGGCGCCGCTCACGGTATGCGTCGAAGCGACGGCGACGGTATAGGCCCCTGTCGCGACGGCGCTCGTCCGGTAGCCGGCCTTTACGGCGATCGCTTTGATCGTCGTATCGTTCGAGACGGCGATCGGGGCGGAATAGACGGTGCTCGAGGTGGTCGGATCGGTTCCGTCGACGGTGTAGTACACTGTCGTGCCGTCGGCGGCGGAGATCGTCACACCCGTACCGAGCGCGACTTCACCGGAGGCAGGGGAGAACGTCGGCGCGTCGAGCTGCGTCTGGGTCGCCGTCGTTCCGAAGCCGACATAATCGGCGCCGATCGGCGTCCCGGCGTAACTGGTCAGACCGCCTGTGACTTCCAGGCGTACGTTCGCGCCTGCCGCAAGCGTTTCCGCCGTCGTGAGGAGCACCGTCCGCGTATAGGTCGTTTCGTTCGCATCGATGTTCGACGGCGCATGGCCCTGTTCGGCGCTCGTGACGGAAGCGATCGTGAACGCCGTGCCGGTCGAAACGTCGTACAGCGCGTAGTTCGCCGCGTCGAGTACGGAAGCCGCTCCGCTTCCTTCGGTCATATACTTCGAGAACGTCACATAGACGCCTTCATCCGTGAAGCGGACGTCCGTCACGACAGGTGCCGTCGCGTCGATGAGCGGGATGTTGACGTCGAGCTGGACGGGGAGAACGGGAAGGAGGTTCGTTACAGACTGACCGCCGAGCGTCAGCCCGGAAGCCGCGATCGTCGCCGCCGCGTCCGCGTTGCTGTTGCCGTTAAGGCCTGCGTACGCGGCAGTCACGAACCAGAGGCCTTCCGGAACGCCCCACTGGAAACGTCCGTCCGCACCGGTGGTCTGGGTCGCTACGCGCGGAATCAGGTTCCGGACGTTGTTCGCGGGAATGAGCGAGGCCATGGAGGACGCGTTCGCCTCCGAAACGGGATCGTTCGAACCGTCGACCGCATAGTACAGCGTTACGGTCGCGCCCTCGACGGGGTTCTCGATCACGCCCTCATAGACGATGCCGGAGGGGTCGTTTCCGACGCGGTTGCTCTTGCCGTTGCCGTCCTTCTTGTCCTTGCCGTTGCAGTCGTCGTCGTCCGACGTTTTCGCATAGGCGCGGATGACGCTGTCCATCTCCATCCGGGCCTGTGCATAGGAAGTATCACGCTGTTGATCGACGTATTCGACCTCTTGCGTGCACATAATGTTGAAGCCCATGTTGATGAATGTCGTTCCGACCGTCGTCCAGGCAGCAGCCCCCGCAGAGATGCCGCCGCTTTCCAGTACGCCGACCGCGCCGAGAATGAGAACGGTCGTATTGAAGAGGTTGATGTAGGTGCTTTGGAGATAGTTGAATGTGTCGAATAATTCACGCTTGCCGTTTTGGTACGCCCAGGCGATGTAGCGCGTCACGACGGCGCTCTTGCCCTCCGCGTCAAGCTTCCAGAAGCAGGGGGAGAACATCGTTTTCCCGAGGTCCCAGTTTTCGTTCCAGATACGGGTGAGGTCTTCGCCGTATTTATTCATCTGCTTCCACCACCCCCACCAGCAACCACCGGCGCCAAGCCAACCGAGCGGACCTGAATAGGAGGGGTTTGCAATGGTCAGTGCGTTGTCGCCGAGCGACATCGCGTTGCCCCAGTCGCCGGAGGTGTTTGAGATCGTATTGCCTACGGCGTCGACATTGATTGTCGAATTGGCATCCGTTTGGGTCGCCGGTTTTCCGTAGGCGGCCTGCCACGCGCCGGGATTGTTTTGGATCGAGGTCGTATAGGAAGAGCTGTACCCCATCGAACGGGTGCCGATCGTCGGCTCCGGACGGCGAATCGTTCGACCCGCCCCGTTTATGACCGCATCGCCCGTTCCGCCCGTCTCGCAGACGAAGCCTTTGAAGAAGCCGGCGCTGATCTGTTCGGCGTAAACGCCGCCAACGCCGTAGGCGTACCGGAGCGTGACGTCGTACGTGCAGGTCGTCTCCTTGCCGTCTTCGCTGCACTCGAAGTCGTTGAACAGGTACGTGACGGTCTTATGGCCGTTTTCGTCCGTGTTTTCGATCCACTTCTTCGCAAACGAGGCGGTATAGTCCTCGGCGACCTTCAGCGATTCGGCCGTTTCATAGAGGCGGAAACTGCCGTAGAGCATCGTTTGCTCCGTGCCGTCCGCGGTTTCGCCCGCTTCGAGCAGCAGTTCCATCGTGTTCAGCGTGTCATCGCCCGCGAGTTGGCGAACGGAACGGAGTTCCACCCCTGCGTCAGCGAGGACTTCGAGCGTTTCCGCAAGGCCCGCCGCATCGGGATCGCCGTCCGCAAACGCGCCGGAGAGCGTCACGCCGTCCGCGCCGACCGTCATGCTCCAGTTGTCGGCAGAGGTCGCACCGTCGAGCAGGGCCTTCGCCTTCTCCGCCGTCATCGCATCGTCGCCGGTCAGGCCGTTCGCGTCGTTGTATTCCGCGAGGATGTCGCTGTAGAAGGTCTCCGCCTCGGCCGACGAGACGGTCATCACATAATAGCCGAGATCGCTGTCGTAGGCGCTCCGCGGCGTTTCGGGTACGTACAGGACCTCGGCGCGGGCGACGGAGGTGTAGAGCGTCACGGGGTCGGTCGTGAAGACGCCGGCCGACGTTTCGGCCGCGCGGTAGAAGGCGACGACGCCGTTTGTCAGGCAGGCTTTGATAACGACCTTGTTGCCCCAGGCCTCCATCGTCGAAAGCTTGTCCGGATTCGCAAACGTCGCGGTGAACGTCAGGTCGCGCATCCCGCCGGCGTAGACGTAGGCGTCGCCGATGTGGATCGTCCGGTCGCCGTTCCAGGACATCGTGAAGCCCGTGAGCTCCGGTCCGTCCGCCTGGTGGACGATGAGAAGCTCATCCGAGCGCGCGCCGTCGGAATTGACGGAGGTCAGGCGGTGAGACGTCGCCAGTTTCCGGCCGCTCTCGTCGATCCCACAGAGCGGGACGAGGGCCGTCCAGTCGCCGTAGCGGTCGGCGGTCGCCGAGCCGACGACGACGTCGCCGTCGCAGAGCGTGACCGTCTCGCCGGGGGATGCGATCCCGCTCACCGTCACGGCATCGCTGCAGACGAACGTCGAGAGCGTTTCAAGATAGATCCCGGGGCGGGAAACGACGGCGCTGCCGATGAGAGCGCCGTACTGGCTTCCGCCGTCGTACGTGACGCCCGCTTCCACGGCGACGGTCATATCCCAGCTCGCGCTGCCGGGGTGGCAGTAGATCGCGTAGTCGCAGGGAAGGTCGATCGGTTCGTTAAAGGAGTAGTAGTAATAACCGGTGCCCGTCGTGTGCTGGGCAGGGTAACGCTTCCCCGCGATGACGATCTCCTGGATCACGGCGGTGTTGTCGTAGGCGATGTTGCTGATGGTGAGGCTTGTCAGCTTGCCGTTCGACAGGCCCGCGTCAAGGCCGATCGAGCCGCTGAACGTGATCAGGTCGGTCTCGGTCGCGAAGCTTTCGGCGCTGGCCGTCAGCGTCGAGGCGGGCTGGGTGACGTAGTAGGCGTTCTTCGAGGCCGTTTCGCTCACCGTATAGGCATCGAGCTCCGTCACGCCGTCCGCGGAAACCGTCGCGCTCCAGGAGGTGATCCGCTGGTCGGCGGTCAGGCCTCCGAGCGTCGTTTCGGCGATCTGATGTTCAAACACGCCGGGAACGAGGACGATCGTGTACGTACCCGCAGCGCCCGGGCGGACGGAGGCGTACGAACGGGCCCAGGAAGAGAGCGAGAAGGCGGACGTCCGGCCCGCATACGCGCCGGATGTGTCGTACCAGGCGAGGAAATAGGAGCCCGTCGTCATCGACGCGAGGGTGACGACGACGCCGCCCTTCAGCACAGGCGTGAGGCGGAGGCTCGCTTCGCCGCCGGTGAGCGTCGCGTTTGCCGTCGTTTCCTCGAGCCAGGGCGCGGAGAGGCGGCACGTCAGGTCGCCGGTGAGCGCCGCGGTCCGATAAAGGTCGCGGTCTCTGGCATAGGAATCGCTTCGCATATACACCGTCAGCGAATCGACGTTCGCGCCGTCGGATACGGTCAGCGTCGCGCTTTTGTCGAGCGCGGAGAGATAGCGGGCGACCGCGTCGCTGTCCGCGGACGTCTGGAGATCGGCCGTCACGCGGAGCGTCGCCGTCAGGACGCGGATGTTGCGGGTCACGTCACCGTTCCGAAGATCGATCCAGTCGGTTCCGTCGAAGCCCATCGACCGGCCGCCGGAGACGACTCTGAACAGGCCGCTCGCGGGATAGAGCGCAAGGGAATACGATCCGTCCGCGTCGGTCGTCGCCGTCCGGATACGGTTCACACCCTTGTAATATTGGGAGAACGAGACGGTCGCGTTCGGGAGGGGCGCGCCGTCCCGCATCGTTACGACGCCGGAGAGCGTGACGGAGGGATCGCCGATCGCGTCAGGCGTAACGACGAGCTGCGTTCCGTTCCGCGTCGCGCTGTAGGTCGCCTCCCAGTCGTAGAGCGGATACGCGTCGGAGGAAGGAATGCCGTTCAGCCGGACCGTAAAATGCGCGTCCGGATCGACCAGGCGGGGGAGGGACAGCCAGGCATCGCCGCAGTAGACGGCATCGCCGCGGTAGTCCGTGTATTCCGTCAGCCCCGTGACGGTCACGCCGTCGATGACCGTATAGTCGATGCCGGTCGAAGTCAGCGCAACGGTTTCGGTCTCGTCGGTCACGCCGCCTTCGTAACGCGCGATTGCGATCTCCCGGTCTCCGACGTACGCGAAGAGCTCCAGCTCCGTAAACGTCCGATCCAGGAAGTACCAGCGATCCAGAACGATGCTTTCCGGGAGAGCCGTCGCTTTGGCGTAATAGTTGCCCCAAAGAGACGTTGTCCAGGTCGAATCGCCGTCCAGATACGTTCCGTAGAGGTAGACGAGGCCGACGACGGGATCGAGATCCGCCGGAAACGTGACGGTCACCGGCGGAAGCGCGTTCCACCCGGCTGTGAGATTCAGGCTGTTTTCGACGATGAGCGCATCACCCGGCTGATAGACCGCGTCGCCGCTCTCCCAGCCGCGGAACACATACCCGCGCATCGTCGGCGCGGCAGGGAGCGTCACGGTCTCCTCGGCCTGAACGGTCCGGGATTCGTAGCTCTCGCCGACGGCGCCCGTTCCGCCGTTCAGGCGGAAGTTCACCGTGCAGACGCCCTCCTGGATGCGGATCGAGAAGGAGCGGCTGATCCCGACGCCCGTCGCGGTCTCGGTGACCATCGGGTAGAAGGAATACGTTCCCGCCGCGGTCGGCGTCCCGCTGATCGTGCCGTCCGCCGCGAGGGAGAGGCCGTCAGGGAGCGGGTCGGAATCGGAATTAAGGCTCCAGGTCAGCTCGCCGCCGAGGTATGGCGTCGCCGTCAGCTGCGCGGCATACGCAACGCCGACGCGGCCTTCCGGGAGCGAGGTCGTCGTGATCGTCGGAGCGGGATAGGAAACGAAGAGCGTGAACCGTTTCGTCGCCGTTTCCCCGCCGGTTTCCGCCGCCTGGGCGGTGAAGGAGAAGGAACCGCCGGCCGTCGGCGTTCCGGAGATCACGCCGTCCTGGGAGAGCGCAAGGCCGTCCGGAAGCGCGCCGTCCGTGATCGACCAGACGATCGCCGCGCCCTGGGTGTGGGGCGTCGCTTCGAGCGTCGCGCTGTAGGCCGTGCCGACCGTTGCGGAGGGCAGAAACGACGTCGTGATCGTCGGTTTCGCAACATACGAGCTTCCGTCGACGACGCGGACGACGCCGTCGGTCGAATGGTATTCGTCGGAGTACGCTTCGCTATAGTACGTCTCGCCGCCTGCCACGACCTTCAGACGGTATTCGCCGAGGGCCGCATTCGGGATCGTGAGGTTCTGGATCCAGACGTCGAGCCCGTAGTCGCCGTCGCTTTCGAAGATTTGGCTCTCGTTCGCGCCGCCGTACGACGGATCGAGCAGGTTATAGCGTTCCGCAAGGCCCGACGCGTCGACGAGCCAGACGCCGTTGATCGTGCAGTTCGCCGGAACCGAACGGAACGCGGACACGGAGAAGGCGATCGCGCCGTCCGCGTCGGTGATCAGCGTCCCGTCGTTCGTTCCGTACCCGTAATCCTCGGGACGGTTGTTGTCGTAGAACGTCGCTTCGAGCCAGTCCTGACTGCCGCCCGCGAACACGGCGCCGGGCAGAAGCGACAGAACGAGCAGGAGCGACAGAAAGAGCGATAGCGCGCGTTTGCCTGTGCCTCGTTTCATGGTGTCCTCCAATGGATCAAATGGGAAAAACGGTCGTCATTTCGGCTGTGGAGCCGATACTTTTGCACGTTTACCATACCACGGAAGACCCGGAGCGGCTATAAGGGGTTCCACGGGTAACGGCTGAAACCGTTGAAAAATCAACGGTTTCCGGAAGAAGAACGTTTTGCGGTTTTTCATCAAAAAAACGCCTCCGCGCGGGAGGCGTGACCGGCTCGCCGGAAGCGGCGCTACCGGTCGTTCAGGGTCTCGTGATACAGGTCGGTCAGACCCGAGCGCGTCACCGCCCCGGTCTTTCGATAGAGGCGCGTGACGTATTCCTGGAGCGTTTTGACCGTGATCGAGAGGCGGTTGCCGATTGCGGCCTGTTTGTCCTCGGTGAGGACGAGCTCGCGGAGAACGTCCGTCTCGCGTTGGGTGAGGCCGTAGCGGTCCTGCATCCGCTGAAACGCGTCATCCGGCAGAAGCGCAGGGGGAGCGGGAGCCGTTTCCGGCGCGCGCTCGCTCCGCGGTTCGGACGGTTCGGCAAGGTTGAAATCGCCGCTCACGGCCATCAGAACGATCACGGCGGCGATGATCGCGATGTTGACGGTCTGGACCACGGAGGAGGGGAGCGCGGAGAAGCGGATCAGCGCCGTGGCAAGGACCGTCACGCTGTCGATGACGCGGCCCTGGGACGCCCAGAACGCGGGCCGTTTCGTTCCCTCGGCGAACCGCCAGAACGTCAGGTTGTAGTAGGCAACGAACGCGGCGACGGTGCAATAGAACAGGCACATGTTCAGCCAGTACGTCGACCGGCTGGCGGTCAGTACGGAATTGAGGACCGCGACAAGCGACAGGCAGAGCGCAAGGATCGGAACGAAGCGGCCGTTGCGTCGGTCGCCGAGCGCCGCAAAGAGAAGGTAGCAGGGAATCATCACCAGCCGCGGCCAGCTGTAGGCGTTGTAGTCCGTGTAGCCGGACTGGATCTGGAGGTGATGGATGTAGCCGTTGTAGAAGCTGCCGAGAAGGACGAAGGCGGCCGCGATCAGGCAGGAGAATGCGATGCGGCGGGGCGGAACCGAGGGGCGTCCGGCGTCGTTCGGCGCGGGATCGGACGCGCATTGGGAAAGAGGGCCGGACGCGTCGCCTTCGCGGAGAGACGCCCAGAGAAGGACGCAGGCGGCTGCGATCAGAACGGGGAGGAACGGGGACGGGCCGCGCCAGAGCTGAAACACGTATTGGAGCGCGACGGCGATCGAGCTCCCGAACCCCATACAGCGCGCCGTCGGAGCGCCCGCCGCCGTTTCGCGGCTCATCCGCCGGTAGACCGGGCCGCCGACGAAGCCGATGCAGAACGACGAAGCGAAGGTG
>Ga0079305_1001410_pt1 | contig 32005 bp, 29 predicted proteins | sample LMS_cellobiose_e_FD_79183 | JGI IMG/M metagenome (GOLD analysis project Ga0079305, IMG submission 79183) | Rumen-fistulated moose microbial communities from Alaska, USA - LMS_cellobiose_enrichment | ecosystem: Host-associated > Mammals > Digestive system > Stomach > Rumen fluid ... | reverse complement strand
GCTCAACCCCTATGCAGACCGAAGCTCAGTCAAGCTTGGGCTTGAGCAGGCTTTGTGGATCATGCAGCGGACGGGCGACCACTCCGCGCTTGTCTTGATGGCAAAGGAGCTTGGATACGGTGTCGTGCCAATCAACGCCCGGCCTGATAAGGATCTCGCCGGCGAGCAGCTGGACGACGTGCAGGCGCTTGCCCAGGTGCAGGCGGCCATTGCGCGTGGGGCGCCACGGGACGAAATAGCCGTACTCGTGTGGCGCCTTTTTTGTGACGTTGCGCAGACACAGAACGCCGCAGAGGCCGCCTTGAGGGACCTGGAATGACGCCCCGCAGTTCCCCCCTCTTCCCCCCTGTTTCAGCAGGCACAGAAAAACATCTAATCCTCGTGCCGCGCGCGGAGGGGCGGCTGGCGAGCGCACGCTGCCGGCGGCGGGTCCTTCCTGGACATCGAAACGTAGGGGTCGGCAACAGCACATGAATTTTACAGTTCCGGAGTTTTTTAAAGTTGTAAAAATCAAAAATCGCGCCAGCTACAATGAAAACATAAAAAATGACGCCGGAAATTTTCGAAAAAGACAGTGAGGAGTACCATGCCTGACACTTCGTTGGAATCAGTTGACCGTGCCTCCCTGCGCAAGGAACTGCTGGCACAGATTGCAGCTGAGCAGCAACTTGCGTGGAGTGAAGAGCTGGCCGCGGACTCTAAGCTGCGCACCAAGCGTCTGAACCATGACGTCACCGAACCTGATATCGTACAGACATGGAAGAACCTTGCGCCTGCCCCCGCACCGCAACCGCCTGGCACAGCCCAGATCTTACAGGCTGAAGCTAGAAACGAGCTGGGGGACGCGGAGCTTTTGCAGGATCTGGCACAGGATTTTGTGTTTGACCATGGCGCGCAGTCCTGGATGAGGTTTAACGGTGTAATCTGGACCCGGGACGTTTTGGCAGACGCACGCAGGCTGCCCATGGTGCAGCTGGCAGACCTGTACGAAATGGCGGCAGCCAAAATGATCTCAGAGCTGGAAGATATCAAGGCTGCGTCCGAAGCCCGGCTGACCAAGCTGAAGTCGGATCTGGATGAAGCCAGCAACGCAGGAGACGGAGCAACGATAGCGGCGCTCAAGGCCGTCATCACACAGGAAGAAGCCAAGGCACAAAAAATTAAGGGGGCGAAGAACACTCAAACGAAACGCCTTGCTGAACGAGCTAAACGGCTACGCGGGAAGACGCGGGCGACGGCTGTGCTGGAAGTGGCAGCAGCCGGGGAAGGGAGCCTTGGCATTTCGGGCGAGGAATGGGAGACGCACCCGCTGCTCTTTGCATGCTCCAATGGCGTTGTCGACCTGGAGACAGGACGGCTGATGCCTTCCAGCCACAAACTGTATCTCAAAAAAGCTTCACCGTACCCATATATAGGTCTGACGGCATCGACTGGCTGGTGGGAAGACCATCTGGCCAAGGTCTTTTGCGGAAATGAAATTCTGATCGATTATTTTGAGAGGGTCATCGGCTATTCGGTGACCGGGCTCAGGGTAAACAAGGATATCTGGGTTGCATATGGCCCCCAGGCGGACAACGGCAAATCCGCGACATTCAACACAATAAAAACGGTGGTTGGGGACTACGCAACGACCATCAAGGTTGACATGCTCCTGGATGACGGCAAGGCCGACAAAGGACCCGACCCGGACCTGATGGTGATAGACGGGCTGCGTCTCGGCCTGGCATCGGAGGCGGGAGGGCGTGCACGGTTCAGCATCGAGCGCATCAAGGCGGTGACTGGCGGGGATGACGTGCGGGCCCGCGGTCTGTACACGGACAGCCGGATCATCAAGTCATACGCCAAGCTGTGGCTGCATACGAATACCATCCCCCAGCTCTCCGGGTATGACCCGGGATTCCAGCTTCGCCTAAAAATTGTGCCGTTTCTCGCACGGTTCACAATGCGGCCGCAGGATGTGGATGAATCACAGCACATCTATCGGGCCATAGATCAGGCTGCTTTTGCGGAAATCAAAAAACGGGAAGCCCCGTACATCCTTGCCTGGGTGCTGCGCTGCGCGCGCAAGTTCCTGGCCAACCCCCACTACACGACACCCGATATGGTGAACCAGTACACCCAGACTTACTTTGAAGAGGAAGACCTTGTCGGGCAGTTCATCACATGCTGCTGCACGGAGGACCCGGCTGCAAAGACACAGGCAAAAAACCTGTACAGTGCTTTCAAGAAATTCTGCATCGACGAACAGGGCATCGCTGAAAAAAACGTCAAAAGCGCGGTGACATTTGGCCGGGATATGGCTAAACGCTATGAGCGCAGAACGTCAAATGTAATATATTACAACGGGATAAGTCTGAAGCCATATTGGATGCCCGGATAGCGGAGCCTTTGCGCTTAGAGGGTTTTCGAGTGTTTTTAGAGTGTTTTTTAGAGTCTTTGTTCAATGATTACAATAGGTTTTAGACCATTAGACCTTTTTCCCGCGCGCGCACGTATAGAGAGGCACTGCTTTTAAGACGGTAAGGTATATCTATTTTTCAGCTAGCTTTTTTATATATAAAAAGGTCTAAAAGGTCTAAAAAAGGCTGTAACGCGGCGTCAGTCAACGCTTTTCGGATTAGACCTTTTTGGGAAAAGGTCTAAAAACGGTCGAAAAAGGTCTAAACGTTCTGGAGGAGCGATGGGAATATGCAGGGAGAAGCTCAGCTGCGCGGAACGCGAGCGCATTGCCCGCGCGCTGCTGGCGGGGTGCGACTCGAAAAACGCGATGCGCATTGGCGCCCATTGCCCTTTCCACACCGAATCAACACCAGGCGGCGCCTTCTATTACAGCGTTGAGCAGGATCTGGCGTACTGCTACAGCTGCCAGGCGCACGGAGATCTTATCGACGTGTATGCGCAGGTGCGGGGGCTGCCGCCTGATGCGCCGGAGACGTTCCGTGCTTTTTTTGAGGAATTCGCACCGTCTGCTCTTGGCACCAGGCATGCAGGCGGACCGCGCCACAAACCCGGCGCAGCACACGCAGTGGACAGCGCAGGCGACAGCCAGGATCCGGATGCCCCGGCGGCATCCTGGGAGCCTACGCCGGTGCTGGAGCCTTCCCACGTCTGGGCGCAGCACGCGACAAAATTTGTCAGTGAGTGTGCTGACGCACTGCAAAAGAACGATATGGCGCTCGGGCTTTTGCAGGGGCTTTGGGGAATCACGCCGGAGACGGCTAAAAACCTGCGTATCGGATGGAATGACAAAGACAGCTTCCGTGCCCAGAAGGGCTGGGGGTTGCCTGATGAGCTTAACAAGAACGGCAGGCCGCGCTGTATCGCCATGCCTGCGGGATACGTGTTCCCTGTGTTTGGCGAAACAAAGCTTTTACGCGTCAAGATCCGCGTGGAAAACCCCGGCCAGGGCAAGCCCAGGTATATGGCAGTGCGCGGGGGCTCACCAAACAGCTATCTTGTCTGCGCCAATACTGCCACACGCGTGTTTGTCGTGGTGGAGACGGAACGCGACGCCATGTACCTCTGGCAGGAACTCTGGCAGTACGGGGTGGGCGCAATGGCAGCCGGCACGGCGCGGCTTGCCCCGGATGCCCGTGCCCACAGCTATCTGTCCAGAGCCGAGCTGGTGCTGAACGCTCTGGACAATGACGCCGCCGGTGCGCGTGCAAGCTGGCTCTTCGGGTACAACCCTTCACGCTTTTCCTGGAACCAGACATATGCCCACTGCGTGCGCTGGCCGGTACCGGCGGGCATAGGCAAAGACCCCGGGGATATGTTCGGGAAGCTGCGGCCCTGGGACTGGGTGGCCGCAGCCATGCCTTCCACAATGGTTGCCTGGTGTGAAAAAACAGCCCGTGCTGGTTTAGGAGGTGCGCAGTGAGCAAAACAGATGAAGGCGTGCTGCCCAACCTGTACCAAGTCGTCAAATACCTGACGGAGACCGGCTATCAGGTAAGCTATACCAAGGTAAAAGCCGATGAGGAACGGCGTGCCCTCATATCCCGGCGGGGCGGCGGTTTTGCCAGGCGCACGGTGGATAAATACGCACGTGAATTTTTGAAGCGCCGCATTGATGCATCCCCGGATGCGGATGAACCGGTCATTGCTCCTGTCCAGGACATGGGGGCCATTGAACGGAAAACCAATTCTCAGGCCGAGCTTGCCGAAATCACCGCCATGCGGGCGAGAAAAGCGTTCGCGGAGGAGATGGGCAGGCTGGTGAAAACTTCGATTATCGAGGCGGAACTGGGCGCAAGGGCCAAGGCGTTCCGGCTGGGGCTGGAACGTTTTGCCTACGAAAAGGCAGAAACTGTTGCCGAGGTTTTCGGCGGCAAGCGCCAGGCGGATGCACTGGCAGCCAGGCTGGGAATTGAAGGCGAAGACGCACAGCGAGCGGCCGGAATTATTGTCGACTTTGTGTTGTCCAGAGCAGGCGTTTTTACCCGTATGTTCATGGACAGCATTGACGGCTTCCTTGATGCGTACGGTTCTGGCCGCTGGTGGACTGAGGACATGGAGGCGGCCTGGGACAGTTACGTCAAGCATCAGGATATCTTTGTGCCGGAAATCGGGATGGAGAAGACGGATGATGCCTAGCCCTGTTGTCTTTCGCCCGGAAGAGCAGCGCATTTTTTCAGCGCGGCCGCGCCTGGACACGTATGCGTGGTCACAAAAGACCATGCGCATGGTTGACGGTCCTTTGCGGGGCCATCTGTGGGACGCTGGGACAACGCCGCACGCCAAAGGCATTATGGCTGCGTTTGATGACCCGGGAGTCAGAAAGATATACTTTCTCGCGCCATCACAATCCGGCAAGACGACAATTGCGTTTCTGTGTTTTTTCTCAGCGCTTGCCGCCCGTCCCGACAACTGGGGCATCGGCATGCCCGACCGTGACGCGGTGGAGGCAGTCTTCCAGGGAAAACTCCACCGGTTTTTCGCAGAAAACCCTGCGCTGAAGCGCAGGCTTGCCGACGTGCATGAGGCACTGCAAAGCCGGGAAATTGTCCTGGCTGACGGCTCGCGAATATCCGGGATGTATGCTGGCTCTGAAGGATCCATGCGCTCAAAGCCCATGCCGTATGTGCTGGTGGATGAGCCTGACGCCTTCCTGGACCCCAGCGCCATGAACACCATGCAGGAGCGGGCAGACGCCTACCACAGCATGGAACTGTCCAAAATTATGATAACGTGCCGCCCGAAAGGAACTGAAGACGGCTCAGTTATCTGGACTGACGCACGCAGGCAGGCACAGGCATGGATGATCTATCATGCGGTATGCCCGGCATGCGGTGCGGCACAGGTGATGGAGCATCCGGGGCTGACGGCAGCAGACGGCACAAAAGACGCCAAGCGCATCCGACAGGAGCGGCTGGGGCGATACCGCTGCGCACACTGCGGCTGCCTCTGGAATGACAGCATGCGCAATTCTGCTGTCCGTGCGGGGTACTGGCAGGACAGCCTGCGCAATGATGCCAGGCCGGAAGATCGGGCTGATGCCTCAGTGGTGGCCTTCCATTTCCGGTCATGGGAATCGCCTCTGGTTTCGCTGTCCGATGTCCTGGCAGACTGGTTCGAGGCGCAGGGCAACCCGCGGCTGCTCCAGCTGTTCGACAACAACCGCTGCGCAAAGCCTTATAAGTTTGTCCAGCTCCAGACGGACTGGGAAAGCCTGCGCAAATCCTGCCTGGACTACATGCCGCAGGGGGTTGTTCCGGACTGGGCATGCGCGATTACCTGCGCTGTCGACATGCAGATGGACCACTTTTTCTGGAGCATGGCTGCGCACGGACTCTCGCCGGCACGTATCCACATCATCGACTATGGCAGGGTTGCTACATGGAACGAGCTTCGCAGCGTCATTTTTGGCAGCCAGTACCAGAAGGCAGGCGGGGAGATGATGGGCCCGTGGCGTGCCGCGCTGGATACCGGCGGCGGCAGGGATAAGCCATATGAAGATTCCCGCACGATGCAGGCATATCAGTTCATCATGCAGCAGCGGCCAGGCGTCGTTTTCGGCACCAAGGGAATGAGCCGGCGCCAGCCGGGCCAGCTTGTGGACGTGCGGACCAAGGAGCAGATGAGCGACGGCCGTAAGCTGCGTTCCGGCTTCAGCCTGCATTTCATAGACACGGATGCCTTCAAAAGACAGATCTTCTGGTCGTTGTCCGACGGCAGGGACGAAGAGCCCATCACCTTCCATGGCGGGACGGATGACGGATATCTGCGGCAGATTGCCTCTGAGAAACTTGAACGAGGCCGTGATGGCACGGAGCGCTGGGTCAAAATCCGGGACAATCACTACCTTGACTGCCTGGTGCTGCACTGTGCCATGGCGTTCTGGCAGTGGAAGCCGGCGCTTGCCCAGCTTGCCGTGTCGCGCCCTGCCCCGTCTGCCGGGGGGCAGGAGAGGACACAGGACATGGCTTCGCCCACGCCCGTGTTCAACGGGCAGGGGCTGTTTGCCGGGAGAATATGAGCATGCGCATTTCCAAGCTTGTGCAATATATCCACATTGCTGATACCGGTGTGGACTGGCACCAGAAAAAGGGCGCGAGCTGCCCTGTATGCGGACGCCGCCTGAGGGTTGTATCGACCCGCGGGGGCATCCGCTATTGCAAATGCCCGAACGCGGAATGCCCTATGGCCATCCTTAACCAGAACATCAAGGCCGTATGACATATCCTGCAAAAGTGTATGCTTTTTTGCAATGATGTATTATAGTTAATGAAACGAGGGGGGAAAAATATGCTGAAAAAAGTCATCCTGGCACTGCTGGTCCTGCTGCCTCTTGCCGTTTCCGGCCCTGCGCAGGCAGAGCCCTTTGGAGCCACTGCCGGCGCCGGCCTCCGCGCGTTCAGCGAGATACGCGAAGCTGGTCTGCCCCACCGGTATCATTACATGGTCATCCCGTCCAGGCCCCACCCCGCATTTGCGGAATACGTTGCCTTTATCCCCCCCGGCTACGGTCTGCTGTCGCTCAGCGGACTGACCGGCCCCATTGCCGACACTCCTGACGGAAAGGCAGCACGCCAGGCATTCGACCGGATCAGGGAAGAACTGACGCGCGAATACGGCACATGCGAACAGCACGACCACCTGGCCCCCGGCAGCGGCCCTGCCCTGCCCGAAGAATGGACCCGCAGCATCATACAAAGGAAGCGCATCTACGGCGCCATATGGACACGAAAAAGCGGGGCACGCCTCCCGGAAGACCTTTTTTCTGTCTACCTGGCAGTAATCCCCTACGAAGGGCAGACCGCAGTATCTGTTATGTATCAATTCACCCGCTATGATGAATACATGCGGACGCACCGGTAATCCTCGCCGGTTTGCCAATTTCCTCTAGTGTCTAACCCCGCTCGCCCCCGAGTCCCCTGTTACTAAGCATATTTGATTAGTTTTGTTGACTACAGTATCTAAGGTATTCTGATTAGGCTGAGCACATTGGCTATCCGGGCGGATGTTGTCAAAACGTTGTCAGCTCACTTCTTTTGCATCAATCCTCATCATCATATTATAATGACCAATATGCTGCAACCTCTCAAATATTAATTTAAAAACTCGACGATAGTTTTCCAATGATGTCTCATCGAAAGATACTACCAAATCATCAAAAATAGAGTGAGAGCCTTCATTAATAAGCGCAATCAATGCGTTGCAGATATACTTATCCTCTCCGTCAAATTTATTAATGCAGTCCTGATAGTTGATTCCTCCGATGATTTGGAAATAGTGCTCCAAGATCCGACGCATGGTATTAAACACACTTTTAGCAGAACTAATAGTTGGCGATCTCACCTCATCCCATAAAATTTCATACGAGGTTTTTATTGGATTTTCCTGACATTCCACTATCGCGCTTTCTTCATCCTTTTTTCTGATAATGAAGAATGCAACCTCTTTGGATGAACGGTTAGCTCGGCGTCCTAAGAAGGTAACTCTTTTATAAAAATAAACATTATGTGTAAGGACAAATACTTGACTAATACTTTTTTCTTTTTTCAGACAATTCTGGATAACAGATTTGACCAATGTTGCTATAACAAATAAAGCATTGCTGTCCAAACTAGAAATTGGATCGTCGATGACAAGTATTTTATCGTCTGTTATTCCGGTGTTTGTTTGACTCCCAAAGCATAGATGGTAGAAATAGAGGAAGGAAATAAAGTTGTGTTCGCCTTCACTCAGGGTTCTACTCGCATCGCTTCCGTCAGGCCTGACGATTAAATATGTACCTCTTTTATCTTGATTCTCTGCAAGTGAGAAACCGGTGAAACCAAACCCTTCCAATATACGATTTATAGCAGTAACAGTTGGAAGAACACTTGTCAGTTCGGATTCTTTCTTATGAATTTTGTTTTCTATCTCTCCAATTTTTTCTGTGCAAGTATTAATTTTTTCCTCTAATTGTTTAATTTCACGCTTGAGACCTGATAATTTTTTATAATATTCTTCTATAGCTTCTCGCACTTGGTTAACAAGAAACTGCCATACCTTTTCTATACAATTTCTTCTTGCTTTGTTTTGGTCTGCAATGATCTCATTGTTTTCCTTGATTCTAGTGTTGAAACCTTTGATATACTCATTTAGTCTTTCAAGCAATTCCCTCACAGAAATGGTCGAAACCACCTTTGACGGTGTATCAATCTTTGTTTGGATTACTGTGATGTTCTGCTTTGCCAGGGAGATAAACTGCTCAGACAGCTGCTCAAATCCTTCATACTGCAAAAAAGCATATTTCTTATCGGTAATACTGTTTATGCATTTTTGAACAGTTGAGACGTATGAGCAATAGGCCTCTTTGTACTCAGCGAGTACTGCACAGTCTTTCTCATATTCCTCATCGAAAAAATCTGCGATTTGCTTGGTAAGATCATCAGGCATAACTCTCTGACAGAACGGGCATTTCCCCTGAGCATTCTTCGAAATAATTAACCCTTGTTTTACCCAGTCCCCAGCATTAAGAAATTGTATAAACGTTCCGATGGGAGTATTAGCTTTTCCGGTGATCACCTTTGAAAGGATCCCGGGACAATCTATCTCTGCCACTTTTGACAAATCAAGTTCAGAATATTCTAGCGCGACAGTATTACTCTTTGCATATGCGGCATCATAACTATACTTGAGTTGCTCGAAAGTTAGTATTGACTCTTCCATAATAGAATCAGGTCGATAGACCGATAGACATTCTTTAAAAAATTTTTCCTTGTTACCACGAAACCCTACGAGGGCTTCTGCGAACTTTGGCCCAAACTCAACTTGGATGGCCCAGCATTTCTCTTTTGCTTCTTCAGTGATATTACCCAATTTTTCATTCAGTTTTTTACGCGAATCTTCCTCTTCCTCCTTATTTTTCTCTTCTTGTTTTTGCTTGCTTTTTAGTTCATCAATCTCGTTTTGTATATCGATGGATTCTGAACCAAGGGTAAAAATGCCAGGGAGGGCTTTATCCTCACTAAAGTTTTGCTTTATAAAATCACGATTATAGACTACGATCTTCTCATGGTCTGGTGAACTCCAATCAATAATAGACTCCTGATTCTCGTGTCTTCCTGCGAGGAAGCGAGCCAGCGTAGTTTTCCCCGTACCGTTTCCACCAAAAATGAAGTTTATAGCTTTAGGACACATTGTCGTCACCGACTTATATGTAGCAGTGTTTGAAATCTGTATCCTTGTAATCATAACGCGTTACCTCTTATGAACTTTTACCCTAACGAAAAGGGCTTCTCCGGATGGAAAAAGTATTCCTTTTACAGGGCACTGTTTTCTAAGCTACTACTTGGCGAGCAGAGCAACCCCGCAAGGGGGCGCTACTTCGCAAGCAGTGTGCCAAACCGTATCTGCCCGACTATGCACGCATCGGCTCGTTGGGAATAATCCCCGCCTCAATATCACACAAAGTGCGACTATGCGTCAAATGACGCTTTTTATTGAAGAACACAAATTTAGTTTTGCATGGCAGCGCAATCGATTTTTCCCGATCATCTGTCTTTGGGATTCACTCCGTCTGCGGTTTTCCAATCAACATTTCCGCTGGGAGTATGCCCCAAAGCAACTGCTGACGCCGCCGAAAGAGCATTGAACTCATAACCTCGGGTAAACACTCTATTTAGGGCATAAAAACTATGCGCATTATGCGCATTTTTTCTTGACTTTCATGCGCATAATGCGTATACAAAACATGCAGTTAACCGCGAACGCATGAAAATCCTGAATGGCGCTGAATTATGAACAGTCGTGAAATTATTAAAAAACTGGCTCAGGCCGGATTCAAGATGGTTCATCAGGCAGGAAGCCATCAAAAATGGAAGCCCCCTGACGGGCGATGCGTAATCGTGCCCCATCCGCAAAAGGATTATCCCATAGGGACGCTGCGGAATATTGAAAAACAGGCAAAAATAAAATTCTAACAGGGAAGGCAACTCCTCACGAAGGAGGAACATCATGAAATACTTAGCTATTGTCCATCATGAAAGCGACTCTGCATACGGCATCACCCTGCCCGATTTCCCCGGCTGCTTCAGCGCGGCGGATACTTTTGAGGGGATTCCTGCTGCTGTGCAGGAGGCCGTTGAAGTCTGGGCGGAAGGCGAGAAGGTAGACATCCCTGCCCCATCCGGTTTTGAGGCTGTGCGCGGCATGGAAGAAGCCAATGACGGTATGCTTATGCTGGTGGATGTGAATTTTGATTTTATGGACAAAAAAACCGTGCCGGTAAATATCACCATGCCCGCGTATATGCGCGAACGTATTGACCGCCAGGCCAAAGCTCTTGGCATGAGCCGCTCCGGCTACCTGCTGGCGGCAGCGCAGGCGTACCGCCCCGCCACGCGGTAACAGACAGCGGCCCCCTCTTTCGCCGGCAAAAAAAGTTGAGGTGATCTGTAAAAACGTTTTTGCCGGTCGCGCAAATCTTCGCCACGCGCGTTCTTATTAAGATAGCAAGAAGCGCGCCACATTTGCCGGAATCTGTAAAGTTTACAGATTCCGGCTTTTTTTGTTGCCAAAAAGATTTCAGGTAAGGCAGGATAAACACAAAACCTTTTGGAAAGGAGCCTGCCATGCGTGAGCCTACCCTCAGGACAGACGCAGAAATGCTGGCGGCTGTGCGGGATGCCATATACCAGATCAGCATGGGCCACCAGTCATACAGCGTGAATGGCGATACCTACACCCGCGCAGATCTCGACAAGCTGCGCATCCTTGAGCGCCAGCTCTGCACGCGGGTTGGCGCGGCAGCCTCGGGCAGTGCCGGCGGAGTACGCACTGCGCAGATCGTCTTTTAGCGGGGGACGTTATGCCTCAATTGCGTATGACCTTGGCAAAGCTGATTGCCGCTCCGCTGGGGCTGATTGCCCCTGAAACAGCCCTCAGATACCTGTCAGCTCAGGCACGGCTTTCCGCGGCAAGCGGATACGCAGCAGCCAGGCGCGACGGTCCGAACGGGCGGTGGCTGCCCAGATACGGCAAAGCTGACGATATGGCCAGCAGGGATGCACGGCTTATCCGTGCGCGCGCCCGCGCCATGGTGCGTGACAATCCAAATCTGGCCGGGGCCATAGGAAAAATTATTGATAATGTGGTGTTTACAGGCATCCATCCGCAGGCGCAGCTGAAAAAAGGCGAGACCCGCAACAAGCTGGCCAATGACCGCATCGAGTCGGCATGGCACAGATGGGCGGCAGAAGTCGGGCTGTGGGAACTTGAGCAGCTGTGCCTGCGCCATCTGTGGATGGACGGCGGCTGCTTCGTGCATGTTTATCCCGACGAGGCGCTCCTTGGCCGCGGCATCGTGCCCATGGGGGTGGAGCTGCTGGATGTTGACGCGCTGAACACCAGCGTGCATGGCCCCCTGCCCAACGGCAATATATGCCGGTATGGCGCGGAGTACGATGCTCAGGGCCATCTGGTGGCCTGGCATCTCTGGCGTGAAGCACTTGCGGGTGCGGGCATGCCTCCCGCATACGCTGTTCCTGATCCGGCAACCCGCCCTTCCCTGTATTCATCCTCACTGGAGTCAATACGCCTTTCCGCAGCCAGCTGCCGGCTGATCATGCGGCGCGAGCGCATCGGGCAGACGCTGCCTGTGTCATGGCTGCATTCCTGTATCATGGTCATGCATGATTTCGACGAATATCAGAATTCCGAACGCATTGCCGCCCGGATAGGAGCGGCCTTTGCCGTCTTCCTGAAGCAGACGGACCCTACGGGCGCCATGGGCAACGGACTTGACGGCCAGCCGCTTGCCGGCGGCACCACAACGGACGGCAGGGTAATCAGCATGGATAATTTCATTGCCTCCGGCCGGCTGGACATGCTTCCGCCGGGGACAGACATTGTCCAGGCACAAAACCAGCGCCCGTCCGACAATTACGAGCCTTTTTCCCGGGTTGCCCTGCGCGGGGCGTCTGCGGGTACGCGCATGAGCTACGAAAGTTACTCCAACGATTACACCGGCGCCAGTTATTCCAGTGTCCGCCAGGCCATTCTGGAAGAACGCCGCGCCTACGCCGTGCAGCAGCGCTTCCTGGCGGCGCGGCTGCTGGCTCCGGTGTGGGATGCGTTTGTCACCTTCAGGCGTGCCTTCGGCCTGGGCACGGAAGCGGACGTGCCCGTACAGTGGCAGTTCCCTGGCTGGAGCTGGATTGATCCGGTGAAGGACGCTACGGCCGCGCAAATCCGGATGGAAATGGGCGTATCGACCCGGCATGCGATCTGCGCGGAACAGGGGCAGGATTTTGAAGAAAACATCGATGCGCTTGCCGAGGAAGCCCGCCTCATGCGCGAGGCCGGGCTTACGCTGCAACCAGACGACGGGAGGATATGACATGAACCTGCTTTCTCTTGCATCATCCCAAAACATGCGCCGGCTTTCCGGCCAGCTGACGGTATCGCTGGCCCAGCCTCCGGATGACGACGGCAAGCCAGGCACGAGCCGCTTTTCCATTCTGGGATATACCGGAAAAGTTATCGACTGGTACGGGATGCGTTTTGTCATCCGCCTGGCAGGCATCAAGGCACGCAGGAAAATGCCGGTTCTGCGCGAGCATGTACGCGACCGCATCGTTGGTTCGACTGAAAAGTGGCAGGTGGATGAAGCAGGATTCCATGTCGAGGGAGTTTTTTCAGCCGTCACGCATGACGGTGAGGAAGTGCTTGCCCTGGCCAGGGAAGGATTCCCCTGGCAGGCATCGATAGGAGTTTCCCCTCTGAAAGTCGTGGTGCTTGAGCGGGGGGCGTCTGCGGAAGTCAACGGCGAAATGGTGGAAGGACCCGTTGAAGTTTGGGAAGAGTCCGAGGTGGCCGAGGTATCCTTTGTGAGCCTGGGGGCGGACAATGACACGGAGGCCAAAGCACTGGCCTCCACAACCGAGGAGTGCAGAATGGACAAGAAAAAGTTTGCGCTGCTGGTGTCACTGGGGCTCCCCAAGGATGCCGGCGAAGAAGAGGCCATGGAATTTGAAAAGCGGCTGACGGAAGCCGGCGTCAATCTTTCCGCCATGCCTGCCCCGCAGCAGGCCGCGGAAGACGGCGCGGCCGCGGCAAAAGAAGAAGCGGCGGAAGAAGAACCGGACGATCCCAGAAAGGCATTGGCAGCTGAGCGAAAGCGCATTGCCGAGATAGACCGCCTGGTGAATACGTTCTCCCTGCCTGCCGAGATGGCCTGTGCCCTGCGCCAGTCCGACAAGACAATTGACCAGGTACGCAGGGAAGTGCTCGCGCATCTTGCCAAGGAAAATCCCCGCGTGGGCACGGTGTCTGAAGGACTGACCGAGTCGGAAAAATTCCGTGCCTTTGCCGCCCAGGGCGTGATGATGCGTCTTGGGATGCAGCCGGAGAAAGGCGAGCGCTTTGCCGCCGAGGCGCAGGATTTCCGCTATATGACATTGCAGGAGCTGGCAAAAATGTGCCTGGAGCATTCCGGCATCGCCACACGGCGCATGTCCCGCAACCAGGTTGCCGATGCGATTCTTTCGCCCCGGGCGCGCCTTTCGGCCAGCACGTCCGACTTCTCCAGCCTGTTCCTGGATGTGGCCAGGAAAATTCTTCTGCAGGCATATAGCGCTGCGCCGCCCACCTGGCAGCCCATCACCCGCAAAGTAAACGCAACTGACTTCAAGACCATGTACGGGGTTGCGCTGTCGGAAGGCGGTACCCTGGATACCCTTGTCGAGAACGAGGAATACAAGGCGGCCAGCCTCCAGGCGAGCACCGAAAGCTACAAGGTGGTCAAGCGCGGCAAGATCATCAACCTCAGCTGGGAAATGATCGTGAATGACGACCTCAACGCCTTTGCCCGCCTGCCTCAGATTTTTGGCAACATGGCTGCGCGCACCTACGCCGACGTTGTCTGGGGCCTTGTCCTGAACAACCCCAACATGTCCGACGGCACACCGGTGTTCCACGCAAGCCATGGCAACCTGGCTTCGGCTGCGGCGCTGACCACGGCAACGCTGGACGCTGCCTACAACCTTATGCGCGTGCAGAAAGGCAAGGACGGCACCCCCCTTGACATCCGCCCGCGGTACCTGTGCGTGCCCCCCACGCGCCGCAATGCCGCGATGATCCTGCTCAATTCTGTCGGCGACGTGACATCCGGCATGTCGTCCGGCGTATTCAACCCCTGGCAGGGGGTAGGCATGCAGGTCATTGAGGAACCCCGGCTGCGTACCGGGACCGACCCGTGGTTCCTTTTCGCAGATCCGGCACTCGCCAACACCATTGACGTGGCGTTCCTGGACGGCCGTGAAGAGCCCGACATCATTGAGCATGACGAATTCGTGACGGATGCGATTTCGTACAAGATCCGCGCTGTTATGGGCGCGGGATGGATGGACTTCCGGGGCGCCGTGAAAAATGCCGGCGCAAGCTCATAACCTTGGAGGGAAAACAGATGGCGAGAAATTATGTGCAGGAAGGCAACATCTTGATGGTGACAATGGCATCGGCCACGCCGGCGGGCACGCTGGTCAAGTTCGGGACGCTCTTCGGGGTCGCGCTGAATGACGTGGCCGAGGGCGCAGCCGGGCCGGTGCGTTTTGGCGGCGTCTGGGATCTGCCCTGTGCTCTCACCGGCGAAGTAAGCGCCGGAGACAGCCTCTACTACGTGGCCGCCTCCGGCAAGCTGACCGATGCCAGCAGCGGAAACACCCTGGCAGGGGTGGCAGTAGACGGCGCTGCGGCTTCGGATACGACGATCAGGGTCAGGCTCTAGGCCCGCGTCCCTTCCCGCCTCCGTCCTCCCGGCGGGAAGGGGCATCAAACCACGGAAGAAGCCATGTACCAGCAGGATATTGACGATATTCTTACAGCCGGCGGCGAAGATGTATGCATTTCCCGCGGCCAGGAAACATACCAGGCCCGTTGCTGCATAACCCGCTTTGGCTACAACCCGCGCAACAGCGTCTGGGACACGGATGCAATGCCCGGCAGCGCCGCCTACGCTTCGCTTTTGTTCAGCGCGTCGGGCTTTGAGCCGGCAACCGGCGACACACTGGAAGACTTAAGCAGCGCATGCTGGAAAATCGACCAGGTGCACCCCATCGTCATGGGCGGCATGATTCAGGGCTGGAAAGCGCTGGGACGCGGCATCCAGGGATATACACGGAGATAGCGATGGTTTTTTCCCACAGGATGGTCCGGTTTCGTAAAGACACCTTCGAGACCTTCGGGCTGGGCGGATCCGGCGGCACGTTCATGCACCTGGAAAAGGACGCAAGTACCGCCCTACTTGCCATTGCAGAAGGCTATCCCCGGCTTTTTGCGCGGGCACTCAGGCATCTTGGCTTTACGCTCCGCGGTGCGCTGAAAAGCGCTATGCGCGCTGGCGGGCCGAAGGGCCACGCGTGGGAAGAGCGCTCGCGGATGCATATCTACCGCCGGCTCGACTGGCTTAAAAGCACAGGGACGAGCTGGCGCGGTACCTCACGCGGCAAAATGTCGCTCAGGCGCGGCGGCGGCGCAAGCCGCAGCTACCGCGGTCAGGAAAAGATGATGTCCCGCTGGCGGTCCGGAGGGGGCGGCGCTGACATGCGCAGCCGCCTGCCGATGTCCAGGCTGGTCAATGCCATACGCTATACAATGCCGGACCAGACCCGTGTGGATATTGGCGCCGTTGACCGCACGCCGGCCATGTACATTGCCGCGGTCCAGGGGGCACAGCGCGGCCGCCTGGGCGTGTTTGAGCATTCCGGCCGGCAGTTCATCACCCCGCGCATGCGCCGGATGTTCTGGGCTGCGGGCATACCTCTGAAAAAAGGGAAAAGCATGCTGAATCAGCCAGCCCGGCCTCTGCTCTATCCCGTCTACAGGCAGATGGAGCCGGAAATCCTGCCGCGCATTGAAGCACGCATCAAACAGTATCTTGCCGGCTTTGACGACGAGAAGGGGGTGCATCATGGCGCTTAATACCACCAGAATAGCAACGGCCTACGCGCTGGCGCTCCATGCGGACAGCGCCCTTGCTGCGTGGTGCTCCAGCCGGTACGGCCGCGCCCTTGCCATTACAGTCGGCGTGGATCCGCGCCGGCCCCCGACAGAAAGCGACGCTCCTTTCTGTGCGCTGTTCTGCGACATGACCGAGCGTGATGACGCGAAGGCATATGCCAGGCACAGCGTGGGAATTGTACTGGGCATTGCTGAAGACGGCATGGAACAGACGCCGTTTGGAATGCGCATGGAAGGGCTTGGCATTCTGGATGAACACCTGTGGCCCATGGTTGAGCGGGTCCTGCGCACTGTGCCAAACATGGCACCCTCCGCAATTGACATTGACTACATCTGCGAAACGTTCCCGCTGCTCCAGCTTTCTGCATCCATCACCGTCAACGAGCGCCAGCCGATTGGCAGGCGAAGGGAGTAAACTATGTACACGCAATATGAGCAGGTTACGGGCGGAGCTTCCCGCCTTGTCCTTTGCGCTGAAAGCGCTCCCGGCGTACCTGGCGCACGGGGCATTGTGATGCCGATTGCGTCCGAATCGCTTTCGGCGGGGACGAACAAGCAGAACCGCTCGGTCATTGACGGCAAGCGCGGCAGCGGCAAACCATTCCGCGGGCTGCCCTCGCCTGCAGGCACCATCGCCATGGGAGCGTCTGCTCCGCACATGGGGCATATTTTCCGCGCCCTCTGCGGCGTACCCGGCACAGATGAAGTCATGGCCGTGTTTTGCAGTGCCGGGCCTGTACAGGACTTGTCTGGTGAAGTGTTCATCAGCACTGGCGCACACAATTTCCGCCCCGGCGACACAGTCTCTATCATCGGCACCGGGCATTATGACGGCACGCATGTACTGACAAAGCAGACGTCTGCGGCCGGCATAGCCTTTGTCCATGCCTATACCGCCGAATCCGTGCCGGCAACGGCCCGGGTTGTCCGGGGACGTACCGCGCGTCTGGTTGGGGCGGCTGTGAACGCAGGGGGCGGCAAGGTTTTATTCCCCGTCAGCACGACCGGCGGGGCACACTGCTTTCACGTCGGCGATAGGTTAGCCGTTCATGGCTCAAGCAGCTATGCGGATACGTACACAGTATCGGACGTCACCGCGTCATCCGTCACGGTTTACGCCGACTTTGCGGAAGAAACTATGGACGCGGTGGCCATCCCCGTGTTTTACAGCCATCGTTTCGTTTTGCCCCTGAAGCAGCCGACGCAGACCTGGGAGAAGCACTTCAGCTATGACGACGGGGCTGCTGCCAATGAATACCGGCGCTACAGCTGCTGCAAGATCAACGGGCTGTCCTTTGACGCCGGCGGTGATGGCGAACTGCTGCTGACTATTGAAGTCAGTGCCGGCAGTTCTGCCGGCTATGCGGTGCCCCTTGTTGAAACGCCGGAAAACCCGCCCAAGGTCTACATCGACAAGCCTGACATGTCCCTTTTTGTCGCCGGAGAGCGGCGCGGTGAAGTAAGCACGGCGGCCTTCACCGCCAATTTCGGCATCGAACCCAAAAATGCTGTAGGTGACGGGCTCAATTATACCAGGATGCCGGAAGGCACGCCCGAAGTGACGCTGGGCATGTCCTGTTTTCTTGAAAATGACTGGATGCAGCAGATCGCGGATGCTGATGCCGTTGTCCCCGTGATGCTGTACGGCTGCGGCCTGGAAGGTGACGCGTTTGCCGTGCTGATGCCCGAATGTGTGCTTGATACAGGCGGCGCCGCAATCTCCGGCGATGAGGGGCTGATGCTTAACGTAACTGCCAGGGCATTTGTGGACAGTGCCGAATCCATCCTTGTGTTCGACCTGATAAACCGCGTGGCAAGCTACGCATAGGAGGGGGTATGACCAGTATTGCCATCACGCTGTCTACCGGCGTCAGGGTCTGCGTCCGCCCCGAAACCTGGGATGAATACTGCGCTTACAATGACGTACTGATAACGTTGGCCAATGACCTGGCTGAAGCTGAAGATGATGCCCAGAAAGACATTATCCAGCAGCGCATCAACGCGCATATCTGGACCGGAGCAAAGCAGAGGCTTGCATCCTGCGTCCAGGATGCAGCCATCCTGAAGAGCCTCAGCGTACCGGAAGCCAAAGAGCTGTGCCGTGCCATCGGCAAGCTGAATGAAGATGAGCATCTTGAAAAAAACTGACTCGCTGGTGGCGCTGGTGGGCAGATGGCAGCCGCGCCGACTATTGCCGTATGTGCCGCCAGCTTCGCCAGCGGCGCGGCCTTGCCGTGCATTGCAGGAGCTGCACAAAAGAACAGCCCCCCCTGGCCGCCGGCAATGCCCCCGCGGTACAGCTGTGGGCAGCAATGCAGACCCAGTGGCGCATGGGGATCAGCCTTGTCGGTCTGGATTACACAGCCATGCCTCCCGTTGCCGCGTGGCTGGGCATAGACATCACTCCAAAACTGTTTGCCCAGATACGCCATCTTGAAGCGCTGACACTCGAACGGGCACACTCCAAAGGGGCAATGAGCGATGGCCATACAGACAAGAATCGTCATCAGTGCCAAAGATAATGCCAGCGCGGTCTTCCGCTCTGTGGGCCAGGCCGCGAACGGCCTGAGCAACAATATAAACGGGGTTGGCCAGGCATTCAGCCGCGTGTTGATCGGCAGCGCCAACAATACTGTTGGCTCGTTGATTCTGTCGCGTAAGGCTCTGGATCAGCTCAATGCCTCTCTTGCCGCCTTGGTCGGGGACGCCTCGCAGGCGGGCAATGAGCTGGAAAAGCTCATGGGCATTTCAAACACCCTGGGATTGAATTTCAACGAAACTGCCAACGCTGCAAAAGGCCTGCTGGGTACGCTGAGCGCGGCCAGACTGACGGATGAATTCTCCGGCCTGTATGCCGGCCTGCTCCACGCCAGAACCGCCCTTGGGCTGACCACTCAGGAGTTTAGCTCACTGACGAACTCCTTGCGCAAAATGGTCAACGAGGGTGTGCTGACGTCCCGCACCTTTGATAACCTCAGGAAAATCATCCCGAATTTTGGAACCGTCGCGGCAAGCGCCCTGCGGATGCCGGAAGAGCAGCTCAAAAAGGTCATCGCCAACGGCGAGCTGCTGGCGGCTGAACTGCTGCCGAACCTTGGCGGGGCCTTTGAAGAGGCTTTCTCTGCCGAGGCGCTCAAAAAAGCACAGGGGATTGAAGCGTCTGCCAACCGTCTGGCCAATGCCTGGCAGGAGGTCGTCGGCTCACTCATTGACACGGGGCTGATCACCAATGCGCTGGACAGCCTGTCGAGGGCACTGCGCGAAAACAGCGGCTCCATCAGGCAATGGGGAGAAAATATACGTGATGGCGTCGAGGATGCCGTCAATGTCTGGAACAGCATCCCGTCGGAATTCCGGACGTTTCTCGTCGGCGGCGCTGCCGGCGCCTATGTGGGCGGCAAGCTCGGCGGGATCAGGGGGGCAGCCATCGGGGGCTCAATAACGGGCCTCTTGTCCATGGCGTTTGAGTCGTTTTCCCGTAATCACGAGGATGCTGTCAAAGAATTTGGCGCCATCGGGGTCAAAAGATTTGACAAAAAGACGGGCGAGTACAGGGGCCAGGTCGTCATGCCGCCTGTTCCCGTCAGGCCCGCGCCTTTAAAACTGTCATCTCCTCCGCTGCCGTTTGCCCTAAGCGATGACCTCGGCCAGGAGCTCCCGCCAGCCCCGGCAGGGAAAACACAGACTGCCCCCAAAAAGAGCAGCAGCGTGGCAAAGCACGCACAGGCTGTTGCCGGGCTGGAAGCAAAAATAAAGCAGCTTTCTCTGAGCGGCAGGGAGTTCCGTGAATGGGAACTGACTAACGTCACGCTTCCCAAGCTGCTCAGGGATACAGACGGCGCCACAGAAAAGGTCCTCGAATACGAGAAGGCCCAGCGCCTGGCCTGGGCCCGGAAAGACATTGAAGACGCGCTTGAGAAGCGCAACCAGCACCTCGAAGTGCAGGCGGATTTTTATGCCCAGCTGTCCGAAAAAACAGGAAACTATGCTCTGACCACCGAAGCGCTGAACCGCAGCATCCAGAAGCAGGTGGATGTATGGCGCAATGCCAGTATCCCCGACGAATACATTGCGCAGATGGAAGAGCTGCTGCGGCTTGAGGCGTCGCGGGACGGCTGGGCAGGTATGTTCCGGGCCACGCAGGAATATTTTTCTTCCGCCACCAATCTGGCGGAAGGCCTGCATGACGTCACAATCAGCGCTTTTTCCAACATGGAAGACGCCATTGTCACGTTTGCCAAGACGGGCAGACTCTCCTTCAGCGATATGGTCAACAGCATGCTCTCGGACTTGCTGCGGCTCTCAATCCGATCGGCCGTTCTGGGCCCGCTGTCGTCCGCCCTGGGCAAAGCCATCGGCGGGCTGTTCACAGGGGGGATGCACTCCGCAACCCGCTCCGCCCTTTCCGGCGGTTCGATAGGCATGGCCAATTTTGACATCATGACGAGTTCCGGCGAATGGCACACCGGCGGAGTCCCCGGCATTGACAGCCCCAGCGGCTTCCGCCGGCTGCCGGCCGCGGTGTTCGGAAGCGCGCCGCGCTACCACAGAGGACGCTACTGGAACCCGGCAACAGAAATGCCGGCTGTCATCCGCAAGGATGAGTCCGTGCTGACGCCAGGACAGATGCGCACACTTGCGGGCAATGCCGGGCCACAGGTGTATGTCAACGTGATCAACTCAACCGGCCAGCAGGCGAAAACCCACACCCGCACCGATGAAGCCGGCAACAAAACCATTGATGTGTATGTAGGCGACATGGCGGCCAAACAGATGCTGACCCCGGGCACCACGCTTAACCGCGCCGTCACCGCACAGACCGGGCAGCGCCGCCCTGCCATCCGGAGGTAAGTCACATGTCATCCTGGCCCCAGTCTCTGCCACAGCGGCCGCTGCGTGACGGATACACAGACACCATGCCTAATAATCTGCTGCGCTCATCCCCGGAGACAGGCCCCGCGAAAGTGCGGCGGCGGGGCAATGCCCGCCCCTGCGTCATCCAGGCAAACTATGTGATGACGGAAGAGGAATTATCGATTTTCCGGGCCTTTGCCATGGATACGCTGGCAGGGGGGGCCATCTGCTTCGACTGGCCGCACCCCGTGCTCAACCGTACTGTCAGGGCCAGGCTGGTGGCAAACGGCGACGGCCTGTACACCGAATCGTTTTTTGGCTCCACACTCGAATGGCAGGTAGCATTAACCATCGAATACTGGCCTGACGCGCCGGTAAATGGATAGGCGGGTACTGTTATGGTGATGTCGCCCCGCGCAATCGCTGCGGCAATGATGCAGGAAACGGACGAACGCGAAGTCTGCCTGCTGACCATTACCCATCCCTCATGGACAGCACCCGTCAGGCTGTCAACCGATGCAACAACCTACATCGAACAGGCTGACGACGGATCGCCGGTTTATGGCACCATATCCCGCGGCCAGACGTACTATTTTGTCCCCGTTTCCGCAGTGGTGCCGGATTCCCACGATGAGCAGCCGCCGGCAGGCCGGATTGCCATTGACAATGTCTCCCGCATCGTTGCCCCCCACCTGCGGCAGATTGATGACCAGATGCCGAAGGTAACCGTTGAGGTTGTCCTTGCGTCCACCCCGGATGTCGTTGATCAGGTATGGCCGGAGATGGACCTCATGCAGTCGACCATTGACGCCAGCCATGTGGAAGTGACGCTGGGCATGGACATCGCGAGCAATGAGGCCATGCCGTGGCTGAAATTTGTTGCTGCGTATTTTCCAAATCTGTTCGGGTAGGTCATGATGGATATCCGCAGATACATCGGCATCCCGTTCAAAGACCACGGCTGTGGCTTTGATGGCTGCGATTGTTACGGGCTTGTCCGGCTTGCCTACCTGCACGAGCTTGACATCAGGCTGCCGTTTCTTGGCGATATGTACCTGTCTGCTTTTGAGAGGCCGGGCGTAGGCTACACGGTCCGAAAGGTCATGGCAGACGGCTGGGCTGTCGACGTGAGCGACAGGCTGCCCCTGCCTCTGGACGTAATGGTTTTTCGCCGCGGCGGCATCGAATGCCACGTCGGGCTGTGGGTAGATGCGTTTTCCATGCTGCATGTCATTGATGGATCTGACTGCTGCCTGGAACGCTTTGACACTTACCGCTGGGCGCGGATGTACAGCCGGAGGTTGCGTCATGCCAGCCTGTGCTGAAAAGACAGGCGTCATGGTCTGTGGACGGCGCTGGGATTCCAACGCTGCCAGACAGCTTGTCATGTACCAGGGGAAAAACGTTGAAGAGCTGCTGCTTGCCGGCCTTGCGCTGCTGATGCCGGGGCATCCGGAAGCCTTCTGCCGCAGGCTGCTGCCGTATTGCCGGTGCCGGATACAGGATATTGAAATTCCGCGTGAGCAATGGCCGCTGGTATACCCGAACGCAGGCAGCCGTGTGGAATTTTTATATACGCCAAAAGGCGGCAGCGGCAAGAAAAATCCGCTGGCAATGATCCTCTCGTTAGTCGTCACGGTCGCTGCCATCACCTTCCAGCAGCATTACCTGTTGCCGGCATTGGCAAAAGCCGGCATAGGGGCGGCCGCTGCACAGAGCATCGGGGCCATTGCCGTTGCCGGCATAGCTATGGCTGGCGGGCTTGCCATCAACGCGCTTTTTCCAGTTGCCCAGCCGGCCATCGATCATGCCGCAGCCGGCGACACTTCGCAGACGTATGCCTTAAACGGGGGGCAGAACACCGCCAATCCAAACGGGTATGTCCCGCTGGTCCTGGGCACCCACCGTATGACGCCGCCTCTTGGCGCCAAAAGCTGGACGGAATACTGCGGCGAAGATCAGTATCTGCACATGCTTGTTATCTGGGGCCATCCGGATATGGTGCTGCGCGATTTCAGGATCGGAGAGACCCCGCTGGGCAATTACCGGGATGTTGCCCATGTTTTTCACCAGGCGACCACCGGCAATGATCTCCAGCTTTTTGGCCGGAGCTACAATGAGCAGGCAGTGGGGGCGGCATTGTCGCAGGCTCAGGGCTGGGTTACCCGGTCTGTCGGCACTGCTGACGAGCTTATCTTTGACATCCAGTTCGCAGCGCTTGGCGCGGCTGACCGCCAGACGGGCAACATTCTGCCGCATACGGTTGTGTTTGAGGCGCAGTGCGCCCTGGACGGGACAAATGGCTGGATACCCATCGGAGGGCAGAATTTCGCCATCGCCGGAATACAGAAGTCAGCTAACGGTACCAATCTTGACTGGAAGGTGTGGACCACATCCCAGGGGGTCGTCACTGTCAGCACGTGGTGGCAGGATACGATGCCCGGCAACTGCTATTCGATTTATCCGGCCAAGGACGCGCGCATCTCCGGCTGCAATGTCACAATTGAGTCCTACTCCGAAACGGATGATGACGGGCGTACCCGTTACTGGCAGGTGCTGACCATGACGAGTGGGCAGTTTACCGGCGCCGGAACGTTTGAAATTACGGCCAGCCAGACAAAGCCGCTGACCCGCTCGTACAGGACGGCGGTCAGCCACGGCGACTGGCAGGTTAGGATCCGCCGTATTTCGGCTGATACTTCCGACACGTATATTTATGACGAGGCGACATGGTCAACCGTCCGGGCCGTCGTCAACAAACCGGCTTTCTCCACGCCCATTCCCGTGTGCTGTTCCGAGCTGCGCATCCGGGCCAGCGAACAGCTGTCAAACTATGTCAGCGACTTCAACGCACTGGCGACATCCCGCCTGCCCTGCTGGAATGGCACAGACTGGGTACCTGCGGAAACCTCAAACCCCGCCGCAATCCTGCGCTACCTGCTTTGCACCAGGCACGGCAGCTATGTGCCGTGGCGCAGCGTGCAAATAGATGAAGCCTCGTTCCGCGATTTTTATACGTTCTGCGCTGCCGAAGGTTTTACGTTCAACTTCGTGGCCGACACAGAAATGACAACCTGGAAGCGGCTGGTGCAGGTTGCAGCGGCCGGCAGGGGAGCCATCACTCTGGACAATGACGGCAAGTTCGGCGTCATCATTGACCGGGCCGGAAAAGTCCCCGTGCAGATGTTTACCCCCCGCAACAGCTGGGGCTTTTCCATCGACCGTGCTTACCAGAAGCTTCCCCATGCTCTGAGGGCGTCATTCATCAACGCTGCCAATGATTACAACGAGGACAACGGCTACATCTTTGCCGACGGCTACAGTCTGGCCAATGCAACAAACATCATAGAATGGCAGGCTGAAGGCAAAACCAACTGGGCGGAAGTCTGGCGGTTCGGGCGATACTATCTCGCTTCTGCGAGGCTGCGCCCGGAAAGCATCACTCTCTCGACGGATTGGGAATGGCGGATGTGCCGCAGGGGCGATCTGGTGGGCGTGGCGCACGATGTTCTGATGAACGTTTTTGGCACAGCCCGTATCCAGCGACTTATCTACAGGTCCGGCAGCGACCTCGTCTATGTAGACAGGGAAGCCGACATCCCTGCCGGCGAGGTTCCGGCCGGTGTACAGCTTGACGATGCAGTCTATTTCTCTGAACCCTCCCCCGCCCGGTACGGCATTGCGGTACGCCTTTCGACCGGCCGTCTGCTGACGTTTGAGGTACAGGCGCAGTACGGCGAAGAAACGCCTGATCTGATGTTCCGTTACGCCATAACAGCGGCGCAGGTTCCGCCCCTGGGCGCCCTTGCGTCCATTTCAATTCTTGGTGATGAATATGAGGAATTCCTGGTCGCCGGGATCGCCCCCGGCGACAATTTGTCCGCTGACCTCACACTGATTCCGTACGCCCCTGCCATCATGGATGCGGACACAGGGGCCATCCCCGCATACTCGCCATCCATCCGGCTGGACGTGGTACCGCGCCGGGACAACCTGCCCGTACCTGCCATTACGGAGATTCGTACCGATGAATCGGTTCTGATACGCTCCGGCGATTCCCTGCTGTCATGCATCGCCGTATGGTACACTCTGCCCTCCAGCCCTGCGCAGGAGCTTGGCGAAATCCAGGTCCAAATGAAGGCGTCGGATGCCTATGGCAACGAATTTGCCGCATCAGGCCCGCTGGGAAACAGCATCTTTGTGCAAGGGGTTGAAGATGGCCGGCAATATACCGTCTTCCTGCGGATTGTGTCCGCATCCGGCAGAGTGTCAAAATGGTCTACGCCCCAGGTCGTGACTGTTATCGGCAAGACGTCGCCGCCGCCGTCTGTCACCGGGTTTACCGCAGCCATCGCTGACCCGCAGGGCATACGGCTTGCCTGGGATGCCCTTACCGTCCTTGACTTCGACCATTATGTGATCCGTGGCGCTGCCAGCCTGTCCGTGCTTGGCACGTCAGCCATCGCAGAGGTGATGCGGCAGACCGGCCTGATCGCCTTTTCCATCGTGGGTGTTGATACCGGCGGGCGGGAATCTGTCGTCCCGGCCACCGCCAGTGTAGCAGTATCAGCGCCTCTGGCCCCTGTCCCCTCTTTTGAGATGTTAAAAGACGGTGCGGCCATACGCTGGGCTGACTGCAGGACAACGTGGAGCATCAGCCATTATGTAGTCGAAGACGTCTGGGCCGGTACCATAGAAAACTATACAGATCCGCGGGTTACAGTATCCCCGCGGCCGGCGGCGCAGGCATATGTTTTTCATATCTATGCGGTGGACATCTTCGACAACGCGGGGCCGGTGTGCGATTTTGTGCTGGCTGTCCCTGTTGTCACTACGCCAGAGCCCTATGTTGTGATTGACGGGCCGCAGCTGGTGATACGCTGGCCCGTCGTGGTTTATGCTTTCAGCATCGCCTATTACGAAGTCCAGACTGTGGACGGCACATCCTTAGGCAGGGTGGAGACAAACGAGCTGCGCCTGCTGCCAGGCGGAGACGGGACATACGAATACCGCGTGCGGGCCGTGGACCTTGCCGGCAATGTGTCTGCCTGGGGCGAATGCACACTGGCCATTGCTGCGCCGGGGGCGCCTGCCGTTACCGCCGAACTTGACGGCGACCATATTGCATTGAGCTGGACCGTGCCACGAGCCGACCTGCCGGTTGTCGCGTATGACGTTGTACGCCAGTGGGAAGAAGTCCGTCCTGATGGTGTCACTGTATTACGAGAAGCTGACTATGGCCGGCTCGATGCGCAGGCCATATCCATCCCGGCGGTTACCCCCGGATCCCATTCCTTCCTTGTTCGCGCGGTGGACAGTTCCGGCACCACAGGCGCCTTTGGCGCAGCGGATTTTGTGGCGCACGCCCCCGGGAAGGTCACATTCTTTGACTGCAGTTCCGTGGATAACAACGTGATGATTTACTACACGGACCCGGACTATGTGTTCTTCCCCATCCGTGAATATCTTGTGGAAGAAGTGGAAGAGCCGTACAGCATGGAGATCGGCCGTACAGATACGCACTTTTTCGCGGATATCCGCACAAAGGCCGGCGTCTATGTGTACGGCGTGACCCCCATCGACGTGGCAGGCAATAAGGGGGAACGGAGTACCATTCGTATAGCCGTATCACCACCGCCTGATTTTGTCGCCTTTATGGGTCTGGACAGCCTGTTTAACGGGGTCAAGACCAACATGATGCTCGATGGCAAAGGCAACATGTTGGGTGCGTACCCATTGGATGAAACCTGGCAGACAAATCTGGAGCGCGTATCCGCTCTGTCTGGGGAGGCCGGGGCGGACATCACCTGGCAGGGAAAGATTGACGACGCATACGCATACTGGCTTTCACCCATTATCGCCGGTTTTACATGCTCTTATTCAGAAGAAGTGGACCTGGGATACCTCGTGCCGCAGAGCTGCATCAAGGTGCAGGTGGACCAGACTGCCCTTTCAGGCTCTCCGGTCATGACGTGTAAAATCGAAGTATCCGAAGACGGCACCACATGGCATGTGAGTTCGGATAACGCGCTTGAAGTAGTGGAATCCTCTTTCCGCTATGCCAGATTTACATTGACGTGGACCGGCGGCGAAGTCGCCGTACGTTCCCTTTTTGTGGATTTCAACATCAAGCGCAAGCGCGATTACGGCACAGCCATGGTTTACGCGGCAGACTGCGTGGATGGTGACGGCCATCTGCTGCCCGCATCGGCAATGGGCACTGAGATCCCCTTCACTACCGGCTTTATCCTCCTGGAGGGCGCCGTGCAGGTGGCTCCCGTCTCACAGGATACAGGGCTGAATGCCATTGCCGTTACACCCACGACAGACAATCCGACAGGATTCCGCGCAGCTTTATTTGATAAATTTGGCCAGCCTCTGGATGGGCAGATAACATGGTCAGTACAGGGGGTGTAAGGTATGATTGATATTGTCCTCAAAACCGAAGCAAAACACCGGTCAAACGTAAAAACGGATGCCCTGCGCTGGAATCCCACGTCTAAGCGGTTTGAATACTGGGATGGCACACAGTGGGTGGACGCCGCCCTTTCCATCGTAAAAACGGCGGTTGTTTTTGACGGTGTTGTGTCTTTGCCACAGAATACCAATACAAGAATTACCCTCACCCCGCCGTCAGACAGGATAGCGCCTCTCTTCTATGTGCTTGCCCACGCCTGGCCGCATACGACCTGGACTAACGCGAATGTAACCATCGTCACTCAAAACCCCGCCACAAACGGCCTGCAGCTGCTGTCTGCATCCGTAACGCAAAACTACACAATCCGCATCCTGGAAGTGTACATATAGGAGCAAAGCATGGCCAGTTTTTCCGCCCCCGCATTACTCAATCCCATCCGCGCTGACGTGCCGGGGATCCAGGCTTTGCTTGCCGCCCTTGCAAAGATGGACCCGTCTGCGGAGTCAGACGCGCCTGTCGGTGCAAAACGTTTCGCGGAAACCGCACAGGGGTGGGAACTGCAGCAGTTTAACGGCACAACCTGGGTCCCCCTCATAAATCTCAACGTTAACGCGCAGCAGGTTGACGGATACAGCGCGACGCCGGGGACAAATGCCGGCACCATCCCTGTACGTGACGCAAACGGCAATCTGCCTGGAAACATCCTGGGAAACGCAGCTACAGCCAGCGAAGCCGCCGCTCTGAGTGCCGTGAATCCGGTCGCCAAGGGAGGTACCGGCGCAAATACAGCGGCGCAGGCGAGGCAAAATCTCGGTGTCCCGCCTGCATCCCACGCGTCAGCAGATACTGCTTACGGCATAGGGACGGCATCAGCTTACGGACATGTTAAATTGTCTGATGTGGCTGACAACACGCTGGTTGCTGCCACGGGCAATGCGGCCAGTCCCGCTGCGCTGTCTGCCTTGCTTACGACAATGACCAACTCTCTGAATCAGGCAGTTAATACCATCAACGCACGGGATAACAGCCAGGACCAAGCCATATCTGCTGCTGCGGCTGCGGCTGCGGCGCGCCTCCCTCTTGCTGGCGGAACAATGACAGGGCCCATCCGCCTGTCCAGCAGCAACGGCCTTTTTGGTGAAGCATCTCCAGGCGGCGGGCGGTGCTATCTTTTTGACCGTAGCAATACGTATGGATCGCTCGCCGGCGGTTTTGCCCTGGATGTGGTGCCAAACAGCAACACAGTCTACAGACTGGCCGGATATAATGACGGGTCTTTGCGCTGGCGGGGCACCCCCCTTATGACAACTGCCGGCGGTACACTGACGGGCGCGCTCGTCGTGCCGTATCTGCACGTCAATCCGCAGGACAACACATTTGAGGGCGGCGAGATCTGCCTTGAAGCACCTAATACGAGCTATAATCCATCTTATATAGACAATTACAAGGGGGTGACGCGCATCCGTGGCGTAAATGGAGCCATACTTAGCCTAGATCATAGTACCGGCGCTATCACCTGGAACGGACTGGCCCTGCTGACTTCTGCTTCCACTATTGCCTACGCCAGCCGGGCGACTGCTCTCGATTCCACTATCCATAAAGGCTTGCCGCATACGCTGCCTGCCGGCGGCACCTGGATGACGATCCGCATGGGCTGGGGTTCCGACTGGGGGACAATAGCCTTCGGGACTGCAGCCGGTGGTACGACTATGGAGCGGCTCAGCATTGGCAGCAGGCACGAAATGATCGCCTGGCGCGTCGCGTAACCTAAGTTTACGGAGGATACTTATGTACCCAGAATGGCAGGCATATCCCATTCTTCAGCGGGAAGATGGATCATATGTGATCACAAAAGACGGACATCCGTATCACGTGCCCAATGAAGGGCCGTACACGGCGGAATATACAGCCATTGCCGCTTATGCGGCGGAACACCCGGACCAGGTAGAGAAAGAAGCGCCGTATACCCCGCCAACCGAAGAAGAAACTGCCCGTGCAAATGCCAAAACTGCCCGTGCAGACAAAATGGCCAAACTCACCGTGAAGGTCGACGGTCTGCCCTTTGATGCCAATGAAAAATCACAGAACCTGATCTCACGCCTGCTTTTCGCCGCGCAGCAGGAAAAGGCGGATTTTTCTGCGCAGAACATCCCATGGGTGTTGGCAGACAACTCAGTGACCACAGTATCGTATGACCAGCTTGCCCGTGTCCTGTCTGCTGCCCTGGCGGCGCAGCGGAAGGTATGGATGAAACCGTATAACCTTGAAAGGAGCCAATAATGGGACCATATCCACAGTTTGAGCCGCTCGGAAAGAGCGTCGAGGCCTTTAATGCGACTCAGATCCTTCTGCAAAACACGACAACGCTGCTTCTCCGGCACGCACAGGAGTTCACGCAGGCCGTGAATGTAGTTCTTGCCGAGTATGCAAAGCAGGCAGAAGAGCTGGCAAAACTTAAAGAACAACTGGAAGGTTTGGAAGAAAACAAAGAATAAAAGGATGCTTCAATGAACGTTGACAGACAGGCATTGCTTATGAGGTGGCCATCTGCCGACTACGGGACGTTCGGCAGGATTGTTTTGCCCAGCGGGCTTACCCTGCATACTCTTGAACTGCCATGGCGAAATAACGCTGTTGCCGCATCGTGTATCCCCGAAGGCGAATACCGTTGTGTGTACCGCACGTCCCCGCGCTTTCCCGTATCCTGGTCAGTGGAAAACGTTCCAGGCCGGTCCATGATCCTTATCCATCCAGGCAACTGGGCCGGGGACGTGCACCTGGGCCTGAAATCAGACGTGCAGGGCTGCATCCTCATCGGCCGGAAGACCGGGGTGCTCGACGGCCAGCACGCCGTACTCGAATCTCGTAACGCTATCATGGACATGAAACGCGAAATGGGAACAGAACCTTTCGTGTTAAAAGTCCGCTGGGATGAAACCGGGGGGATCCGGGTATGATATCAGTGAACAGCAGTGTGGGCTGGCTTGCCTCAGGACTGGCCCTTGCGCTTGCAGTCCTTGTCTGGTGGCAGTCCCGCGAACTCGGCCGCACCGTGGATGCGATGGCCGAATGGCGGCAGGCCGCCATCGCAGGAAAAGCCGCAATGGACGAGATGAAGGCCCGCAGCGAGGCGCTTCACGCGGCGCTGGAGCAGCGCGAAGAGGACCTGCGGGCAGTTCGGGCCGGGCTTGAGAAACAGCGAATGATGCTTATGGAGGCCATACGCAATGACAAAACCGCAGCTGACTGGGGCTCTGCTCCTCTGCCTGACGCTGTTGTCGGCATCCTGCGCCAAAACGGAGCACGTGCCGCAGATAGTGATGCCCAAGCAAAACCTCCCGCAGCACCTGCTGTCGCCCGTGCCACAGCCAATACTGCGGGGCGAAAGAAACGCTGACCTGCTTGAGTACGCCCTGCTCCTGCAGGAAGCCCTCGGGCAGTGCAACGCCAACCTCTCAGCTATCCGGTCTGCTTTCCTTCCGGAATAAGGAGCGGCGTGTGGACTACGAGTCAAGCCTAGCCAGCCAGGTGCTGGCCTGCCTCAAGGCCTTTTTTGCCGATTGGCAAGCCAAGGGCGTGTGGGCAGCTGTCGGCGGTTGGTACTCGGCGATCTCTGCCGGAGACGCCACCCTGCTGGCATCTGTCTTTATCCTGATGGGCTTGGACCTGGCCTTCGGTCTGTGCGCCGCGGTGCGGCACAGAGTCTATTCGCCGTATAAACTTCAGCGCGGCATCGTTAAGATAGGCTCCTATTCCCTGTCCATTATCCTGGTTATGATCCTGGCTGGCGCCCTCAATGTCGCTGTAGGCGCAAACCTGCACGTACAGGATTTTTTTATGGCTTACCTGGTGGCCTGTGAGATTCTGTCAATCACACGCCACGCAGAGCGCCTTGGCCTGCAGATGCCCGCCCTCCTCCGCCGCCTCGCCTTTGGCGCAAAACACCGGGCCGAAAAGGGCCTCTCAGACGCCGTCGGCCCGTTGCCCCCGGAAACATCTGCACACGGGGACAAAAAAAACATCCAACCACCGCAGTAATCTGTATATAAATATAGAGCCCCCGGGGTACTCCCCGGGGGCTTTGTGCGACAGTTTGTTATCAATCTGTTATCATTATTGCGCTGACGGAAACCCGTTTTCCATCGCAACATATTGATTTTATTGGAGCGGGAAACGGGATTTGAACCCGCAACCTTCAGCTTGGGAAGCTGACACTCTACCGTTGAGTTATTCCCGCGGGGAGGTGGAGCGGGAGACGGGATTTGAACCCGCGACTTCAACCTT
>Ga0079305_1001409_pt1 | contig 32048 bp, 30 predicted proteins | sample LMS_cellobiose_e_FD_79183 | JGI IMG/M metagenome (GOLD analysis project Ga0079305, IMG submission 79183) | Rumen-fistulated moose microbial communities from Alaska, USA - LMS_cellobiose_enrichment | ecosystem: Host-associated > Mammals > Digestive system > Stomach > Rumen fluid ... | reverse complement strand
TACGGGTAGTAGATAATAATCTCATGCAAATGGCAGACCGTATATGCACCTTAAGGTGCGGCTGGCATCATAGGGCTTTGCCCGCATATGAAATACCCCCGGCTATGCCGGGGGATTATTATTCGGAGGACATGATTCGGGTGAGAAAGGCATAGGATGGGATAGGCTCCTGGAACCGGCCTTTGGTTGAAAAGGAGGCGGAATTCCGCAAAGCTGGACAGGCCCTGCGAAAAATGAAAAAATTCTCCGGCAAGTGAAAATTCAGCAAAGTTGTGAAAGATTGAAGTTCATCATACATTTAATGGAAGAACATTTTCAAAAATATCACGAGACTGTCAAAGCCTTTGGCGAAAGGACAAGTTCAATTGGTGATTTTTCAGAGAATGAAACGAAAAAGTTGATAAAATTCAGGTATGTTGAGCAGTTTGACTTTGATTTTTCAATCCCATAGAATCAAATTGAAAATAATATTCAAAATTGACCCCAAAATATCAATCTTTTTGAAGGATACTTGCAGAAATAAAAATAATCTTCAAAAGTGAAAGCGATGGGTGATAAAATGACCAGCCATACCCAGATCAGCCTGACGATCGACCAGAAACTGCTGGAGCTGACCAAAACCGAACGGCGGGTGGCGGATTACATCCTGGTGAACCAGGACCGGATCATCTATGAATCGATCACCGATGTGGCGGAGGCCACCGGTTCCAGCGAAGCGACCATTATCCGCATGTGCCGAAAGCTGGGCTACAAAGGCTTTCAGGATCTCAAAATCCGGGTGGCAAAGGATTTGGTTTCCCCGCTCGAAAAGATCCATGAAGGGGTTTGCGCCAGCGATTCGGCCGGCAGCATCCTGGAAAAAAGTTTCGACAGCGCGGTGGAAACGATAAACGCCACCAAACGGGTGGTGAGCACCCCTGAATTTGAAAAGGCCGCCAATGCAATCCTGCACACCGGGCGCCTGCTCGTATTCGGGCTTGGCAATTCGGCGCCGGTCGCAATGGATGCCGCGCATAAATTCCTGCGGGCGGGCATCGATTCAAATGCTTACTGCGACAACCACTTTCAGATGATTGCTTCGAGTTCGCTGAAACCTGGCGACGTGGTACTTGGGATCTCCCATTCGGGCAATTCCCGCGACATTGTCGAAGCGCTTGGCTATGCCAAAGAACAGGGCGCCACCACCATCTGCCTGACCAACTACGGGAAATCCCCGATCACCCGCGGCAACGTTTCGGACATCAGGCTGTTCACAAGCGCAGCCGAAACAAAATTCCGGGTTCACGGATTGACCTCGCGTATTGCGCAGCTCGCAATTATTGACGCGCTGTTCATCTATGTATGTTTGAAAAAGGGGGAGGAATCGATCAAGAATTTTGAAAAGGTGGATCAAAGCCTTTCTCTGAAGAAATATTGACGAAAATCAAGGAAAGGAGGAGCGCAATGATTGGAATTGATGTGGCGGGCATCCGGGTGGCAGTTACCGGCGCGTCCGGTGTAATTGGGCTGGCGATTGCAAAAGCGTTTCTGGAAAACGGCGCCTCGGTCGCGAACTGGGATCTTTCGGAAAGTCCCGAAGCGAAGGCTGCCGGAGACGCGCACCCGGGACGTTACCGGTTCATACAGGCCGATCTCGTCGAGGAAACGCAGGCCAAAGCCGCGGCCCAGGCGACAGCCGGGGCGTTCGGGGGGATCGATGTGCTTGTGAACAACGCCGGGATCATCGCGAAACAGGAGATTGAGCAACTCGATACGTCCACCCTTGACCGGCTTTACAGGGTGAATATCCGCGGAGCGGCATTCGCCGCGAAATACGCGGTGCCGTATCTCAAGAAAAGCGGCCGCGGCCGGATCATCAACATGTCCTCGGTGCAGGCGCTTCTGGGCATGGAAACGTACACTCCCTACACCTTCACCAAGGCGGCGCTTTCCGGCATGACGCGGGTTTGGGCGCTTGAACTTGCCGGATATGGGATTACCGTGAACGCCATCTGTCCTGGCTGGGCGGACACCGGAATGACCCGGACCGCACTGGTGGAACGCATGGCCGGGCTGCACGGGCTTCCGATTGAGGCGGCGCGGGAGCTGATCCTCTCTTATGTGCCGCAGCACCGGCTGATAGACCCGGACGAGATCGCCTTCGCGGCGCTTTTTCTCGCCAGCACGCTTGGCGCGGCGGTCAACGGCGTTGACCTTTCGCTCGATGCGGGGGTCGCAAACTGCGCCAAGGCCGGGCTCAGCATGCTTTCCCCATTTGAAAAACTGTAAAACCCTTTTCTATAGACAAAACTGGGAGGAGAAAGACCATGAGTTGTTTGTTAATGGGCGTGGACTTTGGCACCGGCGGCTGCAAAACGACGGTCATCGACACAGAAGGCAACGTGAAGGCAACCGCGTTTGAGGAGTACCCGTCCGACCACCGGCACCCCGGCTGGTCGGAACAGAACCCGGATCACTGGGTGAAAGCGCTGGTGAACACGGTGAAAAGCTGCGTGGAAACAGAAGGGGTTGACGCCGCGGAGATCGCGGGAGTGAGCTTTTCCGCTTCGACCCACAACGCGGTGCTGCTCGATGGGAACGGCGAAGTGATCCGTCCGTGCATCATGTGGAACGACCAGCGCAGCGCGGGGCAGGCCAAACGGCTTTGTGCGGAGCACGGCGAAAAGATCTTCCAAATCGGCATGCAAATGCCGACCGCGACCTGGACGATGCCGCAGCTTTTATGGATTCAGGAAAATGACCCGGAAAGCTTTGGGAAGATCCGTCACATCCTTTTCACAAAGGATTACGCCCGGCACTTTGTCACCGGCGATTGGTATACCGACCATGTCGACGCGCAGGGTACCCTGCTCTATGACGCGAGAAACTTTTGCTGGTCGAAGGAGCTCTGTGACCTGATCGGGCTGGACGTTTCGGTCCTGCCGCAGGTGATCAAATCAAAGGCGATCGCGGGAACGGTTCAAAAGCGGGCGGCTGAATTGACCGGCCTGCGCGAAGGCACCCCGGTCATTGCGGGCTGTTCGGACACGGCGGCAGAGGACTATGGCGCGGGCGCGGTAGAGGAGGGCCACCTGCTGGTCAAGATGGCTACCGCCGGCAATGTCAATATGATCCTCCGGGAGGCCGACCCGCATCCGAAAGGCTATACCTACCCGTTCGCGGTGGAAGGCATGTGGTACATGTGTATGGGCACCAACGCGAGCGCTTCCTCCTATCGCTGGCTGCGCGACGCGCTCTACGCGGTCGAAAAGGAGGCCTGCGAGACGAAAGGGGAGGACGTTTACCGGCTGATGGACGCGCAGGCGGCCGAAGTACCGGTCGGATCGCGGGGGCTTATCTTCCACCCGTACATCCTGGGAGAACGCTGTCCGTATTTCAATGCGAATTACCGCGCCGATTTCTTTGGGATCAGCGTGGTGCACGATAAACGCTACTTTGCGCGTGCGGTGCTCGAAGGGGTTGCCTACAGCCTCTATGACTGCTTCCAGGTGGTGAAGGAGACCGGACGCGCCGCTTCGGAGATCCGGCTCATCGGCGGCGGCGCGAAAAGCCCGCTTTGGTGCCAGATCCTTTGCGATGTATTTGGGGTGCCGGTTGTGCGGCCGGAAAAAGATGACTCCTCGTTTGGCGGCGCGCTTTTGGCCGGGGTAGGCGTCGGTGTGTTCCCAGATGAAGTCACGGCGGTGCGTCAGTGCAACCGGATCAAAAAGACCTATTATCCGGACATGGAAAACCACGCGAAGTATGAGAAGTTCTTTGCGGTCTACCGCGAGGTGACCGCGTCGTGCGCGCCCATCTGGGAGAAACTGCAGGAAATCGCGAACGACTGATCAGAGCCTGTTTTAGCGCGGCGGGAAGGCCGCCAAGACGAATAGAGACGAATTATTTAAGGAGGATTTCAAATGAAAAAAAGGATTCTTTCCCTGGTACTGGCAGCAGTTATGATCCTGGCGTTCGCGGCCTGCGGTTCGTCTTCCGGAAATTCCACGGCCCCGGCTGCTTCCGGCGCCCCGGCGCCGGCTGAATCCAAGGATGCGGCGCCTGCGGACAGCGGCGAGGTGATCGAGCTTTCCTTCGGTCACATCCAGAACCCCGGCCACGCGCTTGCGATCGCGCCGGAGGAGTTTAAACAGTTCGTCGAAGAGAAAACAAACGGCCGGGTGAAGATCACCATTTTCCCGTCAAGCCAGCTCGGGACCCAGCGCGAGATGATCGAACAGACGGTCATGGGCACGCTCGACATCAACTTTTCGAGTGTGGCGGAGCTCTCTACCGGTCTCAACAAGCCGATCATCGGCGCGTTTGAGCTCCCGTTCCTCTCCAAAGACCTGAAAACCCAGGAACGGCTGATCAATGAGGTCGTCATGCCCGAGCTGCCCAAACTGCTCGAGGGCACCGGTCTCAAGATGCTCAACTGCTATTCGAACGGCATCCGCCAGCCAATCTTAAAAACCCGTCCGATCACCAAGCTTGACGATCTCAAGGGACTCAAGATGCGCTGCGCGGAGACCCCGCTTTACGTCAACCTCTGGACATCGCTTGGATGCACCGTCGTCACCTCCCCGTGGAGCGAAGCGTACACCGTCGTGCAGCAGGGCGTTGCGGACGCGGCGGAAGCCGACGCGGTCGGCCTTGTGAACGTCAACCTTCAGGAGGTTTCCAATTACTATTCCCGCATGGGCCACATTGGCGCGATCTATCCGACCTACATCAACGAGGAAAAATGGAATTCGATCCCGGCTGACCTGCAGGAAATCATCATGGAATGCGCGGCCGAAAGCCAGGCGAAACAGATCGCCGACCGGCAGGGACTCGACGACATCGCGGAAAAGGCGATTGCGGACGCGGGCGTTGAGATCAACGACGTGCCGGACGAGGAACGCGCAAAGATGCGCGCGGCCTGCCAAAAGATGTACGATGATTTCGCGGCGGAAAACAACTGCCAGGAGCTGATCGACAAGCTGCTTGCCATCGACGCGTAAAAAGGGCTCCGACAGCATCCGGCTTCCCATCTGGAATCCGGCTGTGCGGCCCTTAAAAGCCGCACAGCCTGCTTTCGGGCCATATCCACCATGTAGTAGGGAGATGTTGCTATGAAAACATGGCTGAAGATAGACCGCTGGATCGATATTGTCCAGACCTGGATCTGCATCGTCCTGTTTGTGCTGATCCTGTTCTTCGGCAGTATCCAGATCTTTGGGCGGTACATATTCGGCGTTTCCACCCCCTGGTCAGAGGAGCTGATGCGCTTCTCGGCCATCTGGTTGACCATGGTCGGTTCGGCGCTCACCATCCGCGTGGATGGCCACGTGTCGGTCGATATCCTGCTGGGTTTCATGAAGAACAACAAGGCCCGGTCGGTCCTGTTCACTGCGGCGCGGCTGATCTGCGTGGTATTCCTGATCGTCTACCTGCCCGCGTCGATCCAACTGGTGATGCGCAGCGGGAATTCGATGGCCGCCTCGCTGCCGATTTCCTATGTGTATATCTATTCCGCGGTGCCGGTCGGGATCGTTATGATGATCCTGTCCTATATCACCACCATCCCGGCTTACGCGAGACAATATGCGAAAGGGGAGAAATAAACGATGTTGCTGATCGCAGGTGGATTTCTCATCCTTTTTCTGATCATCGGCGTGCCGGTCAGCTTTGCAATCGGCTTTTCTGGCGTGCTGGCCCTGATGCTCGGCAGCGATGTGCCGATTTTCATGGCGGTCCAGCAGATGATCCGCGGGATCAACTCCTTCCCGATGATGGCGGGGCCGCTCTTCATCCTGGCGGGTGAAATTTTGAGCGGCGCGCAGCTGTCGAAACGCATCCTGGATTTCAGCCGTTCGCTGCTTTCCTGGATGAAAGGCGGACTCGGTATGGTCTGCGTGCTGGCCAATATGATCTTCGCGGGCATCTCCGGTTCCGGCGCCGCCACAATGGCGGCGGTCGGGTCGCTGTGTACCCCGGAGCTCAAGGAATCCGGCTATGACCGTTCGTTTGTGGCCTCGCTGATCGCGGGTTCCGGTTCGCTTGGCCCGATCATTCCGCCGAGCATCAACATGATCGTTTTCGCCTCGCTGACTGGATTCTCGGTCGGAAAGCTTTTTCTCGGCGGCCTGGGGCCAGGCATCCTGATCGGCCTTCTGCTGATGGGCATGTGCAACTGGTATGCGCGCAGGCATAAGATCGACCAGGGTACCGGCACCTTCAGCCTCCGTGAGGTTGGAAAATCGTTCAGCAAAGCGTTTTTTGCCCTGCTTACACCGCTTATCATCATCGGCGGCGTCATCACCGGCGTTTTTACCGCCACCGAGAGCGGCATCATCGCCTGCCTCTACGGTCTCGTTTGCGGCGGTTTCATCTACCGCACGCTGCACCTCAAGGACCTCTATAAAATTTTCAAGCGGGCGATCGAATCCTCGGCCATGCTGATGATGCTGATGGGTATTTCGAACATCTACGCCTACATCTTCGCCAAGGAGAACGTCGGCGGCGCGATCAAGAGCATTATGCTCTCCATTTCCACCGATCCGACCGTGGTTGTCTGCATCATCATCGGCCTCATGCTGGTGATCGGATGCTTTATGGAAACCATCGCGGCGATGGTTGTCATCCTGCCGGTGATCTATCCGATCGTGCTGGAGCTGGGCGTGGACCCGCTCGTGTTCGGCGTGCTCTTTTCAATCGCCACGGTGGTCGGCGGGCTGACCCCGCCGGTTGGGCTCTATCTGTTCATCTCGATGAACATCGCGGAAGCGCCCTTTAAGGAGGCGATCCGCTATACACTGCCGGTTGTGCTGTTCGTGCTCTTTACGATGATTCTGACCCTGTTCGTTCCGCAGGTCGTCACCCTGATCCCGAACCTGCTCATGGGCACCTAGCGCGGGGCTTGCCCGCACAGATTATTTGGAAATGGATTTTCCGCCCATAAATGGCCGGGCGAAAAATCGGAAAGGGGCTTTACCTTATGCAAATCAACGAGCTTTTATATCAGTTTATCCGCTCCGAACTGGAGGACGCGGTAGGCGGAGAGAACGTGAGCACCCGTTCGAGCGACCTGCTGGTACATAGCGTGGACTATTTCTTTGTCAGCCGCATGTGGGAGGACCGCGGCAAAAACACCCCGCAGCCGGACTTTGTGGTGCGCCCCGGCTCGGCGCAGGAGGTCTCCAAGGTTCTCAAGATCGCAAACTACTATCAGATACCGGTCACGACCTGGGGCGGCGGCTCCGGTTCGCAGGGCGGCGCGCTTCCAGTAGCGGGCGGCATCGTGCTTGACACCAAACGGATGAACCGCATCCTCGACTTTAACCCCAACTCGATGTGCGTGACGGTCGAAACCGGCGCGAACTTCCAGCAGCTCGAATGGTATGCGAACGAACGCGGCTATTCGCTGATGCACTATCCGAGCTCAATGAACTGCGCGACGGTCGGTGGATTTCTTGCGCACCGCGGCATCGGCGTTCTCTCCACCAAATACGGCAAGATCGACGACATGACCGTGAGCCTTGAAATCGTGCTCCCGAATGGGGACATCATCGAGTCCTCGCCGGTGCCGAAGCACGCGGCCGGCCCGGATTTGGCCCAGATTTTTATCGGGTCCGAAGGGACGCTCGGCGTCATGACCAAGGTCACCCTGCGGCTCTATGAAAAACCGGAAACGCGGCGTTTTCGGGCGTTCCTCTTCAAGAATGTCACCGACGGCATCGCCTGCGGCCGTGACATCCTCCGGAAGGTGAAGCCTTCGATCATGCGCCTTTACGACGAAGCGGAAACCGTTTCGATCATCAAGGAAGTGCTCGGCTTTGCGGCGCCCGGCGCGTTCATGAACATCGCGGTCGAAGGCATGACCGAGATTGTCGATATTGAGGAGCGTATCATCCTGGAGACCTGCGCCAAATATGAGGCGCAGGACCTCGGCCACGAATACGGCGAGAAATGGTGGGACAGCCGCGTCACCTTTTTCTATCCCGGGCACGCGCTCGACCTGCCGAAGATGTACGGGACGCTTGACACGGTCGCCACCTATGACAACATCGAAAAGATTTATCACGCCAAAAAGAAAGCGATAGCCGACAACTTTGAAGGCGTGCGTTATATCGCGCATTTCTCCCACTGGTATGAATGGGGATGCATGATCTATGACCGGTTCATTATGGATCATCCGCCGGAGGATGCGGTCGAATGTATCCAGCTGCACAACCGGATCTGGAACGTCAGCGTGCGTGCGAGCCTTGCAAACGGCGGTGTGGTCAACGACCATCACGGCGTGGGGATCAAGCTCGGCCACCTCATGAAGGAACAGTATGGGCCCGGCATGCAGGTATTCGAGGCGCTCAAGGAAAAACTTGACCCGAATCACATCATGAACCCCTGCAAGCTGGGGCTTTAAGGCCAGAAGAGGAGGAATGACGCATGTTATCGGAAAAAGCGAACAAAACTGTAAAGGCCTGCCGGTTCTGCTGGATGTGCCGGCATCTGTGCCCCATTGGTCTCAAGACCGGCCGGGAGAACAATACCCCGCGCGCGAAAGGAATCCTGCTCGATATGGCGGGCCACGGCGAGGCATATTCGGTGTCGATGGCGGAAGATATGTATGAATGCCTGCTTTGCGGCGCTTGTGCCGCGGGCTGTGAAACCGGCTTCGATCCGCGGATCTTCATCCGCGAAGCCCGCACAAAAGCGGTCGTTGAGGATGTGGTGCCGGATTATGTGCAGGCGGTTATCGACAATCTCACCGAAACCGGGAATCTCTGGGGCATCCCGTCTGAAAAGAAAGCCGAAGCGCTGTCCCCCTGGTCGAAGGACAAAGCTGAGGTGATCCTCTACGCGGGAGAGACCGCCGCGCTCAAAACCCCACAGATGGTGGAAACGGCGGCGAAGCTGCTCGCGGCGGCGGGCGTCGATTTCGCAACGCTCCGCGACGAACCGTCCAGCGGGGCCATGCTGGGTGATTTGATCGGCTATGTGGACGACACAGCCGCCTGTGCGAAAATACTGGCGGAAGCGATCGCGTCAGCCGGGGCGAAAACCGTGGTCGTGCTCGATCCGGCCGACGCGAACGTCATGAAGCAGGAATATCCACAATGGGGGATCGAACTGGGCGCTGATGTCGTGACCGCCACCGCATACTTTGCGGAGCTGGCCGCGCAGGGCAGGCTCAATCCGGCGAAGGTCACGGTCGCGGACGCGACCTATCATGACCCGGACCGGCTGGCCCGCGACCTCGACGAGACCCAGCCCGCACGCGACCTGCTCGCGGCAATGGGGATTGCGTGGAAAGAGATGTTCTTTAACCGCGATATGGTTCGTTCCTGCGGAGAACAGGCGGTCAAGGCGCACTCGCCGAAGATTGTGGCGCTTACGGCGGCCGGGCGCTGGGAGGATGTCGACCGGTGCGGCAGAAAGACGGTGATCACCGCTTCACCATCCGACTATGAGATCCTCTCGGCGGACATCCCGAAGGGGTACGCGGTCGAAGACCTTTTCGCGCTGCTGGCAAAAGCCTGCGGCTTGTAAACAAAATGAAAAGCGGGGGAAAAGCATGGAAATCTGCGTCTGTTTAAAACAGGTTCCCGAAACACAGGATGTGGGGCTAGACAAAGACACTCATACCCTGCAGCGGGACGCTGCCACGCTGATTTTAAATCCCGCTGACGCAGCCGCGCTGGAACTGGCATACCGGCTTAAAAAAGTGCATGGCGGCAGCGTTACGGCGCTTTCGATGGGCGGAAAAAAAGCCGCCGCGGTGCTTTCACACGCGGCGGCACAGGGCGCGGACGCGACCGTGCTGGTGAGCGATCCGCTCTTTGCCGGATCGGATACCTTTGCGACTGCGCAGGTGCTTTCCCGTGCCGTCCGGCGTCTTGGCCCGTTTGACCTGATCCTCTGCGGCCGCCGGGCGATCGACGGCGAGACCGGGCAGGTCGGCGGCGAGCTTTCGGTGATGCTGGATGCGGCATATCTTGCAAATGTCTTCTCCCTGGGCGTTGAGGGGAACGAAGCGTTCTGCACGAGTTTGCACGAGGAAGGGTTCGACGAATACGCCGTGCGGCTCCCCGCGGTGCTTTCGATCTGCGAAGGCGCGGCGCAGGAACATATGCCGTCGCTTCTGGATCTGCGGCGCGCGCGGAAAGTCCCGCTGGAGGGGCTTTTTGCCGGTGACCTGGGATTTCAAAAGGGTGAGGCCGGGATTGCGGGGTCCAAAACGCGGGTGCGAAGGGTCTTTTCGCCGGAAAAAGGGATGCGCCAATGCGCTTTCGCGGAGGATCTCCCGGCAGGCGCCTTTGCAATCTGCAAAAAACTTGCGGAGGTGACCGGATGAACGGGAAGAGCCGCCGCAATGAGATCTGGGTGATTTGTGAGACAAAGGGCGGTACGCTGACCGATGCTTCGTGCGAGCTGCTTTGGAAAGCGCGGGAGTTGGCGGGACACGCCGGGGCCGCGGTATCCGCGCTGCTCATGAGCGGCGCGGATACCGCATCCGCCGCGTTTGCGGCGGGCGCGGACTTTGTCCGCGCGGCCCCGGCCGCGTCCACTGTGCGCACCGCTTATGAAACCGCGCGGATCGTGGCGGCCGCGGCGAAGGAGACGCCGCCGCTCGCGATTCTGCTGCCCGCCACCGTTTACGGCCGCGCGGCCGCCCCGCAGGTGGCGGCGCTGCTCGGCGCCGGGCTCACCGCCGACTGCACCGGCCTTGCGATGGAAGGGGATCTGCTCGTGCAGACCCGGCCCGCGTTCGGAGGGAACATTCTGGCCGAGATCGTCGGCACCGGGAGCCTGCCGCAGATGGCGACGGTTCGGCCGAAAGCGATGCCCGCGCCTGTGCTCGATTATTCCCGCACCGGTTCAGTGAAACCGCTCGCGGTTCCGAAGCTGGATCTTCCTCTGCGGCTGCTGCGCCGGGTGTGCGAAGCACCCGCGCAGACGCTTACCGGCGCGCAGCTGATCGTTGCGGGCGGGCTTGGCGCGGGCGGCAGGGAAGGCTTTGCGAAGCTTTCTGAGCTTGCGGGGCGTCTCGGCTGTCCGCTTGGCGCGTCGCGCGCGGCGGTCAACGCTGGGCTTGCGCCGTATGCGGCGCAGGTGGGGCAAACCGGTGTGACGGTGCGGCCAAAGCTCTATCTGGCCTTCGGAATTTCCGGCGCGGTGCAGCACCTCGCCGGGATGGGGGCCTCCGATTATATCATCGCGGTCAACACCGACCGGCGCGCGCCGATCTTCGACCACGCCGATTATGGGGTCGTCGCGGACAGCATCGAAGTGATGGATCTGTTGCTGAAACAGTTAGAAAGTTGAAGGAGGGGCACATCATGACTACGACAAGCACAAGGGCCTTTGCCTGCCCGCTGAAATATATCCAGGGACCGGGTGAATTTGACAATCTCGAACGTTATACCAGCGGCTTTGGCCCGAAGGTTTGTTTTTTGATTGACGGTTTTTTATATGACGGGTTGAATGCCCGGCTTGTGGGCATCTACGGCCCGACCCAGTCGGAATATCTGGCGATCAGATTCGAAGGCGAATGCTGCCAGGAGGAATTCGAGCGGGTTGGCAGGCTCGCCGGGGAATTCGGCGCGGACGTACTGGTTGGCGTGGGCGGCGGCAAGACGCTCGACACGATGAAGGTCATCGCAAACGAAGTGGGGCTTCCGCTGATTATCGCGCCTACTTCCGCCTCGACCGACGCGCCGACTTCGGCCATGTCGGTCATCTATACCAAAGACGGCGTCTATGTCAAAAACGTGCGGCATAAACGTCACTCGGAGATGGTGCTGATGGATACCGAGATCATTGCGAAGGCACCGGTCCGGCTGTTTGTCTCCGGTATGGGCGATGCGCTCGCAACCTATTTCGAAGCCGCAGCCAACGACCGTTCGGACAGCGCCAACTATATCGGCGGCGGATACCGCCGCTGCAAGGCGGGCATGGCGATCGCGCAGATGTGCTATGACATCCTGCTGGCGGACGGACTGCGTGCAAAGCTTTCGCTTGAGGCGGGCTGCTGCAGCGAAGCGGTCGAAAATGTCATCGAGGCGAATACCCTGCTCTCCGGCCTGGGCTTTGAAAATACAGGCTGTGCCTGTGCGCACGGTATCCATGCGGGTCTCACCGGGCTGCCTTCCACCCACCGGTTCTACCATGGGGAAAAGGTGGCGTTTGGCGTGGTCTGCCAGCTCATGCTGGAAAACGCGCCGGGCGAACTGGTCGACGAGGTGCTCGGCTTCATGACGGCGGTGGGTCTGCCGGTCACGCTCGGCGACCTCAATGTGGAGGCCACACCGGAGAATGTGCGAATCATCGCGCATAAGACAGCGGTCGAGAATAAGCTGATCCAGGCGGAGCCGTTCCTCATCACCGAGGACAGCGTTTATAACGCTATCTTAGCGGCGGATGCGGCTGGCCGGTATTACCGTGCCTGAAAAAGTGTGGAACTGCGTTCCCCGCCCGGTTTTCGGGCGGGGGCAATTTTTGAAACCAAATAAAACCGGTTTCATGAATATTGTGGAAAGGCAATAAGAAAAATGGTTTCTTCTTATGAAGTTGGGAGAAAATGTGGGTTGATTCCTTGACATTTGCAGGAAGTGTGGTAAATTAAATTCATAAAACCGGTTTCACAGAACTTTACAACAATTTGAGGAGGAAAACATATGAGAATCCCTTATGACGAACTGGTGGCAGAATTTAACCGCGTCCTGATCAAAAAAGGCTTTGACGAAACGGATGCGCTCGAAGCGGCGAAAATTTTTGCCGACAACAGTGTGGACGGCGTCTATTCCCACGGCGTCAACCGCTTCCCACGCGTCGTTTCCTACATCGAAAAAGGCTACATCAAGCCGGACAAGAAAGCGATCAGGGTTGGCGGAAGCGGAGGGTTTGAACGCTGGGACGGCCAGCTTGGCATGGGAAACCTCAATGCGAAGCGCTGCATGGACCGTGCAGTGGAGCTTGCGGGCGAATATGGCGTGGGCGTCGTGGCGCTCGGCAACAACAACCACTGGATGCGCGGCGGATATTTCGGCTGGCAGGCGGCGGACGCAGGCTGCATCGGCATCTGCTGGACCAACACGATGCCCAATATGCCCGCCTGGGGCGGCAAAGACCGCCGCATCGGCAATAACCCTTTCATCATTGCAATCCCGCGCTCGAACGGCGAGCATGTTGTGATCGACTGCGCGATGGCGCAGTTCTCCTATGGAAAAATCGAGGAGTGCCGGCTCAAAAAGATACCGCTGCCGGTTGTCGGCGGCTATGACTCCAATGGCAACGTCACCACTGACCCGGCTGAGATCGAAAAGACCTGGCGGGTGCTGCCGATCGGTTACTGGAAGGGCTCCGGTATCTCGATTGCGCTCGACCTGGTGGCGACCGTGCTTTCCGGCGGCCTTTCGGTTACCGCTGTCGGTAAAAAGTGTGAGGAAGAATATGCGCTCTCCCAGATGCTGATCGCGATCGATCCACGCCATGTTGCCGCACAGAATATCTCCGACATGCTGATCAACGAGGTCATCGACGATATCAAAGCTTCCGAACCGGCCACAGAAGGTGGAAAAATCCTCTATCCCGGAGAGCCGGAGATCCTGACCCGCCGTGACAACCTCGCAAACGGTATCCCGGTCCTTGAGGAAATCTGGGCGCAGATCAAAGCGATGTAATCCAGCCCGCACAGGCGGCGGATATGCGATGCCGGAAAACGGCATGTGAAAAAGACGGGAGGGACCGACATTGACCATCTACGACATCGCGAAGCTGGCCGGTGTTTCGCCGTCCACCGTTTCGCGGGTGCTCAACAACAAGCAGAATCTGCGGGAGGAAACCCGTCTGAAGGTACAGAAAGTGCTTGATGAGAACCATTATACCCCCAGCATGTTCGCCCAGAGCCTTGTGAGCAGCTCAATGCGCACGATCGGTATTCTGGTCACCGATATCCGGGAACTGCACCATTCCAACACCGCCTATACCATCGAGCAGGAATTCAGCAGGCTGGGTTATTGCTGCATGCTTTGCAATACCGGCGAGGAGCCCGAAAGCCAGAGCAATTACCTGCGCATGATGGGCGCGCGCAAGGTGGACGGCGTGGTGCTGCTCGGTTCGGTTTTTCAGACCCGGTATATCCAGAATGAGATTGCCAGGCACCTGCCTGAAACGCCGGTCGTCATGGCAAACGGCTATCTGCCGCTGCCGAATGTCTGCGGCATTCTCTGTGACGACCGCGGAGGCGTCTGTGAATGCGTGACAAGCCTTCTGCGGCGCGGGCACACCCAGATCGGTTTTGTGCAGGACTTTGACAACGCCAGTTCCCGGCAGAAATGTCAGGGCTATCTGGAGGCATTTGAACGGATGGGGATTGCCTGCAACCGGGACAATATCCACCGCGGGGTCTGTTCCATCGAAGGCGGCATGGATTCCACTCGCAGGCTGCTCGAACGCAATCCTCTGATCACCGCGATCCTCTTCGGGGAGGATATCGCGGCGGTCGGCGGCATCAAGGCGTTGAAAAAACTCGGCAAGCGGGTGCCGCAGGATGTGGAAGTGGCCGGTTTTAACAATTCGGTCTACACCGAGGTCAGCAGTCCGGAACTCACTTCGGTTGACAACAAGATGGGGATTATGGGCATGACCGCCGCGCGGACCCTGTATGATATGATCAGCGGTGTGAAGCCGGCCTCCCGAATGACCCTTTCTGTGGATGTGGTCTATCGGGAAAGCCTGAAAAAATAAGGAAAACCGGGCCGCGCGGCAATGGCTGCGCGGCCCGGTTTTTCTTCGCGGGCAAACATGTGGAGAAAAAAGACGCGATGGAAAAATTTTTAGGAAATGCTTGACAAATCAAGTTAGCAAGTGTAAACTACATAAATAGAAAGGGTTAGTTAAAGCTAACCCATATCTTTAATGAGAAAGTTAGCAGACCCTAACAGAAAGGGATGGTAAAGATTATGCCGTTGACAATGGCACAGACAGGCAGCTGGAGCAAAGTGAAAATGATCCACGGAAAGGATGAAACGAGGCGGTTTCTGGAAAGCCTGGGCTTTGTGGAAGGCGGAGAGGTGACAGTCGTGTCCGAGCTGGGCGGGAACCTGATCGTAAATATCAAGGATACCCGGATTGCGCTGAGCAAAGCGATGGCGAACCGGATCATGATAGAGGAGGGAATCTCATGAAAACATTGCGGGAAATCAAATGCGGGGAAACGGTCACGGTGGCCAAACTTGGAGGCGAAGGGGCGCTTAAGCGGCGGATCATGGATATGGGGATCACCAAAGGGGCCTCCATCTATGTGCGCAAGGTGGCGCCGCTGGGCGATCCGGTTGAGGTGACGGTGCGCGGTTACGAGCTGTCGATCCGCAAGGGCGACGCGCAGAATATCTTTGTGGACTGAAGATTTTTACGAACACAGGTTAGCGATGACTAACGATGGAACAAAGATGGGGAGGATGCATATGACAATCAAGATTGCGCTCGCAGGCAATCCGAACTGCGGGAAAACGACGATGTTTAATGACCTGACCGGATCGAGCCAGTACGTGGGAAACTGGCCGGGAGTCACGGTGGAAAAGAAGGAGGGCAGGCTCAAAGGGCACAAGGATGTCATCGTGACCGACCTGCCGGGCGTGTATTCGCTATCGCCGTACACACTGGAGGAAGTGGTGACGCGGGACTACATCATGGAGGAGCGGCCGAGCGTGGTGGTCGACTTGGTGGATGCTTCGAACATCGAACGCAACCTTTATCTCACCACCCAGCTGGCCGAAATGGGGATTCCGGTGATTATCGCGCTCAATATGATCGACATCGTCAAGAAAAATGGCGATGCAATCGACACGCAAAAGCTTTCCGAGGCGCTGGGATGCGAAATCATCGAAACATCCGCGGTAAAAGGGGCCGGGTCGCATGAGGTGGCCCGGCGCGCGGTGGAAATGGCAAAGACCGGGATGAAAACAACACCGCAGCACACCTTCGACGCAAAGGTCGAGGAGGCGCTCGGACAGATTGGGCGTCTCATCGAGGGGATCGTGCCGGCGGAAAGCCTGCGCTGGAACACGATCAAGCTGTTTGAGCGGGATGAAAAAGCGATAGCGAAGCTTTCGCTTCCCGTCGATGCGCGCAAACAGGTGGAAGAGATTATCGCGGGCTGCGAAAAGGCATTTGACGACGACAGCGAAAGCATCATTACCAACGAACGTTACCAGTATATTGCCAGGCTGGTCAAGAACTGTGTACAGAAACGCCGCGCTGGGATGACCGTTTCGGACAAGATCGACCAGGTGGTGACCAACCGATGGCTGGCGCTGCCGATCTTTGCGGTTATCATGTATGTTGTTTACTATGTGTCGGTTTCGTGGCTCGGCACCATTGTGACCGACTGGATGAACGACACGCTGTTTGCCGAGACAATCCAGCCCGCTGTGACCGGCCTTTTGGAGAGCGCGGGAGCAGCGCAATGGCTCATCGGCCTGCTCGTCGACGGGATCATCGGCGGTGTGGGCGCGGTGCTCGGCTTTGTGCCGCAGATGTTCATCCTGTTCTTCTTCCTGTCCATTCTGGAGGACTGTGGGTATATGGCGCGCGTGGCGTTCATCATGGACCGCATCTTCCGTAAATTCGGGCTTTCGGGCAAGAGCTTTATCCCGATGCTGATCTCGTCCGGCTGCGGGGTGCCGGGCATTATGGCGACCCGCACGATCGAGAATGAGAAGGACCGGCGGATGACGATTATGACAACGACTTTTATCCCGTGCGGGGCGAAGCTGCCGATTATTGCGCTGATCGCGGGCGCGGTGTTCCCGGAGATCACCTGGATGGCGCCGGCGACCTACTTCTTCGGAATCTCCATGGTGATCATCTCGGGCATCATCCTCAAAAAAACAAAGATGTTCGCGGGCGATCCGGCGCCGTTCGTCATGGAGTTGCCGCAGTATCACTTTCCGGCGCCGAAGGGCGTGCTGATCCACATGTGGGAGCGCGGCAAGGCGTTTATCATCAAAGCCGGTACGGTGATCTTTGTGGCCTGCGGGGTCATCTGGTTTTTGCAGAACTTCGGCTTTGGCCCGGAAGGGTTCGGCCTGGTGGACGACCAGAACGCCAGCATGTTGGCGGCGATCGGAGGCGTGCTCGCGCCGCTGTTCCTTCCGTTGGGATTCGGCAACTGGCAGGCGGCTGTCGCGAGTGTGACCGGGCTTGTCGCAAAGGAAAATGTGGTTGCAACTTTTGGGGTGCTGTTTGGGCTTGGCGAAGTGGCCGAGGACGACCCCGCGCTGCTGGCGGCGCTGCCGGGGCTGTTCACAACCAGCGCGAGCGCGTTGGCCTTCATGGTGTTCAACCTGACCTGCGCGCCCTGCTTCGCGGCAATCGGGGCGATCCGGCGCGAGATGATGAGCGCAAAATGGACCTGGTTCGCAATCGGCTATATGACCGGTATGGCGTATGTGATGGGCTTCATCATCAACCAGCTGGGTGGGGCGTTGTTCTACGGAGTGCCGTTCGGGATTGGGCAGGTGCTGGCGCTTATATGTGTGGCGGTGCTGCTGTGGCTGCTTTTCCGAAGCTGCAATCCGGATAAGAAGAACCCCAAAGCGCTTCCGGTTGGCGTGAATGCCTGAAGAAAATAACGGAAAAAGACCGGCCGCCTCGCCGCGGGGCCGACGGGAACGACATTGGATGGCGCGGCGGAAAGGAAGGCTTTTATGATTACCTGGGTGATCTTTGGTGGGTTGGTGCTTTTGATGTTCTTTGCGGCAAGATACGCTTTCCGCAAGGCCAAAAACGGTGAATGTGTCGGCTGCTCCGGCTGCAAAGGCGGGCGCGGATGCTGCGGCTGCAAAAGCGAAAGCAGTCCGCCCGCCCCATCCCATGACGGCAGATGAGCCTGCCGCTTCCAAAGTTGATTTAACCCCGTTCCCCAGCCGGGCCCAATGCTGCTGTAAAATGGGCCCGGCCGGGGAACACCTCCAAAAAAAGACGGATACAAGAAGCGGCCCGCCGGGAATCTCCGGCGGGCCGCTTTTGCGGTGATGTTTATTTGAGGAACCCGGCGACAATCTTCGCTTCGGCTTCCGATTCGGTGAGCCCCAGGGTGCGCAGCTTGAGGATCTGCTCACCCGCGATCTTGCCAATAGCAGCTTCGTGGATGAGGGCCGCGTCGCCATGGCTGGCGGTGAGCTCGGGGGCGGCGTCCACCGTGCCGTTGTCCGCGATGATGGCGTCGCACTCCGAATGGCCGGTGCAGCGCGCGTTTCCGACGATACGGGAACGGTAGGCCTGATGGGAATTGCCGCGCGCCACCGAACGGGAGATGAGATCGACGCCGGAGTCCTCGCCATCGAGCACGACTTCGAAATCCGTTTTGGCCTGCTGATCGCCCTCGGTCAAAAGGCGTTCGTGGATAAGCAATTTGGCGCGCGGGCCGACCGTCGCCTTCATAGTGCGGGTCGTGCGGTCCACGCCGCCAATCTGGGAGGTGTCCATCTCGAGCACCGCGTCCTCTTCAAGGGTCGCTTCGGTGACCGGATCGATCGACCGCAGACCGGTGCCATGGCCGGTCCCGAGATGCTTTTCCACATAGCGGACATGCGCGCCTTTCGAAAGGAAAAAGCGATGGATACCGTTGTGTCGGGCAGCCGAGGCATCCTCGGTATGCACGCCGCAGCCCGCGACGATGGTCACGTCAGCGCCTTCGCCGACAAAGAAGTCGTTGTAGACCAGGTCATCCACATTGCCGTGAGTGACGATGGCGGGAATCGAAACCGTTTCACCATGGGTCCCGGGCAGGATGCGGATATCAAGGCCCGGCTGAAATTGTTTGGGTTCGATTTTGACGTGTTCGGTCGATTGGCGGCCCGCGCATCCGCCGTCCTCGCGGATATTAAACGCGCCTGAAAAAGAGCCGGCCCAATCGGAAACAGCCGCGAGCAGCTCCTGAGTGACATGATTCATGATGCAGTTCCCTCCTCCAGGTTGGGGCAATGGCCGCAGCGTTCCTCGCCGCCGAGCAGCTTTGGCAGGATCTTATCGCGCGGGCCGCGCTCCTGTACAAGCCCGTCAGCGATCACAACCAGCTCGTCCGCGATCGAGAGGATCCGCTCCTGGTGCGAGATGATGATGAGCGTCCCATCCAGGCTCTCGCGCATCTCCTGAAAGACACTGATAAGATTCGAGAAACTCCAGAGGTCGATGCCCGCTTCGGGCTCGTCGAAGATGGAGATGCGGGTGTGCCGCGCGAGCACGGTTGCGATTTCAATACGCTTGATTTCGCCGCCCGAAAGGCTGCCGTTTACCTCGCGGTCGACATATTCCCGGGCGCATAGCCCCACCCGGCTGAGGATTTCGCAGAGTTTGTCCTCCGAAAGCGATCCGCCTGCCGCCAGTTCGACCAGGTCGCGCACGGTCACGCCTTTGAAGCGTACCGGCTGTTGGAAGGCGTAGCTGATGCCGCGCCGGGCGCGCCCGGTGATATCAAGGCCGGTGATGTCCTCTCCGTCGAGCAGGATACGGCCGGAATCGGGCTTTTCAAGCCCGGCGATCAGCTTGGCGATGGTAGTCTTGCCGCCGCCGTTCGGCCCGGTGACGACAATGAGCTTGCCGTCCGGGATCGAAAGGTCAACGCCTTTCAGGACGCGTTCCCCGCCAGGAGCGCCCCATGTGATCTGTTCGAGTGTAAGCAATGATATTGTCCCTCATTTCAGGACGGGCCAGTTTGGAAGGCCTGTCCGCTTTCATCTAGCCGCGATTGATACGTAACAAAATTATAGGCCCGGCAGCAGAAAAAGTCAAGCTGCCCAAGGCGCTCAAAAGCCCGCCGAAGCGGGCTTTTTGGTCATTTGTCGGGACGCAGCGCGCGGGAGGCGTTGAGGATCGCGATGACCGATACGCCCACATCAGCAAAGACAGCTTCCCACATGTTCGCAAGGCCGCACGCACCCAGTATGAGAACCAACGCCTTGACGCCAAGCGCAAAGACAATATTCTGACGCACGATACGCAGCGTTTTTTTCGAGATGCGCATAGCGGAAGCGATTTTCGACGGCTTGTCATCCATCAGCACGATATCAGCCGCTTCGATCGCCGCGTCGGAACCGAGCGCCCCCATCGCAATGCCGATGTCGGCGCGGGAAAGGACCGGCGCGTCATTGATGCCGTCACCCACGAAGGCAAGCTTGCCCTTCGGGGACTTTTCGCAAAGGAGCGCTTCGACCCGGCCGACCTTGTCGGCGGGCAGCAGCTGGGCGTGGACTTCATCGAGCCCGAGCTCCTTTGCCACGCTTTCGCCGACCGCTTTCGCGTCCCCGGTCAACATGACCGTCTTACGCACGCCCTGCGCCTTCAGCGCGGCGATTGCCGCTTTCGCATCGGGCTTGAGTTCGTCGGAGATGACGATGTGCCCGGCATAGGCCCCGTCGACCGCCACATGAACGGTGGTTCCAACTTTATGGCAGGGGTGCCATGCCACGCCGATTTCGTCCATCAGTTTGTCGTTGCCCGCGCAGACCATCTGTCCGCCAACCGTGGCGCGTACGCCGCGGCCGGAGAGTTCTTCCACGCCGGTGACGCGGCTCTGGTCGATCTCCATGCCGTAGGCCTCCCGCAGCGAGCGGGAGATTGGATGGTCGGAAAAGCATTCCGCGTAAGCGGCCAGTTCGAGCAGCTTGGCTTCCGAGAATTCGTCCGGATGGATCGCGGTGACGTTGAAAACGCCTTTGGTCAGCGTGCCGGTTTTGTCAAAGACCACGATTTCGGTGTCCGCGAGCACCTCGAGGTAGTTGCCGCCCTTGACGAGAATACCGGTTTTTGAGGCGCCGCCGATCCCCCCGAAGAAGGAGAGCGGCACCGAAATGACCAGCGCGCATGGGCAGGAGATGACCAGGAAGATGAGTGCCCGGTGGACCCAGTCGGACCACGGCAGCCCCATCGTAAGCGGCGGGATCACTGCGAGCAGCAGGGCCGCGGTGACCACTGCGGGCGTATACCAGCGGGCGAACCGGGTGATGAAATTCTCGGCACGTGCCTTTTTGCTGCCTGCGTTCTCCACGAGATCGAGAATTTTTGCCACGGTGGACTCTCCAAACGCCTTGGTGACCCGCACGTGGATGAGGCCGCTGAGGTTTACGCAGCCGCTGATCACGTCGTCGCCGGACTCTACGTTTCGCGGCAGCGATTCGCCGGTGAGCGCGGCGGTATCGATCGCCGAGGCGCCCTCGAGCACCACGCCGTCAAGCGGGATCTTTTCTCCCGCCTTGACAACAATCACATCGCCGACCGCGACCTCATCCGGATCAACCTGCAGGAGCTGTCCGTCCCGCTCGATATTGGCATAATCGGGCCGGATATCCATGAGGCTGGCAATCGACTGGCGGGAACGGCCTACAGCATAGCTCTGGAAGAGTTCACCAACCTGGTAGAACAACATAACGGCCACGCCTTCCGGATATTCTCCGGTGCAGAATGCGCCAACTGTAGCCAGCGCCATCAGGAAGTTCTCATCAAAGACCTGCCCACGAAAAATATTGCGGCCCGCGCGCCAGAGCACGTCGTAGCCGATGACCGCGTAAGGCCCCAGAAAGGCAACCAACCGCAGCGGTCCTTGCGCCGGGAGCAGCAGCGCCGCCGCAAAGAGCACCGCGGCGCCCAGAATCCGGTATAAGGTCAGTTTTTGTTTTTTATTCATCGTATAACCCCTCTATCGTCGCAATTTCGGGATGCGGAAAATTACAGGCAGATGGTACAGTCAGGTTCGATCTTTCTGCAGGTTTTGACGACTTCGCGCATGATTTCGTCAAAACGGGCGTCGTCCGCGTCAATGGTCATTTTCTGGGTCATGAAGCTGATGGCAACGTCGTTTACACCATCCAGCTTTTTCACAGCGTTTTCCATCTTGGCGGCGCAGTTTGCACAGTCGAGATCCTGCAGTTTAAAGTGCTTTTTCATAAGATATCCCTCCAATGAAAGATTCATTCTATTCAGCGACATGTTCCATGCCCTGGTTGATGATCGTGCGGACATGTCCATCCGCAAGGGAGTAAAAGACGGTTTTGCCTTCGCGGCGGTATTTGACGAGCTTGCTTTGTTTGAGCGCACGCAGCTGGTGGGAGATGGCGCTCTGGGTCATGTTCAAAAGCTGCGCGATGTCGCAGACGCACATCTCGGATTCGAAGAGCACATAGAGGATTTTGATCCGGGTGGAATCGCCAAAAATTTTGAAAAGTTCGGCCAGATCATAAAGGATTTCATCTTCCGGCATCTCCTGGGTGACTTTGCGGATGATATCTTCATGCGCGTGGATGTATTCGCAGCGTTCAACGTCGTTTTGATCAAGCATATTTTCACAACCATTCATATGAAATATTGTTCATATATTATTATATATAACCGCCCGGAAAAGTCAACACCTTTCCGGGCGGTTTGAAAAATTTTATGCGCAGAGTTCACCGCGTTTGGCCAGATATTGGAGCAGCGCCTCGCAGCCTTCACAGATATCTTTCCAAGCAGTGTCAAAATCATCCGAATACCATGGATCTGAGATGTCACGCGGCCGGGGGGAGAAATCGAGCAGCCGGAAAACCTTGCGGTCTTTGTCCGGGCCTAAAATCCGCTGCATGTTTATGAGGTTGCGGTTTTCCATGCCGATCAGGTAATCGTAATTTTCATAGTCGGCGCGGGTCAGCTGGACCGCACGCTTGCATTCGCAGGTGATGCCGTGCTCCAGCAGCTTGCATTTGGCGGCGGGGTAGACCGGGTTGCCGATTTCCTCGGTGCTTGTGGCGGCGGACGCGGTTTGGACGGCGGCGCTGACCCCGTGTTTTGCGGCGAGATCACGGAAAATAAATTCGGCCATCGGACTGCGGCAGATGTTGCCGTGGCAGACAAATAGGACTTTAATCATAAACTGCCCCTCAAAAATCAAGTATTTTAGGCGATTAATTAAGCCGATACATAATTGTTATTATAGCATGCTTTGTGGTAGTGAGACAACATATATCGATGCATGAAAAACGCGCAGGCTTGCTTTGGCTTGATTTGAGCTGTATGCTTCAGTGTCCGCCGGGAGCGGAAAAAGTTTTTATTTTCAGCACGTTGTCCCTCGTTGACAGGACGTCTTCCTCCACCAGGCTGATTGCCATTCCCACATCTCCCTGCAGCATAGCGTCAATAATTTTGATGTGGACAACAATATTTTCGGATACGAAGGAGGAGCTTTTGTTCTGCATCGAGTGATTGAGATTCAAAAGGCGGCTGCGCCTTGTCAGATTGCAGATATTTGTATATTCCTTACAGACGACCTCCGGCAGGAACTCAGCGAAATAATTGTGAAGCTCGATATCCAGATCGAAGATCTCACGCAGATGCCCCTCGGTGAAAGTTTGCATATTTTGATATGCCTCAAACCGCTGCCGGTATTCCATCAGCCTGCGGTGACTCGCCTTACGGGTTGCACAGAGCACAACCACCCGCTCGAGTGCCGCGCGTGCCTGATAGATGACATCCAGCTCTTCAAAGGTAAGTTCCCGCACAAAAGTCCCGTACTGCGGCTTGATTTCCAGATAACCGTCCCGCTCAAGGGAGCTTAAAGCCGCAGCCACAGGGGAGCGGCTGACGCCAAGTTCCTCACTCAGCTTTGCAACGCTCAGCTTGGTTCCAGGCTTGAGACGGTCCTCCACGATCCAGTCAAAAAGAATATTATACACCTGCTTGTTTAGTAAAACTTTGCTGATTTTGACTTCCGGTGTATTGTCGGTCCATTCCATAGTGTCACCTCTTATACAATTACCATCTAACGTGTTACGATTATTACCAGTTTAATTGTATTATATATAACCAAGCATGAAACGTCAATCTGTAAATTCCAAACAGTAACATGTCAAATTTGCAATCATCCGGCTAAATGCAAGCCTCTGTAAGATATGTCCGCAGCGTAATATAAAATGAACAGCCGGTTTAACCGGCTGTTCATTTTATATCAGAGGAATCGGTTGAAGGGCCTGCGGCAGCGCGTCCTCCGGCGCCTTGAAGCGTTTACGGATGCTGCCTCTTGGCTGCGGCCGCGCGTTCTGCGGCGGCGGCGATATCTTCCGGCAGCAGATGGTATTTTTTTGAAAGTGCGGCGTAGGAACCGCTTTCGGTGAAAGTGTCCTGCACGCCGATTCTTTCCAGCTTGACGCCAAGCCCGGCATCCGCGAGAACTTCGGCCACGGAGCTCCCCAACCCGCCGATCACGTTGTGTTCCTCCGCGGCAACCACTGCCCCGGTTTTTTGCGCGTAGCGGCGAATCAGCTCCGCGTCGACAGGTTTCAGAGAGAACAGGTCAACCACCGCGGCGCGAATGCCTTTCTCCGCGAGCAGCTTTGCGGCTTCCAGCGCGCGGCCGCTCATCACGCCGCAGGCAAAGATGACTACATCCGACCCGTCGCGCAGAACCTTGCCCTTGCCGATGGCGAAGGTTTCATCCTTCGGGTAGAGGTGCTCCATTTCGTCACGGGAAAGGCGGATGTACATCGGGCCCGGCGTTTCGACAGCCAGCCGGATGAGGTTTTCGGTCAGCACTTCATCCGAAGCCACCAGGACAGTCATGCCTGGAATCGCGCGGAAAAAGGCCAGGTCTTCGATGGAATGATGACTTGCGCCGTCATAGGAATCGGAAAGGCCGCCATAAGCGCCTATCAGTTTTACATTGAGATCTGCGTAGGCAATCAGCTCCCGCGCGGAAAGCGAACCGAGCGTTGCGAGGAAAACCGCAAAGGTGTTGACAAACGGGATTTTTCCCGCTGCGGCCATTCCGGCCGCCATCGCCACCATATTCTGCTCGCAAATCCCGACATTGAAGAACCGCTCCGGGCAGGCCGCGGCAAAAATACCGGACTTGGTGGAGGAGGAAACATCCGCGTCGAGTACTACGATCCGGTCGTCCCCGCGCCCGTATTTGGCAAGCGCGTTTCCATAAGCCTCACGGATTGTTATTCCCATGATTTGTTACCTCCCAGTTCCGCCATCGCTTTGGCATAGTCCGCGTCTCCAATCGGCTTGCCGTGCCATTCATTTTTGCCTTCCATGAAAGAAACTCCCTTGCCCTTGACCGTTTCCGCAAGGATGACACAGGGCTTCCCAGCGGATTTGGCCGTGTCGATCGCGTCAGAGAGCGCCGCCACATCGTGCCCGTCGCAGGTGATGGGAAAGAGCCCGAACGCCGCGAATTTTGCGGCGAGGTCGCCGAGCGGCAGGATTTCATCGCTTGTGCCGTCGAGCTGAACATGGTTGCGGTCGACAATCGTAATCAGGCGGTCAAGACCGAACTTGCTCACCGACATCGCGGCTTCCCAGATCACGCCTTCGTTGCATTCGCCGTCGCCAAGCACCGCGTAGACATAATTTTTCCGTTGGGAAACCTTATTGGCAAGCGCCACGCCCACGCAGGCGGCATAGGCCGCGCCGAGCGGGCCGGACGGCAGCTCAACGCCCGGGGTGTGCGCCGGGCAGGGATGCCCCTGCAGGCGGCTGCCGGCCTGACGGAGGGTGGCGAGCTCCTCTTTGGGAAAGAAGCCCTTTTCCGCAAGGATGCGGTAAAGCATGGGCGCGGCGTGCCCTTTGCTGAGCACTATCCAGTCGCGTTCCGGATCCGAGCGGTTCGACGGGGAGATGTTTGCCTTTGCAAAGTAGAGCACCGTCAGGATTTCGCAGCAGGAGAGCGATCCCCCGGGATGCCCGGTTTGGATGCTGTGGAGCTGTTCGATCAGATCCCGGCGGAACTTGGCGCAGTAATTTTGCAGCGAATCGCATTCCGCGGCGGTCAGTTTCATGGTCATCATCCTTTCATAATGGAGGGGGCCTTCTGTAGGCGCAGAGGAGGAACGCCATCCGTTTGAGTACGGGGGCTGGATAGATGCTGTCCACCCCCCCCTTTTTTTTCGGGAGAGATTTCCGGCGCTAGCGCTGCGAATTACTTTTTATAGGAACCGAGCACCTTGTGAAGCGCTTTTGAGATATCTTCCGCATGCTGTTTGGTATGCTTTTCACTCCAGGGGATGAACAGCATGTGCTTGCAGGCTTCAACCGCGTTCGGGCACATCCCCAGCTCCATATGATGGTTGTGAGTCACCACATCATACATATAAATCGGATGCGGCAGGTAGCCCGGCGCACAGGCCATCCCTTCGGCTACGAGCGCGGCTGCCATCTCCTTATTTCCGGCGGTGAACTTTTCGGGATCGAATGCAAGCGCGTATTCGAAAAAGGTCTGGGTTCCCAGTTCAGTGTCGACCGGTGGGTAAAGCCCGTCGATGTCCGAAAGCAGCCGGGAAAGATACAGGGCCGATTCGCGGCGCTGCGCAACCAGCCGTTCCAGCTTGTTGAACTGTGCAATGCCGACTGCAGCCTGCAGGTCGGTCATGTGGTAGTTGGGCGCGAGGAAGAGATGGTCGCGGTACACTTCACGCGGCCAGGCCTTGTCGTGGCAGTGAACCAGCTTGCGTCCGCAGAGCTCGTCTTTCGGCGCCATCACCATGCCGCCGTCGCCGGTGGTCATGTGTTTCGACTGCTGGAACGAGAAGCAGGAGACGTCCCCGAAGGTGCCGACCAGCCTGCCTTTATAACGTGCGATGTGTGCCTGCGCGCAGTCTTCTATGAGGAAAAGGTTGTGCTTTTTGACAATCGGCATGATCCGATCCATGTCGCAGGGATACCCATAGAGGTGAACCACCATGAGCGCCTTGGTGCGCGGCGTGATGTGGCGTTCGATGTCGTCCGGGTCGATATTTTGGCTGATGGGATCGACGTCGACAAAAACCGGTTCCGCGCCCTGTAGCATCACGCCGAGCACGCTGCCTATATCGGTGATGGCGGGGATGAGGATCTCGTCGTTGGCGCCCAGGTTCAAAAAGTTGATAGCGGTGTGTAAGGCCGCGGTACCGGAGGAAACGCAGACCGCCTTCTCCACGCCGTATTTTTCCTCCCACATCTTCTGAAAGTCCTTGATCTTGGTTCCCCCGATGAAGCCGAGATTGCCAGCCGCGATGACTTCGGAGATCTGCTCCATTTCTTCCGCGCCGAAATCCCGCCCGGAACTGTTCATAATGGTCGGCAGCTTGTAATCGATAGCCGCGCGACCGCCGTTAATTGCCAATGTTTCCACGTAAATTCCTCCTGATTCAAAATGGCCTTTGATCAAATTATGTAACATGTTAGCTGTTGCAATCATTATAACAAGATAAGACGGAAAGTCAAGGGGGGGATATAATTCTTTGCCTGTACAAAAAACATGCTAAAATTTAGCAATTTCCACGTAAATTTATTGTTTGACATTTCTAAACGACTATTTTATAATGAAATAAATCATTTAACATGTTAGCTGTCGGAAAAGGAAACGGAGGTCTTTGCATGGATCAGATGAAAACCGTACCGCTGCAGACGCGGCAGTTCCTCTTTGATAAGGAAGCTCCTGCTGTGCTGCGCGTGTCGCCGGGGGAGCGGATCAGGTTTGAAACCGAGGACGCGGATGTGAGCCTCATCCGGACGGAAAACGACCTCTATCAGGATTTTTCTGTCCTGTATGAAAAAGGCGGCGGCACAAACCCCCTGAGCGGCCCGGTCTATATCGAAGGCGCGAAACCCGGCGACACCCTCGCGGTGGAGATTCTGCGAATTGAACCCGGATACTGGAGAGGGGAGGGTTACACGGCGATCTTTTCGGGGCTGGGCGCACTGCAAAATGCGGCCGGAAGCCTCCAGCCGCCGCTTGAGCCGCGGACCAAGATCTGCCGTATCGCGGATGGCTTTGTCCATTTTAAAAGCCATGACAAAAAGCGGGAGATCAAGATTCCGACCAGCCCTTTCATTGGGACCATTGGGGTTGCGCCGAAGGAGGACCGCTGCTCCTCTGGAAAGATGGGGAGGGACTTCTGCGGGAACATCGATATATCGGCTGTGAAGGCTGGCAGCACGGTGCTTCTGCCGGTAAACGTCGAAGGCGCGCTGCTTTCGCTCGGAGATGTGCACGCCTGCCAGGGCGACGGGGAAATAACCGGGTGCGCGCTCGAATGCCAGGCAGTCGTCGAGGTGCGCGTGAACATTCTTCCGCGTGGACGGTCAACCTGCGAAAGCTGGCCGCAGCTGCTCGATGAAACTTATCTTGGCGTGTTGGTCCCGCTCGGCGCCCAGAACCTCACAATGGCGATGCAGTACGGCTACGCTGAACTCGCCCGTGTGATGGAAAAGCATTTCGGCTTTGACCTGCTCGATGCGTATCAGCTTCTGAACCTTGTGGGCGAGATCCGGGTTGGCAGTGAATTCTCCTGCCTGTGCCGGATTGCCCGGGCCTATCTCACCGAAGAAAAATAACTTCATGATAACGGGAGGAATTATTTATGCAGGCTAATTATGACGTCAATTTCAACACAGATGCAAACGCAAAGTATAAGTATGGCTTTATCGGGACCGAGTGGGACCAGGGCGGCTGCATCGGCCCATCTGGACAGCGCACCGGTCCGGCCTCGGTTCGTGAGGCCATGCAGCTCGCCTGGGGATATGTCCGGGATAACCGGATCTTTGACATCGAATCGAACCGTGTGGTGGATCTGAACGACATGATGATCAAGGACTTTGGTAATATCGACGATTACATCGTTACCGATTGGGAATACAGCAATGACAGGATCACCGAGAATGTCTCCAAGGTCATTGCCGAGGGCTTTACGCCGGTTGTGGTGGGAGGGGACTGTTCGATCCACTACCCAAGTGTGCGCGCTGTTCATAACGCCTGCGAAGGAAACATCGGCGTCATCTATATGGATGCCCACTGCGACTTTTACAACGACCTGCGCAAATACGGCAACCTCTCCCACGGCCATCCCTGCGGCAACATTATGAAGCTTCCGCGCGTCAACGGCGAAAACGTGATCCACTTCGGCATCCGCGCCTACGAGAAGCCGGAATTCTATGATTACATTGTGAACCACGGTTCCCATGTGATGACCCCACAGACCTTCTATAAGCTCGGCATCGCTGAGTCGGCCAAAGAAGCCCTTGCGATCCTCAAAAAGAACACGGAAAAATTCGTCATCTCGCTGGACATCGATGTTTTTGAAGCGGCGGTCGCGCCCGGTTCAGCCGGCCCGGAGGTGGGCGGCTATTCCTCCTACGACCTGCAGGAATTCCTCAAGATCCTCGCCCCGGAAGCGGCCGGATTTGTAATCACCGAGGTGAACCAGACCACCGACTTCAATAAGCACACAGCCATCCTTGCGGCAAAACTCTTCAATGATTTCATGATATATAATTACGCGGCCAACAGCGGAAATTGGAGGAGATAAAATGGAGGATAAAAATGTTGCGGTAAAATCTGAGCCAGCTGCCCCGTCGGATGTCCGTCCCGCCGTTGGAACAATGATCGAGGGGGTCAACACCCCTTTTGCCTACACAAAGTTCCTTCTCTGTTCATTTGCCGGACTTGCGCTGTTTTTGATCCCGATAAAATGGAACGGGGACTGGACGATCGGCGTCAGCATCCTTTCGGATTCGCTGATGGTCTATATCGAGCCGGTCATCGCCTGGCTCTGTGTCACCATCACCCCGGTTTCCGCAATTCTGAGCCTGCTCGCCAAACTTGCGAAGCCCAGATTCATCATGGAACATAAGATGATGAAGGACCTGTTCGACGTCGAGTGGTTCTGGGTCATCATCCGTGCGCTGGGCGGTATTTTCATTGTCATGGTCTTTTTGCAGGTCGGGCCCGAATTCATCGTCGGGGAACTGACCGGAACCGTTGCTTACAATATGGTCGTCTGGCTCGGCGGTCTGATCACCCTGTGCACCTGGCTGATCGTATTCCTCACCGACTTCGGTTTCATGGAGTTCTGCGGCGTCATGGCGGAAAAGATCATGCGCCCGGTATTCAAGCTGCCGGGCCGTTCGGCGCTCGACTGCATCGCCTCCTGGCTCGCGGCGCCGCCGGTCGCGGTCATGATTACCGTCGGCCAGTATGAGGACGGCTACTATACCGACCGCGAAGCGAGTGTCGTGTCCACCTGCTTCTCGCTGGTGGGCATATCGGCGGTGCTGGTACACATCCAAAATCTGCATCTGAAGCATTATTTCTTCCCGATTTACGGCACCGTCTGCATCGCCGGCGTTGCCTGCGCAATCATCTGCGCGCGTATCTACCCGCTCGGCACCAAAAAGGACACCTATTATAAAGGCGTCTGCAATGCGGTTCCGCAGCAGCTCCCGGCAAATACCTCGCGTTTTTCGTTCGCAATGAACCGAGGCCTGGCAAAAGCGCAATCGGTCAAGTCTGCGGGTCCGCTCGCCAGGCTCTGCCTGAAGAACACCGCCGACATCTGGATCGGGCTGACCCCGGTCATCATGGCGCTGGCCACCATCGCGCTCATTCTGGCGGAGTACACGCCGGTGTTTGATATCCTTTCATATCCTTTTGTCCCGCTTCTGAACCTTCTGCAGATTCCGGAAGCCGCGGCGGTTGCGCCGACCTTTCTGATCGGTTTTCCGGATCAGCTGATGGCGGCTGTCGTGGGCGGCGCGACGGTAACTTCTGAATATTCCCGCATTGTCATCGCGATCGTTTCTTTGAACCAGCTCATTTATATGTCGGAAACTGGCGCGCTTCTGATGAAATCCTCGCTTTCGATCAACTTTAAGCAGCTTGTGATCATCTTCCTCGAGCGGACCATCATCACCCTGCCGTTCGCGATGATCGCGGCGCACCTGCTGACCGCGTGATGGAAACCATCCGAGAAGAAGTTCTGCCAAACGGGCTTGTTTCGATCATCCGGCAGAGCCCCGGACATCGGCGCGGGACGCTTGACCCGTCGGTCTATCCCATCTGCAGGAAAGCGCCGGAGCTCGTTTATCCGGCGGACCCTGACCGGCTCGCTGAAGGGGATATCGAAGCCCTGCGCGCGCAGATGGGTTTCCCAAGCAGGGATCTGTCGGACGGGGTGCGGGTGGACAGGCGGATTCTGCACTCCGCTAAAGGTGAAATCCCCCTGAGTGTTTACCGCTGCGGCGGCCTGTTACGGCCGCCGCCCGCGCTTTTTCTGCATGGCGGCGGCTTTTTGGCGGGCTCCGCCGAGCTTTATGACAATCTTTGCAAATACGTTGCAGCGAAAGCCCGTTGCACCGTGATAGCGCCCGATTACCGGCTCGCTCCGGAGAACCCCTTCCCGGCGGGCCTTGATGACTGCTGGGAAACGCTTGTCTGGGTAAACGAAAACCCGGATGCGCTCGGTACGCGCCCCGGAAAGGTCAGCGTCTTTGGAGACAGCGCTGGAGGAACCCTGGCCGCGGCCTGTGCGCTTCGCGGCCGGGCGGAGGGCGCGGGCCGTATCGCCGCACAGATTCTTCTGTATCCCTGTCTGAACTGCGGGATGCTCCCGACGGGTGAGCCCGGCTGGGATTTCGCCTTTTATGAGGTTTCCCAAGAGCCGGATCTGCTGCAAAGAGTGATCTGTGATACCAAGAAATTCATGGAGGTGATCAAGCGGACCTATGTGGAGGAGCCGGGGCAGCTTTGCCTTCCCGGCGTGTCCCCGCTTCTGGCGGCGGACTTTCATGGGCTGCCTCCGCTCACGATGATCTGCGCGGAGTACGACTACCTGTGTCCGGAGGATGCGTTTTTTGCGCGGAAGCTTGCGGATGCGGGAGTGGCGTCTCGGCTGCTCCTCTATAAAGGTGTCCCTCACGCTTTTGCAGAGATGCTGGGGATAGCGCCTCACGCACAGGACTGCCTTGACGAGGTCTGCGCCGCGATTCGCGGTACGGATTGAATAATGCCATCCACCATATTCTGGAAAATCGGAAAGCCCCCGGGATTTGGGGGCGGAAACTGAAAAAAGCCGAATATAAGGGCGGGCCGGGCTGATTGCCCGGCCCGCCCTTTCTTTGTAGAGAAACCACCGGCTGTGCCGGTGGTAGAGAAAAAGCTTTAGCGAGGGGCGAGAAAAAAGAACTCCTTTTGATATAATGAAACTGCGGTCTGCCAACTGCAAGTCAAAATATCAAAAGGAGGAAGTCCAATGAAGGACACGAATAGTTTAGCACATACAAAGTGGAACTGCAAATAT
>Ga0079305_1001405_pt1 | contig 32150 bp, 25 predicted proteins | sample LMS_cellobiose_e_FD_79183 | JGI IMG/M metagenome (GOLD analysis project Ga0079305, IMG submission 79183) | Rumen-fistulated moose microbial communities from Alaska, USA - LMS_cellobiose_enrichment | ecosystem: Host-associated > Mammals > Digestive system > Stomach > Rumen fluid ... | reverse complement strand
GGCTCAGTCGCCTCGGGCTCAGTCACTTCGGGTTCGGTGGCTTCCGGCTCCGTCGCCTCGGGCTCAGTCACTTCGGGTTCGGTGGCTTCCGGCTCCGTCGCCTCGGGCTCAGTCACTTCGGGTTCGGTGGCTTCCGGCTCCGTCGCCTCGGGCTCCGTCACTTCGGGTTCGGTGGCTTCCGGCTCCGTCGCCTCGGGCTCCGTCACTTCGGGTTCGGTGGCTTCCGGCTCCGTCGCCTCGGGCTCGGTCACTTCGGGCTCGGCCGCTTCCGGCTCGGACGCTTCGGGCTCGGTCGCTTCCGGCTCCGTCGCCTCGGGTTCGGTCACCTCAGGCTCGGTCGCTTCCGGCTCCGTCACATCGGACGCGCCCTGTTCGGCGACTTCGGTCTGTTCTTCGACATCGGCCGCCTCTCCGGCCTGCGCATCTCCAACTGCCGGCTCTTCATCCGGTTCCGCGACAGCTGCCTCCGGCTCTTCCGGAGACGCTTCGGGTTCAACCGCAGCCGCTTCTTCGGGTTCAGCGGGCTCGGGCTCACCGGCCGCCGCCTCTTCAGGCGCAGCCGTTTCGGGCGCGTCCTCCGCCGCGGGAGCATCTTCCTGCGCCGGCTCTGCAACCGCCTCTTCCACGCTGTCGGCTTCCCCGGTTGTGGCTTCGTCGACCAGGACCACTTCTTCGACAACCGTTTCAGCGTCCTCCTGTGCCGGCGCTTCCGCCATGGCAATTCCGCTCAGCATGGTCATGCTCAGCGCAAACGCCAGAACCAGCGACAACCATCGTTTCATCCCTATTCCTCCTCGCCTAACAAACATCAGAAATGCATACCAAACCTTCATACTCAATAACTATACCCTATCCCATCCGTTTTGTCAATATTATCCTGTCGATTCCGGAAAATTTTTGACATGAAAATGCCGCAAAAACCGCCTGCCCACGGTTCCCTCTTCCATTCGCCGGCGGCGCCCCCGCTTCCGTCAGTTTCATGTGGACATGCCGCGGCCTCCGCGTTATAATAAGAAAAAAACGCCACAGAGAGGAAAGGATCCATGCAGGACATCATCACCCGCCTCCAATCGGCGAAGGGCCGCGTATCTCTGTACTACAGGCCGCTGGACGGCCGGAGCGGGGAGGTCGCCTTCAACGCGGACACGCCCCTGATCGCAGCCAGCGTCATCAAGCTGCCCGTCATGATCGAGGCGTTCCGCCAGATCGAGGCCGGCCTGCTCGACCCGGATCGAGAATATGCGCTGCGCCCGGAGCACAGGCTGCCGCCCTGCGGCGTGCTCACGTTTATGCACGACGGGCTGCGCGTCTCGCTGATGGATCTGATCACCCTCATGATCATCGTCAGCGACAACACCGCCGCGAATATGCTCATCGACATCGTGGGCATGGCGCGCGTGAACGCCATGCTCCGGCGCTGCGGCGCGACGGGCACCGCGCTGCGGCGCAGGCTCTTTGACAGCGAGGCCTCCGCGCGCGGCATCCAGAACGAAATCACCGCGCGCGACATCGGCCGTCTGCTGGAGGGGCTGTATGCCGGCCGGATCGTCTCCCCCGCCGCCAGCGCGAACATGCTCGCCATCCTGCGCGCGCAGCAGCTGAACGGAAAGCTGCCCTTCTTCCTCGACTGCCCCGTGGCGCACAAGACCGGCGAGGACGACGGCGTGACGCACGACGCGGGCATCATCTACGCGCCGCGGCCGTTCGTGCTGTGTCTGTTCGGCAACGACACGGACGTGCCGGCCTTTGAACGGCTGATGCAGGACGCGGCAAAGACGCTGTACGCTATGAACTCACTTTGATCAGGCCCATCCGCGCGCAGTGGAACAGGCTCTGCTGGATCAGCCCGGCGTTCTCGCCGAACAGCGCCTGCGCCGCCCGGCGGATCTCCGCCCTGCTGCGCGCCCCGGGCACGACCCAGCTCCTCATCAGCCGCTCCACCCACACGTCGACGGGAAACGCCATGCTGTGTCCCATGCCGAACAGCTGCACGCAGTCGGCCACCTTGTCGCCCACGCCGGGCAGGCGCAGCAGCCGGGCATGCGCGGCGTCATAGTCCATGGCCGCGATTTCGTCAAGGTCGAAGCCGTCCCGCACCAGGCGCGCCGCGCCGATCAGGTAGGGCGCCCGATAGCCGCAGCCCATCGCGCGCAGCGCGGCCTCATCCGCACAGGCCAGCGCGGCGGGCGTCGGAAACGCGCCGCCCTCTCCCAGGCCGTCGATCAGCGCGCGCACGATGCCGCGGATTCGCCCCACATTGTTGTTGGCCGATATGATGAACGCCAGCAGCGCCTCCCACGGCGGCTGGCGCAGGATGCGCATGCCCGGCAGCAGCTCAAGCGCGCGCACCGCCTCCGGGCAAGCCGCCGCGGCCCGCTTCAGCGCGCCGTAATCGCGCTCCAGATCGAAATAGCGCGCCCAGAACGCCTCGTCGCCCGGCGGGCAATGCTCCAGGCGAAAGCCCGCGTCTTCGGGAAACAGCCGCACCAGCCGGCCGGCCGAGCCGCCCTCAATGCCGCCGTCCCGCGCCTGCCAGTGAAAGACCTGCGCGCTGTCCAGCAGCACGAGCTCCGGGTCGAAGCACACCTGCGCGAAGCGCACGGCATCCGGTGATAATCTCTCAACGAACATGTTGTTTTCCCCTGTATTTTGCAGAAAACCCGCCCGGACAAACATCCGGGCGGGTCGGTGTCACGCGTTGAATCAGTCTGCAGCAACCTCAGCCTTCGGATAGATGCTGACCTGCTTGCGCTTCTTGTCCTTGCGCTCAAACCTGACGATGCCGTCGATCTTGGCGTACAGCGTATCGTCATCGCCAATGCCCACGTTCAGGCCGGGATGGATGACGGTGCCGCGCTGACGAACCAGAATATTGCCAGCCAGGACAAACTGGCCGTCGGCGCGCTTGGTGCCCAGACGCTGCGCATGAGAGTCACGGCCGTTGCGAGAGCTGCCCATACCTTTTTTATGAGCGAACAGCTGCAAATTCATGTAAATCATGGTGCACTACCTCCTGTTCTTCGTTGATACCCGGACAAAGCCGGGATATTGCTGTGCGATACTTTCAAGCCCGCGCGCTGTGACGGCGAACACAACGTCCGCATCGCGGCGCAGGGGCCCGTCGAGTGTCTCCGGAAGCTCCGCCTTCAGATAGCCCGCCTCATCGTTCTGGCGGACGACCGGTTCGATGTGAAGCACCGACTCCAGTCCGTTCACGCAGGTGATGAGCAGCGCCGAGACCGCGGCGCACACGATGTCGCTGCCGCTGTCGGCATATCCGGCATGACCCTCCGACTCAAAGCCAACGATCCGGCCTTCTTTCCGAAAGAAGGCGATCCTGATCATGATCAGCCCTGAACAGCGGTGATCTCAACCTTGGTATACGGCTGACGATGACCCTGCTTTTTGCGCTCGTTCTTCTTGGCCTTGTACTTGTACACGACGATCTTCGCGCTCTTGACCTGACCCACGACCTTGCCCTCGACCTTCGCGCCGTCCACAACGGGCGTGCCGATGGCGACCGTGTCGTCATTGCCCAGCATCAGAACGTCGAAATTCACGGCGTCGCCTTCCTGCGCGTCGAGTTTCTCGACATAGATCACATCGCCCTGCTGAACACGGTACTGCTTGCCGCCTGTCTTAATGACTGCATACATCCTGCGTTGCACCTCCTTACTAAGTCTCGCCGAACGCAGGCACGCCCATGCGCTTTTCCGGGAGTCCGGCTCCCGCCTGCTTCGCGCGGATCACTGAGTCAGTATACTCCATAATCCGAGAAAAGTCAATCACTCCGCGTTATTTTAACAGGGCGGGCTCTTTTTCCCGCTCCGCGGGACACTTTTCCCCGTTTCGAGGCTTGCCACGGCCGCAAAAAACGCTTACAATAGGGAGAGATCCATTCCCTGAAAGGAGATATCGTCCGCATGAGCCACGACATCACGCCGCTTCTTCCCCATTTCCGGTTTGAAGGAACGTTCGGGCAGGCGCTGGAGATCAACGCCGGCAACATCAACACCACCTATCGCCTCGTCTACCGCCTGCCGGACGGCGGAACGCGCGACTATCTGCTGCAGCGCATCAACACCTATGTCTTCAGGGATCCCGAGGGCGTGATGCGCAACATCGACAGGGTGACGCGTCATATCGAAAGAGCCTACCGGGCGCGCGGCATCGACAGCGCGCGCCGCGTGCTGCGCGTCATCAAGACGACAGACGACGGTCTGTTCTACTGCACGCCGGCCGGAGATTACTGGCGCGCCTACAATTTCATCGACCGCGCCACGGCCTACAACCGCATTGAACGTCCCGAGGATTTCCGCGAGGCCGCCCGGGGCTTCGGCGAGTTTCAGCGCCTGCTGACCGACTTCCCCGCCGCCGAACTGACAGAGACCATTCCCGGTTTTCATCACACCGCCCGGCGCTTCGAGGCCTTCGAGGCCTCCGTCGCCGCGGACAGGGCCGGCCGGGTCGCCGCGCTCACGGACGAAATCCGGTTCCTCACGGAGCGCCGCGGCATGATGAGCGAGATCATTACCGCGCTGGAGGCGGGCCGCCTGCCCGTGCGCGTGACGCACAACGACACCAAGATCAACAACGTGATGATCGACGACGAGACGCGCCGCGCCGTCTGCGTGATCGACCTGGACACCGTGATGCCGGGCTCCGCGCTGTTCGATTTCGGCGACGCCATCCGCTCCGGCGCCGCCGCCGTCACCGAGGACGACCCGGACTTCTCCAAGGTGGCGCTCGACCTGACGCTGTTCGAGGCGTTCACGGACGGCTTCCTCAGCGAGGTTCGGGACATTCTCACGCCGCTCGAAATCGAATGGCTGCCGCTGTCCGCCAAGGTCATCACCTGCGAGCAGGCCATGCGCTTCCTCACCGACTACATCGACGGCGATTTGTACTACAAGATCCGCACGCCGGACCACAACCTCGTGCGCGCCCGCAATCAAATGGCGCTTGTGCGCGACATGGAGGCGAAATTCGGCGAAATGCAGGCGATCTGCCGCAAATACGCCGCGAAGAGTCGTTGAAAAACGCCCGCAGCCACACGCTGCGCTCCGCCGATTCTTTACCGGGGCGGGCTTGTTGCGCGCACGGCAAAAAGTTATAATGACGCGGATGTTCTGAAATCAAAGCGCAAAGGAGCTCATGCCAAATGGTTTATGAAGACATCCGGCGCCTGCTGCCCCACTTCCGCTTCGAGGGACAGTTCCAGGACGCCTCTGAGATCAACGCCGGCAACATCAACACCACCTACCACCTCGTCTACCGCCTGCCAGGCGGCGGGACGCAGGAGTATCTGCTGCAGCGCATCAACACCTACGTCTTCCGGGATCCCGAGGCCGTGATGCGCAACATCGAGCTGGTGACGCGCCACATCGAGCGCGCCTACCGGGCGCAGGGCCTTGACAGCGCGCGCCGCGTGCTGCACGTCATTGAGACGACGGACGGGCAGTCCCTCTACCGGCAGAGCGAGGACAGCTGCTGGCGCGCCTACAACTACATCGATCACGCCACCGCCTATGACATGCCGGAAAAGCCCGGGCACTTCGGCGAGGCCGGCCGGGCCTTCGGCGAGTTTCAGCGCCTGCTGACCGACTTCCCCGCCGCCGAGCTGACGGAAACCATTCCGGATTTTCACAACACGCTCAAGCGCTTTTACGCCTTTGTCGCCTCCGTGGCCGCGGACAGGGCCGGGCGCGTAAAGGATCTCGAGGATGAGATCGATTTCTTCTTCGACCGCCGGCGCGCCATGAGCGAGATCGTAAAGGCGCTTGACGCGGGCCGCCTGCCGGTCCGCGTGACCCACAACGACACCAAGATCAACAACGTAATGATCGATGACGAAACCGGCCGGGCCATCTGCGTGATCGATCTGGACACCGTGATGCCCGGCTCCGCGCTGTACGACTTCGGCGACGCCATCCGTTCCGGCGCGTCGACCGCCGCCGAGGACGAGCCGGACCTGAGCCGGGTGTCGCTCGACCTCAACCTGTTCGAGCTGTTCACCAAAGGGTTTCTGAGCGAAGTGAAGGACATCCTCACGCCGGAGGAAATCAGGCTCCTGCCCCTCTCCGTGCGGATCATCGCCTGCGAGCTGGCCATGCGCTTCCTCACCGACTACATCGACGGCGATCTGTACTTCAAGATTCGCACGCCGGAGCACAACCTCGTCCGCGCCCGCAATCAGATGGCGCTGGTCAGAGACATCGAGGCGAAGTTCGATGAAATGCAGGCCATCGTGCGGAAATACGCCTGATTTCGTCACATCTGCCACACAATCTTAATTTGACAACATTGTGGCGCTGAGATAAAATAATTGTATACGGCAGAGTAGTGAGAGAAGCCGCAGCAAACGGCCCGTTGAGGCGGGCTTGTTTGTTGCGGCTGTTTTTTGCGCTTCAGGCCGGCGCGCGCCGCCCATACTGTTCGACTTCCAAATGGGCGTCCCGCGCCGCAGATGCGCCCTGAATGAAGCGCGCTCCAGGAGGAAAAGAGCATCAGAATACCCCCTTCCGATGCGGCTTGCGCCGCCGGCCGTCCGGGTGTGGCGGCCGTCAGGTGGGCGGCGAGGCGGGTCAATGCATGGGAAGGGAGATAAAGAAGCCCTTCTCCATCCGGAACGCGATACGGAACAATCCGGTCTCCGCCCGTCAATCCTGTGCATCAGCATCGTACCCATGATAAGGAGTGATTGACATGTCCCGATCATTTGACGTCGCCATCGTCGGCGCGGGCGTGGTGGGCTGCGCCATTGCGCGGCAGCTGGCCCGCTATGAGCTGCGCATCGCCCTGATCGACGCCGCGGAGGACGTCGGCATGGGCGCCTCGCGCGCCAACAGCGCCATTGTCCACGCGGGCTATGACTGCCCGCCCGGCTCCGTTGAGGCGCGCCTCAACGTCATCGGCAACGCGCTCTACAGGCCGTGGTGCGACGAGCTCGACGTTCCCTTCAAGCGCTGCGGTTCATTCGTCATCGGCTTCGGGCCCGAGGATGAGGAGACGCTGCGCGGCCTCTATGAGCGCGGCCTGAAAAACGGCGTGCCCGCCATGTCGCTCATGCCCGGCTGCCAGGCCCGCGGCCTCGAGCCCGCGCTCTCGCCGGAGGTCACCATGGCGCTGTTCGCGCCCACCGCCGGCATCACCTGCCCCTACCAGATGACCATCGCCTGCGCTGAAAACGCGCGCGCGAACGGAGCCGAGTGGCTGCTCGACCATCCTGTGACCGCCATGCGCCGCGAGGGCGACGGCATCGTCCTCACCGCGGGCGGCGAGGAGATCACAGCGCGCTATGTCGTCAACGCGGCGGGCGTGTTCGCGGACGAGATCAGCCGCATGCTGGGGGACGATTCGTTCTCAATCCGCCCCCGCAAGGGCGAATACATGCTGCTCGACCGCAAGAGCACCTGTGTGGACACCGTCGTCTTCCAGACGCCCTCCAGACTGGGCAAGGGCATTCTGGTCGCCCCCACCGTGGACGGCAACATGTTCGCCGGCCCCACCGCCGTGGACATGACCGACAAGCGCGACACCGCCGTCACGCCCGAGGGCATCGCCCGGCTCACGGCCATGTCGAAAAAATCCGTGCCCGGCATCGACCTGCGCGCCGTCATCACATCGTTTGCCGGCGTGCGCGCCCAGCCTTCGACGGGCGACTTCATCATCGGCGCCTCGCCGGTTGAACCGCGCCTCATCCAGGCGGCCGGCATCTGCTCGCCCGGCCTGACCTCCGCCCCGGCCATCGCCGGGGAAATCGACCGCATCCTGCGCAGGAGCGGCCTCGAAATGCCCGAAAAGGCGGACTACAACCCCATCCGGAAGGCCATTCCCGAATTCCGGAACCTCGACAACGCGCAGCGCGCCGCGCTCATCGAAAGCGACGCGCGCTACGGCCGCGTCATCTGCCGCTGCGAGACCATCACCGAGGGCGAAATCGTGGAGGCCATCCGGCGCGGCGCCCGCTCGCTGGATGGCGTGAAACGGCGCACCCGCGCGGGCATGGGCCGCTGCCAGGGCGGCTTCTGCTCGCCGCGCGTGATGGAAATCCTCGCGCGCGAGCTGAACGTGCCCATGACGGAGCTGACCAAATTCGGCGGCGCGTCGAAGCTGCTGGTCGGCACGCTGAAGGAGGTGTGAGGCGCATGAAGAAGGACATCGACATCGCCGTCATCGGCGGCGGCCCGGCGGGTCTGGCCGCGGCGCTTGAAGCGCACAGGAGGGCGCCGGACAAAAGCGTGCTCATCGTCGAGCGCGACAGGGAACTGGGCGGCATCCTGCAGCAGTGCATCCACAACGGCTTCGGCCTTCACTTTTTTGGCGAGGAGCTGACCGGCCCTGAATACGCCGGCCGCTTCATTGCGCAGCTTCGGAATACCGGGATCGAAATCATGACAGACACCATGGTGCTTGAGCTCTCGGACGACCGGCGCATCCTCGCCGTAAGCGCGGCGAACGGCCTCGTTGAAATTCAGGCCGGCGCGGTGATTCTGGCCATGGGCTGCCGCGAGCGCACGCGCGGCGCGCTGAACATCCCCGGCACGCGGCCCGCGGGCGTGTATACGGCGGGCTGCGCCCAGCGCCTGGTCAACATGGAGGGATTCATGCCCGGCCGCCGCGTGGTCATCCTGGGCAGCGGCGACATCGGCCTGATCATGGCGCGCCGCATGACCTGGGAGGGCGCGAAGGTGGAGGTCGTCGCCGAGATCATGCCCTACTCCTCCGGCCTGAACCGCAACATCGTGCAGTGCCTGGTGGACAACGGCATCCCCCTCAGGTTCAACCACACCGTGACCAACATTCTCGGCCGCGAGCGCGTGGAGGGCGTGACCATCGCGGAGGTCGATCCCGCCTCCCGGCAGCCCATTCCCGGCACCGAGATCACCTATGAATGCGACACGCTCCTGCTGTCCGTCGGCCTGATTCCGGAAAACGAGCTGACGCAGGCGGCGGGAATCCAGCTCGACCGCGTGACGAGCGGCGCCGTCGTTGATGAGAACCGCCAGACCTCGCTGCCCGGCGTGTTTGCCTGCGGCAACGTGCTCCACGTGCACGACCTGGTGGATAACGTGTCCGACGAGGCCATACTCGCGGGCCGCGCCGCCGCGGCCTATGTGACGCATCCCGCGCCCGCGGCCGGCATCCGCCGCGTTTCGGCCCTCAGCGGCGTGCGCTACACCGTGCCGCAGCGCATCACCGAGAACGCATCCGGCAAACAGGATATCTACTTCCGCGTGGGCAGCGCCTACAGGCCCGCGACGCTCGTCGTGAAATGCGGCGACGAGGTCGTCCTGACGCGCAAAAAGCCCATCATGACGCCCGGCGAGATGGAGAAGATCAGCATAGACGCCGCGAAGATCACCGGCGACATCACGCTTGAAATCGAGGAGGCGCACGCGCAATGAAGACGGTAGAAATGACCTGCATCCGCTGTCCCATGGGCTGCCGGCTGACCGTCACGCAGGACGGCGACAGCTTTTCCGTCACCGGCAACACCTGCCGCCGCGGCGAGGAATACGGCATTCAGGAAATGCGCTGCCCGATGCGCGTCGTGACGAGCTCGGTGCGCGTCTCCGGCGGCCGCCGTCCGGTATGCTCCGTGAAAACGGCCGCGGCCGTGCCGAAGGCCGATATCGGGGCCGTGCTCGCCGCCATCCGCACGCTGCGGCCGTGCGCGCCCATCGCCATCGGCGACGTCCTCTGCCCGGACATCGCAGGCACCGGCGTCTCCCTCGTCGCCACGGCCAACGACTGATTCATCCGGCGCGCGGAAAGCGCCGAAGGCGTCTCAAGACAAGATAAGAGAAAAAGCCGCGGCGGCCTCTGTGAAAACGGAGGCCGCCGCGGTTGTATGCTGAATTCCATCCAAAAACATGGCGTCGCGGCGGCGTCCTTTCCGCCCGGCCTTTCCCCGCCGCGGCCAGCGGCGCTCTGGGAGACGGCCCCTCGCCATCATGCCTCCCCCGTTTTTCCCGGCAGGCAGTACACAGAATAGACCGTTTCCATTTCAAAGCCGAATTTTTCGGCAAGATGCCTGGAGATTTCATTCTGCGCATCCCAATGAACGGTGATTCCCCTGTCCATACAGGATTGCAGCATCCGCGCAACACACGCGCCTGCCAGTCCCCTGCCCCGATGCGCTTCCTTCGTGGATACGTCCAGCTCCACTTCTCCATCCATGCTCAGAAAGGACGAAGCGGAGGCGACGACATCCCCATCCCGGTACACCACAGCGCCGGAGCCCTCCGCCTGAAACGCGGCGAAGGATGCGTAGTTCACGCCGTGGGAGAAGGGATGCATTTCAAACGCGGCCTCGTCCATCGCGGCGAGCCTGTAGCCTGCCGGGAGCTCCTTCTCTTCCGGGATCCAAAACCGGCGCGCCGGCTTCATCATATAGCGCCGGAACACCCGGGCCTGGGGGTACCGCGCCTGAACACAGCGCTCCCAGGGGTCTGTCAGGCACACCCAGGGCCTGGCTGTATACTGCGCTTCCAGGGCGGCGGCCGCCTGCGGATCGGGTTCCCCGTCCAGAAAGACAAACAGGGCGTCGGTGATGCTGCCCCGCCCGTATGCATGGCGTTTGCCAAAAACGCCCCGCAGCGCCGCCCTGTACAAGAGAGGCGGCGCCATATTCAGCTGATCCCTCTCCGGCCTCATGCCCCCGACATCATGTGAAAGCCCGGTTTGACCTGTCAAAAGAACTTCCTCCCCCATCCTGTCGTCGCTTCCGCTTCTCCGGCAAAGGCTTCCGTCCCGCGAAATCGGCGAACGTCCGCCGCTTCATCTTTGTCGCTTTCTCTCCCGATTATATCACCTCTTCGGCAGATTGCAACAATAAAAATGTGTTTCCGCAAGAGCGTCTCGTTTGAAAGCCGTTTTTCGCGTGACGATTCATGTTGGCGTTTGGCGGGGAGACGGAGTCTGGCGGCGAACGGGCGATCCGGTTTCAGGACATGCGCTTCCCAACGGCCCGCCAAACGCCAATACACGAGCGTAAACGAGACAGCCCTGGCTGCTTCCGGCATTGATTGACGTTTCGGGCGGAAAATGGTATACTGTGGGCAGCAATTCATGAAACGAAGGGATTTCCATGACGACACGCGAACTGCTGCTGTCCCACGCCGCGCGCTATCCGCTGATGCAGGCCGTGGATTACGCCAAGCTGCTCTATCAGAGCGCCTTTGCGGGCGGCCACCTGATCGCCAGCCCGGCTGCAGCGCTCGACAGGCTGAAGGACGAAACGGCGCATCTGCCCGAGCGCGCCGCGCAGCCGCTCGTCGAGCCCATCGGCGGCGGGCTGTGCCGGCTGAACCTCGCGCCCGCGCGGAAGATCGGGCTGCGGCCCGAGACGATCTGCGGCCTGTTTGTGGAAACCGCGCGCTCCTTTGAAAAGGACGCCGACCGCTTCGAGCGCGGCCTGGATGAGCTCGCGGTTCTGTGCCGCGCGGAGCTGCCGGACATCGACGCGAATGAGATCGCGGCGCTGCGCCGTGCCTGCCGGGAGCAGGATTACCCGCCGTTCAGCCACAGCGCGCGCTATCGCGCGGCCTACGCGCCGGCCTACCGACTCATATCGGACGATCTGGTCCGGTTTCTGGACGTGTTCGCCGCTGTTGACGGCCTTCTCGAGAAGCAGGGCCGCGCGCGCGTCGCCATAGACGGCTGCTGCGCCGCCGGCAAGAGCACGGCCGCCGCGCTCTTTCAGCGCGTATACGGCGCGCAGCTCTTCCATATGGACGACTTTTTCCTGCCGTTCGAGCGCAAGACGCCCGAACGGCTGAGCCAGCCCGGCGGCAACGTGGACTGGGAGCGCTTTCAGCGCGACGTCCTGGACCGCCTGGACGAGCCCGCCTTCACATATCGCCCGTACGACTGCGGACAGGGCGGACAGGGCGACGCCGTTTTGACGGAAAGACGGGCCGTGCAGATCGTCGAGGGCGCCTACAGCCTGCACCCGGGCATGAGGGGCGGCTATGACCTGCGCGTCTTCCTGCACATCGATCCCGGGACGCAGCGCGGGCGCATCCGGTCGCGCAATCCGGACAAATACGAACGCTTTGTGAACGAATGGATTCCCCTCGAAAACCGCTACTTCGGGGCATATGCCGTCGTCGCGTCCTGCGACATCGTCTATCGGCTGTGACACGCCGTCGGCGGCAACGCCGGGAGGTGCTTTCATGAAAATCCTGATCTGCAACGCGGGCAGCACGTCGCTCAAGTTCAAGCTGTGGGACATGCCCTCGCTCTCCGTGCTCGCCGAGGGCCGCGTGGAGCGCGTGGGCGGCGGCGACGCCATCTTTTCCAGCCGCATCGGCGCTCATGCGGAAAGGCGCGACGGCCTGAACATACCCGATTATACCTCGGGCGTCCGGCTGTTTCTGGACAGCCTGACCGGACCCGCCGGCGCGCTGTCGTCGTCCGGCGAAATCGCCGCGGTGGGCTTCAAGACCGTGCTGTCGAAGGGCTTTTACGGCGTGCACTACCTGACGGAGGACGTCCTTGCCGGCATGGAGGCCATGATGTCCGTCGCACCGGCGCACAACGGTCCCTACCTTGAAGTCATCCGCGTGTTCGAAAGGCTCATGCCGGACGCCGCGCGCATCGGCGTGTTTGAGACGGCCTTTCACGCCACGATCCCGCTTGAGCGCCGCGTCTATCCCGTGCCCTGGGCGTGGTATGAGCAATACGGCGTCATGCGCATGGGCTATCACGGCGCGTCGCACAGCTACGTCGCCGAAAAGCTGGCCGGCAGGAAGCGCGTCATCTCCTGCCACCTGGGCGGCAGCGGTTCGCTGTGCGCCATTCTGGATGGAAAGAGCGTGGACAACAGCTTCGGCCTGTCGCTTCAGGCCGGCATACCTCACGCCCAGCGCGCCGGGGACATCGATCCCTACATCATCCCCTATCTGCTGGACAAGGGCCTTTCCATGAACGACATTCTCCTCGGCCTGGGCAAAAACGGCGGATTAAAGGGGCTGTCCGGCACAAGCGGCGATCTGCGCGACGTCGAAGCCGCCATTGAGGGCGGCAGCGAACGCGCTCGGCTGGCGCTTGACGTATACGCCGCCGGCATCATCCGCTACATCGGCGCGTACTACATGGAGCTGGGCGGACTGGACGCATTGGCTTTCACCGGCGGCATCGGCGAGAACAGCTGGCGCGTGCGCGAAATGGTGTTGGACCGGCTCGCCCACATCGGCCTGCGCTATGACGGCGCGCTGAACCGCGCCTGCCGGGGCGAGGCCGTCATCAGCACGGATGATTCCGCCGTCAGCGTGCACGTCATCCCCGCAAACGAGGAACTGATGGTGGCGCGCGCGGCCTTCAGCCTGCTCAGGGAAAGCGGAAGGAGTGACTGACATGCGCTGCAGCTGTCCCGAATGCGACGCCTACATGGTGCACGCCGAGAGCCTGCGCCTGGGCTGCGTGTGCCCCCAGTGCGGCGCCCGCTGTACGGCCTGCCTGGGAACAGATACCGTGATCAGCCGTGACGCGCTGCTCAAAATGAAGGAGGTTCAGTGGTTCACGCCCTCATTCGAGGGCGAAGAGAATGCCGACCGGCCCTTGCCCGACGATCCCATCAGCCGCGAGGAGGACGAAAACCCCGGACGGCGCGCCTGGTAGTCGGGCTTTCGCGCTCAGGCCCTCCTCCGGACGCCCGTGGAAGGGTCATTCAGGCGTCTGCGAAATGCCGGGGCGTGTCTGCACATTCTCCTCCGGCAAATTCCCGGCAAATTTCCCGATTTTCCCCCTTGACATCAACAGGATAGTATGGTATTATATAGTCCGTTGGAAAAACGGTCGCATTGTTTGCGGTTATATCGTTAGTTTGGTCGCATGGCTCAGTTGGTAGAGCACATCGTTCACATCGATGGGGTCACAGGTTCGAGTCCTGTTGCGACCACCACATCACAACCCTGATCCAGATACGGGATCGGGGTTGTTACTTTTTTCCCGGAAAGCCCGTATATTCGGGCAATCTGCGCTTGTTCCCGCAGGCTTATGCCCGTCTGACAGGACGTTCAGACGGGCAATTTTTGCGCTTTGGAGGGCTATAAGCCTGCGGGGAGTGTTACCACAAAGCGATGGTAACACTCCAAAAAATGATGGATTCTCTCAGATATGCAGAATCCTCCCATCAGGAAGTGAGGGCAGCGGTTATTCGCCGTCGTCCTGGCCGGTCGCGTCATTCTTTTCATTTCGGTCATGGACCTGCTACAGCGCCGTCCGTGGCTTGCCCGGCACAGGCAGGCCGATATGGGCGGCGTTTTCGGGGATGCTGGTGCCTTCATTACTGAGGTATCGGCGGATGACGGCGGATCGCGGCGCCGATCCGGCGCCGATCACCCGCGTATCGAAAATGAAAAAAGGTTTTTTTCCGTGAACCAAACGCCCTTCCCGCGCATCTTACATATGCATGATCGATCAGGCAACTACAACCCAAGGAGCGAGCGACATGACAAAAGAGGAATTTGAGCGCCGCATCGTTGGTATGCAGGACACGCTGTACAGGGTGTCGGCCACCATCCTGAAACAGAACTGCGACCGGGAGGACGCGATACAGGAATGCGTATACAGGGCGCTTAAAAAGCGCGATGGCCTGCGGGACGACAGGGCCATGCAGAGCTGGGTGATCCGCATCCTGATCAACGAATGTTACGTCATACTGCGCCGCTCCAAGCGCGAACAGCCAATGGAACAGCTGCCGGAACCGGAGCCCCAGACAGGACCCGGCGGCGACCGGCAGGCCATGCGCCTGCTCTACTCCCTTTCGGAGGAGCTGCGGCTTCCCATGGTGCTCTATTACGTGGAAGGGTATTCCGTTAAGGAGATCGCGCGGATCCTGCGGATTCCCCAGGGCACGGTGAAGTCGCGGATGAACCGGGCGCGCAAAAAGATGAAAGTGGATATTCTGAGAGAGGAGGCAGACGAGCCATGTCGGGCATCAACCTGAAGGACGCCTTCGGACAGACTCCGGAGAGCGTGAAGGCGTGCGTACAGCGCTCGCTGCTCGAAGGGGAAAGGAAGGAACCGGTTATGAAGAGAAAAATGAAGCTCTCGCTGGCGGTCGCGCTGGCGGCGGTGATGCTGTTGGCGGGCGCGGCCCTGGCGGTCAGCCAGCTGGGCGGCCTGGGCGCGATCTACGGCGCTGACAATCGCCCCGAACGGCAGGCGCTGCTTAAGGACATTCAGCATCTTGAAGAAAGCTATGAGGGAAACGCCGTGCGCTGCACGATGACCGAGGCGCTGTACGACCCGGCGGGCAACGCCTTCGCCCTGGGCTGGACTATGGAGCCCCTCGCGCAGGACGACCAGCTGTACGTGGTGTGCGACCGCTTGACTATTGGCGGGGAAGGCCCCTGGACCCGATCGATGAACAATATGAGTGAATACCTGTTAGACGGAAAGACCGGATGCTCTGTCGTCGGCGAGCTTCCGGAAAGCTGCGCCGATACCCAGTGCGAAATTACCTTTTCCGTCTTCCGCCCCCTGGTGGAGATCGTGAGAGTATACGACGATGACAGCCTCGGAATTGAGGAGGAAGAGGCCCGGTACGCCGCGCTGCTGGCGGAGGGAAAGTTGCCCATGACGGGGGACTACAACATTTGTGTCCACCCCATCATCGACTTCCGTGCGGACATGTCCTACTCCGATGAGCTGGCCGCCTCCGGCCTGATGGAGCTAACCGACCACTTTACACTGAGGATGGACATCGGCGGCGTCAGCGTGAGGGAAATCCGCACCTGCGAAGGGCAGAAGGAATTCGCCTTCGACGGATATGAGATTCGTATCCTCTCCTGCGAGGTGACCCCCACCGCCGCGCAGATCGACATCGAATACATCACCGACGAGGAACCGGGAAGCAGCGTCCACGGCGAGGAATGGGATCCCATGCTGGTCGTGCGGATCGACGTGCCGGGATTGGAATTCTGGTCGCCGAACATGTCTGTCACCATCGAGGATCCGGTGCGGCTGGAAGACGGCCGCTGGAGCACCATATTCCGCGAAAACGCGTCCTCGCTGCAGGTGTTCCCCGAGGAGCTGGTGATCACCGCCGGATACTACGACGAGGATTTCAACTGCATCATCCATACGGAGGACGCCATCACCATCAAGCTGACGGACAAAAAGTAATCCCACATAACGACCCGCCTGGTCCAACATGGGCCGGGCGGGTCGTTTTATCCCGAAACCAGCAAAGACTGAACGCCGCGCGCCCGCGCAAACCCCAGAGTGTCCGGCGGCAGGAAGGGATGAGGGTGAAGTCTCCGTGGTTGTCTCCTGCGATGTGGTACATTGCGTTTCTCCTTCGGCTGTATCAGCGCCCGTGTCTCCACAGGCTCCCGTGTATGTGTTGAGCGAGTTCTGCTGGGGCGTCACAGTTCCGGTTTCGGTGATTAACGCTTCGGTTTCAATGCCGTGTTTTTTGCTCAGACTGCTTGCCATTCAGGGCAGCTGATACACCAGCAGAGGAAGAGAACCAGCGCTTCCTCCGCCGTCCAATCAATGGCTCCGAGTACCTTTCCGCTCGTTGGAGCAGCCTTAAGTCCACCCCATTAGTAATCGCCTCTGTAGCCTTTTCAATGGTCCGTTTGATTTACTCATGAGCCTTCAGGTATCAAAAATCACGTTTATCTCCACACAGGAGAAGCCCTGAAAATCAAGGCTTCTCCTTCATTTTGTCTATGCTCGGGGTGTGCATTCTTGCTCTGCACACCATTCTACTTTTGTTGATGTGAACGGAATGAGCACTCTCTCTGTCAACATCGCGTCGATGTGAACGGCTCGGCGGATTAGATGTGAACGGTTCGGGCGTTAGATGTGAACGATAACGTTAGAAATAATCACTCGCGCAACCATGGGTTGCGTTGCATTAAGAAAGCGCAATTGCTGGTTGGTGGAGCATGAAGGCTTTTTCTGTTAGTCTATCCTTGCGCCTCGGAGTAAAAGATTATTCTGGAAACAGTGAGGAACGTTTCGAAGGAGGGCAAACATGAGCTTTGGAAAAAACCTTCAATATCTTCGCCAACTCAGCACAGGCATGACGCAGGAAGCACTGGCAGAAAAGCTGAACGTGAGCCGCCAGACGATCTCAAAATGGGAGATGGACACGGCAAATCCCGAAATGGATAAAGCGCTTGAACTCTGCAAGATCTTCAATTGCTCCCTGGATAATCTTTTCAGGGAAGAAATGGATCAGCGCAGAAGCGCTTACACGAATCTTAGGGTTGAAGTGGTCCCGGGATTCCGATATGTGGAGCATACCGTCATCAGCACAGAGCCGGAGCGCGACGCAATGGAAAGACTATACAAATTTGCAAAGGATCATGGCGTTGAAAAACCGAAGGTGATTGGATGGGATTTTCCAAGGCTGTCTGTTGAGCAGATCAATGTGTTCAGAATGCATGGATACACAGCCGCGTGGATTCTGCCGGAAGGCCTGAACCCTGAGGGACTGGAGGTCAAAGAACAGGCCGGACACCGGTATGCGGCGATCCACATCGAACGGCCCTTTGACAATCCCTTTTCCACGATCCCCGGGGCTTATCATACGCTTGGGGATTATATGCGGACGAATGGCCTGGTACATGTGAAGAATGAAGTCATACCGTGCTTTGAAACCGACGGAGAAAGCATGGACGTCTATATGGCCTGCAAGTGATGAACCGTCGGGAAAAGCCAAGAAACGGCTGGCTCGCGCGGGATCGGCGAACGGGGCGCCTGGCATGGGAACGAAAACCGCCATAGTTTTTCCATGCAGAGGAACCACTATAGCAGAGCGCTGGTCTGACTGTGGATGGGCTGTACGGCGAAAAGACGCGTGCCGCGCTGATGAAAGCTGTGGCAGACAACGATGCCGGGAAACTCACTGGGCCTGATTCGGAGCTGGACGGTCCTTCAGACACGAAGGTAATAATCGTCTGCAACGATGGCACTGTAAATATCCGCACAGGCAACGGCACCGGCTACAGCTGCATCGCAGCCGTTGGCTTATTGCCAATAGTGTGAGCAGACTCTAACAATGCTTGTTTTGTATCACTCGGTTTTTTCTGTGATCCAACCGTTTTGTATGAGCGATGTTCTTTCTCCGCCTGAGAACAGAATGCGCATGGGATGTTCACTGAGCAGATTGATATGCACCGCTTTTACCACCGGTTCCGCCGGCGCAAACCGGATTTCGCCAGAATCATCGCAACTGAGCGAACCGTTATATGCATGGATGCCGCTTTCATTTTCGTAGACATAGCCGTAGGTCAGTACACATTCGGCCATCGCCTTGAAACACTCATGCACATCGTTGTCGCAGCAGCCGCCCTGATCGGTATCAAAGCCCTCGAAGGTGCCCAGATAGCCGAAGGCGGGCACGCCCTCCAGGATGTGATACCAGTGGCTGATCATAGGCAGATAGCATTCGCCGTACACGGAGGGGATCAACCTGCCCTTGCCGGAGGCGGGCGGATCTTCGCAGAAAAGGCCGGCCTGCACCTGCGGATCTACACAGAACGCCCAGCGCAGGTCGCCGTTCTGATCGATCAGCTGCATGCAGCTGCCCAGTGTTTCCATCAGATCGGTCAGATAGACCGTTTTTCCGGTCAGCAGATACAGATACCATACGCCATAGGTCTTCCAGCCGGTCCATCCGTGTGGAGAGGTAATCATGTTGGCGGGAACAAGAATGTCATACTGTGCTTCCCAGAAGCGAATGGTGGTGCCTCTGCTGCGGCAGTCAGGCGATTCCATGCGCTCCAGACAGCGATGCTTGGCCAGCAACGTTTCTGCCGCGGCGATGTAGGGAGCGCGTTCCTCGGGCGGAAGCTGCAGCGCAAAGAAGCCGATTTGCAGCATGGAGCAGGAGATCATGCCGTCCTCAAAGGTATGCTCGCCTTCTGTGCCGATATTGTCCAGATGCAGTACCAGATCATCCACTGCGCGGCGGACGGCTTCGAAATGGATGCGCGCGATGTCCTGATGCTTTTCGAACTGTCGTTCCGCCTCCCACAGCTCCTGAATGCATTTGGCGATATAGAGCACGCAGGTATAATGAATGCCGTGACAGCGGAAAGCGCCGTCGTCCGAGCGGCAGCTGTCGATCAGGTAATGAGCCAGCTTCTGAGCCAGCAGCAGCCATTCTTCCTCGCGGGTCGCTTCCCACGCGTCTACACAGATGCTTACCAGTCCTGCCGTGTTCTGAACACGCCAGGGAATGTGGGTGGGTTCGCCCTTTTCCGTGTCGTAGACCAGCGGGATCATGGCCTTCATATTTTTCAGCAGCGCCTCGTCGCGCGCGGCATCAGGGAAATGGCACATGGCCTGCAGGCCGGAAAAATAGCCGTACCACGATTCAACATGTGAGGTGGCCTTTTGCTGCTTGCGCAGGGCTTCCTCTGCTGCGCGCTGCAGATACCAAGACCATTCCTTACGCCAGCACACGTGAATTGTACACGGGCGGCCGACGCATTCGGCCGTCATGGCATAGGCATCCCCCTCCGGCAGGGCGGGGATGCGCACCAGCCAGCTTCCGTCTTTCTGTTTTTGAGAAGGATAGAGCCGCTCGCCGCAGCGGATGGTGACGACTTCAGGCGCTTCGAATGTCAATTCTGCCGGTTCGCCCGGCTCGAAAACCAACCTTGATCCGCAGAACACCGGTGCCTTTACCGCTTGAGCGCACCAGCGCACGGCCTCCTGCGAATGGGCCGCGGGCTTGATGATTACATCCCAGCGCTTGCATTCGCCCGGCATCAGGCAGGTTTGAACCGGATGATGCTCCGGCAGCGGTCCGACGTATAGCAGGCTGAGCGAGACGCCTTCCACGCGGTGTCCACCGTCGCTGAAAAGCTGGTTGTAGTGAAGCTGCCAGCTGGCGATCGGCTGCGGACAGGCAATGGCCAGCACAGCACCGCCGGGCGATGCGAAATAGCCGTAGAAATGTTCCTTTTCGCATTGCAGCATGGTAGGGAAGAAGCATTGATCCCACTGCGGATAGCCGACCATGTAGGTGTCGATGCCCAGCAGCACATCCAGCCTGTCCGGGTCGAAAATCTGGCTGCTGCCGTTGTGCGCTTCCAGATAAATGTGCAGACAGCCGTCGATGACCTCGCAGCGGCGGCGCAGGGCAACCCCCTTGTAATTCAGCTGATACCATCCATTGCACAGGGCTGCTTCCTCTGCTTCTGTGCGCCATGAGCCATTCTGCAGGATGCGCCATGCGGGACCAGCCCACTGTCCCTGACGGAAGGGAATGTCTTGTCCGCCAGCGCATACATGCGTCAGCATACCGAAAGAATCCACTTGGAGAGATGCCATTCTATCCACCTCCTGATGCAAATGGCCTATTGTGATCATTATATCAAAACAAAGACGAAATACAAGGGTAAAAAAAATATAGCAACTGCCCGATCGGCTGAATTGCTTGTGAAACTCCGTAATACGCGTTTTTTTGGGAATATACGCGCAGTTTTGGGAAGTTGTCGAAATTTTTAGATACTTTACTGCCGCTGCAGGTGAGGGTATAATGAAACTGTTCTTAGGTGATTTTTTACGAAATCATAACTAAATGGAGGAATTGCGATGGACATTCGCACAGCCGTTCCGAATCGTCATCGGCGCAGTTTGTGGCATAAAATAATATTGAACTGGCAGCTGTATCTGTTTCTTTTGCCTGCGTTTGCATATGTGGTGCTTTTCCAGATTGCGCCTCTGTATGGCCTGCAGATCGCCTTCCGTGATTATCGGATTGCCTTTGGCATCAGCGGCAGCAAGTGGGTAGGATTGAAGCATTTCAACAATTTCTTCAATTCTTTCTACTTTACGCGTCTGTTTGTCAATACCTTCGCGCTGAACTTCCTGGGTTTGTTCTTCTATTCCATTGTGCCTGTGCTGCTGGCAATCACCCTCAATTCCATCATCAACGAGCGTGCCAAGCGCATCATTCAGACCATCATCTATATTCCGCACTTCATCTCCAGCGTGGTGCTGGCGGGCGTCATCTATATTTTCTTCAGCCCGGAAAACGGCATCGTGAACAAATTCATTGTCCTGTTCGGCGGAAAATCGATTCACTTCATGCTCAAGGCGGAATGCTTCCGTCCGCTTTACATTGGCTCCACGCTCTGGCAGAATGCCGGCTGGGATTCCATCCTTTATATTGCCGCGCTCACCAGCATCGATGTCAGTCTGTATGAAGCGGCTACCATAGACGGCGCTACCCGCTTGCAGAAGGTCCGCTACATCGAGCTGCCTGCTGTTGTGCCCATCTTCACCATGATGCTCATTCTTAGCTGCGGCCGCCTGCTGGGCAGCGACACCGAAAAAATTCTGCTCCTGCAGACCGCCGGCAACAGCGAGGTTTCGGATGTTTTCGGCACGTACATTTACAAATTCGGCATTGAAAAGAGCCAGTTCTCCTATACCACAGCCATCGGACTGGTGCTGAACTCCATCAGCTTTGTGATGATTCTGATCGTCAACAGTATTACCAAGCGGATGAACGGTACGCAGTTGTTCTGAGCGAAAGGAGAGGTTTATGGAAAATCATAAAAGCAAAAAGCTGGAATTACTGCTCCGATCCGATCGCATTTATCACGGCTGCGTGGTAGCACTGTGGGTTGTCATCCTGTTCCTCATCATTTATCCGCTCTATTTGGTGCTGATTGCCTCCGTCTCTGATCCGGATGCCGTTTACAAAGGCGAGATCATGTTCCTGCCCAAGAATATTTCGTGGATGGGGTATGAAGCCGTTTTCAAATTTGGCGAAATGTGGAACAGCTATCTCAACTCCATCTTCTACACAGTGCTGGGCACCATGCTCAGCATTGCGGTGACCATGATGGCGGCCTACGCCATCTCCCGCAAATTTCCTGGCAAATGGTTTTTCAACTTCATCTTTGTACTGGTTATGTTCTTCAGCGGTGGCTTGATTCCCACCTTCCTCATCCTGCGCGATCTGGGCCTGTACAATACCCGCGCCGTCATGATTATCAACGGCTGTCTCAGCGTGTGGAACCTGATGATTGCCCGCACCTACATCCAAAATACCATGCCGGAGGAGATCTTCGAGGCAGCACAGATCGACGGCGCATCGCATGTCATGTATTTTATCTGCATTCTACTGCCTACATGCACAACAATCATCGCAGTACTGGCCGTGTACTACGGTGTCGGCAAATGGAACGATTACTTCACTGGTCTAGTCTATCTGCGCGACCGCAAGTTGCTTCCGTTACAGACCCTGCTGCGCGAGATTCTGGCTACGCTGCAGGTCAGCAACAACGATTTCGCCATGATCATGGACGACTACGCCAATCAGGCCAACGCAATCCGCACCGCGCAGGTCGCCAAGTATTGCATCATCGTGGTATCCACCGGTCCGGCGGTGCTCTTATATGTACTGATGCAAAAATACTTTGTCAAGGGTGTTATGATCGGATCGATCAAAGGATGAATTCATTTGCGGCAAGTATTGCTGCAATGAAAAATATAGGAACGGAGGTAACCCCATGAAACGCATTGCTGTCCTGCTGTTGGCACTGGTTCTGTGCCTCGTCACCCTGACTGACGTTGGTCCGGCTCTCGCCGAAGAGAAGCTGACCATCTCCGTAATGCAGTCTGTTCGTGACATCGATACCATCGATGTAGAGAACAACTGGGCCATCAAGTATCTGGAAGAGAAGACTGGTGTTCACGTTGCTTATGATATGGTCAAGCAGAGCGATTGGAACACCAAACTGACCCTTACACTGGCTTCCGGGGCTCTTCCGGATGTCATTTGGGGCCCGGGTGCGCTGGATGCAGAGGAATACGGCATTCTGCAGCAGCTGGTTATCCCGCTGGATGGATATCTGGAAGAGTGCATGCCCACTCTGAAGTCCCGCTTCGATATGGAGCCCGCCGCCACCGTGGCGCTGACTGCCAGTGACGGCCATATCTATGGCCTGCCTTCCTACTACTTCGGCAGCCCTGCCACCCCCAATGACGGCATTCCCTTCATTCAGAAGGCTTGGCTGGATGCGCTGAATCTTGAAATGCCCAAGACCGTTGACGAGCTGACTGATGTGCTGCGCGCCTTCAAGACCGGCGACCCCAACGGCAATGGCATCGCGGATGAGATCCCGCTGTCCTCCACCATCACCGACGGCGCTAACTGCAGTATTTTCGTACTGTTCAGTTTCTGGGGCATTCCCACCGACGGCCGCACCTTCTTCTCTCTGGATGAAGAGGGCAAGGTCACCTTCGATCCCTATCGCCCCGGCTTCCGCGATGCGCTGGAATGGCTAAACCTGCTGTATGCCGAGGGTCTGATGGATGTTGAGACCCTGACTCAGGACGTTTCCACCACCACCAGCAAGATCGCCGACGGCGTTGTCGGCCTGTTCCCCTTCTGGCGTCTGACTCAGATGAATATCGATGCCAATCTGGAAACTGCCGCTCATCTCTATGGCGTTGCCGCTGAGGGCTACACCCCAAAGATGCACACCAATTTGGGCTACATGACTCCCCGCATCTACCTGACCAAGGACAACCAGCATGTGGAAGAGACCCTGCGCTGGTTTGATGCTCAGCTGGAGAAAGAAACCATGTTCAACATGTACTGCGGTCCCAAGGACGGCAACTGGCACTATGAAGAAGATGGCTCTCTGAGCTACTTCTCCGCTTCCGGCGACTGGAGCCAGCTGTGCCTGAACGTTCAGGCGATGCTGAATGTACCTACTCCTATGTATGCTGCTGAGAACATCAACCTGAGCGCTGCTTATGTGGAGAAGGCCGTTTACGTCGACGCGCACCGCGAGGCTGGAATGCTGCAGACCTATCCCAACACTCTGTTGAAGATCGTTCCGCTGAGCGCTGATGATACCTATGAGATCAACCTGATCCTCGCTGACATTCAGACTGCCGTTCAGGAGTTCGTCTCCAAGTCGATCACCGAAGGCGTGACCGATGAGAGCTGGAACGCTTTCATGGATATCTGCGGCAAGCTGCGCGTGGATGAGTACATCTCTATCTATCAGAATGCGCTGGATGCTTCCGGCATGATCTGATCATTTTCCTGGAGCCATTTCATGGGAGACTTCGGAAATCGGGGTCTCCCTGTCCTGCCGTTAAAGGAGCGATATTTTCTCTATGTACTCGAAGCCGCGTTCCACCGCCTTCAGGCATTTTGTGTTCTCATATGCTGTTTTCGCTGCCTGCCTGATTGCCGTCATGTGCTGCTATATGTACAGTGAGCTGCAGCATACGGTGGAAATCGAATTCAACGACAGCGGCGAAAAAATGCTGGTTCATGCTGCCGGCAATCATCGGCAGCAATTGGACATGATGCAGGAAGCGGCCGATACTGTCTTTACCGCCTACGATTTTCAGCCCTTTTCCCTACCGGATAATCCGGTCAAGGGTCAGACAATCATTCGTCGTCTGGATGAGATGGCTAGCCTGAATCAGTATTACGATACCGTTGTACTGCATTTCCATCAGAACGATTTTATCTATACCCACAGCACCTCCATGCATCTGGACCGCTTTCTGAACGCGGGCCTGCTGTATGAAGGTATTGATACCGAAGAACTGATGCAACTCATGAACGGGCAGACCAAGTTCCGCATGATTCCCCAGCAGAGGGTAAACGGCAGCATCCTGACCAAGCCCTACTGCGTTTCCTATCTGTATTCCATGCCGCGCAAGCACGGCGCGACGGTGTTCTTCCTGGCCGATTGCAGCACCATGCGTAAGCTGCTCGCGCCCACCGATAACCACCTGCTCATTATGTGGCAGGACGACATTGTCTTTTCCACGGCGGATCAGCCGATTGAGGCCGGCGCACTGCACAGCGCCATGAATGCCAAACAACCCATCATCCGGCTGGACGACAGTGAATACCGGCTGTTCTTCTCCAGTGATGATGAATACAGCCTGACATATTGCCTGCTTCGCTCGCTGGATCATCTGCGGGCCGGCATGCGGACAAATATATGCAAGATTATGCTGTTTGCCGTTATCATGAGCATTCCGGCGACGTTCATCGCCTCCTGCTTTTCTGTGCGGTTCAGCCGTAAGATCCGCAGAATTCACCGCATTCTGTTGCCGGATGACAGTGTGGAGGACAGCCTTGACGGGCTGGAAAGCAGTGCCATTGCCGTTATGAAACGCAGCCGGGAAATGGTGGGGACCATCCGGGAAAATCTGAATTATCAGCGCGACCGGTTCGTGAAAGAAACCATTCAGCGCGGTTTTTCCAGCCGCGAGGCGCTGCGTGAGGCAGCCGAACTGGTACAGCTGCAGTTTGCGGGACCGCTGTACTCGGTCATGCTTTCCAACTTTTCCAAGGATGACAATATAAGCGAGCCGGTGCTTTCTGATCCCCTTTTCAGCGAAACGGCATGGGGCGTGCGCCTGACGGCTTACAGCCAGATCCTGTATCTGATCAATGCAGGCGACGAAGCGCAGATGGAGGAGCAATGGAACCGGCTGGCCGACCACCTGCGTTCGCGCAATGCCAATGACGTCATTGCCGTGAGCAGCGTTAAAAACGATCCCGCGCTGATTCCCAGCGCCTTTCTGGAAGCGCAGACAGCCTACGACAGCCGGTTCCTGCTGGATACCAACCAGTTGCTGCGCTTTGACCGGATGAAGGAGAATACAACCGTTCAGCCCTATCCGGACAATCTGCTGGATATGCTCAAGGCAGCCATCCGCCTGCGCAGCGAAAGCCAGATCAGCGATTCGCTGAAAAAGATCCTGCAGTATGCCAAGACCAGCTGCATGTCCATGCTCTCCTTCCGGCTGATGTATAATGACATGATCCGCATTCTGGTGCAGGAATATGCCAACATGAGCGCCGAGCAGGATATCCAGCAGGTATACAACGCCTTTTCGCTGTCCCATTGCCTGTCGGTTCAGGAGCTGAACGACATGCTGCGCGATATCTGTCTGCTGCTGATTCGCGAAGAGCAGCAGACGGCAAGCGTTTCCGAACGGATGCAGCGCATCGCCCAATACATTCAGGAGCATTTCCATGAATCCGACATCACCATGGGACGTGTTGCCGAGCTTCATCAGATCAGCTCAGTAGCCATTTCGCTGCAGTTCAAGGAGACCTTCGGCATGAGTCCGAGCGATTATCTCTCCATGCTGCGCATGCAGCAGGCTCAGAAAATGCTCACGAACACTGATCTGTCGGTGAAGGAAATCGGCGCGCGCGTGGGATACAGCGATTTTCCGCATTTCCTGAGGCGGTTCAAGGCATACACCGCAATGACCCCTTCGCAATATCGAAACGCATCGAGAACAGAACATGAACAGGAGGAATAATCATGCGAATCTCAGCGTCCATCAGCCCGATATGGCGTAAGTATCCCTTGGAGGAAATTGAAATCTATCAGCAGTTCAAGGAATGCGGATTTGACTATGCGGGGTATGATTTTATCGCAGCCAATGCCCGGAATGGCTGGCAGAGCGACAACTGGCAGGCGTGGGCCTCCGATTTTCGCAAAAAGATGGATGAGATCGGCGTGACTCCGGTCATCGCGCATGTGACACGAGTCAACCCCTTCGATGGCGAGGAAGCGGTGAGGCAGGTGGAGCGCGCTGTCCAGTGTGCGAGCCGCATGGGCATTGAGCAGCTGGTGGTTCCGCTCGGCATGACTGCCAATAATACGCGCAGGCAGTATGAGACCGGCAATCAGGGATATCTGCGACGGGTGCTGCGAGCGGCGGAGGATGAAAATATGACTCTGCTCATCGAACATGCAGGCGGATGGCATATGCCCAATTACATGCACTATGCCATGGAGCTGAACCGCATGATGGAGAAGCTGGGGATGCCAGAAAAGCTGAAGGTCAATCTGAGCATCGCCAATATGGGCATGACCGACATGAATCCTTATCCCGATATTCGCGTGCTGGGCAGCGCCATTCAAAATGTGGATGCGTCCGACAACTTTGGTTCCATGGCTCTTGCAGTGGCGCCCGAGCGCGAAAACCTCGGCTTTGCTCCGCTGATGGGCTATATCGACTACGATCAGGTGATGCAGGGCCTGTGCGATGTGGGCTACAGCGGATTCTTCAACCTACGCCTCAACATGCCCCGCGTGTTTGAAAAGCCTTCCAAAGATGCGCCTCTCGCTATAATGCCTCAGCACCTGACCAAACGTCTGCTTGCATGGAGCCGCCGTGTGACGGAATCTGTGCTGAAAGCCTATGACTGTCTGGATCAGTAAGGTGAAAGGTTCAGCGATGTAAAGGACTGCAGCATCCTGACGGCAGAAGGAGAGAAGTACGATGAAAATATCGATCGCACAAAGCAATATCTGGTATCTGACCTGTGACGAATTTGAGTATTATACCCGGATCCGTAAATGCGGCTTCCGATATATCGATTACAACTTCTTCACCTATTTGGGGACGGATGATTCCCGCTATATGCAGATCGACTGGCGCAGCCAATGCGAAAAGACCATGAACCACATGGCCAAGCTGGGAATGGGCAGTAAGATCGCTCATGCGCCCTCCGGTGAACCTGCCGCTCCGGCCAGCACGCATGGACTGCTGCGGCGCACGCAGCGTGCCATTGAATGCTGCGGAGAAATGGGCATTGAAAACTTGGTCTATCATCCGGGCGGACAGATGGGAATGACTCACAAAGAGTATATGGACTTCAATGTGAACTATGTCCGCTGTCTGATTCCTACGCTGGAAAAGCATCATGTCAATCTGCTGCTGGAAAATGTGGGTCGCTGGGATGAATCCTTCTACGATCACGATGCCGATGAAATGCTGGAGCTGATTGACGCGGTGAACCATCCGCTGTATCATGCCTGCCTGGATACCGGCCACCTCAGCCTGCAGGACGGCGATCAGTATCAGACCATCCGGCAGCTCGGCTCACATCTGAAGGGACTGCACATTCAGGATAACTTCGGATCGCTGCCGGTCACGCTGTGCAACCGCGCATGGCGGCAGGATCTGCATGTGGCCCCACTGATGGGATGCGTCGACTTTGACGAGGTGATGCGCGGCCTGCTGGATATTGGCTTCGACGGCCTGTTCAACATCGAAAGCGAAAGTCCTCGCTGCAGCGGCGATTCCAAGTCTGCCTATGTGCGTGATGAGAAGCTGCGCTATATGAATCTGGAACTGGTCGAGGAATACTATACATGGATTTATGATGTGGCAAAGCATGTGCTGACGACCTACGGCGCGTATGAAGGATAGAGCGGCGCTGAAGATAGAAGCATATCATGGAGGGACAATATGACATCAATGGAGCGTTTGGTGGCTCGCATGGCAGGGAAAAGCGTGGATCGCATTCCGAATCTGAATATTCTGATGACCTTCGCGGCGAAGTATGCCAATGTCAACTACAGCGATTTCATTCTGAAGCCTGAGGCAAAGTGCAGAGCGAATCTGATCTGTGCGGAAGAATTTGGCATCGATGCTGTTACCGTAATGTCCGATCCCTATTCCGAGGCGGAAGGCTTTGGCTGTAAAATTGAATATCCGGTCAATGATCATCCGCATTGCGTGAAGCACATTCTGGAGGATTATGAGGATATCAAAAAACTGAAAGTACATGATCCATCCTGTACCTGCCGCATGAGCATCATTGTCCGTCTGGTAGAAATGTATAGGCAGCATCTGGGCAATGACGTGCCCATCATCGGCTGGGTCGAAGGACCCATAGCAGAATTTGCTGACCTCTACGACATCAACTATGCCATGATGGATTTGATCTCTGAACCTGAATGGGCCACGGACGTGATGGACATCTGCGTTGAGCAGGCGATTCTGTTTGCGAAAGCACAGATTTCTGCCGGTGCACAGATTATCGGTATGGGAGACGCAGCAGCCTCTCTGGTCGGTCCGCCGCTTTATCGCGGCATGATTCTGGAACGCGAGAAAAAGATTGTTGACGCCATTCATGAAGCCGGAGCCATGGTCAAGCTGCACATTTGCGGAAATATCGGTCCGCTCCTGAATGACATCAAAACGCTGGGCTGTGATATTGTGGATGTGGACTGGATGGTGGACTTTGCGGAGGCCAACAAAATCCTTTCCGGCGTTTCTGCTGTTTCGGGCAATCTGGATCCGGTTCGTGCGGTAATGAACAGTACGCCGGAGGCTCTGTACGCCGATATCAAAGCGCTGCTCGCCGCGACTGACGGTACATCCATTATCAGCGGCGGATGTGAGATTCCGAAAAATACTGATCCGCGGCTGCTGAAAGTCATGCGCCAAGCACTGGTTGAAGGCTCCGTGCGCTGAGAGCAATGCAGTTATTCCCGCTCGAAACAGGTACAAGGTAGACAATGCGGCACTTGCACCCTCATTATCTTCCCGATTTCGCTCTTGATCTTTCCATAAATGATCTAACACCAATCTGTCTGTGGTACTTCGGCGCAAATACTATATGATATTTGCAATTCCACGTCGTATGTGATAAACTATTCTTGTCCATTAGTCTAACTCCTCTCGTTATGGATGCGGTTGGCAGACCTCCTCCATTATAGCACAGGGTTAGACCAATGGACTCATAGCCATAAGCTTTCCGGAACCCCCGCTCGAAGCGAGGGTTTTCGTTATCCAATAAACACAACAGCGGATGCCGTCATGGGCACCCGCCGTTGTGGACCTCATCAACTTTGTTTATTCTGCCACGCAGTCTACCAGTTCATAGTTTGTCGGCTGATCGAACGGAGGGCCATAGACGATCATCTCGTCCGACAGGAACCCGCCGCCAACGAAATCCCCGACATATTCCGCGCCTTCTCCTGTGATGATCATCACGTTCTTCGTCCGGCAGCCTGTTACCTGCGTGACCGGAACGCCCAGCTCCGCCGGCTCATAGCCGCCGCAGTATCCGGTGATTCCGCCAATATAGGAGCAGTCGTCACCGACTGTGATGGCTACATCTTCCGCCACGCAGCCCGTAAAGTATTCCGAACCAAACCCACAACCGGAGACACCGCCGATGCCATAGCAGTTGCTGCCAACTTGAATGCTGCCATGCCCGATGCAGTTCGTGGCGCTGGTGTTCTGCCATCCGCCGCCGACAATGCCCACGTTGGCGGTTTTTCCTTCTTCGATGGTGATATTCACCTGAGCTTCGCAATCCGTAATCACACTGCCCATGGACGCTCCAATGATGCCGCCGAACATGCCTTCCTCGCTCATCTCACTGGGAACCACATGGATTATGCCATTTTCCAGTTTCACTTCGGAAATGGAAGACATGAAGGCATAGCCCGCCACATCGGAAACCATCAGGAAACCTTCTGCCGAAACATCCTTCACCGTTAGATTGGAGATGGAAGCGTTGGCCAGACAGCCGAACAGGCCGGCCGTATAGGATTCACCCTGAGAAATGGTGAAATTGCTGATGGTGTGGCCGTTCCCGTCAAAGGTTCCCGTAAAGGCATAGTTCAGATCCGGGAATTCGGTGGGCTGCCCGTTTTCATCAGAACCGGGCAAAAAAACGCCCAGCGGCGCCCATTCGCAGCCGTTCAGATCAATGTCGGCTGTCAGTACATAATTGCCGGAAAGATTCTGACTGACGGCAGCCAGTTCCTCGGCGGTGGCAATCTCGATCACTGCAGCAGCCGCGTCCTGTTTGACCCAGCTGATGACGCCATCGTCAGCCGTCAGTGTCAGAACGAGCTGTCCGTTTTCATTCGTGGTGAAGGCGTAGGGAGCGGATTCCGCTTCACCTTCCATATTGCTGAAAGCCACATACATCCCCTTGCCATCACCCTTTTCGCCTGTGTCCGCCGCGTAAGCCTCGAAGTCGACGGTTTGGACACCGTTCATCATGGTGACGCCATGACCGTTCTCATCAATGGTCATGGACAGATCTACCGAGGCGTACGCCTCACCGAAGGGACTCATATCCGCCTGCCACGCTCCGACAAAATCCAGATTGTTCAGCTGTGCGAGGGCCTCCGGCGTATGCGCAGAGTAATCCATGTTTTCAAGGACGAACAGCTCAATCACGTTTTCAGTCATCGCTTCATCCGCGTCCACCGGGAAGCCCGCCGCCAGCCAGTAGGCGCAGGGGCCTTCATTGTAGAGCGCGAGCGCGTCCACATCGGAGCCATAGCGGAACTCAAGATGATATGTGGAAGCAGGCGTGTCGGGCATCATATAGAAATACCTGAACTCACCTGCATCCTCGTCTGCCGTTTCATAAAGATACCCTTCCATCATACCCGCCAGAGAAAGCTTGCCGACATAGGCGTATTCATGGCTGAACACCTGGTTGCCGCTTTCATCCGCGCCACTGATGACGGTACCATCAAGAGTAACCGTACTCACGCCATTGATAAACAGGCAGTCAAACTGCGCGCCGCTGGAACCGTCACCAAAGACGTCGACGGCCTCCTGTCCGTAGATGGTTCCATTGCAGGCCGATTTCAGCATCTCCGCCATAGCGGGTGCCGTTTCTTCACCCAGAATCGCCATGCAGGGATCAAGCCACAGCTGATCATACTTCGGATCAGTGATGATGGGGAACAACGGTTCATAAGTTCCTTTTACAGCCTCAAGCAGGGCGGCGGCTTCATTAGCGTCCGAAGAGGAATCGCTTGTATCCATGGCGATCTGACCTATCAGGGCCGCGTCCTCAAAGCCGCTTTCGTCGGCATGGCATATCCTGACGTCAATCTGGCTGTTGATTTCTTCAGCCGAGACTGTGCGGTCGCTGATATCGAGAAGCTCTCCGCCTTTTGTCGTGAACTGGCAATTTGACGCCTGGCCGATCAGCATGCCAGTTTGGCTCACTTCGAGATCTTCGGCGTCCGTGAAAATGACAACATTAACCAAAGTGCAATCGTCAATCAGGAAGCTGTGCAGAGGGCCGCCTTCCGAGAAACTCCCTCCGACAACGCCTCCGACGCAGGGGATGCTGTCAGTCACGGTGATCGTGACGTTTTCAATGGTACATCCGCTGATGATCATCCTGGGGTCATCGGGGCTTTTCAGCTCAACGCCTGCGCTCCCGATGAGGCCGCCGACATAAGAGCCTTTGCCGCTGATCGTGATCTCGACATCACTGACGCGGCAATTCTTCACATACCACTCATTGACATCGTAATCATCGAGATTGACGCAGCCCGTCAATCCGCCGAGCCAGCTGCCGCCGTCCATGCCGAACGCCGGAACGC
>Ga0079305_1001401_pt1 | contig 32247 bp, 24 predicted proteins | sample LMS_cellobiose_e_FD_79183 | JGI IMG/M metagenome (GOLD analysis project Ga0079305, IMG submission 79183) | Rumen-fistulated moose microbial communities from Alaska, USA - LMS_cellobiose_enrichment | ecosystem: Host-associated > Mammals > Digestive system > Stomach > Rumen fluid ... | reverse complement strand
GTTCCGCTTTCAGCCGGGGCCACTGTTCGCTTCCATCGTGCTGGCGGATGAGATCAACCGCGCCACCCCCAAGACCCAAAGCGCCCTGCTGGAGGCCATGCAGGAGCATTCCGTTACCGTGGCGGGGGTTTCCCGCCCCATGGCGGAGCCCTATTTCGTGCTGGCCACCCAGAACCCGGTGGAGCAGGAGGGCACTTATCCTTTGCCGGAGGCCCAGCTGGATCGCTTTCTGTTCAAGGTGCTGGTGCCTTTCCCCACGCTTGCGGAGCTGGACGCCATCGTGAACATGACTACCACCGGCAAGGAGGAGGAAGCTCAGCCCGCGGCGAACGGGCAGGACATCCTGCGCATGCGCGATGTGGCCCGCCAGGTGCCCGTGGCCCAGGCGGTGCAGCAGTACGCCCTGCGTCTGGTGCTGAATACCCATCCCGAGCGGGCGGAAAGCCCCCGTGCCGCCCGGGAATACCTGCGCTTCGGAGCCAGCCCCCGGGCGGCTCAGGCGCTGCTCTCCGCCGCCCGGGTGCGGGCGCTGGCGGAAGGGCGCTTCAACGCGGCCTTTGAGGATATCGACGCTCTGGCCGCCCCCTGCCTGCGCCACCGCATTGCCCTGAACTTTGAGGGCATGGCCCAGGGCCGCACGCCGGATGACATCATCGATGAATTGCTGAAGGAAACCAGAAAAGAATGCTGAGCGAAGCCTTTTTGCGGCAGCTGGATCAGCTGCGGCTGACCCTGCGCTCCCCGGCTCAGGGCGGGGCGGGGGGGCTGCGGCGCTCCCGGGCGCTGGGCAGCTCGGTGGAGGTTTCGGATTTCCGGGAGTACGCCCCGGGGGATGATCTGCGCCGGGTGGATTGGAATGCCTACGCCCGGTTTGAGCGGCTGTTCCTCAAGCTGTTTATGGAGGAGCAGGAAACCCAGGTGCATATCCTGCTGGATGCCAGCGCATCCATGGCGGCGGAGGGCAAGTGGGAGCTGGCCCAAAGCCTGGCCCAGCTGTTTGCGTATCTGGCCCTGCGGGGCGGCGACCGGGTCACGCTCTATGCCTTAGGCGGCGAGACGCGGCGCTCTGAACCCCTTTCAGGCCGGGCGGGATACCTGCGGGGGGCGGATTTCCTGTCCGCTCTGCGCCCTGCGGGGGAAACTCGCCTCTGCGCCGACGTGCTCCGCCTGCCGCTGCATCCGGGACGGGGCGTGGCCCTGCTGATCACCGATCTGATGAGCCCGGACGGCTATGAGAAGGCGCTGCAAAGCCTGCAGTACCGCCGCCAGGAGGCGACGCTGCTGCATGTGCTGTCCCCGGGAGAGATGCAGCCCGCGCTGGAGGGCCCGGTGCGGCTGATCGACAGCGAAACGGGAGAGGCGCGGGAGCTGTCCGCCGACCATGCGCTGCTGGCAGCCTATCACCGGGCGCTGGAGGAGCTTTTGCGCGGGGCGGAGGCCTTTTGCCGGGCCCGGGAGATGCGTTACCTGTGCCTGCTTTCCGATATGGATCTGGAGCGCGAGGCGCTGCATGCCCTGGCCGGGGCGGGGCTCATCGGCTGAAATCAATTCAAGGAGAAAAACGGTATGCAATGGCTGTATCCGGCGGGGATGTGGGGGCTGATCGCCCTGGCGGCGATCACAGCCCTGTACCTGCTGCGCCGTAAAAGCGAAAGCGTGACGGTGCCCAGCCTGCTGCTGTGGCAGCGGGCGGCGGCGGAGCAGCAGGCCATGCGACCCTTCCAGCGGCTGAAACGGAATATCCTGTATTTTTTGCAGATGGCGCTGGCGCTTTTGCTGGCGCTGGCTTTGATGCGCCCCGCGGTCAGCGGCGGCATGCGGGGAGAAACGGTGATGATCTTTGACCTGTCAGCCAGCATGCAGGCGGTGGAGGGCGGCGTTTCCCGCTTTGATACGGCCCGACGGCAGGCATTGGCCTTGCTGGATGGCATGCGGGAGGGGGATCGGGTCACGGTGCTCACCGCGGGACATGAGGTGGATACGGCCATTTCCCGCACTGCCGACCTTGCCCGGGCGCGGAGCGTGATCGCCTCCCTGGCTCCGGAGAATGCCGGGGCGGAACTGGACGCGGCGGTTTCTCTGGCCCGGGCCATGGCGCGGGATATCGAGGGGCTGAACATCCTTGTGTTTTCGGATACCTATGAGGCGCAGGAGGGCGTGCAGACGGTGCGCGCCGGCGCGGGGGCGGAGAACCGCGCCCTGCTTTCCCTTTCCGTATCGCCGGCGGGCCAGGCTTTTGCCCGGGTGGCCAATTACGGCGGCGCGGCAGACATCACCCTGGAATGTGCGGCGGATGGGCAGCTGTGCGATGTGGTTTCCCTCTCCCTGGCGGCGGGGGAGAGCCGCGCCGTGCTGCTGCAGGCGGCGCCCGGGGCGCAGACCGTGCAGGTGCGCATTGTGGAGGCGGATGCCCTGGCACTGGATAACGAGCGCTGGTACGCCGCCCGGGAGGAAAGCAGCTGGCGGGTGGCCCTGTGCGGTGAAAACGTGTTTCTGGAAAAGGCGGTGGCATTGCGCGATGATATCGTGCTGCTGCGGGCCGCGGCGGAGGAGGCAGCCGCCCTGGAGGACATTGATTTGTACATTTTTGACGGCGCGCTGCCGCAGGAGCTGCCCGCGTCGGGCACTCTGCTGTGCGTCGCGCCGGATCGCCCCGTGGGGGATATTGTCCCTGGCGAGGCGGCAAGCGGCGGCGGCCTGCGGGCGGCCTATGGCGAAGCGGCCCGGCAGATCACCGAAAACCTGCTGCTGGAGGATATCGCCCTGCGCGCCTGGACGCCTCTGCGGGGCGGCGTGCCGGTACTGACCGTGAACGGCGCGGCGCTGCTGGCCGTGTCTGAGGAGCAGGGACGCCGCATGGCGGTGCTGGGCTTTGATCTGCATGACAGCAACCTGCCCATGAAGGGGGATTTTCCCATTCTCATTCAGAATTTGCTGGGGTATCTGCTGCCCGACGTGCGCACGTCCCTGGGAGACGGAATTTGCGGCGAGCCCGTAACGCTGCCCCCGGCCGGCCGCGCCCTGTCGCGGCAGGTTACCCTGCCCGATGGCCGCGCTCTGCAAGCGGCGGAGGTGCTGGAGGATACCATGGAGCAGGGCGTGTATACCTGGACGGAGGAATACGCCGGCGGCGAGCGCCGCACGGCGCGCTTTGCGCTGCATATGGCCCCGGAGGAGAGTGACGTGCGCCAGACAGGCAGCCCGACGGAGGGGCTTCGCCTGATGGGCGGCGGCGCGGCGGGCCGGGAGCTGACGCCGTGGGTGCTGCTGGCCATATTGGCCCTGCTGCTGGTGGAATGGGGGGTGAGCCGCCGTGTCGGTTGAGTTCCTTCGTCCCCTTTGCCTGCTGCTGATGCCGCTTGGCATTGCGGCGGCGGGGTATATCGGCCACCGCTTTGGACGGCGAGGCTCTCTCAAATACAGGGTCAGCCTGGGCATGCGCTGCCTGCTGATCAGCCTGTGCGCCCTGGTGCTGGCTGCTCCCACTGTGCTGCTGTCGGGCGGCAGCAGTGCGGCCTGGCTGCTGGTGGACGCCTCCGACAGCGCCCGTTCCCTGCAGGGGCGCATCACGGAAAGCGCGCAGACGGCGCTGCGGGAAAAAAGCCCCCGCCTGGAGGCGGGCGTGATCGCCTTCGGGGCCAACGCCATGGTGGAAATGCCCCTTTCCGCCCAGCCGGAATACCACGGCGTGCGCACGGCTGTGCTGGGGCAGGATACAGACCTTGGCGCCGCGCTGACGCTGGCGGGAGCGCTGCTGCCCGCGGAAGCGGGCGGGCGCATCGCCGTGCTTTCCGACGGCATGGCGGAGGATGCTGCCGCCGCGGCAAAAGCCCTTTCGGCGCGCGGCATCGCTGTGGATGTGATGCCCTTCGCGCCGGACGCGCTGCCCGACGCGCAGATCAGCCAGGTGCAGCTGCCGGCCTCCGCCTATGCGGGCCAGGCCTTTTCCGTGACCGTGCGGGTGGATGCCAACATGGATGCCGAGGGAACCCTGGTGCTGTACCAGAACCGCCAGCCGGTGGATACCCGCGCCGTGACGGTGCGCAGGGGGGAGAACGTATTCGTTTTCCGCGATGTCGCCCGCGCTGCCGGCGTGGTGACCTATGAAGCCCGGCTGATCGCCGCCGGGGATGAATGCACCCAGAACGACAGCCTGGGGGCCTATCTGTATGTGCAGGGAGCACCCCGGCTGCTGCTGGTGGAGGGGCGTTCCGGCGAGGGCAGCGAGATGAGTGCCCTGCTTAACGCCGCCGGCCTGCAGCATGATACCATTCTGCCCGCCCAGCTGCCCGACGGGGCGGAGGGCCTGCAGGGCTATGACGGCATTGTGCTGGTGAATGTGGATCATGACGCTGCGCAGGCCGCGCAGTGGGAGGCGCTTCGCCAGGCGGTGCGCGCCCTGGGCCGCGGGCTGACCGTGATCGGCGGGGACAGCAGCTATGCCCTGGGCGGCTATCGCGGCACCGAGCTGGAGGAGATGCTGCCCGTGACCATCGACGTGCGCAGCAAGCTGGACATGCCCTCCCTGGCTCTGATGCTGGTGATCGATAAATCCGGCTCCATGACCGAGGGCATGTTCGGCACCACCCGGCTGGAGCTGGCCAAGGAGGCCGCCATGCGCGCTGCCGAGGTGCTGACGGAAAACGACCGGGTGGGCGTGATCGCCTTTGACGACGCCGCCAAATGGGTGGTTTCCCTGCAGGCGGTGGAGGATGTGGCGGCCATTCAGCGGCAGATCGGCACCATCCGCCCCGGCGGAGGCACCGCCTTCTATTCCGCGCTGCTGGAGGCAAAAAACGCCCTTACGGCCAGCGACGCCGCTCAGAAGCACGTGATTTTCCTGACGGACGGTGAGCCGGGGGACAGCGGCTATGAAGCCCTGGTGGACGGAATGCGTCAAAACGGCATCACCCTGACCACCGTGGCGGTGGGCAGCGGAGCCGATCAGCGGCTGCTGCGCTCCCTGGCGGAGCGGGGCGGCGGCCGGGCTTATGCGGCGGATGAGTTTGACAATCTGCCCAAGATATTCACCAAAGAAACCTATTTGGTATCGGGCAGCTATGTGCAAAACCGCTCTTTCTACCCTGTCATCACCCATGACTCTGTGCTGACGGATTTTGAAGGATTCCCACGGCTGGACGGCTATCTGGCCGCCACGGAGAAGGGCATGGCCGAGGTGGAGCTGGTCAGCGACCGGGAGGATCCCCTGCTGGCTTGGTGGCAGTATGGCGCGGGCCGGGTGCTGTGCTTTATGGGGGACAGCCGCGGCGCGTGGACGGGCGAGCTGCTTGCGTGGGATCAGGCGGCGGCCTTTTACGGCGGCATGGCGGCCTTTACCCTGCCCGCCGAGCAGCGCAGCGGCGAATTGGCCGTGGAGCGCAGCGGCGGCCAGCTGCTTTTGCGCTATACCGCCCCGGAGGAGGGCGGCGGCCTGGATACGCAGGCGCAGGCGCTGCTGCCGGACGGCAGCCAAACGGCGGTGGCCTTGACGGAAACCGCCCAGGGGATTTATACCGGCAGCCTTCCGGCGGAGCAAACCGGCGCTTACGCCCTGCGGGTGGAGCAGCGCGGCGCGGATGGCAGCCTGGAGCGCGCCATGGAAAGCGGCGCCGTGGCCGCCTATTCCCGGGAATACGACCTTCGCCGCCAGCGCCAGGAGGGTGTGCTGGAGCGCCTGGCGGCCCTGACCGGCGGCCAGGTGATCACCGACCCCGCCCAGCTGCTGCGTCGGGAGGGCGCCCGCGCCTACCGCCGGGTGGAGCTGTCCACAGGGCTGCTGTGGGCCCTGCTGGCCCTGCTGGTGGCCGACGTGGCGCTGCGCCGCCTGCCCTGGGAAACAGCGGTTGAAAAATGGCTGAAAAAACGCACCGACGCAAAGCCGACGCGGGAAAAGCGGGAGAAGCCTTCCGCTCCTCCGCCCGAGAAAAAAGCCCCGGCCCGGCCCGAACCCGCGGATACCGCCGGCGCGCTGCTGGAGAAGCAGAAGAACAGAAAGATCCTCTGATCCCGATTCAGAGTTAACGTTGGAGGCCTCCGCGGCCTCCAAGCCTCTGCGCCAGGGCCCGCCTGGGCCCTGAACCCATTCCGGCGAACCGGCTTGAAAACACCAACAGACAATTTGCGCCTGAAACTGATACTATTATCTAATAAAAAGTAGACGTTCCTGGGGGAAACCGCTCTTTGGAGCCCAAAGAGCGGTTTCCCCCAGACCCCCTTCCGAGAAAGGCGAATAGGGGTTAATGATTCTATGCTAATGCTCTGTGTGTCTACATTTAGTTAGATAGCAGTTGAAATGCCGCCAAGAGAGCTTCCGGGCATAAGAAAACCGGCGGCAGTCCGGAAAAATGAGTTTACTCATTTTCTCCGGCCTGACGCCGGTTTTTTACTGTGCGCTTTGCGCACAGCGCGCCAGCGAAGCTGGCTGCCCGGAAGCGGTGGACGGCGTCCTTGTTTCTTGTCGTGTTTGCGGCTTTTACGGCCACAAACGCAGCCCTTTTCGGTTCCTTTTCGGGCATCGAAAAGGAACACTCCCGTCGTATCCTGCGATTATTATTTAGTATTCAGCATATGCATGCGCCGGGCCGCGGTCAAGTGAAATTGCCGCGGCCCGCTTTTCTTTTATTCTGCCATTCCGGATACAATGTCCACCCCGTACAGCCCGGTTTCGCCGCCGCCCCAGGCGGTGATGCTCTCCAGCCGCAGCGCTTGCGTTCCCTCCGGCAGCGGCAGGCGCAGCAGGGCTTTTCTGTTTTTTTCCACGGAGAGGATCTGCTGCGTGCCGTCGGCAAAGGAGCAGACCAGGCGGGCGCTTTTCAGCAGGGGAGCGGGCATGCACAGCGGGGGTACGTTGGCGAAAATATGGGTGCGCATGGCGAATTTCTGAACCGATTTGCTGCTGGAAATGCTCTCCCGGGAAAAATCGGGATCCAGCGCCAGCCGCAGGGCCGCGCCATGGGCGGGCGCATCCAGCGTGAGGGAAAAACCGCTTCCCGCGGGCAGCAACACCCGGTTTTCGGCCTTGCCGTGGGGCCGTTCCCAGCCATTTTGCAGAATCGTGCAGGCATCCTCCGATAAGCTGATGCGGAAACGCCCTTGCTGCCTGCGCAGCAGCCCGGGCAGCAGACAGCCGTCCTCCAGCAGGCAGCGCTGCAGCTCGCCGATATGCTCCCCATCCAGCGCCCGGGGCAGACAGCCATGGCGGATGCACAGCGCCGCCGCCGTGCCCACCGCCTGGCCCATCACGGAGCAGGTAGCCATCACCCGGGTGGAGCTCAGCGCCATGTGAGTGGCGCTGATGTTGCGCCCGGCGAACAGCAGGTTATCCACATTGCGGCTGTACAGGCAGCGGAAGGGGATGGCGTAAGGCACCTTTGTCTGGATATGGCGGGAGGAATAGCCGTCAAAGCGCAGTCCCCGGGGATCGTGGTTGTCCATCGTCCAGCCGCCGAAGGCCACGGTGTCTGGGAAGGAATGTCCCTCCTCCAGATCGCGTTGATTCAGCATATAATCGCCCTCGCAGCGGCGGCTTTCCCGCTTGCCGGGCAGGAAGCCGATCCATTCCAGCTCCCAGTTTTCGGCCCCATGGTCGCCCCGGTTCTTGATGTGATCCCACACGCCGTAGGCCACCTTCAGCAGCTCTTCGCCGATCTCCTGGGCGTCGGCGATGGTATCCTGCTCGCCGCCCAGCTCCATCCACCAGAAGTTGACCCCGATTTTGATGAAGTCGTGGTTTTTGTTATACATGCTCTCGTCGTCGGGATAGACATAGGCCCATTCCGGCGGGGTAAAGGGGCAGGGATGATCGGTCTGCCGGGCTTCCAGCAGGATGGTGTTGCCCATGGTTTTGCGGTCGGCAATTTCCGCCGCCCCGTATTCGTCAAATTCATCCTTCCCTTCCCGGCCTACGCGGTAAGCCGCGCCGCTGAGGGGGGCCAGGATGCTGTCGCCGCTGCAATCCAGAAAGAGCCTGGCCTCCACCCGGTGCAGGGTGTAGGTGTTCAGCTGCCAGCCCGTCACGGCGGTGATGCGGCCGTCCGCGGTCTCGCAGTCCAGGCAGCTGCAGTTCAGCAGCAGGGAGATGTTCTCCTCCTGCCGCACCGTCTGATACAGCACGCTGTCCCAGATGGAGTAATTCATGCCGGGGTTGCGGTAAATGTTTTCCAGCTCGATTTCCTGCAGAATGCCGGTTTCCCGGTTCTCCTTGCCCGCCGCGCCGCGGATCCACATGCGGATCTCACTGCTGGCGTTGCCGCCCAGCATGGGCCGATCCTGCATCAGCAGCACCCGCGCCCCGTGCCGTGCCGCCGCCACCGCGGCGATCAGACCGGCCATTCCGCCGCCCACCACACAGACGTCTGCCTCATGATGGAACACGGGAAGATGTTCGTTCATAGAAGCCTCCTTCATTTCAGGGGGATCGCCGTTCCGGGCCCAAAGCGCGCGGAAATTTCTTTTATGCCTGGCGGCTTTCCGCCGCCAGGGAAAGCAGGCGCTTCATCACGTCGTTTTCACCCCGGCCAAAATGGTCGTACAGCCGTTTGTATTCGGCATACAGCCGGTCGTATACGGCGCTGCGGGCGGGGTCGGGGGTATAGTTCTGCCCGCTCAGGCAGTTCATGCGGTCGATCGCCTCCGAAAGGGAGGGATGGCAGCCGCTGACCACCGCGGCGTAAATCGCGGAGCCGATAGCCGGCGCGGGCACGGGCTTTGACCCCAGCAGGGGCAGGCGGGTCACGTCGCTGATGATCTGCATAAACAGCGGGTTCTTGTAGGAGATGCCCCCCGCCAGCCGCAAACAATTCAGATGGATGCCGGCTTCGGCATGGGCCTCCAGGATGCGGCGCAGGCCAAAGGCCAGGCTTTCCATCAGGGCGCGGTAGATTTCGTGGGGCTTTGTTTGCAGGGTCATGCCCAGCATCAGGCCGGTCAGGCGTGTATCCGCCAGGATGGAGCGGTTGCCGTTCCACCAGTCCAGGGCCAGCAGGCCGCTCTGCCCGGGAGCCAGCGCCGCCGCCTGCTCGCTGAGCAGCTGGTGAACGCTGACGCCCCGCGCCTCCGCCTCCCGGAAAAGGGCCGCGGGCACGCCATTTTGCACGTACCAGGCCAGCTGATCGCCCATGGCGCTCTGGCCGGAGGCGTAGCCATACAGCCCGGGCAGGGTACCGCTGAAATTGCAGCTGCAAATGCCCTCCACGGCATGGAAGGCGGGCTCCACCAGCAGCAGGCTGGAGGAGGTGCCCGCGTTGTAAATGGCGCTGCCCGCCCCGGTGATGCCCACGGCGGGCACGGCGGCGTGCCCGTCCAGCATGGAGGGGGCCACGGGAATGCCCGCCGGCAGGCCCAGACGCCGCGCCATATCAGGCTGCAGGTATCCGGCCACCTGCCCGATGGGGATCATGCGGCCCCGCAGCAGGCCGTCGGCCAGGGGCCCCAGCGCGGGGAAGGCGTCCTCCAGAAAGGGGGGATAGCCCGTGTCCGCCTGGTAAAACGCCTTGTTCACCGCCATGGAAAGGCTGCGCACTTCGGCCCCTGTCAGGCGCTGCACCACCCAGTCCCCCGCTTCCATATACTGATCCATTTGGGCGAACAGGGCGGGATCCTCCTCCGCGGTTTCCAGCAGCTTGGCGAAAAACACCTCGGATGATACGCGGCCGCCGTAGTGGGCCAGCAGGTCGGGCGCTTTTTCCCCGATCAGGCGGTTCAGCGCTTCCGCCTGCCGCGCCGCGCCGTGGTGCTTCCACAGCTTGACGTAGGCGTGGGGATGACCGGCAAATTCCGGATGGAAGCACAGCGGCATACCGTCCCTGTCCAGAGGCAGGGGGGTGCTGCCGGTGAAATCCAGCGCCAGGCCCCGAATGCTGCCGGCCTGCACGCCGCTGGCGCGCAGAGCGTCGGGCACGCAGGCGAAAAGGGCGTCCAGATAATCCTGCGGGTGCTGCAGCGCCCACCCGGCGGGCAAAGGCGTTCCGTCGGGCAGGGCTTCGCTCATGACCCTGTGAGCATAGGCGCATTCGCTTTGGGACAGTACCGCTCCGTCCGCCGCGCGGCAGACCACCGCCCGCACGGACTGTGTGCCGTAATCGATGCCAAGTACAGTGTTTTCTTCCATAAATCAGCCTTTTACGCCGGAGGTGGCGATGCCTTCCACAAAGTATTTCTGCCCCGCGATGAAGAGGATCGCCACGGGCACGATGGCGCTGGTGGCGGCGGCCATTGTCAGATTATGCTGCTTGAATTCATCCTGCATATAGCTTTGAATGGCCTGCGCCACGGTGAAAAGCTTCTTGCTGGGCAGGAAGATCAGGGGCGAAAGGTATTCATTCCAGCTGGAGATGAAGGCCAGGATGATCAGCGATACCAGCGCGGCCTTTGTCAGCGGCAGCATGATCTGGGCGAAGATGCGCAGATGGCCCGCGCCGTCGATCTTGGCGGCTTCCATCAGGTCGCTGGGCAGGCCGATGTAGAACTGCCGCAGCATAAAGATGGAGGTGGCGCCGAACCAGGCGGGCAATATGATCGCCCACAGGTTATTGTACAGCCCGATGGTGCGGAACAGGATGAAGCGGGGGATGATGGTGACCTGGCTGGGAATCATCATTGAGGAAAGAAACAGCATGAAGATGATGTTTTTGCCTTTGAAATTGATTTTTGCAAAGGCGTAAGCGGCCAGGGAGGCGATCAGCAGCTGGCCCACGATGCTGAAGAGCACGATATACAGCGAATTGTAATAGCTGCGCAGCATGTTTACCTCTGCGCCGGTAGACCACACGTCGGGATAGTTGTGCCACTGAAACTTATTGGGCAGCCAGTGGAAGGGACGGGCGAACACCTCCGGCGTGGTTTTCAGGGAGGAAAGCACCATCCAGACCAGGGGCAGGATAAACAGAATGGAGATCAGCGCCAGCACGACGGTGCGGATCAGGGCGGACGCGCGTTCTTTCTTTTTCATATTGATGCCTCCTTTCCCCTCAATAGTGCACCCATTTTTTCTGACCGGCGAAGTTGATCAGCGTAATGAGCAGGATGATGACGAACAGCACCATGGATTCCGCCGCGGCAAAGCCAAAGTTATAGCTGCCGAAGGCCTCCGCGTAGATTTCCACCACCAGCGATGTGTTGGTCTTGGCGGCGGAGCCCAGGGTCATGATGTTGATGGAGGAGAAAATCTTGAAGGAGGCGATCAGGCGCACGATCACCAGATAGAAGGTGGTGGGGGACACCAGCGGCAGCGTTACATACCAGAATTTCTGCGCGCTGCCGGCGCCGTCAATATCCGCCGCTTCGTACAGGCTGGCGGGCACATTCTGCAGCGCGGACATATAGATGACCAATTCATAGCCGATGGCCGTCCATATGACCAGCAGAATGATGGGAATCTTGTTCAGGCTTTGGTTCACAAACCAGTCCGGGGGATTGGCGATGCCCAGGCTGATCAGGGTGCTGTTGATCACGCCGTCGTCGCGGAACATGAATTTGAACACGGCGGACAAGGCAACGGCGCTGGAAATATAGGGGATGAAGAAGGCCATCCGCAGGGCCTTTTTGCAATAGACCTTGTTATTGAGCATGTAAGCCAACACCAGCGCGATGGCAATGGAGGTGGGCACGGTGGTGACGGCGTACACAAAGGTGTTGATCAGCGCGTCGTAGAAACGGCGCTTTTTGGCAAACTGCTGGAGAATTTTCGCAAAGTTGTCCAGCCCCACCCACTGCAGCTTGCTCCAGCCGCTGAGAAAGTTCCATTTGGTGAAGCTCAGCGCGATGGAGGCGAAGAAGGGGAAGGCCAGAAACACCAGAAAAGCGATCAGGGCCGGCGTGATAAATGCGTAGCCCACCAGGTTTTCCTGGCGCTGCATCCTGGAGAAATGCTTGCGGCTTTCTTTGATGGTGGAGTTTGACATGGGCAGCCCTCTTTCCTGTAAGGCCGTCCCGCCGCCGAAACGGCGGGACGGCGAAATCGCATTTATTTGCCGGTCAGCTGCAGGATTACAGCGCGTCGTCGATGGCTTCATCAGCCAGCTCCTTCAGCTGCTGCATGGCTTCCTCGGCGCTCATCACGCCCTGATGCGCATACAGAGTGTATTCAGCCACCAGGGAGTTGACCTTCGCGTAGGCGGTCAGGATGGAATCGTAGTAGGGAGGATTGTCATAGTTGACCACAACGCGCTTGAAGGATTCCACGTCGATCAGCTTGGCGGCCTCTTCCTCGCTGCCGAAGACCAGGTCGACCAGACCGGACAGATCGGTGCCCTTCCAGCTGGACTGGTGGCCGGCCACGATCAGGTAACGGCTGCCGTAGGTGGAATACCAGGCCAGCCAGTACCAGGCAGCTTCCAGGTTGTCGGGATTGGCGTTGCTGGCGATGCCGGCGTGAGAGAAGTTGGAAACGCCCGCCATGTAGTTGGTCTGGCCTTTTTCTTCCACGGGCCAGGGAGCGAAACCGGTGATCCAGGGGGTGTTATAGTTCTCCTGGTCACGCAGGAAGCGCACCATGTTGGGGGAGATGGCGGAGGCGGCGGTGTGAGAGGTGAACACATCCTGGGTCTGCAGGTTGTCACCGCGGTAGGTGGCCAGCGGGAACCAGATCTTGTCCTCGTTGTCGGCCTTGATGTTGCGCTTCAGGCTGTTGAGGATCAGGGGATCGGTGAAGTTGGTGTAGCCATCCTCGCCGTAGTACATATCATGGCCGTACACCTGATACCAAACGTAGTTGTAATAGTTCTGGCTGTGGTAGTTGGAGCCGCCGTACAGCACGGTGTTGCCGTTCTCATCGCGCTTGGTCATGGCTTCGGAGGCAGCCAGGTACTCATCCCACGTCCACTCGGTGGGCAGCTCGCCCAGGCCGGCTTCGTTCCAGTCGGTCATGTTGATGGAAACATAGTAGCTCAGGCCGCCGCAGGGGAAGGTGTAGTAGGTATCTTCATACTTGTACACGTCGGTGCCCCAGTTGGCTACCAGGTCGATGCCGTACTTTTCGATGTAGCTGTCCAGCGGCATATACAGGCCGTTTTCCCAGCGCTTATAGGCGTTGGCCAGGCCGAAGGAGGCCAGCACGTCGATTTCGCCGCTCATCAGGGCTGTGTTCACGGCCACGTTGCCGTCGGAGTTGTTATTGTAGGTGGTCAGTTCCACTTTCACGTTGGGATAGGTCTGGTTGAATTCGGCGATCATGTCATCCATGCCCTGGCTGCCCTTGAAGGGAATCCAGAAGCGCACGGTGCCGCTGATGCTGGCGGGATCCTCCGCCAGGATCCAGGAGGTGATGTCCGGAGCCGCTTCGTCAGCCATTGCCAGGGGCAGGGCGCTGATCATCAGCAGCAGGGCCATCAGGAAGGCGATGGTCTTTTTCATGTGGGGTACCTCTTTCTTTTTTATTTGGAAAACGCCTTGGCGTTTGCCATTCGGTTACAGGAAGGCGCCCTGCGCCTTCAGGGTTTTGCGCAGTTTCTCCGTGTCGATGCGGCGCAGGCTTTCGCCCTCTTTCAGCGCCTGGGCGGCGGCGGTGCCGGCGGCCTGCCCCAGAGCCATGCAGGGGGGCATCACGCGGATGGCTCCCGCGGCCTCGCTGGTGGCCGATACGCTGCGGCCCGCCACCAGCAGGTTTTCCACCCCCAGCGGCACCAGGCAGCGGTAGGGAACGCCATAATACTCCCCATTTTCCACCGTCAGGTATTCGTTGCTCATGGGGCCGAAGCGGCCGTGCACGTCGATGGAGTTGGCGGCCAGCAGGATGCTGTCCTCGGGCACGGCCCCCTGCAGCACGTCGTCTGTGGTCAGGGTGTATTCGCCCCGGATATGCCGGGTCTCCCGAATACCGACGTGGGCGGGGGTGCCCATCAGCACCGCGTTTTCACAGCCGGGCACGTATTTTTTCAGGAAGGCGAAAATCTGCTGCACCTGCTGCCGTCCCTCGATTTCGGCGGCGGTCACGCTGTCGGGATCGGTGCCGTCCACGCCCATGATGCGGCTGGTGTTGATGTTCCACTCATCCTCCCTGACCCCGCGGAACATGCCGATAGACACCCGGTTCAGCGTCCAATCCCCGTTTGCCCGGGCCTGGGCCACCCGCCAGTGGAAGGAGCGGTAATTGATGCCGTCCTTGCGGTAAAAGTTATCCCGGTTGGCCTCGATGTCGGCGTCCACCTTGGCGCTGTCCACGTTGCCGATGCGGAAGAACATGGTGGCGGGCTGGATGCGGCCGCTGGCCTCGTCGCCCAGCTCGCAGGGCACGCCGCTGCGGTACGCCAGGTCGGCATCCCCGGTGCAGTCGATGAAGAATTTGGCCCGGGCGGCGCGCAGGCCGGCCTTGGTCATCAGCAGCAGGCCGCGCAGGCCGCCGCCCTCCTGGATGGGGGAGACGAAGGTGGTGTGAAACAGCACCTTCACCCCAGCCTCGGCGCACATTTCATCCAGCACCACCTTGAGGGTTTCCGCCTCGAAGGGGGTGGTATGGTTGTGGCCCACGATGATGTAGCTGGTAAAGCCCTGGCCGGCGGGCACGTCCTTGGGATGAATAGCCCCGCCCCGGGCGATCAGCCGCTGCACGATCTCCTCAAACAGGCCGCGGATGATCATTTGGCGGCCGTCCTTATCAAAGCTGGTCATGAAGGGGTTGACCCCGCCCAGGGTGGCCATGCCGCCCAGGCAGTTGCCGCTCTCGATCAGCAGGGTCTTGGCCCCGTTGCGGGCCGCGGCGATGGCGGCGCATACGCCCGCGGGGCCGCCGCCCACTACGGCCACGTCCGCCTCATAGGCATAGGGAACGCTGCATTCAAATTGATATGCGTCCATAAAAGCTCTCCTTTTTATATATTGTACCGGTCTAAATACCAAAAACCGAAATTATACGCTTTCCCTTTCCACAATATAGCTGGGCACCGTGATCAGCTGCCGGGGCAGCTGCGGCTCCGTCAGGCGTTTCAGCATCAGGTTGGCTGCCTCCTCGCCCATGCGCTCCTTCTGAATGTTGATGGCCGTCAGCGGGGGAATGGCGTAGCCGCACAGGGAGTTATCCTCATAGGCGATGATGCTTACGTCCCTCGGCACCTGCAGGCCATGCTCGGTGAGGCAGCGCATGGCCGCGATGGCGCACTGGGGGTTGGCCGCCACCAGCCCGTCAAACCGCACGCCCGCCTGCCAGGCGGCGCGGATGGCCTCGTAGGCGCTTTCCCCGTTGTTGTGCAGGCCGTGGATCATGTTTTCCTCCCGGTAAGGCAGGCCCACTTCCCGCAGCATGCGCCGCATCCCCTCCACGCGCATGGCGTGGGAGCGGAAGGACTGGGGGCAGTTGATCAGCGCCAGGTTCCGCCGTCCCGCCCGGTACAGCCGGTGCAGGGCGGTATAGGTGCCCTCTCCGGGGTCGGAAACCACGCTGTCACAGATGGTGTTGTCGGTGCCCACGCCCACGGTCATCAGCGGGATGCCGGTGGCGGCGCAGGCGGCCAGCAGGCTTTCGTCGCAGAAGCCGCCCACCAGGAAGGCCCCGTCCACCTTGCGATCCCGGATCAGCCGGGGCAGCAGCAGGGCTTCGGGGCTGTGGATGGCGCTGCCTGCGGCGCTGGGCTGCTCGGCGCAGTAATACTCAATGATCACGCTGTAATCGCTGTCCGCCAGGCGGCCGGTGATGCCGCGCATCACATTCAGCGAAAACAGGCCGATGGAATTGGAAAAATCGTAGTTGACGGTGCGCTGCTGATCGGACAGCACCACGATGCCCAGGCTGCGGTTGCTGCGCCAGTTCAGGTTGCGGGCGTTGGCGTTGGGCACATAGCCCGTATCCCGGATCACCTGCAGCACCTTTTCCCTTGTTTCCTGGCGCACCAGGGGGCTATTGTTCAGCACGAGGGAAACCGTGCTCCTTGATACGCCCGCGATGGCGGCGATCTCCCGAATGGTGATCATGCACAGCCTCCCTTCGATATTTGGATCGGTCTAAAATGCTTAATGACAGATGCTGCGCAATCGGGTGCTTTTTCTCGGTTGTGCAGCTTGTATGGCTTTCTGAAAACAATATATACCAGTTTTTTTGCTTTGTCAACGGGTATTTGCGCCGCTGCCGCGGCATACCAGTCAGGCCTTTTCCGCTTCCGTATCAAACAGCTTCGCCCCGGCGGCCTGCAGGGCCTGCTGCACCAAATGGTAATCCAGCTGGCGGGGCTGCTCCCCGCGCTTGGCGCACAGCGCCGCCGCGGCGCCCGCCGCCTGGCCGGTGGCCAAGCAAATGGCCATCACCCGATAGCTGGCGTGGGCACGGTGGGTGCCGCTGATGCAGCGGCCCGCCACCAGCAGGCCGTCGATATCCCGGGGCACCAGCGCGCCGTAGGGAATGTCGTAGGGCTGGGCGGGCTGGGCAAACTTTTCGGCTTGGCCGCCGCCCGCGGGATTGTGAATGTCGATCAGGAACCAGGCGTTGTGCACCACCACGTCGGCGTGCTTCGCGCCGGTTTCCACGTCGCTATCCTCCACGCGGCTGATGCCGGTGATGCGGCGAGTTTCCCGCACGCCCAGCACGGTGCCGCTGGATTTGATGCGGCAATGCTCAAAGCCCGGCGCGTTCTTGCGCAGGAAGGCGGTGATCTGCTCCATCTGCCTGCGCAGCAGCAGCTGGGCCTGCACCTCGTCCCGGCCGTCCAGGGTATTGAAGCCGTTGGCCTGGCTGGCGTTTACGTTGCGCTCGTCGGGGTAAAAGGTGGCGTGCAGCCGCACGATGGTCACGTTTTCCGGCAATTCGCCACTGGCGGCGGCCTGCTTGCACACCTCGCGGTATTCGCGGCCGTCGGGCAGCTTCACCGGGTCGCTGCCGCCCCAGCAGCAGAAGGCCTTTTCGGGATCCAGGTGATCCACGATGAATTCGATGGTGGCGGGCTGGCAGCGGCCGTCGCTCTCCCGGCCGATCTCATACTCCGCTCCGGCCTGATAGGCTGCGAAGCCGTCGCCCGTGGCGTCGATCACCACCTTGGCGCGGAATTCCCGGGGGCCGCAGGCGGTGCCCGCGGTCAGACCCACCACGCGGCCGTCCTCCACCAGCATATCGATGACGGGGGTTTGCAGGTACACGTCCGCCCCGCTTTCGATGACCAGGCGCAGCAGGCGCTCCTTGGCCTCCTCCACGTCCACGTGCACCTCCCGGCCGTTGTGGGTGAAGGCTTCGGGCACGTCCTCGTGCCCTTTGGCCAGCAGGGAAACCACCTCGTCGTATAGGGTGCCGGGGGCCACGCTGCCCAGAATGGGCTGCACCGCTCCGGCAGTGAGCATGCCGCCCAGCACGCCGCCGCGCTCCAGCACCGCCGTGCGCGCGCCCTGCCGGGCCGCCGCCACCGCCGCGCCGATGCCCGCCGGGCCGCCGCCCACCACGATCACGTCATATTCCAGAGGGGAAAGCGCAGTCTTTTTCATGGCGATTGCTCCTTTCACAGCGGGCGTTTCAGCAGGTATTTGGCGGCGTCCACCAGATAGCGGGCGTGATCCATGCGCAGTTCGACGGGCAGCTTGGAGGCGGCCACCTCGTAATTGAAGGTGCCCTCATAGCCGATGTCCTTGAGGCCGCGCAGGATGCCCTGCCAGTCCACGGTGCCCAGGAAGGGCAGGCTGTGGTCGTCCTTTGTGCCGTAATTATCGTGCAGATGAAGCACCCGCAAACGGCTGCCCAGGGTGGTGATGCTCTCGTACTGATCGAATTTGCCCAGGTTGGCGTGGCCCACGTCCCAGCAGGCGCAGCAGTCCAGCGCTTCGATGATTTGCCTCAGCTGTTCCGCACTGGTGGTGAACATATTTTCCACGCACAGGGTCACGCCCCGCTCTTTGGCATAGGCGTTGAAGGGGGAAAGGCGCTGCACAGTCTCTTGCACCAGGGTCTCGCCGGTGCCGGGGATGTCCCGCTGGGGGTGGATCACGGCGTATTCGGCTCCGATGTAGGCGGTGGCGTCGATGGCCAGGTACATCCGCTCGTTGCGAAAGTCCTGCTCCGGCCCCTCCTCCCGATAGTTATAGAAGGGCACGTGGGTGTGTGAAATCACCAGCCCGCAGCGCCGGATGGCGGCCAGCAGCGCGTCCAGGTTTTTCCGCCAATCCCCATCCAGAATGGGCTCGTGGCGGAAGGGCTCCCGGTAGATAATGGCGCAGAAGTTCACGTCCACGGCCTCAAAGCCGGCCCGGGCAAAGAAATCCATGGCCTCCGCCATGGGGATGCGCGGCGCGTCCGGCACGGCGCTGTACAGGCCGCTGTTGGTGGATATCAGCATGAACATGCCTCCTCTGATGAATTTAGACCGCTCCAAAACGGCCGAAACAAAATGTTGCGCGGCTATACGACGGCGCAACCTGGATGCTTATTCTTATCTTAACCCTGCGCTGGCGGTTTGTCAACCATTTTATCTATGGATCGAAGAAATACTTACTTCATAATCCTTATCGGCGATGGGCTCGCCGAAGGCGTCGAATCCCGCGTGGGAGAACCGGCGGATCACCACCGTGTCATGATCCACCGCCTCGATGGCAAAGGCGCCGCGGCGCAGAATGGGCCGCCGGGCGCGCAGGGCCAGGGCGCGCTGGGTGATCTTCAAAATCTGCTGATCCTCGTGCCCCCAGGGATAGGTGTGGCGGCAGAAAGGATCGGACGCGCCCTCGACGCCGGCCTCGTCTCCGTAGTACAGACTGGGCATGCCGGGCAGGGCGGCGTACAGCTTCCACATCTCCCGCAGGCGGCGCACCGCCAGCGCCCGCTGGTCGCGGCTCAGCGCGCAGCCGCCCCGGTCCAGGGGATCGACGCCCTCCCAGGTTTCCCCGGCCAGCACGTTCAGCAGCCGGGCCCGGTCGTGGCTGCCCATCAGGTTCATCAGAGAATAGAAGAAGGGCAGGGGATAGTTCTCATGCAGGCTTTCGATATAGCGCGCGAAGGAGTAAGCGTCCATTTCCCCCTTCACAAAGGCCAGCGCCGCCTCTCGCAGGGGATAGTTCATCACGCTGTCCAGCGTATCGCCCAGGCAGTAGCAGCGCATCTGCCCGTAGGCCACCTTGTTGCTGGCGTCCTCCCACACCTCGCCCAGCAGGGCGGCGTCCGGCTTTTCGGCCTTCACGCCGGTGCGCAGATCCTGCAGAAAACGCATGGGCAGCTCATCCGCCACGTCCAGCCGCCAGCCGTCGGTGCCCGCCCGCACCCATTTGCGGGCCACGCCGTCCTCGTCCAGCATGAAATGGCGGTAATCCTCGTTCTCCTTGTTGACCTCCGGCAGGGTGGTCACGCCCCACCAGCTGCGGTATTTATTGGGGTATTCCTCAAAGGTGTACCAACTGTAATAGGGCGACTCCTTGCTCTGGTATGCGCCCAGTGTATCGTAGCGCCCGTAGCGATTGAAGTACAGGCTGTCGTCCCCCGTGTGGCTGAAAACCCCGTCCAGCATTACCCGGATGCCGCGCTTCGCCGCCTCCCGGCACAGCTCCCGCAGATCCTCCTCCGTGCCCAGCATGGGGTCGACGCGGGTATAATCCCCGGTGTCGTAGCGGTGGTTGCTGCGGGCCAGAAAGATGGGGTTCAGGTACAGCACCGTGATATGCAGCGACTGCAGGTAATCCAGTTTGGACTGAATGCCCTTCAGATCCCCGCCAAAGAAATCCCGGGAATGGGTATCCCCGTTGCGGGGGTCAAACAGCGCCAGCGGCGCTTCATCCCAGTTCTGGTGCAGATAGATGTCCTCCCGGGTGTACCAGGGATCCCGGCTGCGACAGAACCGATCGGGAAAGATCTGGTACATGATGCCGTCCCGCAGCCAGGCAGGCGGGTCGAAGGCCCGGTCGTATACCGTGATCTGAAAGGCGGGGGGCGTTTGGTCATACAGATCGCCCACGCCGCCCAGGCCGTCCCGGGCGTTGCCCAGGTAATCGGTGTGGCCGTCCTCCGCCACAGCGGTAAAGTAATACCACATCAGGCAGGTATTGCGCGGGGCGGTAAAGCGCAGCTCATAGGCGTTGTTGTCCGAGGGCTGCATGGGGTAGATGCGGGAGCGGCCATTGTGCTCCACAATGGCGTTTACGGCGCGGGGAGCGCCTTCACAGTACACGCGCAGGCGGATGGCGTCGCTGCAGCGCACCGCCCCGAAAGGGGCGCGGCATTCGAGAGAGCGGGAGTCATGGTACAGCTTCATACAACAGTTCCTTAACAGAATATTTTACTTATCTTATGCCTGCAAACGCACCCGCAGCAGGCGGGCGGCAAGCAGACTCAGAGCATAGCACACGGCGGCACACAGCACCACCGCCGCGCCCACGCTGGTGCCCAGGGGCACCGAGGCGCACAGCCCGGCGAAGCCGCTGAACAGGCTGATGATCACGCTGAGCAGCGCGTGCTGGGCGGCGCTGCGGGCCACGTTGCGTGCTGCCGCCGCTGGCAGGATCAGCAGGGCGTTGATCAGCAGCACCCCCACCCAGCGGATGGACAGCATCACCGCCACCGCCACCAGGATTACAAAACCGTATTCGACGGCCTTCACGGGGATGCCGCGGCTTTGGGCCAACTGGGGATTGATGGCCATCAGCAGCAGGCGGTTATACATCATCACCCACAGGGCGACGCCCGCCGCCAGGGCGATGCCCAGGCACAGGATGTCCGCCGGTGTCACCGCCAGGATATCGCCTACCAGGATGGAGGAGTACTTGCCGTATTTGCCGCTGCCGGACAGAATCAGCAGACCCAGGGCGATGCCGGCGGAGGAGAATACGCTGATGGTGGTGTCGCTGGAGGCGCCGCCCGTGCGGTTGATACGGGTGATCAGCAGGGCCCAGCAGATACCGAACGCCACCAGGATCACCGTCACATTGCTTACGCCCAACAGCACGCCGATGCCCACGCCCGCCAGGGCGCTGTGGCCCAGGGCGTCGCTGAAAAAGGCCATGCGCTTGTTCACCGCCATGGTGCCCAGCAGGGCCAGAAGCGGGGTCAGAAACAGCAGCGCCAGCAGCGCGTTTTTCATGAAGGCGTAGCGGAAGGGGGCGAAGGGCAGCAGCGTGTCCATCACGGAATAAACCGCGTCCATCACTCCACCTCCTTTTTCACGGCGGGGAAGGCCTGCCGGAAGGTTTCGCAGCCGAATACCGTCTCCGGCGTGCCCTCGCACAGCACGGTCTTGTTCAGCAGCACCACCTCGTCGGCGTACTGCCGCACCAGCGACCAGTCGTGGCTGATCAGCAATATCGCCATGTGATGGCGGCGCTTCAGCTGCTCCACCGTGTCCAGAAACAGGTATAGTCCGTTCTGATCCACGCCGCTCACCGGCTCATCCAGCACCAGCAGGTCGGGAATGGGGGTCAGGGCCATGGCCAGCAGCACCCGCTGCAGTTCGCCTCCGCTGAGCTGGCCCAGCATGCGGCCGCTGAGCCGCTCCGCCTGGGCCAGGGAGAGCACGTCACGCACCTGACTGCGGGTCTTTTTGCTCACGCCCGTCCACACGGGCCGCCGGGTCAGGCTGGCGGCCAGAAAATCCGTCACCGTGACGGGCATCATCTTGTCGAAGGGCAGCTGCTGGGGCACGTAGCCGGTGCGCACCGAATGCAGCACCCGCTCCTTATCGTCCATGTGGCGGATGCGCCCACTGTAGGGAATCTGGGAGAGCAGCGCCCGCACCAAGGTGGTTTTTCCGGCTCCGTTGGGGCCCACCAGGGCGGTCAGCTGTCCGCAGTGCAGGTGCAGGCATACGTCCTGCAGCAGCGTGTCTCCCTGGGCGACTACTGTGACATGATCCACCTCGATGCGGCACAGGCCGCAGTGCTCGCCGTGCAGGTGCTCCAGGTGGCGGTGAGTGGGGTCATAGGGATGCGGCGTTTGGCTCATGCTTGATTTCCTTCCGGGTTTTATTCCGTTCCTTGTAATCCTTGCAGCAGGCGGCCAGCGGACACTGATCGCATTTGGGATTGCGGGCGCTGCATACGCGCCGCCCATGCCAGATCAGCCAGTGGTGCGCCGTGCTCCAGTCCTCCATGGGAATGGCCTTTTGCAGCTGCAGCTCGGTATCCAGCACGTTGTCCGCCTCCGCCAGCCCCAGCCGGTTGCTGACCCGGAAAACGTGGGTGTCGACAGCGATAGCGGGCTTGCCAAAGGCGGTGGCCATCACCACGTTGGCGGTTTTGCGGCCTATGCCGGGCAGGCTGGTCAGCTCCTCCATGGTGCTGGGCACCTGACCGCCGAATTTTTCCATGATCAGGCGGCAGGCCGCCACGATGTTCTGGCTTTTGGACTTGAAACCGCAGCTCTTCACGTAGGGGTACAGCGTTTCCGCGTCGGTGGCTGCCATGGCCGCCACGTTGGGAAAATCCCGGAATACGGCGGGGGTCACCTTGTTCACCTGCTTGTCGGTGCACTGGGCGGAGAGCATCACCGCCACCAGCGTTTCGTAGGGGTTGCTGAAGTTCAGCTCCGGCCGGGCCTCGGGATAGGTTTCGGCCAGCAGCCGCAAAATCTCTTTCCGGTTGTTTTTCATGGATGTTTTCCTTTATTGTTTGGTGGACAGGTACAGAATCAGCGCGCCCACGCCCACCAGCGTCAGGGCGGCCAGCACGGCGATGTTCCGGCGGGTGAAGACCAATTGATCCATGCCCCGGGGCAGCTGCCCCGCCTTTTCCATGGGCGGGATCACCAGATGCAGGAAAAGGATCAGCAGCACCGATTCGATGGGGAACATCACCAGGTTTTTGATGATGCGGGGCAGATGAAAAATTTTGTAGCTTTTGCCCAGCATGATTTGGTAGTAAGCCATCATGATGGGCGTCTGCAGCACGATATTCACGAAGAAGTTGATGCAGAAGCGGGAAAGGATCACCCGTACCGCCGTGATCCGCGCCCGGTAGAAGAACAGCGCGAATACCAGGGAACCGGCGATCTCCGTCAGGATAAAGGGCAGAAAGTACGGCCCTGTGGGGAAAAGCAGCGCCCCCAGCGTATCGCTGACCGCCCCGGCGGCCATTGCCACCATCGGCCCGTACACCATGCTGCCGAAGGCGTTCACGAAGAAGCCCACGCCGATGCGCAGATCAGCCGCCACCGGCACGCTCACCGATTTCAGCGCCACCCGCAGCGCCACCATCAGGGCGGCGAACAAGAGCATTTTCAAGCTTTTGAATTCCTCCGCGGCGGCGCGCCAGTATGCCTTGGAGAAGGGAGAAGGGAATAATTTCGCGTTTTGTACCGGCCTTTCGTCAGCCATTGATACCGCCTCCTTGTGACAGTCGCGACCCGCTGAGGCAGTCAGGAAGCCCTGATCCATTCAGTGCTTCCTTAGTGCAGCGGGATGCGCCGCAGGCACCGCGCCGGAGAACCCGGCTTCGTTTCATGACAACTCCCCGTTCATGAACACTTTACGCGCCGGCAGCTACTCTGCTCATACGGATCGCGTGGGGAACGACTCCCCGCCAGACATATCATTGGGTTTAAGAGATAGCGTGTTCCTATTGCAATGTGCTCAGTCCCATTCCTCCCCCGTGCCCTGCACGGTGTAGGTGTTGAATAAAAAGTTCTGCAGCGCTTCCCGGTTGGCGGGCACGTCGATCTGCTGGGTGGCCATATTCAGGTAGATGAATTCGTCGCCTGTGCCGTCAATGGGCACGCGGAACTGCTCCACCTCAGCGCTGCGCAGGGAAAAGGTGATGGTAGCCGCTTCGACCACGTCCGCCAGCGTCAGGTTGGTGCCCGAAATACAGTTCCATATGGTGGAGGTGGCCAGCTGCAGGGCGCTTTGCCAGCTGATGGAGCGCAGGCTTTCCACCAGGGAGGCGATCACCGCCCGGGCGCGGCTGGTGCGGCGGTAATCATACTGCTCGCCGTTCACCGGCGTTTCGGAGCGGATGCGCATGTACGTCACCGCGGCGTAGCCCCGCAGGCGGTAGGCGCCCGCGCCGTTCAGCTCCGGCTGGGCCCAGTCGGACATGTAGGCCATCTTGTCCTTCAGGCGGATAGCCTCTCCGTTGGTCAGTGTCAGATCCACCCCGCCCAGGGCGTCGATGATCTCCGCCACGCCGGACCAGTCCACCAGAATGTATTTCTTGATGCGCAGCCCGAAATGGCTGTTGAGGGTCGCCACCATATCCTCGGGGGAAAAGCGCTTCGATATGCCGTTGATGCGGCCGTACACCCCGTCGGGGCGCAGCACCAGCATATCCCGCACGAAGGAGATCAGCATCATGCGGTTGGCCATGGTGTCCAGGGCGATGAGCATGATGCCGTCGGTATTGCCCGGGTCGTCCGAGGTGGATTCCGACCGGTCGGAGCACAGCAGCAGGTAATAGTGCAGCCCTTCCGGCGTGTCCGGTATCTCTTCATCCGTCAGCGGCACGATGGGAATGGGCGTGGGGGCCGGAGTGGGTACGGGAGTGGGAGAGGGCGCATCCTCCGCCCCGGCTATCAGGGGCAGCAGCAGGCACAGCGCCAGCAGCGCCGCCGTCAGTTTTTTCAGCATTCTTCGGTACCTCCGGTTTCAGGATCATAGCGCTCCAGCCGGGTGCCGGCTTCATGAAACAGCGCCAGGGAAAAATCGTCGGGGTAGCCCTGCTCGTACACCACGCGCTGAATGCCCGCGTTGATGATGATGCGGGTGCACATGCTGCAGGGCTGATGGGTGCAGTACAGCGTGCCGCCGTCGATGGAAATGCCCAGCTTGGCGGCCTGAATGATGGCGTTTTGCTCCGCGTGGATGGCGAAGCACAGCTCCGCCCGGGTGCCGCTTTGCACCCCCAGCTTGCGGCGCATGCATTCGCCCCGCTCCCGGCAGGTTTTCAGCCCGGCAGGCGCGCCGTTGTAGCCGGTGGCCAGCACGCGCTTGTCCTTGACGATCACCGCGCCAATGGCGCGGCCCTCGGTGAAGCAGCTTGTCCATCCGGAAACCAGATGGGCCATTTCCATAAATCGTTTGTCCCACTTATTCATCGGGGTCGCTCCTTGCCTGCGTACAGTTGCCCCAAACGGGCGCGGTGAAAAAGGTTTATACATCATTTTATATCGGCGGGGCGGCGGTGTCAATCAAAAGCGCATAGGATATTGAAAGAAATTGCTCTTATGAAGGAAGAAAAGGAAATAAATTGCTTGACAAAATCGATCATTCATGTGTAAAATATCTTGACCGGCCTGTTCTGACGGCTGTTTTCGGCCGCCGCGGCTGTTTTTCGATACACATTCCAAGGTTCCTTTTCACAGGGCCGTATGCCCTTTCTTACATGATAAAGCAAGCTTTTTAGCGTGCTGTTTGTTTTGTTGTGTTGCGGATTTGGCGCCTGATGATGTAACTGAAGAACAGCGAAGGCCGTGCGGGTTGTTTTCCTGCGCGGTTTTTTATCGGTCATAAAGGAATAATGCGAGCTTTTGAAAAATCCAAAACAGAAAGAGGGGAAGAAACACGTGAAGTTACCGATCGCCATCATCCTGATCGTGGTCTGCGCGCTGATTGCCGGCGCGGCGGGCTATGTGTACGGATATAAGCGCCGCAAGAAGGAAGCTGAAGAGAAAATCGGCAGCGCTGAAGAGCATGCAAGGCGCCTGGTGGATGACGCCGCCCGCAAGGCCGGCGAAATCAAAAAGGAAATGGAACTGCAGGCGAAGGAGGAGATCCTGAGCCTGAAAACCCGGCTGGATGACGAAATCCGCAGCCGCCGCGCCGAGATGCAGCGCAACGAGCGCCGCGTGATCCAGCGGGAGGAAACCCTGGATAAGAAGCTGGATAACCTGGAAAAGCGGGAGGAGGCTATCAACCGCAAGACCGAGCAGACCCAGGAGCTGTACGACGAGGCGGAGCAGCTGCGCGACAAGCAGGTGAAGGAGCTGGAGCGCATCGCCGGCATGACCCAGGACGAGGCCGAGCAGATGATCATCAGCCGCGTGCAGCGGGAGGCCTATCACGACGCCGCCGCCATGGTGCGCGACATCGAGGCCAAGGCCAAGGACGAGGGCGAAAAAAAGGCCCGCAACATCATTGCCCTGGCCATCCAGAAGTGCGCCGCCGACCATGTGGCGGAGACCACAGTATCCGTCATCAACCTGCCCAACGACGATATGAAGGGCCGCATCATCGGCCGCGAAGGCCGCAACATCCGCGCCCTGGAAACCGCCACCGGCGTCGATCTGATCATCGACGATACGCCCGAGGCCGTCATCGTATCCGCCTTTGATCCCGTGCGCCGCGAAATCGCCCGCATCGCCATCGAAAAGCTGATCCAGGATGGCCGTATCCACCCCGCCCGCATCGAGGAAATGGTGGAAAAGGCCAAGAAGGAAGTGGATAACCAGATCCGCGAAGCCGGCGAGCAGGCCATCTTCGAGACGGGCCAGCACGGCCTGCATCCCGAGCTGGTCAAGCTGCTGGGCCGCATGCGCTACCGCACCTCCTATGGCCAGAACGTGCTCAAGCACTCCATCGAGGTCAGCCACCTGGCGGGCCTGATGGCCGCCGAGCTGGGCGCGGATGTGCAGCTGGCCAAGCGCGCCGGCCTGCTCCACGACATCGGCAAGGCCGTTGACCATGAGCAGGAGGGCACCCACGTTCAGCTGGGCGCCGAGCTGGCCCGCAAGTATCACGAGAATAACGACGTGGTGCACTGCATCATGGCTCACCATAACGACGTGGAGCCCCAGACGGTGGAAGCCGTGCTGGTGCAGGCTGCCGACGCCATCAGCGCCGCCCGCCCCGGCGCCCGCCGCGAGAGCCTGGAGAATTACATCAAGCGCCTGGAGAAGCTGGAGGCCATCGCCAACGAATTCGCCGGCGTGGAAAAATCCTATGCCATCCAGAGCGGCCGCGAGGTGCGCATCATGGTCAAGCCCGAGGATATCACCGACGAGGGCACCAAGGTCATGGCCAAGGAGATCGCCAAGCGTATCGAGCACGAGCTGGAATATCCCGGCCAGATCCGCGTGAACGTGATCCGCGAAACCCGCTGCACCGAATACGCAAAATAACCGCGAAAGCGGTCACAAAAGGAGCCGTGTGAAAAACGGCTCCTTTTGATTTGTGGGTAAAAAATGGCCCCACATGCTCCAGATTGTAAATTGACAACCCCTGCGGAGGAATATTATAATTATTGCGGTGCTTTAAGGCAGGTCCGGTGAGGCCGCCAAGGACTGTGATACGGGCGTATCTGTATCTTTCTGCGTATTCACGCGGCTTTCCTTGACGGAGAGCCGCGTTTTTTCGGCCCTCCGCCCAACACCAAACAATAAAAGGAGGTCGAATCATGAGTACCGTAACCAACACCAAGCAGCATCACGACAGCGACTACACCTTCGAGAGCGTTCCCACCACAGACCGCAAAAGGTTCTGGCCCATGTTCTTCATTATGCTGGGCTTCACCTTCTTCTCCGCCAGCATGAGCGTGGGAGCCAAGCTGGGCAACGGCATGGATCTGAGCGGCTTCGTATGGTCTGTGCTGCTGGGCGGCGCGATCCTGGCCTGCTACACCGGCCTGCTGGGCTATGTGGGCAGCGAGACGGGCCTCAGCTTTGACCTGCTGGCCCAGCGCTCCTTTGGCAAATACGGCAGCTACCTGCCCTCCGCCATGATCGGCCTGACTCAGATCGGCTGGTTCGGCGTGGGTGTGGCCATGTTCGCCATCCCCGCCGCCGAGGTGCTGGGCTGCAGCCCCTGGCTGCTGATCGTGCTGGCGGGCGTGTGCATGACCGCCTCCGCCTACTTCGGCATCCGGGGAATGGAGATCGTCAGCTACGTCAGCGTGCCCCTCATCGCCGTGCTGGGCATCTATTCCATGGTCACCGCCACCGCCGAGGGCGGCGGCCTGGCGCAGATCTTCGCCAAGAGCTCCGGCGGCATCAGCCTGTTTGGCGGCGTGGGCCTGGTCATCGGCTCCTTCGTCAGCGGCGGCACCGCCACCCCCAATTTCACCCGCTTTGCCAAGTCCAATAAGATCGCCGTCATCACCACCGTCATCGCCTTCTTTATCGGCAACACGCTGATGTTCGCCTTCGGCGCTGTGGGCGGAGCCTTCACCGGCAAGGATGATATCTTCTACGTCATGATCGCCCAGGGCCTCACCGTGCCCGCCCTGATCGTGCTGGGCGCCAATATCTGGACCACCAACGATAACGCCCTGTACACCGGCGCGCTGGGCCTGTCCAACATCACCAAGGTGCGCAAGCGCCCCCTGGTCATCGTGGCCGGCATCATCGGCACCGCCACCGCCATGTGGCTGTATTACAACTTCATCGGCTGGCTCAACTTCCTCAACGCCACCCTGCCGCCCATCGGCCTGATCCTGGTGCTGGGTTTCTTCCTGAACCGCAAGAATTACAAGACCGATACCCCGAAGCTGCAAACTGTGAATATCGGCGCCATCCTGGGCGTGGTGGCCGGCGCGCTGGTGGGCAACTTCGTCTCCTGGGGCATCGCCTCCATCAACGCCATGGCGGTGGCCGGCGTCTGCTACCTGGTGTGCAACCGCCTGCTGAAGAAATAAGGGAAAAGAGGATACTGCCATGCTGTTTCGCAACGCATTGATCGAAAACGCCGCCGAGCCCGTGGATATCCGCGTGGAAAACGGCTGCTTCGGCGCCATCGGCCCCGCTCTGCCGCCCCAGGCGGGGGAGGAAGCTGTTGACCTGGGGGGGAAGCTGGTGCTGCCGCCCTTCATCGAATCCCACGTGCATCTGGATACCTGTCTCACCGCGGGGGATCCGGTATGGAATATGTCCGGCACGCTGTTTGAGGGCATCGAGTGCTGGAGCAAGCGCAAGGACAAGCTGAGCCGCGAGGACGTGCGGGAGCGGGTGCAGCGCTGCGTGCGGCTATACGCCGCGGGCGGCGTGCAGTTCATCCGCACCCATGTGGATGTTACCGATCCCAAGCTCACCGCCATGCGGGCGCTGATCGAGCTGCGGGAGGAGCTGCGGGATGTGATGGAGATCCAGATCGTGGCCTTTCCCCAGGAGGGCATCCTCAGCTATCCCAACGGCAAACAGCTGATGATCGACGCGGTGAACATGGGCGCAGACTGCGTGGGCGCCATCCCGCACTTTGAGTTCACCCGGGAATACAGCGTGGAGTCGCTGAATTTCGCCCTGGAGCTGGCCGCCAAGCAGGATAAGCTGGTGGACGTGCACTGCGACGAGATCGACGACGAGGCCAGCCGCGGCCTGGAGACCGTGGCCGCCCGTGCGCTGGAGCTGGGCCTCTGCGATAAGGTGACCGCCAGCCACACCACCGCCATGCACAGCTATAACAACGCCTATGTGCTGCGGCTGATGCGCCTGCTCAAAATGAGCCGCATCAATTTTGTGGCCAATCCGCTGGTGAATACCCACCTGCAGGGCCGGCTGGACACCTACCCCAAGCGCCGGGGCGTCACCCGGGTCAAGGAGCTGACGGCGGAGGGCATCAACGTGTCCTTTGGCCATGATGATATCTTCGATCCCTGGTATCCCATGGGCAACGGCAGCCTGCGGGACGTGGTGTTCCTGGGCCTGAACGTGTGCCAGATGATGGGATATGAGGACATCATGAGCAGCTACCGCTTCATCACCACAAACGCGGCCAAAACGCTGCACCTGGGGGAGCGCTACGGCATCGCGCCGGGCCGGCCGGCCAACTTCATCGTGCTGGACGCCCGGAACTATTACGATGCGCTGAACCGCAACGCCCCGGTGCTGCGCTCCGTGCGCGGGGGCAAAACCATCGTGGAGACGCAGCCCGCCCGCACCGAGGTCAAATTCTGACATATCCGGCAAAGTTATCCATCGCCCGCGGCTTTTCCGCCGCAGGTTTTTTGGTTTCATTTGTGCGAGGGGCTAATCTGTGATATACTGGGGAAACAGGAGGAGGAACGGCATGTCAGAAACACGCGGAACCATCGACAGGACGCGCTTTATCGATCGGCTGGACGGCTGCTTTGCCCGCAACGATATGAAGGCCGCCCGGGAATGCCTGGAATTCTGGGAGGGGGAGGCCCGCCGTCTGGGGGATGAGCGTGGGTTGCTGACGGTGCTCAACGAGGCCGTGGGCTTTTATCGCCGCACCCAGAAAAAGAGCCGTGCGCTGGCCGCCATGGAGGAATGCGTGTCGCTGGTGGAGCGCCTGGGCCTGGGGGAAACGCTGAGCGGGGCTACGGTGTTCATCAACGCCGCCACCACCCTGTCCTTCTTCGGCCGGGAGGCGGACAGCCTGCCCCTGTATCAGCGGGCCGAGGCCTGCTATCAGGCGGCGGGAAAGGCCGATACCTATGAATACGCCGCCCCGCTGAACAACCGCGCCGCCGCCTACAATGCACTTAAACGCTATGACGAGGCGGAGGCCAGCTGGCGGCAGGCGGTGGAGGTGCTGCGGGCGGAGGGCCGTCACGACGGGGAGATCGCCATTTCCCTGGTGATGCTGGCCCACCTGACCTTTGACCGGGATGATACCGCCTATCCCCAGGTGGAGGCGCTGCTGGATCAGGCATGGGAATACATCAATTCTCCCCGCCAGCCCCGGGACGGCAATTATGCCTACATCCTGCGCAAGTGCGCCCCCAGCTTTGATTATTTTCAGCGTCCCGAGGCCGCTCAGGCCCTGCGGGAGGTGGCAAAGGAGATTTACGGTCAGCCATGAAGGGATTGGAGCTGGCGCAAGCCTATTATCAGCAGTATGGCCGTCCCATGCTGGAGGCGGAATTCGGCGATATGATCCATCGCATTGCCGCGGGCCTGTGCGGCCACGGGTCGGAGTGCTTCGGCTTTGACGACGAGATTTCCCGGGATCATGATTTTGAGCCCGGCTTCTGCCTGTGGCTCACTGATGAAGATGAGCGGGAATTCGGCTTTCGCCTGTTCCGGGCCTACGGCAGGCTGCCCCGGGAATTTGAAGGGGTGCGGATGGAGAACAAAAGCCTGTTCGGCTCCGATTTCAAGGGCGTGCACACCATTCGGCAGTTTTATTCCTTTTATATCGGCGATCATGTGCCCGAAACCAACGCGGAGTGGCTGGCTATCCCGGATTTCTATCTGGCGGAGGCTACCAACGGCCAGGTGTTTGACGACCCGCTGGGGGAATTCACCCGCATCCGGCAGGCGCTGCTGGATCGCCCGGAGGATGTGCGGCTGAAAAAGCTGGGTTCCTGCGTGTTTTCCATGGCCCAGCTGGGGCAGTACAATTACGCCCGTTGCTTAAAGCACGGGGAGCGGGCCGCCGCCGCCACGGCCCTGGCGGATTTCTGCCGCCAGACGGCCCAGGCGGTGTACCTGCTGAACCGCGCCTACGCCCCTTATTACAAATGGCTGTACCGGGGCATGAAGGCGCTGCCGCTGCTGGGGGACAGGGCGGAAGTGCTGGAGCGGCTGCTGACGGCTCCCTTGGATGCGGATACGAACCTGCCGCTGATCGAGTGCCTGGCCGCCGACGTGGCGGCGGCGCTGCGAAGACAGGGCCTGGCGGACTGCGCGGGGGATTATCTGGAGCCCTACGCCTACGCCATCGGCGGGCATATCGCCGACAGCGCCCTGCGCAACAGCCCGGTAATGCTATAATTTGGAGGAGAAAACAGTGAAAAAGCAGCTTGTGCTGATCATGACGGATACCCAGCGCTATGACATGGTCAACTGCTATAAGCAAACGGGGCTGAAAACCCCCTGCATCGACCGCCTGGCGGCCCACGGCGTGCGCTATGAGCGCGCCTACACCGCCCAGCCCGTGTGCGGCCCAGCGCGCTCCGCGCTGTTCACCGGCCTCTTTCCCGCCTGCAACGGCAGCTGGGCCAACGGTATGGCCCTGGGGGATAACGTGAAAACCGTGGGCCAGCGGCTGCACGATCACGGCTTCCACTGCGCCTATATCGGCAAGTGGCACTTGGACGGCACCGATTATTTCGGCAATGGCATCTGCCCCGATGGCTGGGACAAGGAATACTGGTACGATATGCGCACCTACCTGGAGGAGCTGACCGAGGACGAGCGCATCATGAGCCGCGTGCCTCAGACCATGGAGCTGACCCATCTGGACGAGAGCTTTACCTACGGGGCGCGGGTGGCGAAGCGGGCGCTGGATTTCATGCGGCGCTATCAGGACGAGGATTATTTGCTGGTGGTGTCCTTTGACGAGCCCCACTTCCCCTTCCTGTGCCCGCCGCCCTATGACGAAATGTACAGGGATTACGAGTTCCCCAAGAATCCCGCGGTGTACGATACCCTGGAGGGCAAGCCGTCGTATCAGAAGGTGTGGGCGGCGGAGCGCCCCCAGCCCGACCGGGAGGCGCTGAAAATCAAGCAGCAGCACTTCTTTGGCTGCAATTCCTATGTGG
>Ga0079305_1001399_pt1 | contig 32340 bp, 28 predicted proteins | sample LMS_cellobiose_e_FD_79183 | JGI IMG/M metagenome (GOLD analysis project Ga0079305, IMG submission 79183) | Rumen-fistulated moose microbial communities from Alaska, USA - LMS_cellobiose_enrichment | ecosystem: Host-associated > Mammals > Digestive system > Stomach > Rumen fluid ... | reverse complement strand
TCCTGCTCTGCGGTGCTCGGACTTTCCTCATGCCTTGCGGCACGCGGCTATTCATCTGCCTCAAATACGCTCTGTTAAAGCTGGATCAGCAGCCTGCCGCAGCTTTCGCATTCCACAGGCGTGCCGCCGCGCACGCTGCGCAGCACGGCGGAGGGCAGCGACATGCGGCAGCCGCCGCACTGATCGCCGCTGAGCTGGGCCAGGGGCGGCATGCTGTGTTGGCGGATGGCCTTATACTTTTCCATATATTCGGCGTCGACAGCCTTCGCCTTTTCGGCGGCAGCGGAGCGCAGCTGCTCCAGCTTCTGCATGTTCTCCTTGTATTCGACGTCGTATTCCACCTTCAGCTTGTCATAATCGGCGCGGACTTTTGTGGCGCGCTGGATGATGTCCCGCTGCTGCATATCTCGGTCAGCGGCGTCCTTTTTGATGCGGCGGATCTCCTGCTCATAGCCGGAAATATTCTGCACCAGATGCTGCGTTTCCTGAATAAAGGAAACTACGCCTTCGCTTTCCTCGGGGCGGGCAGCCTCAAAGCGGTCGCGCACGGCGCGAAGCTGATCCTCGGTATGGGTGATGGCGTCCTTCAGGGCGTCGATCCTGTCCCCCATGGCGTGAACTTCTTCCTCAATGCGCATATTGGCGGCCTTCTGCTCCCGCAGGTATTCCTGATATTTGAGCAGCCGCTGACGGGTGGGTGAGCGCTTCATGCTGCTTTCCTGGCGCTCCGCTTCCATATCCGCCTGCTGATAATCCCAAAGCAATTCCAATTGAGTCATTCCGGATCCTCCTTACAAAGCCAACCGACCGCCATAAGGCCGCCGGGTGGAGGGATAAACAACGACATTATATTGTAGCGTATTCAGCGCGTTTTGTAAAGCCCTTGCCAGCGGAGGCACCAAGGGGCCTTCCGTGCCGAAATGACCGCCCTCGTACAGCACAAAGCCGCTGCATGCCGCGGCCAGGGCATTGTGGTGGCGTACTTCGCCGGTCAAATAAGCCTGCGCACCCATAGCGCGGGCCTGCTCAAAGCCCTCGTCATATGCGCCGCAGCTGATGCCCAGGGCGGTGATCATCGCGTCGTCCTTGCCGTATTGATAGACGTAATCCTCCTCAAAATCGGCAATTCGCCGGCGAAGCGCATCCGCGCGGATCGGGCCGTCCGGCAGGTCGCCCACAAACATAAAGCCCTCCTGCCGGATATTTTGCAGCCGCAGCCCGGCGGCCAAAGCGGCGCTGCCGCTGTATTCCGGCGACTGATCCAGGTTGGTATGGGCCGCGATCATGCTGATGTCAGCCTTGATCAAACGGCGGATCAGCGCGCCTTCATAATCCTCTTCCACGATGCGCTTTGTGCCGCGGAACATCAGCGGATGGTGGGTCACGATCAGCTGAACATCCAGCTCCTGCGCCTCGTCCAGCACGGCAGGCGTCACATCCAGCGCCACCAATATCCTGCTGACCGGCGCTTTTGCGCTGCCCACCAGCAGCCCCGCGTTATCGTAGCTTTCCGCCGTTTCAAAGGGGGCGATTTCATTCAGCCAGTCATATATATTCTGAACCGTCAGCGGCTTTTTCATCATTCAATTCCTCTCTGATCCAGGCCAATTGCCTTTCATGCCCAACTTCATGGGATACCACATCCCGACGCCAGCGCAGATAATCCTGCCACAGCGCGGGTTTCTCCCGCATCAGGATCGGCCCCAGGTACAGTTCCTTTTCCGTATAAGCGCACGGGCCGGTTTCAGCCCGCATAATAATGTAATAACGGCCCTTGGCGCGCGTCAGGCGTTCCTGGCACAGATGATAGCCGATTTCCGTTACCGCCCTGCGTACAAGCGTGATCTCCGTATGGCAGGACAGCACCAGATCGGCGCCCTGCAGGCGCTCTTTTCCGCGCAGCAGCAGATCTGCCATCAGCCGCCCGCCCATGCCGCACAGGGCGGCGCAGCCAGCTTTTTGATTCAGGGCGTCCAAGCCGTCTGAAACGCAGATATCCGCCCGATCCGCCAATGCGTGCAGGGCTAACAGCTGCCGCGCTTTCTCCAGAGAGGGCGCGCTGATATCCGAAACAATCATCCGTTTGCAGCGGTTCATCCCCAGCAGATAGCATGATAACCGCCCGTGATCGGCGCCGATATCAGCGCCAAGATCACAGGCGGTAAACAGATCCGCCGCGGCCTGCAGCCGCTCGTCCAGCTTGGGAAGGCGCATTATTCCAAATAATCCTTCAGCTTTTTGCTGCGGCTGGGATGGCGCAGTTTGCGCAGGGCTTTCGCTTCGATTTGGCGTATGCGCTCGCGGGTCACCTTGAATTCCCGGCCCACCTCTTCCAGCGTGCGCTGGTTGCCGTCGTCCAGGCCAAAGCGCAGGCGGAGCACCTTTTCCTCCCGGGGCGTCAGGGTGTTCAGCACGTCCCACAGTTGTTCGCGCATCAGGGCGTGAGAGGCCATTTCAGCTGGCGCGGGCGTATCGTCATCGGCGATGAAGTCACCCAAATGGCTGTCCTCTTCCTCGCCGATGGGGGTTTCCAGGGAAACGGGCTCCTGGGCGATTTTGATGATCTCCCGCACCTTCGCCTCGCTGATGTTCATTTTCTTGGCGATTTCCTCGGGCGTGGGTTCCCGTCCGTACTCCTGCAGCAGCTGGCGGGATACGCGGATCAGCTTATTGATGGTTTCCACCATATGCACGGGGATGCGGATGGTGCGCGCCTGGTCGGCGATGGCGCGGGTGATGGCCTGCCGAATCCACCAGGTAGCGTAGGTGGAGAATTTATAGCCCTTGCGGTAGTCAAATTTTTCCACCGCTTTGATCAGGCCCAGATTGCCTTCCTGGATCAGATCCAGGAAAAGCATGCCGCGGCCCACATAGCGCTTGGCGATGGATACCACCAGGCGCAGGTTGGCCTCCGCCAGGGCGCGCTTGGCCACGTCACCGTCATGCACAAGGGATTGAAGCTGCGTTTTTTCCTCGTCAGATAAGGGCTCTCCCGCTTCATTTGTGCCTTTTTCCAGCGTTTCCGCCGCCTCGTTGCCATGCTCCATGCGGATGGCGATATCGATTTCCTGTTCGGCGCTGAGCAGCTGAACCTTGCCGATCTCTTTCAAATACATCCGAACAGGGTCGTCAATGCCGATCCCCTCCGGCATGGAAAGATCAAGCTCCTCCTCCTCGGCTGCGGTCGGTACGGCCGCGGCGGATGCGGGCTCGGGAATGGAATTCATATCGCGGATTACTTCCACGCCCATGGCTTCCAGCGTTTCCAGCACGGTATCGAACTGGTCGGGATCAATATCGGTGGTGGCAAGCTTGTTGATGATCTCGTCATAGGTCATCACGCCCTTGGATTTGCCCAGCTCATAAATTTCATTGAGCTTATTTTCTTTATTTTCAGGTTGATTGCTCAATGCCGACTCTCCTTTCAATGTGCGGCGCGCCTGATGCGCGCCTGCTCGCTCGATAAGGCCATCAATTCTTTCAGGGCCGCCGCTTTATCCTCGGCCGGCAGGGTATCAAGGCCGGAACGCAGCTCGTCGATCCTGCTTTGCAGCCGCTGGATGCGCAGGGTGCGCAGACAATCCTCGGTGATTGTCGCCGCGTTTTCCGCCGTGATTTTCACATCCGTCGCAAAGGCTTCGTTGACGGCTTCCTTCTCTTGCTCGGTTTCACAGGCGCTCAGGATGGCGGCCGGACTTTCTCCCCGCAGCAGGCTTTCGGCGATCTTTTTCAGCTGTATATCCGAAAAATCTTCTGCGCGAACAGCGTTTTCCGGCATGAATCCGCTGGCAATCAGGGCGATCAGCGTGCGTTCCGGCATGGATTGCTCGCTTTTCTCCGTGGGTCTGTGCGGCACCGTGGCTCGCCGCTCGGCCTTTTGCGGCGCTGCGGGCAGGCTGATGCCCATTTGCATCACCAGCACGTCCCGGGAAAAACCCGTTTGCACCGTCAGCTGCTGCAAATAACTTTCCAGCTCCACCGGCTCGCGGACTTTTTTTAAAATCTGCGCGCAGCGTTTGGCGTACTCGATGCGGCCCTCGTTATCGCTGAGATCCACATCCTCGCGGGCGCGCTGCAGCAGGTATTCGGCGGCGCGCAGCGGCCGCAGCTGTTCAAACGCCTCCAGACCCCGCTGACGGATGAATTCATCCGGATCCAGATTATCCGGAAAAAACAGCACGCGGGCAGGAATCCCCTCCTGCTCAAAAATATCCAGCGCGCGCATGATGGCGTGCTGACCGGCGCTGTCGCCGTCGTAGGAAACCCAAATCTCCGGAGCGTAGCGCTTCAGTAGCCGCGCCTGCTCGTTGGTCAGGGCCGTGCCCAGGGTGGCCACCACGCCATTGATACCGTGCTGCACCAACGCCACCACATCCATGTACCCTTCCACCAGGATCACGCGCTTGAGCGCGCGCTGCTTTTTCAGCAGGTTGGCGGCATATACGCCCTTTCTTTTGTTGAATACGGGCGTATCTGACGTGTTCAGGTACTTGGGCTGGGCGCTGCCCATGGCGCGCCCCCCGAACCCCAGCACTTGGCCCTGGGCGTCGATGATGGGAAATATGGCGCGGTTGCGGAACATGTCAAACCGCGTTTCTTCCTTCACAACGGTCAGCCCGGCCAGGCGAAGCTCCTCCTGTGTATATCCCTGTTTTTCCAGGGCGCGGGTCAAGGCGTCCCATTGATCCGGCGCGGCGCCCAGACCGAATTTTCGGATGGTGCCGTCATCCAACCCGCGCTGATGCAGGTATTCCAGCAGGCGTTCGTTCTCGGGCAGCCACAGCTGGGCGTGATACCAGCGCGCTGCTTCCCGGTTGGCGGCCAGCAGCCGTTCCCTTTGGCTGCGTCGCTGCTCATACTCCGGATCCTCGCGCATTTCGGGAATGGGCATGTGCATCTGATGCGCCAGATACTCTACTGCTTCCCTGAAAGAAAGCCGCTCCATTTCCTGCACGAACTGCACCACGTTTCCCCCGGCCTTGCAGCCGAAGCAGTAATACAGGTTCTGCTCTGCATTTACGGAAAAAGAGGGCGTTTTTTCATGATGAAATGGGCACAGGCCCCAATATCGCGAACCGATTTTCTTTAAGGGGACGTAAGCGGAAACGACCTGTACAATATCCGCGCGCGAGTATAACTCATCCATCCACGCGGCGGGAAATCGTCCGGCCATTGCTTGTCCCCCTTTCCTGTACGTATGTGAAATTCGCCATAATTCGTGTATTTCCTGCAATCAAAAGCAAGATAATTGATGGAAAAAGCGTGTTTTTTGCTGGATGTATAAAATCAATTCATTCTTTTATATACGCTGTAAACGCCTTGTTTCCTTCCCCTCTGGCGCAAAAAACAAAATGAATCCTGGGCGGCACAAAAAAGCTGCCCAAGGAGCGGGCAGCCGGAACAGAACGCCAATGATATGTACTTAAACCTGCGCGCCGGCGCGCCGCATGCGCCTTTGCCCCCGGCGCTTGGTGCGTATCATCATCGGCATGTTGATAGCGTTGGCGCTGGAACGGTTTCGCACAACATTCAGCACCAAGCCGATGCCGGCCATATTGGTCACAAAGTTGGAGCCGCCGTAGCTCAGGAAGGGCAACGGAATGCCAGTGATGGGCAGCAAGCCCAGTGTCATGCCGATGTTTTCGATGATATGCGCAAAGAACATGGCCATAACGCCGTAAATGATCAGGCGGCCGAAGCGGTCAGCGGTGAAATGCGCCAGGTAGAACATCCGCAGCAGCAGCAGCGCGTAAACAATGATCACACCCAGGCAGCCCACAAAGCCAAAGGCCTCGCCAATGGCGGAGAAAATGAAGTCCGTCCAGTCCTCCGGCACATAGTTCAGCTGGCTCAAGGAGCCCACCACAAAGGTGCCTCTGCCCATCTTTCCGCCGGAGCCGATGGCCATTTGCGAGTTCAGCAGCTGATATCCGCCGCTGTCACGGTATTCCTCAGGATTCAGAAAGGAAAGGATGCGGCGCAGGCGGAAGCTTTGTGATCCGCTGACCATCATGTATCCAAACAGGGCGGCAACCGCCAGAATGGCGACGATGGCAATGGTCAGCAGCAGCCAGGGCTCCGCGTCGGCGAAGTAGAGCATCACATAAAAGATCACGCACATGACCAGTACGGAGCCCACCTCGCCCTGAGCCAGGGTGATCAGCACCGGTGCGCCGAAAACGATCAGATTATACGCGGAATTCCGCAGCGTGCCAAAGGGCTTTTCCGTGCTGGCAAAGCTGCGGGCCATCATCAGGATGATGCCGATTTTGATGAACTCAGCTGGCTGAATGGTGCGACCGCGGCCGATGGGGATCCAGGCGCTCACGCCGGAGATGGCCTCGGAAGCCAGCGCCAGCAGCAGCAGGCCGATTACGCCGTAGTACACAAGGCGGCCCTGCACCCGCAGCAGCTCATAGGGAACGGCGATCAGAAAGCCCAAAATCAGCGGGGAAACCAGTGTGAAAACCGATTGCCACGAGGCAGACCGGGAGTTCAGGATATAGTTCAGTACCGAAAGATCGGTGCCGTTATCCGGGTTGAAGGTGGCGATGGCGATGCTGTATACGCCGAAAAACACAAGGACATAGGTCAGCACCAGCAGGGGCACGTCCAGATGGGCGCGGGTGCGCCTATCCTCTGTGGACATGATGCTGGCAGTCTGCCTTCTGGCAGATCGTTTGCTCAGAAACGCCATGGGAACCTCCTTTCCTTCCAGGCTTTGAGAGGAATACTTTTTCCGTCCAGGCGCAACGCGGCTTCCCGCACGGCAGACTGCACCTTTTCCGGCCATGCGCCGGCTTGCGTCCAGGGCAGGCAGGCTGCGAACGCCGCTTCATGCAGCGGAACCGCGCCCAGCAGCGGCAGATCCAGATAGGCGGAAATCGCTTCCGGATCGAAAATTTCACTTTCTCCGGAGCGTGGCTTGGGGCAGCAGTTCATCAGCAGATGCAGCGGGATATCCGTCTGCTCCCGCAATATCGAGGCTGCGCGCTCCGTGTTCCTTTCCCCCGCGGTGCACGGCAGCGTGACAAGCACGGCTTCATCCGCATGACGGACGGCAAGCAGCGTAATGGCGCTCAGAGCGCCCGGGGTATCCACCAGCAGGTAATCAAAGCGGCTTTTCAGCCGTTCAATAACTCGAGCGAACTGCTTTTCCCCGAAGCCGCCGGGCAGATCCTGCTGCGGGGCGGCGACCATGGAAAGACGATCTCGCACGGAAAGCAGCGCCTGCTCCACGCCGCAGATTTCTTCCGAAAGGTCATAGAGATCAAACACTACCCGATCCTGCATATCCAGGGCCAGATCCAGGCTGCGCATGCCGAGACAAGCGTCCAGCAGGCAGACCTTTTTACCCAGGTCAGCCAGCGTGCTGCCCAGCGCGGCGGTCAGCAATGTTTTTCCACAGCCGCCCTTTCCGGCGGTGATCACAACGATTTTTCCCATGCGCTCCTCATTATGGCATCAGCTGGTTGCCGGGCACCACCATGATATCACCGGTGTCCTTCACCCGCTCGTCCATCCACCATTCCACAAATTCCTTTACGGCCATGGAAGCCTCGCCGCCGGAAAACCCGTTTGGGATAAAGCAGATCACGGATATTTCGGCTTCTGAGGAGAAGGGCGACAGCGCGCAGAACCAGGCGTTGTTCTCCAGATCCAGCTTGATGTTGCCGCGGGTGATCTGGGACGTTCCCGTTTTCGCCCAGATCTCATCTTTGTACTTCCAGTTCTTGAAATATTTGTTTGCAGTACCGGAGTCATCCACCACGCCCTCCATCCCGGCCCGGATATAGGGCAGATAGGGCTCCGCGCCGTTCAGATGGCCGAAAAGGCTGGGAGAGGTCTTGGAAATCACTTCACCCTCGGGAGAAATAACAGAGTCAATGATGTGCAGGTTCCACACGTCGCCGCCGTTGCCCAGCGCCGCGATATAGCGGGCCATAGCGGCGGGGGTCACCATGGTGATGCCCTGTCCGATGGCGGTCTGTATCTCCAAGCTGCCGCCCCATTTAATATCGTTCAGATAGATGTAAATGTCGCTGACCACCGCGGCTTTCATGGCCTGCTCGCGGGGCATGTTCAGCTCGTCCATCAGTATCAGCTGCAGCTGGCGCACCCAGTCATCCTGAGCGTAGGTCACCGCCATATCCATCATGCGCTTGATGCACTTGTTCAGACGGTCTTCGTTGTAGGAAATACCGTTGCTGGCGCCGATCGTCTGCAAATGCTGCTTGATCTTAGCCGCCACCAGGCCGGGCGTCCAGGTGCGCTGTTCGCCCAGGGAAACGGTGGGGTCGTACAGGTTGGTTTGGTTGCCGATCAGGCTGCGGGCCTCGCCCTTGAGCTCGATGCCCGTTTTGCTGGTCAGTCCCATATTGACCGCGTACTGATACAGCAGGTTGCTGCCGGTATCGCCATAGAGCCGGGCCGCCAGCTCATAGAAGAAATAATTGCAGGAATGGGCCAGCCCCTCAATCACCGTCTGGTCGTTGTGCTGATAGCGCAGGTTTTTGGCGATCCAGCAGGTGGGCGCTTCGGATTCATTATGGGTATATCGTGTAAACGCGCCGCCGTCGCTGATTTTATCCACCGGGGTGATGGCCTTGTTCACTAGCGCCGCCAGGGCCGTGACCATCTTATAGGTGGAGCCCGGCTCGGCGCGCTGCTGAATGGCATAGTTCATCATCACGTTGCGCTCGTCAGTCAGGATTTCCGCCGCCGCGTTCCCGCCTGCGATCAGCGCGTTCAGATCGTAAGTGGGATACTGGGCCATAGCCAGCACGCTGCCGGTCTTGACATCGGTGACCATCAATACGCCTGTATCAGCCAGCAGCAGCGGGTATTTATCCCAATCGCGGCTGCCGTCGGTCAGCTTGGCACGGTTGGTTTCCAGCCAGCGGGAATCGGCAATCTTGCCCTCCTGCACGTTGCGGGTGCTGCGCACGTTATCCTCAATAGCGCGCTCTGCTGCCTGCTGATAGCTGGCAATGATGGTCAGCTTCACGTTGTTGCCGTCATGGGGCTCCGTGCGGGTCAGCTCGCGGGTCAGCTTGCCGTTGTTGTCTTTTTCCATCACCCGATAGCCGGAGCGCAGGGAGATATTCTCCGTCAGCTCCCGCTCCATGGTATATTCCACGCCATCCAGGCCGATGGTATCAGAAAGGGAGTAGCCCTGGGGTTTTAGCTCGTTTGTATAGGTCTCATAGGAAGAAATGGGGCCGATATAGCCGATGATATGCGAAGCCAGCGTGCCGCGGGGATAGATGCGCTGGGAGCCGACCTCGATATCGAAGCCGCTCAGCATCATGCTGCGCCCCTCTATTTCGGAGACGGTGGAGTAAGACACGTTTTTGGCGATCACAACGGGCACGGAGTTGAACAGGTTCATCTGCATTTCGTTGTAAATCGCCATCACCTGCAGTACCTTGCGCTCATCAAATACATAGTGCTCCGTATCCTGCAAGTATTGGAACTGATAGCGCTTATACAGCTCATCGTATGCGACGGTGGCATCGTCAAACTTGGAGGCGGTCAGATAATGGTTGCTGCGCCACTGACTCATGCGCACGTTCCAGCTGGCTTCGGAAATACCGCTGCCGAAATTATACTGCCATTGACCGTCCTCATTCCGTTCGATCACAAAGGTCACGCAGATTTCCCCGCCGTATTTCTCGATGATATCGATGCCCTCCAGGATGGAACGGGTGAATTTCTGATAGTTCTTTGTGCCGCTCTGGGCGGAACTGCGGTAAAAGGTGACGTTGTACACGTCCTCCGTCATGGCCAGAATCACGGAGTCGGCGTCCGTGATCATGCCGCGCTTTCCGGTGGTGCGAATGGTTTTGATGCTGGTGGAGCCCGCATCCTCGGCGTATTTCTCCCCCTGCACCAGCTGCAGGCTGGCCAAGCCGTAAATCAGATAGGCAAACAGCCCTGCCATTACCAGCAGAGCGATTGTATTTCGCATCCAGCTGCTCTTCTTCATGATCACTCCTGTTTTTCTTCAGCCATTGCACGCTTGACCTTGCCGCCATACATATGCAGCATCATGCGCACCGGCACCATCAGCACAACGGCCAGCAGGCCTGTATACATAATGCAGATGAACGCGCGCAGCAGCAGGCGGTAGGAAAGCTCGGTGCCGGCCAAGGTCACGTAGATCAAAAATACAAATTCAAGTCCCGCCGCGATGCAGACCGCGTCCAGCGGAATGCGCAGATGGGGATTCAGATCGCCGCGGATCTTCTTGTCGTTGCCGCTCATGCGCAGCATCCGCTTTTCACGCTTTTCATCGCTCATATCCGCAAAAACCTGGGCAAACAGCATGCCGAATACCGGGTAGAGCACCACGTACATGCCGCCGACGGAGGATGTCATCGCTTCCAGCAGGATCCCGGCAATGCAGGATGCTCCGAATGCGTATTTTTTGCCGTAGGAGACCGTCAGAATGGCGATGATCACCGCCAGCAGGTTCCCGGTCACGCCGAAAACCTTTAAGTGCTGCATGGCGCACACCTGAAACAAATAAGCCAGCAGGGTAAGCAGGAAGGAAAGGATGACTTTCCGCATGTCAGTCTTCCCCCTCCTGCGTCAAGCTGTTCAGCGAGAAGGTGGGCGAAGGAGTGGGCGAAGGCTCCGGGGTTGCGGTGGGCTCCGGAGTGGGAGTTCCCGGCACATCCTCATAGGAAAGGTTGGGAACTGTGGGGGTGGCGTCCGCGCCGTCCGGCATCTCCAGCGTTTCAACGGGCGCGGCGGTCATATCGACGCCGGGAGTCTCAGCGGGAAGATCTGTCATTTCAGGCGCGGTGGTTTCATCCACGTTGAAGGACATTTCGCCGCTCGCAGGGAATGTGGGTACGATGCGCGGCGTAGGCAGACCGGTGTAAATGATGGCGGTTTCCTCCCGCTGCTCCGCCTGCTCGGCATATGTGGGCACATAGCGGTATACGATCACGTATTCCACCCGTTCAAAATCCACGATGGGCTCCACCACCACATAGGATTTTCCCTCCTCCATGCCGCGGGTGCTCTCCCGCACCACACCGATGGGAATGCCCTTGGGAAACTCGACGCCCACGCCGGAGGTCACCACCGTATCCCCCTGCCGGGGCAGGTGGTTGTCGCTCAGATAATACATGCGGCACGCGGCTTCGCCGTTGATACCCATAGTGCCCTTGATGGTGCCCTGATAGCGGGTGGATTCGATCAGCGCGGGAATACTGGTATCACTGTTGATGATGGTTTGCACCTTGGAGGTGGTTTCCGTCACATCATAGGTATATCCCACCAAACCGCCGGACTTAACGACGGCCATATAATTCTGAATGCCCTGCCGGGTGCCCACGTTGATGGTCAGCTCGGAAAAGTAGTTTGTGGAGTCGGTGGATATGACCTTGGCCGGCACACCGTCAAACTGGGAGTGGATCTGCATTTCGCTCATCAGATCGCTGTATTCCCCCAGCTGAGTGCGCAGCTCGTTCATCATCATGACCTCGCTGAGCAGCTCGTCGTACTTTTCATACAGCTGTTCATATTCATATTCCAGGTTGCCGCGCAGCTTCAAGCGCTGCATATAGTTAAAAAACCAGCCCGTGCCGGAGGAAAAATACTGCTGGATGGGCTCCATCACCCTGGCAATGGCCTTTCTCGGCAGGGAAAGGATTTCATATTCGGGCAGCAGCTGAGAGGCTACCATGCTGGCGATGACGCCCAATAAAACGACGACGATCAGTGCAAAGGCAATATTTCGCAGGCGGCGATGCGCCTCCGGATCCTTTTTCTTTTTTTTGCCCGCCGGGCGCGCTTCCGCCTGTTCAACGGGAGCTTGTTCCTGCTCCGGCGCCGCCTTCGCCTTTTTTCTGCGCGGCATTTCCGTCCTCCGATAAAATAATTATTCCTCGTTCACCCGCTGGGTCAGCCCCGTGGTCATGCGCTGCAGCCAATCAATGTTTTCTGACAGATGCCCAATGCCGGTAATGGCGCAGTCCATGGGCTCCTTCGCCAACAGCACGGGCATATCCAGCTCGGTGGCAATGAAGCGATCCATTCCGCATAGCAGAGAACCGCCGCCGGTCAGATGGATGCCGCTGCGCATCACGTCCCCCGCCAGCTCCGGAGGGGTGCGCTCCAGCACATACTGAATGGCCATCAGGATCTCCTGACAGGGCTCCCGCAGCGCCTCATACATCATATTGGAATTGATTTCCTTTGTCTGGGGCAGGTTGGTTACCAGGTCGCGGCCCCGCACGAAGGCGCGGCGGGAATCATTCAGCTGCAGGGCGGCGCCCAGGTCGAATTTCACATCCTCCGCCATGCGGTCGCCAATCAGCATGTTGAATTCGCGCTTGATATATTCGATGATGGCCTCATCCATCTTGATGCCGCCCACGCGGATGGAACGGGAAATCACGATGCCCCCTAGGGAGATGACGGCCACCTCCGTGGTGCCGCCGCCGATATCCACCACCATGCTGCCTTTGGGCTCAAAAACCGGCAGGCCCGAGCCCAGCGCGGCGGCGAAGGGCTTTTCAATCAGGTGCAGGGCGCCGCGCCGGATGCCGGCATTCTCCGCCGCCTCGCGCACAGCTTTGCGCTCCACGGCCGTGACCCGGCTGGGAATGGTGATCCAGCCCCGGGGACGCACGAGTCGGGATATGCCGATGGACTTGCGGATAAAGAATTCCAGCATGTATTCCGTCATGTCATAATCCCGGATCACGCCGTCTTCCAGGGGGCGGATGGCCACCACCTCGCCCATGGTGCGCCCCTGCATCAGCAAAGCGTCCGTGCCGAACGCCTTGATGGTTTTCTTCTTTCCGTCCTGCACCACCATCAGGGTGGGCTCGCTCAGCACAACACCCTTGTTCTTTACGTATACCTTCGTATTGGAAGTGCCCAAATCAATTGCGATATCAGGCGCTATAATAGCCATAACTGCACATCCTTGCTTTTCGTTAAAGTTCCCAGCCGATCTTCCGAAGCATATCCCGCACAAGATGCATCGGCAAGCCGATCACGTTGGAGGGGCTGCCGTCAATGCGGGAAACAAACATGCCCGCCATTCCCTGCACGCCGTAGGCACCCGCTTTGTCCAAGGGCTCTCCCGTAGCGATATAGCGCAGGGCGGAGGCATCGTCAATTTGAGAGAAATAAACCGTCGCGCTGTCCAGCCGCACATCGGCGCGGCCGGATCGGCCGTCGATCACGCATACGCCGGTATGCACCGTGTTGGTTTTGCCGGACAACAGGCGCAGCATCCGCAGGGCGTCGGAAGCGTCGCGGGGCTTTCCCAGCGTCTTTCCGCAGCAGGAAACCAGCGTATCCGCTCCCAGCACCGTTTCTCCGGGATGGAGCGCGGCGACGGCGCGGGCCTTTCTTTCTGCCAGCAATTGCACCACCTGCTCCGGCTGACCTGATACCCGCTCGTCCACATCCGCAGTACAGACGTCAAAATCAATCCCCATCAGGGAAAGCAATTCGCGCCTTCTGGGAGAGGCGGAGGCCAGAATCAGGTGGTTGCTCATCGCGTTCGTTTCCTTTCGTGCTTTCATGAAGCGGATGCATGCAAAAGCACAATCTATTATAACACACAAAACGCCCTTTCGTACAGGGGCAGCGGAAATAAATGAAACAATTTTATGACGACGCGAAAAAAAGCAAAACAATGCGTTTTTTTCTTATTTTTCAGGGTTTTTTGAAATCAGGCGGGGAAATGGTAGCTTTTTCCGTAAAGAATTTGAAAAAAATTTGCAAAATGTTAAAACATTTGCGGATATGGAAAGGCGGCCGTTTGAAAAAAACGGCCGCCTGAAACGCTTTGATCGTTCAGCGCTGCGCGCGGTAAGCCGCGGCTTCCCGCAGCATATTCGCCGCATGGGCGATACCGCTTTCGCTGTCCTCTGAAACGCCGCTCAGCATGCGCGCGATCTCCCGCACGCGGGTATCCCCCGTCAGTTCCTCGACGGAGGTGTTTGTGCGCTCTCCCTGCGCCGCTTTGCTTACGAGATAGTGCCGCGTCGCCATGGCGGCGATCTGCTGCAAATGCGTTACGCAGATCACCTGCCGGTATTTGGCGATATCCCACATTTTCTGAGCCACCACCTGGGCCGTGCGGCCCGAAATACCGGTGTCGATTTCGTCAAATACCATGGAAGGGATTTCGGCATGCTCCGCGGAAAGGGCTTTCAGCGCCAGCATCACGCGGGATAGCTCGCCGCCTGAGGCAATCTTCGCCAGCGGCTTCTTTTCCTCGCCCATATTGGGAGCGATCAGGAAGCGAACGTCATCCATTCCTGCGGGCGAGGGAGCAGGCCGTTCCTCCGCAAACGATACGAAGAACCGGGTACCGCGCATGTTCAGATCCTGCAGCTGAGCCTCCATATTGCGTTCAAAATCGGCAGCCAGCGCCTTGCGGCTCTCAGACAGTCGCATGGCGGCGGCGTAATAAGCGCGGTACGCCTCCTGCGCCTTCTTTTTCAGCCTGTCCAGCGTATCCTCCAGGCTTTCAAACTGGGCGAGCTCCGCCCGAATGTCATCCAGCCTGCGCAGCATATCCCCCACGGTGGGGCCGTATTTGCGGGACAGTTTGCGCAGCTGATCCAGCCGTTCCTCCACCCAGGAAACGCGCTCGGGATCGGTATCCATATCATCCAGCTGCCCGCGCACCGTCAATCCCAGATCCTCGGCATCGTAATACAGGCTTTCGGCGCGGCGGTACAGCTCGGCATAATCCGCCCCCAGCCCTTCGATGGCGGCGAGGGCGCGCATAGCGGTTCTGGCCTGCTCCACGGCGGCGGATGCGCCCGCCTCATTCAGCGCTTCATTGGCGGCGCTCAGGGCGTGCACGATCTTTTCGCTGCTGCGGTAACGATCCCTCTCCAGGGTCAGCTCTTCGTCTTCCCCTTCCTGCAGCTGGGCGGAGGCCAGCTCTTGCTCCTCCTGACGCAGCGTCTTCAGCTTTTCCTCGCGGTGAATGCTTTCCCGCTTCATTTTCGCGTATGCGCTGTGCGCCTGCTGATAGGCGGAGAACGTCCGTTCCGTCTCCTCCATCATCTGCCGGTGCGCGGCATCTCCCAGGGAATCCAGGCAATGCAGATGGTTTTTATCGTTGAGCAGGGATTCATGCTCATGCTGGCCATGCAGATCCATCAGCGCGGCGGAAAGCTCTTTCAGCTGCGCGAGGGATACGGCCATCCCCTGGATGCGGCATATGCTGCGGCCGGACAGGCTGATTTCCCGGCCCAGGGTCAGGCAATTATCATCATATTCGATTTCATGCTCCGACAGCCAGGCACGGGCCGCAGGACAATCAGACACGTCAAAAAATCCTTCGGCATATGCTTTATCGCAACCTGTGCGAATCAGCTCCCGGTCAGCCCTTCCGCCAAGCAGCAGGCTGACGGCATCCACCACGATGGATTTGCCGGCGCCTGTTTCGCCTGTCAGAACGTGCAGACCTTCGCCGAAGGATATTTCGATTCTGTCGATCAGCGCGATGTTCCTGATCAGCAATTGAAGCAGCACACTACTTCATCTCCCGCAGCGGTCAGCGTTTGAGGATCTCCTGGAATTTTTCTACAACAACAGGTGCCTCTCCTGCGCTGCGTACAGCAACGAAAATGGTATTATCACCGGAAATGGTTCCAAGGATTTCCGGCCAGCGCATGCTGTCAATCGCCTCGCCGGCGGCGTTGGCGCTGCCGGCCAGGGTGCGTATCACGATGATATTCTCCGCCTGCTGGATAGACAGTACGGAGTCAATGAAGATGCGAACCAGCCTTTCGGATACTCCGTGCTCCGCCTTGTCGGCGGTGGCGTACTTATACGAGCCGCTGGGGGACAATACCTTCAGCAAACGCAGCTCCTTGATATCGCGGCTCACTGTTGCCTGCGTTACGACAATTCCCATTTCCCGCAGCTTGCCTGCCAGCTCTTCCTGGGTCTCGATATCATTGCGCTCGATAATACTGAGTATTGCCGTTTGTCTTGCGTTCTTCATCCTATCACCTCTAAGTAACTTGCGTTCCAGAACATTATAGCACGGTACGGAGGTTCTTGCAATATGTTAACAATATTTAAAATTGCGTTTATTTGCACGGCGGCATGCCGATGTCAGAAAACACCGTCCTGCGTTTCATTATCGGGCAGAGGGGCTTTTTCTTCCGCCGCTGCGGGCTGGTTCGCCTCGACGGCTTTGGATTCGGGAAGATCCACCTTCTGCTGCGCGGGCTCCTCCGCCGCTGCTTTTTCGGGCAGCGGGCGTCCCTCGATAAAGGCCAGGAATTCCTCGCGGGAAAGGGTTTCCCGCTCGATCAGCAGCTGCGCCAGCCCTTCCAGCTTATCCCGATGCTCCCGCAGGGTGTTCAAGGCGGTTTCATAGCAGGAGCGCAGCAGGTCGCTGACCTCGCGGTCGATGGCCGCCGCCACCTCCTCGCTGTATTCCCGGGAATGGCCGAAGGTTGCGCCGACAAACACCTCTTGCTCGCTGTCCAGATAGATGGTGCCGATCTTTTCGCTCATGCCGAAGCGCGTCACCATGGCGCGGCAGATGCCGGTAGCGTTCTGCAGGTCGCTTTGCGCGCCGGTGAAGATATCGTTGAAGATCAGCTTTTCGGCGGCATGGCCGCCCAGGCTCATGGCGGTGCGCTGCAGCAGCTGGCTGCGGCTCATATTGTCCAGCTCCTTCGCGGGCAGGGACAGAGTGAAGCCGCCCGCGCTGCCGCGGGGAATGATGGTGACCGTATGCACCTCGTCGCACAGCGGCAGGTAATGCCCCACGATGGCGTGCCCCGCCTCGTGATAGGCCACCAGCCGACGATCCTCTTCCAGCACCTTGTGGCTCTTCTTTTCAGGGCCCATCTGCACCCGCTCCACCGCTTCGATCAGCAGCTTCTGGGTAATCTGGGTCTTGCGCCCGCGGGCCGCCAGGATGGCCGCTTCGTTCATGATGTTTTCCAGATCGGCGCCGGTGGCGAAGGGGGTGCGCTTGGCGATGTTGTCCAAATCCACGTCATCAGCCAGGGGCTTGCCCCGGGAATGTACCTTGAGCACAGCCACGCGGCCTTCCACATCTGGGTAGTTGACGGTGATCTGCCTGTCGAAACGGCCGGGGCGAAGCAGCGCCGGATCCAGGATATCGCGCCGATTGGTGGCGGCCATCACGATCACGCCCTCGTTGGCGGTAAAGCCGTCCATTTCCACCAGCAGCTGGTTCAGGGTCTGTTCGCGTTCATCGTGTCCGCCGCCCAGGCCCGCGCCACGATGGCGGCCCACAGCGTCGATCTCATCGATGAAAACGATGCTGGGCGAATTGCGCTTGGCCTGTTCAAACAGGTCGCGCACACGGCTGGCGCCCACGCCCACGAACATCTCCACAAAATCGGAACCGCTGATGGTGAAGAAAGGCACGTCGGCCTCCCCTGCCACGGCCTTGGCCAGCAGGGTTTTGCCTGTGCCGGGAGGGCCCACCAGCAGCACGCCCTTGGGAATGCGCGCGCCCAGGGACAGGTAGCTTTTGGGGTTTTTCAGAAAATCAACGATTTCCCGCAGCTCCTCCTTTTCCTCATCCGCGCCCGCAACGTCCGCAAAGCGGATCTTGTTTTTGCTGGGGTCGCTCATGGTGGCATGGCTTTTTCCAAAGTTTAGCACCTTGCTATTGCCGCCCATCATCTGCTGCCGCATGGTGAACCACCAGAACAGCATTACCATCAGCGTGATCAGGATAAAGGGAAGCCACTCCAGAATCCAGGGGGTGGACTGGGGCGCCAGATAATTGATAGAGAGAGGCTTGTCGGAAAAGACCAGGTTTTCCTCGCTGATGGTTTCCCTGTTCGCGCCGCTTTCATTGGCGGCCATGGTATACAGCGTGTCGGTGAAATCATCGCTGATCACACAGGTGAAATCATAGCGGCTGGGAAACTCGTTCAGAGCGCGCTCGGTATCGTAGTATAAACCGTACAGCGTGCGGCCGCGCACGGCGATGTACTGTACGCGGCCCTCTTTTACCCGCTGCAGCATATCGGCATAGGTGATTTCAACGCCGTTGACGCTGTTTCCGCCGGAAATCAGCCAGGCTAGCAGAATAAAAGCGGCTATCAGCACCACATAGGCAAACAGGCCGCGGGAAGGCTTTTTCAAGAGCGGATCCTCCTTCAATAAGAATAACGATTTATTATAGCATAACCTGTCGGGCGAATGCAATTCTGACGGTTATTTTTCATAGATTCTGGGGTGCAGGATGCCGATATCGGGCAGATTGCGGTATTTTTCCGCGTAATCCAGGCCATATCCCACCACAAACGCATCGGGGATCTCAAAGCAGGAATACTCCACCTTCAAATCCACCCTGCGGCGGGCGGGCTTATCCAGCAGGGTGGCGATGCGCACGCTGGTGGCGCCGCGCTGGGTCAGCTCCTTTTTAATATAGGAAAGGGTCATGCCGCTGTCCACGATATCCTCCACAACGAGCACGTCCCGGCCGTTCACATCACGATCCAGATCCTTGACCAGCTTGACCACGCCGGTGGTTTTGGTGCTGCTTCCGTAGCTGGATATGGCCATGAAGTCGATATCCAGCGAAAGATCCAGCTGCCGCAGCAGGTCGGCAAAAAAGATAACGGCGCCCTTCAGGATGCATACCACAATGGGCTGCTTTCCCTTGTAATCCGCCGTGATCCTCTCCCCCAGCTTTTTAACGGCTTCCTCAATGTCCTTCCGAGAAACCAGAATCCGTTCAAGATCCTTGTACTGTTCAAATTCCTTCTGCATTTGTATGACCCCCCTCAATATGATCGGGCAAGCTGCCCGTGTATTCCAGCATGACGGCGTCCTCCGCGTCCGAGCTGATCTGCGCCGCCTGCGAAGCGCCGATTCCGATCACCCACAGCACCTCGGATGCCCTGCACAAAAGCGGCCAGTCCTCCCGGAACGGCTGATCGACGCGGCGTGCAATCATATAATCCTTCAGCTTCATCTTTCCCTGCATGCCAAATGGATGGATATAATCTCCGGGTCTGCGGGTGCGAAGCTTCGTTTCCCGCAGCATGGCCTGCGGAAAGGCCTGCCGCAGCTTTCCGTCGCCCCGGTCTTCCCCTTTGAAGGGCGAGATACGCAAATCGCTTTGATCGGGAATTGGCGGCTCCGCCTTTTCCGGCGGCAGCAAATGAACGCGCTCCCGCGTGCGCAGCGCCCGCCAGCTGCCCGGCAGGTTCTCGTATGTTCCCGGCGGCGCGGCCAGCAGCATGCGGAGCCGTTCCGTCTGCGCGGCATCCAGAGAGACGCCGCGCTCCGCTGCATAGGCGCGCAAAATCCGCCGCTGAAGGGCAGCGTGCTGCGCGCTCAGCGGCGCGGACAGCAGAAAAGCCTGCCTGCCGCGCCCGGTATGCGATGTGATCCATTGCGCGGCAAGCTGATTCAGATAATCATTTTCATCCCGCATCAACCCCGCGGCCCGAGCGATGGCGGCGGGTGCCTGGGGAAAAACTGCGCAGATCTGCGGCATCACGCGGGCGCGCAGCGCGTTTCTTGTAAAGCGGGTATCGGCGTTGGATGCATCCTCCCGCCATTCCTGCCCCGCCTCCCGCAGGGCGGAGCGCAGGTCGTCCCGGGACAGGCTCAGCAGCGGACGCCATACGGGCGGCCTGTATTCTGCCATGCCGCTCAGCCCATCGGCCCCCGCTCCGTATAACAGGTGCAGCAGCACCGTTTCCGCCTGATCATCCCGGTGATGGGCCAGCGCCAGGGTTTCCGCGCCAGCCTCGCTCATCGCATCCCGGAAGGCGGCATAGCGAGCGGCGCGGGCGGCGGCCTCCGGGCTTCCGCAGCCGGACACCTGTACGCGGCGCAGCATATACCGGATGTTCAGCCCCTCACACAGGGAGCGGCAGAATTCCGCCTCCTCGTCGGCGGCTTTCCGCAGGCCGTGATGAACGTAAACCGCGGAGAGCTCCAGCCCCTGCTCCTGCCGCAGGGCGGAGAGCGCCAGCGTCAGCGCCACGGAATCCGCGCCGCCGGATAAACCGATCATCATCCGGGCGGGCACGCGATTTTCCGCCAGGCTGCGGCGCACGGCGGCAATGATCACAGAAAATGTATCCATAACGGGTTTATTGTACATTGTCAAAGCAATTCGCGCAAGAGCGAAATGGCCCTCCGCCGATATTTTGTATCGGCAGATGCCGCTGCGGGTTTGATTTTTGTCTGGTTTTCATATATAATGTATGAAAAGCGTTGAGGGGGGAGAATGGATGCAATACACAACGAAGGAGAAAACGGGCAGGATCCTGCTGCGCCATGTGTCCCTGTCACTGCGCATCCTGGCAGAGCAGCTGCTTGCGCGGGCGGCAGCGCTGCTTCCCGTATGGCTTCCCTGGGTTTTGCCGCAGCTTTCGGGTAAGCTGCCTTTTTCACCGCTGTATCTGCGCGCGGCGATCGTGCTGCTGCTGTATGCGCTGCTGGTATATCCCATGCGGAGCCGTGCCGCCCTGCAGCTGACAAAGCTGGTGCGCAGGCGTGACAGCCGCGGTCTTGCCCTGTCCGCTTACCCCCAGCTTGTGCTTGCGGGGCTTTTCCGCATGCTCGGCGGGGCGCTGTGGGGGCTGCCCTTGGCGCTGCTTTCCGTGCGCCTGTACCAATATATATTCGTTTTTGACATTACGCGCTTCCGCAAGGACTTTTGCACTATCGGCGCGTTCCTTTCCGCCGCATCCTCCCAGGACAGCCAAACCTATATTGGCATGACCGTGTTTTTCGGAGCACTGCTGCTGTCGGCCCTGCTTCTGCTGTATGGGTGGTGGCGCGGGGTTCCCTTTGATTTTCAAATGGTGGGAGCAATCACCGCACGGCAGGCCAGAAAGCTGGCCCGGCGGGTTCGCCCTGCCTGCCGCGGCACGCTGCTGCGCATCATGCCCCTGCATATGCTACTGTGCGTTGCCGCGTTTGCCGCGTCCTTCTTGACCGTTTATCTGAAACTGCGCCCCCTGCTGGTGGGCGATCCCATGGAGGATATTCGGCTGACATACGTTTTTCTACAGAGCGGCGTGGTATCAGGCGGTACCCTTTTCCTTGCCGGCGGCATTTTCATGCTGCTGTATCTGCCCTTCCTGCTGTACAGAAAGGCGGGCAACGCCAGCGCGGTGGTGAATTGCTATGCAGAAAAACGGTGCTGACGTCTCCATGCGGCTGGACAGGCTGCTGTGCATTACTGCAACTGATACGCGCAGCCGGGCCAAGCAGCTGGTGCGCAGCGGCCGCGTTAGCGTCAATGGCAAAAGAGCGGAGAAAGCGGATCTGCATATTCAGCCCGGTGACCTGATTGCCGTCGACGGGCAGACCGTCGATGCGAGAACCGTGCGTCATGTGATGCTGAACAAGCCTTGCGGCGTGCTGACGGCTGCCCGGGATAAAAAGCAGCGGACAGTGATCGATTTGCTGCCGCCCGTTTACGCTGCATGCGGCTGCATGCCGGTGGGAAGGCTGGACAAGAATACCGAGGGCTTGCTGCTGCTGACGACGGACGGAGAGCTGGCCCATCGCCTGCTGTCCCCCCGCAGCCACGTTTGGAAATGCTATCGGGCGGTGGTGGACGGGCCGCTGAGCCAGGCGGATGCCGCCGCCTTTGCGGCAGGGCTTTCCCTTTCTGACTTTGAAGCCCTGCCAGCCAGACTGGAGATCCTTTCCTCCTCTCCTTCACAGGCAGAGGCGCTGGTATGGGTAGAGGAAGGAAAATTCCATCAGGTGCGGCGCATGTTTGAAAGCCGCGGCAGAACTGTCACGGCCCTTAAGCGCCTGCAGATCGGGCCGCTGTCTCTGGATGACGGGCTTGCGCCCGGTGAATACCGGGAGCTGACCGAAGGCGAACTGGATGCGCTGCGGAAGGCGGCAAAAGGAGAAACGGATGAACGCTGAACACTACTATACAGAGGATCCCCAAAGCGAAAGCAGGCCCGTTGAGACGGCCTTTACCTATCGTGGACACGAACTGCGGCTGCTTTCAGATGCAGGTGTTTTTTCCCGGGGAGAGTTGGACTCTGGCACGCGGATCCTGCTGAACGCGCTGCCGGAGAGGATTTCGGGCAGCGTGCTGGATCTGGGCTGCGGCTGGGGCCCCGTGGGCATCTGCGTGGCGCTGGAAAACCCGGACACCAGCTTGACCTTTACCGATATCAACCGGCGGGCGCTGGAGCTGGCCCAGGGCAACGCGCAGCGTTACAGCGTGACGGGACGTTTTCTGCACAGCGACGGCTTTGCGAATATTGACGGAATATTTGATTGCATCATCACCAATCCGCCGATCCGCGCCGGAAAGCAAACCATCTATCAGATGTTCGCGGACAGCACCGCGCACCTGACGGCATGCGGAAGCTTGTATATCGTCATTCGCAAGCAGCAGGGCGCGCCCTCTGCCCTCAAGTATTTGTCCACGCTCTTTCCCCGGGTGGAAACCATCGATAAAAGCGGCGGCTATTGGGTGATCCGCTGTGATAAGGAGGAAGGATAAATGACGTATGATCACGCATTTTTCGACGCGGGCATCCAGCGCAGGGGCACGCGGTGCGTAAAGTGGGACGCCCAGGCCATGTGCGGCGGGGATGATCTGCCCATGTGGGTGGCGGATTGGGACTTTCGCTGCGCCGAGCCTATCGTACAGGCCATATGCGGCCGGGCGGAGCATCCCTGTTACGGCTATTCCAGCGGCGATCCAAAGGACAAGCAGTCCTTTGCGGACTTCTGGCTGAGAAGGCACCGCCTGGCGATTTTGCCGGAGCAGACCTGCATGCTGCCCAGCGTGGTAACCGGGCTGCGGCAGGCGGTGATCACAAACACCAAGCCGGGCGATGCCGTGATGATCTTTACCCCGGTATACGGCCCCTTCCGCCGCGCGGTGGAGCAGGCGGGCCGCAGCGTTGCGGCCTGTTCCCTGCTGCGCCGGGCGGATGGCGGATATGACGTTGATTTTGAAGCGGTGGAGCGGCTGCTGAAAACGGGCGTGCGGCTGATGATGTTCTGCAATCCCCATAACCCCGTATCCCGCTCCTGGCGGCGGGAGGAGTTGACCCGTCTGGTGAACCTTGCCAACGCGTATCAGGCGGTGCTGGTTTCCGACGAGATTCATGCGGACTTTGTATATCAGCCGCTGGAGCATGTGCCGATGCTTTCCATTCCGGGAGCGGAAAAATGCGTGCTGATGCTCGCTTCCGCCAGCAAGACCTTTAACCTGCCCGGACTGCAGCAGGCGATGGCGGTATCGCGCAATGAGGATATCCTGCGCAGGCTGAAAGAAAACCTGACGGCGCAGGGCATCGAAAGCGGCAACATCTTTGGCCTGGCCGCGGCTCAGGCAGCCTATACTGCGTGCGATGACTGGCTGGATGGCATGATCGCCTATCTGGATGAAGGCCGGGGGATTCTGCGGCAGGAGCTGAGCGAGCAGCTGCCAAAGGCCGTGCTGGCCCCCATTGAAGCCACCGCGCTGTCCTGGATCGATCTGCGGGCGTATGCTCCCACCTGCGATGCGCTGAATGAAAAGCTGCGCCGGGCTCACCTTGTGCTGAACAAGGGAACAGATTTCGACCCCGAACTGGGCGAAGGATTTATGCGCCTGAACTTCGGGTGCCCCCACGCATCGCTGCGAGAGGGCGTGCGCCGCATGGCGAAAGCGCTGAAGGAATAATGAGGAGGAAATGAAAATGGCCGATATGGAAAAGCTGTATGCGATCATCGATGAAATGAAGCCGGAAATGGTGGAAACATTGCAAAAGTGGGTGCGCATCCCCAGCCTGAAATCCGAGCCCCTGCCGGGCGCTCCCTTCGGCGCGAAGGTAAGGGAAATGCTGGACGTGGCTTTGGCAGATTGCCGACGCATGGGGCTTGATACGCAGGATTTTGACGGATATGTGGCCCATGCCGATCTGGGTGAGGGCAGCGATGAGGACGCGCTGGCGATCCTGGTACACCTGGACGTGGTGCCGGAGGGCGACGGCTGGAAATATCCCCCCTACGGCGCTGAGATCGTTGACGGCCGCATGTACGGCCGCGGCACAAACGACGATAAAGGCCCCGCTGTGGCGTCGCTGTACGCTCTGAAAGCGGTAAAGGATGCGGGGATTCCCCTGCGCCGCAAGGTGCGGCTGATCCTGGGCTGCGATGAGGAAACCACCTGGCAGGACATCGAACACTATAAAAAGGTGGCCACCATGCCCCGCTGCGGCTTCAGTCCGGATGCCTCTTATCCCATCATCAATATCGAAAAGGGCATCTGCCGCTTGTCCCTGCGGGCGAAGCCTGGCCAGGAAGGGCTGCAGGTGATCCAATTCAATACCGGCGAGCGGCCAAACGTGGTGCCCGGCAAGGCGGAAGCCATCGTCGCCGGGGAGGATGCGCTGATTGCGGAGGTGACGAAGTTCGCCGCCGAAAAGCAGCTGAAAGTATCCGCGGAAAAGGCCGGGGAGGGCCTGGTGAAAATCACCGCTGTCGGCGTCAACGGCCACGCCGCTTATCCCGAAAGCGCGCGCAACGCCATTGGCGAAATGCTGCTGACGCTGCGGGCCCTGGGCGTGCAGGGGGCGCTGCGCACACTGGCGGATCGGGTCGGTATGGAGTACGACGGCAAATCCCTGGGCATTTGGATCCAGGATGGCATGAGCGGCAATCTGACCTGCAATATCGGCATCATCCGCGCCGACGCCCAGGGTATATACGCCACGCTGGATATCCGTTATCCCGTGATGACCAACCCCGATATGATCCTGAAAAACGTGCGCGCCGCTTTGCCTGGCTTTGAGGTGACGGCGGACGAGATCAAGGTGCCCCATTACGTGCCGGAGAGCAGCGAACTGGTGCAGCAGCTGCTGGACGCCTATCATGAGGTGACCGGCCTGGAGCGCAAATGTCTGTATACCGGCGGCGGCACATACGCCAGAGCTTTGGAGGAAGGCGTAGCCTTCGGCGCGGCTTTCCCGGATGACGAAGACCTGGCCCATCAGGCCAATGAATACGCGGACTTGAAGGGCCTCTATAAAAATATAAAAATTTTCGCTTCGGCTATTGTAAAACTGGCGGGAAAAGCGTAAAATAGATATAGTAATACTTTTAGAGGAGGTATCCTTCCTTGCAAAAGACCGAATTGATTACCTGCATCAACTGCCCCATGGGCTGCCGTATGGAAGTAACGCTGGAAGACGGCGCTGTGATTTCTGTTAAGGGTAATACCTGCAAGCGCGGCGAAGTATACGCTCACCAGGAATGCACCCAGCCCCTGCGCATGATTACTGCTGTCGCCCCCGTAGAGAACAGCCTTGTGCCTGTCAGCCTGAAAACCCGCACCCCCATCCCCAAGGCGAAGATCGAGGAGTGCATGCGGGCCATTGACGCGCTGCAGCTGAAAGCCCCCATCAAGGCCGGCGATGTGCTGATTTCCGATGTGGTGGGCACCGGGGTGGACGTGATCGCCACCAAATCCGTACAGTAACAGCATTCTGAAATCACGCCGCCTTTCCTTGCGAAAGGTGGCGCGTTTTATTAAGAGATATTATGCTTTATCCTTTTTTGCTGACTCCGGCTTTTCGCTGCGGGGAAGCGACGCCCTGGGGCGGTACGCTGCTGCATGATTTGCTGGGAAAAGAATGTCTGGATCTCCATACCGGGGAGAGCCTGGAGATGAGCGTTATTCCCGGTCTGGAATCCCGGGATCCCCAGGGAAACAAGCTGTCTGATCTTCTGGCGCGGTATGGGGCAGAACTGGCCGGTACGGCGTGCACTGGCGCCTTTCCCTTGCTGCTGAAGCTGATCGACGCCCGGAAAACCCTGAGTGTGCAGGTGCATCCGGACGATGCTTACGCCGGCTTGTGGGAAAACAAGCAGGGAAAGACGGAGGCGTGGGTCATATTACAGGCGGAGCCCGATGCACGGCTTGTGTACGGGGTCAACGCGGGCGTCACGCGGGAGCAGCTTGCCGCCGCAGCGGCTGACGGAGCGGCGCTGGAGGGCTTCCTGCGCTTTATTCCCGTTCAGGCGGGCGACGTGCTGTACATTCCATCCGGAATGGTGCATGCCATTGGCGGCGGGATCCTGCTGTACGAGATTCAGCAATCCAGCGATGTGACTTATCGCTTTTATGACTGGAACCGGTTGGACGCTCAGGGAAGAAAACGGACTTTGCATATTCGCCAGGCGCTGGATGTGACGCGCCTTGATTTGCAGCTGGATCCCGCCGTACCCAAATTGCTGCCCGACGCATCCTGCGAACGGTCACTGCTGCTGGATACGCCGTATTTCAGGCTGCTGCGGCTGCGTTGCTGCCGGAATACGCCCTTTCAGGGGGAGACGACTCGGTTTTCCGTGCTGACAGCGCTGTCGGAGGGCACGCTGGAAACAGCGGGAAAAGATGCGCGGATCACTTTAAGGCCGGGACAGAGCGTTTTTATTCCGGCGGATTGCGCGCCCTTCGGTCTGAACTGTGAACACTGTCTGCTCGCTTCCCCTGGCGTATAATCCCGACGGTACACCATACAATATACAGAGAAATCACAAAAACTTGGAGGAACAGATGACCGGGACCCCATTTGATAAAATTCTATCCCCCGAATGGATTCGCAGGGACGCGCCGCTGAGCGAGTATACCTCCATGCGCGTGGGCGGCCCTGCCGACGTGCTGCTGGAGCCTGGCAGCGAGGAGGAGATCGCCGCTATTCTGCGCATTGCGCAGATGGAGCAGATGCCCCTGTTCATATTGGGCAACGGTTCAAACGTGCTGTTCTCGGATGATGGGTTCCGGGGCGCGGTGCTGCGCATCGGCAAAAGATTCAGCGACATGCAGCAAAGCGGCACGGCGATCATCGCTCAGGCTGGCGCGCTGCTTTCCGCCATTGCGCGATTGGCGGCGGCAAACACGCTGTCTGGCTTTGAATTTGCTGCGGGCATCCCCGGCTCCCTGGGCGGGGCCGTGTGCATGAACGCCGGGGCTTATGGCGGCGAAATGGCGCGGGTGATCGCCAAGGCGCGCGTGTACGCGGAGGGCGATATCCGGACGCTGAGCAGAGAAGATTTGGATTTATCCTACCGGCACAGCGCCGTGATGGAAAAGGGCTGGCTGGTGCTGTCCGCCGAGCTGTCGCTGCTTCCGGGCGATCGGGAAAAGATTGAGGCGGATATGGCGGAGTTGAACCGCCGCCGCCGGGAAAAGCAGCCGCTGCAATATCCCAGCTGCGGTTCATTCTTTAAACGCCCGGAAGGATACTTTGCCGGCGCGCTGATCGAGCAGGCTGGATTGAAGGGCTTTTCCGTTGGCGACGCGCAGGTCAGCGAGCTGCATGCAGGCTTTCTGATCAACCGCGGCCATGCCACCGCCGGGCAGTTTTACGCGCTGATGCGGCAGGTGCAGAAAACCGTTTTTGAGAAAAGCGGCGTTGCGCTGGAGCCCGAAGTGAAACTGATTGGAAGTTTTGAGCAATGAGCTTTACCGCTGAAATCAAGGAGGAGCTGGCCTCGCGCCGCCCGGAGAAAAGCTGCTGCATGCTCAGCGAATTGAATGCGCTGACCCAGTCCTGCGCTTCCATGAACCTGCATGGCCGCGGCGTGGTGACCATTACATACCGCACGGAAAATGTATCCGTCGCCAAATCAATTTTTATTCTGCTGAAAAAGCGACTGGAGATCAACGCTGCGCCGCACTTTACAAAGCTGGCGCGGTTTGGCGGCCGTCGGGAATGCGCCATCCGGCTGTCGGCGGCCGATTCCCGAAAGCTGATGATTGCCCTGCATATGCTGCATGAGGAGGACGCAGGGCCGGTATTCAAGGGAATTCCCCGACGCGCCCTGACGCGAAAATGCTGCCAAAACGCATTTCTGCGCGGCGTTTTTATGGGCGACGGTTCCGTTACGCCGCCGGAAAAGAGCCATCATCTTGAATTCGTTTGCAATAATCGTTCCCGCGCTGACGCCATTGTGCGCCTGCTGGAACGGGACGGGCTGGAAAGCAGCGTAACGCAGCGTCGCGGGGCGTTCGTAGTCTACATGAAACGCGGCGCGCAAATTTCCACCCTGCTGGGCATGATGGGCGCAACCCGTGCCATGATGCGCTATGAAAATATTCTTGCCCAGCGCAGCCTGCATGAAAGCGTGATGCGCGCCACAAACTGCGATCATAACAACATGATGCGGCAGATCGGAGCGGCCCAGCGGCAGATTGAAGCGATCCGAACAATTCAAAAAAAGGATGGTTTTTCTTCTCTGCCCGCCTCCTTGCGGGAGCTGGCGCAGCTTCGCCTGTCAAACCCCGATGCTTCCCTTGAGCAGCTGGGTGAGATGGCGTCGCCGCCCGTCGGAAAGTCCGGCGTCAACCACCGGTTCCGCAAGCTGATGGAAATTGCGAAAAGCTATGAAACCGGTGAATAGCTGATCGCCGCCTCCGGGTGAACGAATGAAATAAGCACAAAAAATGCGGCCTTTTCAGGCCGCATCTTTTATGCGTAATTGGGATTACTCGATGACGGAGGTCACGGCGCCGGAACCCACGGTGCGGCCGCCTTCGCGGATAGCGAAGCGCAGACCGGCCTCGATGGCGATGGGGGTGATCAGGGTCACTTCCATCTCGATGTTGTCGCCGGGCATTACCATCTCAACGCCGTCGGGCAGCTTGATGTTGCCCGTCACGTCGGTGGTGCGGAAGTAGAACTGCGGACGATAGCCGTTGAAGAACGGGGTATGACGGCCGCCTTCTTCCTTCGTCAGCACGTACACCTGACCCATGAAGTGGGTGTGGGGATGGATGGAACCGGGCTTCGCCAGCACCTGGCCGCGCTCGATCTCATTGCGCTGCACGCCGCGCAGCAGGGCGCCGATGTTGTCGCCAGCCTCGGCGTAGTCCAGCGTCTTGCGGAACATTTCAATGCCGGTCACCACGGTGCCGCGGGGCTTGTCCATCAGACCCACGATCTCCACCGCGTCATTCAGCTTCACAATGCCGCGCTCCACACGGCCGGTGGCCACGGTGCCGCGGCCGGTGATGGTCATGGTGTCCTCAACGGGCATCAGGAAGGGCTTATCCTCATCACGCTGGGGGTTGGGGATGTAGCTGTCCACAGCGTCCATCAGCTCGTAGATGCACTGGCACTCGGGCGCGTTCTTCGGATCGGTGCCGCCGTTCATCATGTACTCCAGCGCCTTCAGAGCGCTGCCCTTGATGATCGGAATTTCGTCACCGGGGAAGTCGTAGCTGCTCAGCAGCTCGCGCACTTCCATCTCAACCAGCTCCAGCAGCTCCTCGTCGTCCAGCAGGTCGGTCTTGTTCATGAACACCACGATGTAGGGCACGCCTACCTGACGGGCCAGCAGGATGTGCTCGCGGGTCTGGGGCATGGGGCCGTCGGGAGCGGACACCAGCAGGATCGCGCCGTCCATCTGCGCGGCGCCGGTGATCATGTTCTTCACATAGTCGGCGTGGCCGGGGCAGTCCACGTGGGCATAGTGACGGTTCGCTGTCTCATACTCCACGTGAGCGGTGTTGATGGTGATGCCGCGGGCGCGCTCTTCGGGCGCCTTGTCGATTTCGTCATAGCGCATCTTCTGGGCCTTGCCTTCGGTAGCCAGAACCATGGTGATCGCGGCGGTCAGGGTGGTCTTGCCATGGTCAACGTGGCCGATGGTGCCGATGTTGACATGCGGCTTGGTGCGCTCAAACTTTTGCTTAGCCATGAGAAAATCCTCCTCAAATTACTTGTTGCAATTATTTGCCGACGATCTTGTCCGCAATGCTGCGGGGCACCTCGGCATAATGATCGAACTGCATGGTGAATACGCCGCGTCCCTGGGTTTTGCTGCGCAGGCTGGTGGAGTAGCCGAACATTTCGCTCAGCGGGGCAACGCCGTGCACCACCTGCTCGGTGTTGCGGCTTTCCATGCCCTGCACCTGGCCGCGCCGGGCGGTCAGATCGCCGATCACGTCGCCCAGATACTGCTCGGGCACGATGATCTCCAGCTTCATCATGGGCTCCATCAAACGGGGCTCCGCCTTGGCCACGGCGTCCTTAAACGCCATGGAGCCGGCGATCTGGAAGGCCTGCTCGGAGGAGTCCACCTCGTGATACGAGCCGTCGTAGACGGAAACGTGGAAATCCACCACTTCGTAGCCGCCCAGCGGGCCGTTTTTCGCGGCCGCCTGGATGCCCTTGTCGATGGGGGCGATGTATTCCTTGGGAATGCTGCCGCCGATGGTGTCGTTGCTGAAGGAATATCCTTCACCGGGCTTGGCGGGCGTAATTTCGATCAGGCAGTGTCCGTACTGGCCGTGGCCGCCGGTCTGGCGCTTGAACAGGCCCTCGCCCTTGGCGGGGCGGCTGATGGCCTCGCGGTAAGCCACCTGGGGCTGGCCGACCTTCGCCTCCACCTTGAACTCGCGCATCATGCGATCCACGATGATTTCCAGGTGCAGCTCGCCCATACCGGCGATGATGGTCTGGCCGGTCTCCTGATCGGTCCAGGTACGGAAGGTAGGATCCTCCTCCGCCAGCCGCTGCAGGGCAAGGGACATTTTGTCCATGCCCGCTTTCGAGCGGGGCTCGATGGCGACCTGAATGACGGGGTCGGGATATTCGATGGATTCAAGGATGACGGGCTTCTTTTCGTCACACAGGGTATCGCCGGTGGTGGTGTTATTCAGGCCCACCACGCCCACGATCTCGCCCGCGTAGGCGTCCGTCAGCTCTTCACGGTGATTGGCGTGCATCAGCACGATACGGTTCAGCCGCTCCCGCTTGCCCTTGGTGACGTTGTAAGCCACCGAGCCCGCGGCGATATGGCCGCTGTACACGCGGATGAAGCACAGCTTGCCCACAAAGGGATCCACCATGATTTTGAACGCCAGGGCGGAGAAGGGCTCGTCATCGCTGGGATGCCGTTCGATCTTCTTCTCCGAGTGGGGATCGTGGCCAATGATGGCCGGGATATCCACGGGAGAGGGCAGATAGTGCACGATGGCATCCAGCAGGGGCTGCACGCCCTTGTTGCGATAGGAAGTGCCGCACAGCACAGGCGTCATGCGGTTGTGGACGGTGGCGAAGCGGATCCCGCGCATCAGCTCTTCCTCAGTCAGGGATTCCGGGTCGTCCAGGTACTTCTCCATCAGGTCGTCGTTCTCGGCGGCCACAGCCTCTACCATTTCATCGTGCAGCTGCTGGGCTTCGGCCAGGAGCTCGGCGGGGATCTCCTCCTCGCGGATGTCCTTGCCGTCGTCATCGTAGTACACCTCGGCCTTCATGCGAACCAGGTCTACGATGCCGCGGAAGGTGGCCTCCGCGCCGATGGGAAGCTGGATGGGAACTGCGTTGGCGCCCAGACGCTCGCGCATCATGCTCACCACGCGATTGAAGTTCGCACCCATGATGTCCATCTTGTTGACGTAGGCAATGCGGGGCACGCCGTACTTGGTGGCCTGACGCCACACCGTCTCACTCTGCGGCTCAACGCCGCCCTTGGCGCAGAATACCGCTACCGCGCCGTCCAACACGCGCAGGCAGCGCTCCACCTCCATGGTGAAGTCCACGTGGCCAGGGGTATCGATGATGTTGATGCGGTGTCCCAGCCACTGACAAGTGGTGGCTGCCGATTGAATGGTGATTCCGCGCTCCTGTTCCTGGGCCATAAAGTCCATGGTGGCGGCGCCTTCGTGTACTTCGCCCACCCTGTGCACGCGGCCCGTATAGAACAGGATGCGTTCGGAGGTGGTGGTCTTTCCGGCGTCGATGTGCGCCATGATACCGATGTTTCTTACCTTTTCAAGGGGGTGGCTTCTGGGCATGGATTGCGTAATCTCCTTATCTGAGCCTGTCAAAGCAGGCTGATTTGCTGTTCAGGCGGCGCTTATGCGGCGCTGCGCCTTACCAGCGGTAATGGGCGAAGGCCTTGTTGGCTTCGGCCATGCGGTGCATTTCTTCCTTGCGGCGCACGGCGTTGCCGGTGTTGGCGGAGGCGTCCAGCAGCTCAGCCGCCAGGCGTTCGGCCATGGTCTTTTCGCCGCGGGTGCGGCTGAAGTCCACGATCCAGCGCAGCGCCAGGGTCTGGCGGCGTTCGGGGCGGATCTCCATAGGCACCTGGTAGGTGGCGCCGCCGACGCGGCGAGCCTTGACTTCCAGCTGGGGCATGACGTTGGCCAGGGCCTGCTGGAACACTTCGTTGGCTTCCTTGCCGCTCTTCTCGGCGATCATTTCAAAGGCGGAATAGCACACCTGCTGGGCTACGCCGCGCTTGCCATCCAGCATGATCTGGTTGATCAGCTTGGTGACAACAACCGTCCCGTATACGGGATCGGGCAGTACTTCACGTTTCGGGATAAATCCACGACGGGGC
>Ga0079305_1001394_pt1 | contig 32544 bp, 27 predicted proteins | sample LMS_cellobiose_e_FD_79183 | JGI IMG/M metagenome (GOLD analysis project Ga0079305, IMG submission 79183) | Rumen-fistulated moose microbial communities from Alaska, USA - LMS_cellobiose_enrichment | ecosystem: Host-associated > Mammals > Digestive system > Stomach > Rumen fluid ... | reverse complement strand
GCCTTTGACAAGGCAACGCTTGCCGTCGATGATTTTCCATCGCTTTTTAAGATTGCCGTCGGAGGTGTTATCTGGGGACGAGAAATTTAGGGGATCAGGTTTCTTATCAGCGCCGAACAGTACGTCGCCGATATCGTCGGAAAAATCGTTTTCAAAAAAGTTGATCTTTTCCCAGGTAAGTTCGGAGTTTTCAGGACGAATCCAATACTGGTCTGAAAGAGAGAGACCGAAGCAGCGAATCAACAGCATTTTAGTATCGGTGATCTGAAGTGTTTCCATTGCTTCGCGCACACCGGAGCGGCTGGCGGGGATCGAGCGATCCGTCCACCATGCATTCAGTGCTGCACGATCAACGATGCCTTTTTTTATACCGACGCCAACGGGCAGATGCTCGGGCGCAAAAACAGCACCGATTTTTTGAATAAAGCCGGTTTCGTTATCGAGGTTGAGTTCAATTACGGGCGAGCGTTTATGCATCAGGGTACACTTTAAAAAGCCGTTCTGAGTTTCGGGCGCGGAAATGTTTCCAGCCTTGATTTCAGCCAGTTCTTTTTGCAGCTTTTTTCTAAGTTCGATCTGTTCGGTGAGTCCGGCAATATCCTCATCGCGAAGATATTTGCTTTTCTTTACTCCGCCCTCAGACCACTGATGATAGAAATAAACGTTGCCGTTTACAGTCTTTTTGGAGATATAGCCCTTGGGGAGTTTACCGATCTTTTCGGTTAATTCCGCTATCTTCTGTATTATAATTTGGTCAGGCATGAATTAACCCCCTTTCTTACCACCGTTATTATACCCCGTTTTATCCGCTTTGTCAACGGAAAAATATTAATTATCTTTTACACTTGCAAGTAATCTGGTAAGTGCTCATTTTGATCACTTACCAAAACAAACCATAAAACACTACTACCACGGTATGAGGAAGACTTATGGTAAGTGGCAATTTTTGCCACTTACCATATCGGTGTTTAATCTCTCAAAGTATTGCGCTTTTCGCAATTTCGAGTCTTTGAGCACATTTTTCCAGTCAAATCAAGTTTATTTGCTTTCCGTTGTTAAACAGAAGCGACAACGCAGCGCGGTGTCCTTTATTTCGTACATAAAGTGTGATATGATATTGCTGTACAAAAACGAAAGGAGCAAAAATATGCTGCTTGACACAACCTTACTTGACCTTGACCGCGCGCCGACGATACTGGATATGAGGGCGTTTTTCAAAAAACACGACTGGTCGGCGGCAAAAATTACAGAACCGAAATCGAGAACTACCGAGCATCACGAGGCAATAAGCCGTATCGGTCAAATCATGGACGCGGCGTTTGAGCAGGAAGCTCGCAAGAGAGGACTGCCGGCATGGTCGGGTTATTTGGATCATACTGTCTATATGAACGGCGAAAAATTTCAGGATAATCCGCTGATCGCTTTACGGAATAGCGTTGAAGATTTGGTATCGGATGGAGTGCGGATGTTGCTCACCAGTCCGGATGAAATCGTTGAATCAATATTCAGTCAGTTTGATTTTGACGATCCCGACCTTGATAAAAAAGCCGACGATTTTATGCAAACCGCCGTCGGCACGATGCTCGACGTGATGGAGTACGACAAACTCGCCGAAGTTGTGCAAAGTCTCTCCGCCGCCGAAGATTTCAATCCGTACATCAAGCCGAATTTCCGTGCGCAGGATCATAATAAATCGTGGTATCACACCGACGCCGAGACAAAAGTCGAGTATTGCCCCGATCCGGAAGCGAAGCTCCGTCCCGATCAGGCGATGGTCGATCCCGAAAGGATCGCCATTTTCAATCTTATGGTGGGGGACTATTGGAATACGCTCGACGATACCGAAAAGAAGATTTACCGTCTCCGTGAGCAGGGATATACGCAAGGAGAAGTTGCAAAAATGCTCGGCTATTCCGGCAATAGTGCTGTATCGAAACGCCTGAAAACAATGCGCGCAAAATTCAAAGACGTGACGGGAATATAAAAAGTCTTATGTTATCGCATTAGGCACATTATATTAAAGCACAATTTGAAAGTTCAACCTTTGTTTTAGTTTTCTTCAATGAACGAGTTATTGTTTTTTCACTTTTCGCTAGTATAATAAAGTCAAGATCAGATGTCGGATCAAATAACTCAGAAAGGAAAAAACAATGGTCAAGTTAGGAGAAAAAATAAGAGAACTGCGCAAACAGCGCGGTATTTCACAAGAAAAGTTAGCGGAGCATCTTGGAGTAACGTTTCAGGCCGTCAGCAAGTGGGAAAGCGGTGCGACGATGCCTGACGTTTTGCTGATCCCTGCAATCGCAAACTATTTCCACGTTTCCACCGATGAGCTTTTCGGCTATGATAATGATCGCGAAACCAGACTTGAGAGCTGTATTGAAAAGTTTCATGAAATGCGTGGCGATTCTGTTAACGGCGATTTTAAAACATCGATTGAGGAACAGGAATCGTTTATGCGTCAAACGCTTACGGAATTTCCGAATGAATGGAAGCTTCAAATGCGGCTCGCCTGGGTCTTGGAATCAAAAGCAATTGAAGAACGCGCGAATGGTAAAGATACAGGTTCATTAAAAGAAGCTGTCGCTCTGCTGGCACAGGCGCGAAACAACTGTGACGATGAAGGCTGGAAGGATTCAATCACAAGCCATCTTGCAGATGCTTATACTCAGATCGGTGACGATGAAAATCGGGAAAGGCTCGCATCCGAAAGTTCGCCTATATTCATAAGCCGTGAGATGTTGCGTGCTTATTCAAAAGACGAGAAAAAGCATAAGCGATATTCAGCCGAAGCAGTGCTTGAGCTGATTCATTCAATTGCTCGGGTAATCGATTGGGACTGGACAGACGATCCGGACGTTTTTATTGCAATGGCAGAGCTTTATAAAGCACTGTTCGGTGGCAAGGATTATGGTTTGTTCAACAGCGATATGGTTCAGTTCTACTGGCGCGCGGCAAAACAATATGCCAAGCGCGGGGATAATCGGCGTGCAATAGAATGCTTTGATCTCGCGTATGAACACGGAAAAGCTTGTGACGAATCATGGAATAAAAAAGAGAACAAACCCTCTTCACCATTCCTGTCATGTGCAGTCTCACTGCCTCGTCGTTTTGCAATTCATAACACCGCTTACGTGGCAGGCGTGCTTCCCGCTTTGCCGGAAGATATAGCGGCTGAGATCAGAAATGATCCGAAATACGCTTCGGTTTTTGAAAATCAATAAGCGTTTCAAACAAATAACAGCGTCGGCGTAAAACCCGACGCTGCTTTTTTTAGGGTTGTTCTAATACCGTCTGGCAGACTCTTTTTAGATTTTTTCAGAATTAAGGAATATTTTATCTCTCCCACCTCGTTATTATTATAGAAGAATCTTTTGAAAAACCGGAAATGCATTTATAGATACTGCGCCCACCTTTTCTAAGAAGGTGACGGCGGTGACGGGAGTGACGGGGAAAGCGGTATATAGAAAAAACAGCGTCACCGCCGTCACGAGCGTCACCAGAAAGAGCAAAACCCGTTATTTGATAACTGACCCCACTTTTTCAAATTTCACAATCAAATATCGTTATCCCATACATAGCATACGACGAGACCGACGAATAATCGCCGGTCTTTTCTTATGCAAAAAAACAAATAGGAGGAACGAAAAATGGAAAATCATTTTGACTCAAGCTGACCTGCTGAGGGAGCCGTCGGAGGTGTACATCCGACGGCGTTGTCGCAGCAAGCATCGCGTTTGGATGTACACATCGCAAACACCTTGTCAGGGGCGGTCTCGCCTGTCGGCTCGGTCAGTGCTGTTGAAAGCTCACGCTTTCAACGGTCTCCACCGGAGACCCGCACCCCCTGAAACCCCATCAAAACAGAAAAAAAGAAAAGAGGAAACACAATGAAGCAAAACAAACGAATCAATTTTTGGCTTGGCGAGAAAGACCTCGCCAAACTTGACCGGCAGGCAAATGACGCAAAACTGACGGTTTTGCAGTACGCTTTGGAGCGGTACACGAGCTTTGATGAAAACAAGGATGTGCCGCCGAACGTGATCGAGGCGTTTGTTGAAAAGATCGTTGCTTCAAAGGACGGCTTTGAGTGGTATCTGCGCTTCGACGGTGATCCGAACGATCCGCGGAAATGCTCCTTTGACGGCAAACGCAAAGAAAAAGCGACGCTCAGCATCGAGGGGAAGACTTTCCCTTCGACGCATTTGGGCGACGCAGGCAGCGATTAAGGAGCAAGGGAAATAAGAACCCGACCCGCTTGCGAAATCAAAGATTTCGAGCGGGTGCCCCGGAACCTTGTTGCTCGCGCGATAATCTCGGCAAACCCTTAAAAATCACTGAATTGATCATTGATGAAGCGTACGCCCGTGAGTTTGTCAAAACCGCTCCGAGCGTCCACCACTTCAAGACCAGTCAGTGGAAAGATATCCGAATCGATATCTTGATCTAAAACAATTAGCCCGACTCTTTCGGATTATTCCGATCGAGCCGGGCTTTTTTGCATTCCGCTAAATCGCACATTTTTCCAAAAACCTCCTTTGCAGTACAATGTGGATGCAAAGGAGGTATTATTTTATTACGCGCGCAAAACCGCGAAAGCCGCCGTTTTTATCCCCGCGGCGTTTTCAAAAACGCCTCGACGTCCGAAAGCGCCGGGACCGAAGTCGCGGCGCCGTTTTTCGAAACGGCGAGGGCGGAGGCGGCGGAAGCGTATCTCAAAGCTTCGGAAATTCCGAAAGAGTCGAGCAGAGCAAAGAAGTAACCGAGAAAAGTGTCGCCGGCGCCGGTCGTATCGCGCACCGGAACGCTGAAGGCGGACTGCTCGAAGTATCTGCCGTTTGAAAAGCAGACGCTGCCTTTTTCACCCAGGGTGAGAAGTATACCTTCCGGGGAATACTTTTCGGAAAGCGACTTTATTATCCTATCTTTGTCCGAAAAGCCGGTCATCATTTCGCCTTCTATCTCGTTTACGACGAACCACGAAACACATTCGAGTGGATACGTTTCGGCTATGGCGTCTTCAAATGGACTCGGATTGAAAACCACGCGCATACCGCGCTCTTTTGCCGTTTTCATAATGAACGGTATCTCGTTTATTTCGTTCTGTAAAACGAGGATATCGCCCTTGCCGAAGTGTTCAAGAACGCTTGACGCGGCTTTTTGCGTTATGAGGCGGTTCGCGCCGCCGTACAGAAGGATGCTGTTCTGACCGTTCTTGTCTACTTGTATTATGGCGTGACCGCACGGGGAAGGCACGCGCGAAACGAAGCGCGTGTCTACGTTTTTTTCGCCGAGAAAAGCGATGAGCTTGTCGCCGCCCGAGCCGACGCAACCGGCGTGATATACCTCCGCTCCGGCGAGGGAGAGCGCGACCGACTGATTGAGACCTTTTCCTCCGCAGAATTCATTCCTTTCGGACGAGGCGAGCGTTTCGCCGGGCGTTACGGAATGATCCACGGAATAAACAATATCGAGATTCAGCGAACCGAAATTGCAGATTTTCATACGTGCTCCTTTGTTATTGTATCATTTTTCGTATTTTACCACAAAAAAGCGAGTTTGTCGCGCCTTTAAGGAAAATTTCTTCGACGCGTATTTCCGCGGTGCAACGGGAAGCCTTGAATTTTCCGGAATTGACTGTTATAATAATGTTGTACAAAAAAGAAAAGAAGCGGAACGCTTTCCGTGAAAAGGAGTATGTTATGAGCTTACGTTTAAGAAGTATTTCGTGCTTTGCGATCGTGATAACGGTGCTTTCGTGCTTGTTTGGCTGTGACGGCGGTCCGGGAGAGACTGCCGATTACTCCGACCGATATTTGTACGCAAAGATCAACAGCGTTTTATATCGGATAAACGTTGATTCCGCTTCCGTTTCACCGGTTTGCCCGGATCCGCTCTGCGGTCATTCCGATCCGGATTGCCCGTTTTTTGATACGGAAGAGATCACCATGTCCGGCAAGTATCTTTATTATTTGAAAAACAGCAGCAGAGACCTGTGCAGATTCGATCTGATATCCGGGAAACAAAGCATGCTGTACACCGCGGACGGAGGTTCGATAAAAAATCTGTTTGTTTCCGCCGACCACGCTTTTTTCAATATAGTCCGTATCGACTCGGACTTCAAAATGGAATACGAAATAGCAAGGTATGATCTGAAAAGCGGGAAGACGGCGGTGCTGAGTGCCGATCCGCTTTCGTATCAGGTTCAAGCCATTTGCCTTGAAAACGGTAGGATTTTTTGGCACGGTGAAAACGGGTATTATTCTACCGACACGGACTACAGGGACCGTATAAACGATGACAGGGCATATTCAGAGAATCTGTCTTATGACAATTATTCATATACATATGAGCCGACCGGAACGATCATCGGTCCCGAGGGCTATAAGACCATGGGATTGAAGTGCGTAAGGATCGACCGCGAAACGGGAGAAAAGGTAACGGTTTTTGAAAACGCTGCGTGTTTTCCCGTGCTTTATCGCAAAAAACTGGTATACTGCAAACTTGATGAACCTCGTTATCTCGGAATGATCTACGATGAATCCGCCGAAGAATGGAAAAAGCACTGCGATAAATACGGCGGGAAATTCTACGTTTGCGACGGCGACGGACAAAATGAAAGATTGCTGTGCGATATCTCCGAAGAGCTGATAGCATATCCCGGTTTTTCCGGGACAGCCGGCAATAAAAACGGCGTTGACGAGTGGATATGCGTGACCGTCGACGACTATAAGAAGCTCGACGGCGACAGGATCGTCAGGTCTGCAAACGCGTTTTTGCTTATAAATATTGAAACCGGCGAATATACGGTCGCGAGGACGGAGAGCAATGATCGAACTTAAAAATATCAGCAAGTCATACGGCCGCGTCGAAGCTCTGAGGAGCGTGAACGTCGATCTTGACGTGGGCATATACGCACTGCTCGGTCCTAACGGAAGCGGGAAAACGACCCTTATGAAGATCATATCCGGACTTTTGACCCCTTCCGGCGGACAGGTCCTGTATAACGGTACTGAGATCAAAAAAATGGGTCCGGTTTACAGATCGAAAATAGGATATATGCCTCAGTATCCCGCCGTGTATCCCTCTTTCGCGGTCAAGGAATTCCTGCTGTATTGCGCGGAGCTCAAAGCTCTCGGCGAAGGATCGGAATCCCAAATAGATCGTCTGCTTGATAAGACTGAGCTTTCGGACGTATATGACAGACGCATTTCGGAGCTTTCCGGGGGCATGAAACAACGCCTTTCGCTTTGCGCCGCCGTTCTCGGCGATCCTGAAATACTTATCCTCGACGAGCCGACCGCCGGGCTCGATCCGAAACAGCGAGCGGCGCTTCGCCGCTTCGTAAAGGAGATCAGTCCCGGAAAGCTCATAATCTGGGCGACTCATATCGTTCCCGACGTTGAGAAAACGGCAAACGGGATTATTTTTATGAAAAAAGGAGTCGCAGCCGTTACCGGAAATGATGCCGGGAACGGGGAAACGCTTGAGGAAAAATACTTATCGTTTTTCGGTGATGTGTTATGAAAGCCCTGTCATTTGAGATCAAAAAACTCCTTCGAACGACGGGCTTCAAATATATATGCGTATTGCTGGTCGCTTTCAATTTCTTTTACTGTATTATCGCTCCTTTGGAAACCCCGTCCGCGACGGAAAAAGAAGATCATATCGGCAATTACAGATCGGATATCGAGTACGTTGTCCGAACGGCAAAACGCAATAAAACCGATTACGAAGCGTTCGGCAAGGACAGCTATCTTGTTCGTTATCAGCAGGATATAATTGACCGGTACTCTTATTTGGCAAAGAGCGATATACGGCCCGAAGGCGTTACCGGCTGGGACGAATTTTTTGCAGACCGCGCGGACGTTTTACTGCTGATCCTGATCGTCATAACGGCTGGGATCATAGTTTCGATGACAGAGATCGATAACGAAACCGATCAACTGCTTTTTATGACGGCAAAGGGTCGGAAAAGCGTAGCTTCAAAGGCGCTTGTGCTGGCCGTTTTTTCGGCGTCCGCGGCTGTTATGCTTGACGTTTCGAGCATGACGGGCATCGCTGTGCGCTTCGGACTGTCGAGCCCGTTTGTACCGATCCAATCCGTTATCAGATATACGTACTGCCCATACGGAATAAGCATCGCGTCGTTATTGCTTTTTCGCTGCCTCATAAGGACAGCCGCGTTATACGCGGCTTCGGTATTCGCGGCGTGGACGGCGTCGCTGTTCAGAAGTTACGCTGCTTCTTATTTCGCATCGTTTGCGCCGTTTGCCGTCGGCTTTGCGCTCCCGTCCGGTTCGGAAGATACGGTGAAAACGATCCTTCCGTACAATGCGGTATCTTCCGCCACGTTTTTTGAGCGGTACAGATCTTTTGATTTATTCGGGATCTCCGTACCCGTGATCACGTTTGCCGCGGCTGTATATTTTTGCGTGTGCGTACTGGTCACTTTTGCCTTTTGCGTGACGTTTTTTTCTGCTGTTCAAAATGATTTTTTCAAAAGGATCGAAAAATCGGCGGCATTCTTTATCACCGGGATAAAAAACAAAATTCTGTCGTCGCTTCCCGAAAAGAAGTTTCACCGTCACGGTCTTCTGTTTTCAGAAGCGAAAAAGCTGTTCATAAAATCGCATGCAGCCGTCATTTGCATTCTGATGATAACCGTAAAAATATGTTCTGCGGCGTTCTTGCTCGCCCCAACCGATCAATACGAAAGCAGCTACAGGGACGTTTGCTTTTTTTTGAGCGGTGAACTGACCGATGAAAAAAGGGTCTATATAGCAGATCAGCTTTTTCAAAGCGGTGAAACGCTCTCGCACTTGAACGACGTACGCAATTCGTATCAGGCGGGCAGTATGACTCGTGAAGAGTACGACGCTTTTATGCGTGATTACGACGCGGCTGAAATAAAGCGGCAGGTGTTTGAAAGGATGGAGCGGAAGTGTTCAATGATCGACGAGGCGAGATCGAAAGGCGTTGCCGCGGAGATAGTTTATGACACCGGCTGGAACGAGATTTTTTCATCGGGAAGCGATCTTCTGCTGCTTGTTTTGCTGCTGCTTGTGTTCTGCGGGATCTATTCTCCCGAATACAGGCACGGATTCGACATGTACGCGCAAACGACGTCCCGCGGGATGAGATCGGTCGACAGAGCAAAACTGCTCCTGACCGTTATCACAGTGTTTGCTGTTTTTCTGATATTTGCTTTTATCGATTTATCGGCGGCGTCCGTTCATTACGGCTTGCCCGACGCGCGGAAGCCTCTGGCGAGCGTGATCTCCGCGGCGCTTCATATGTCGATCCTGACGGGAGCGATCCTGAAAGAGACTGCGCTGCTGATTTTTGCATTGCTGTTCGGAATATTTGTATGCCTGCTGTCAAAATATTTGAAAAAGTCCTACGCCGTACTGCCGATCGGAGCGATTCCGGTGATCGTGCTTTATTTGTTCGGCGGCGCCGCGATTTGATACGGAGGGAACGCTTTGCGCCCGCCGTGAAAGATACGAACGTATCATATACTTACCGCAGGACCTTTGATCTTCCGTCCCGAAAGGAAAAAAGCATGAGAAAAAACAAGCTGAATATCGGAACGTATACGCTGTGCGCAAGCGCGCAGGATGAAAAGCACGTGAAGGAACTCGCTGAGTGCGGGACAGACTCGGTCATATGCCTCGACGCCGAAAATGAAAAGGTTCTTGATCTTTTGTACAAATACGGCGTGGGATGCATCGTATGCGGAAGGATATGCGGCGAGTACGTTTCGGCGGGAAAACGCGCGGATATCCACCCGGCGGTATGGGGCGTGAACGTTGTCGACGAGCCTCCGGCGACCGATTTTCCTCTGCTCGGGGAGAGGGTCGAAAAAATAAAAGCGTCCCTGCCCGGAACGCTTCCGTATATAAATCTCTATCCGAATTACGGATTTGTCGCCGAAAACAGCCCCGAACAGATCGAAAACGAACTAAAAACGAAGACTTACGACGAATACGTCAAGCGCTACGTCGCATCCGTCGACCTTCCGTATATCGCCTTTGATCATTACGTTTATTCTTCCGGAAAAGAGCAAAAGCTTTACGATAATTTCCGCACCGTCGCCGACGCCTGCCGCGAAAGCGGACGCGAGATGTGGTTCACGGCGCAGGTCAACAGCTCGGCGCCGGACGTCTTCATTTCCGAAAATCAGCTTCGCTTTCAGGCGTATTCGGCTCTTGCCTACGGAGCTTCCGCCATCAATTGGGCTTGCTGGACCAAAGGATGGTGGTATAACAACGTGCTTGACGGTTCCGGAGAAAAGACGGAGCAGTATGGAAAGCTTCAAAGAGTGAACGGCGAGCTTCACGTTTTCGGGGAAGAGTATTCGAAATACCGCGTCGTTTCCACGCGCCGCATATGCGCAGGCTTCTCAGGTACACTTCTTGGCGGCGCAAAGCTTCTCGGATGCTCGGACGGATCGGCGTTCATCGTCGGAGAAGCCGAGGGCAGGGAAGAAAACGGAAGAGCTCTCGTCATCCTCAACGCGTCCGATTTTTACGGAAGATCAAGGCAAAACGCCGCGATAAAGTTTGAAACGGACCGGATGCCGAAGCTGTTCTCGCCCGGCGGCGCGTGCCGCCTTGAAAAAACGGAAGGCGGCGCGTACAGCCTCGAGATCGAAAACTGCCGCGGCGCCATGATCCTTTTCTGATTCATACGTCAAGCGATATCTGCGTCATATACCCGTCCGCGAGATCTTCGTCGGGAACGTCGAAAACAAGCGGCGCGCTTCCAATATCCACGCCGGCCTTTCGCGCCTGGGAGCGCTGATATTTTCTCGGAACGGCATACTTTTTCCCGTCTTTTATGAAATTCGCCCCCGTCTGGTGGAATACGAACGGAACGCCGCTTTTTTCACACTGCGCTCTCAGATCTAGTATCCATTCGAACCTGCACGGACGCGCAAAGCGTCCCGATTCTCCCCCAGCGGATACCTCTTCTATCTTTTCGCATAGATAAGCGGACAGATCTATCCGCTCGAGAATGGGAGCGACGATGACCGAACGGTGCTTTATCGGCAGGGAAAGGAAGACCGGGAGACGCCTGTCAGCCGTTTCCTGATTCTCCGCCGTACAGCCGATCGCCACGTTTTCATATCCGTCGTTCCAGTCGTCCGGCATACATTCCGAAAAACGCTCGATGCGCTTTGTGAAAAACAAAAACAGACAATCCTTCCTTTCGCGGATCATTTTCCAGCAGTCTTTCCGCCATTCGTCCGCGTCCTTGAGAAGAAAATCCGACGTGAAACAGGTATAAACCATGCTGCGCGGAGGTATGACAAAGCTCCCGTCCCTCTTTTTTCTGACGGGCAGGTCAAAGCTTTTTGTTTTTCTGCATTCACTGCTCGCCGTCGCGCTTTGGTACATTTCATCCTGACGGTAAACGTAGCAGTATCTGCATCCGGGGCTTGTTTTTGTGCACCCGTGCCACGGGTTCCAGCCCGCGCTTGATAGCGGTTCCGTTTTCATATCGAGCCTTTATATCCGCGCCGCGGTAAGACAGTCTATGCGGCGCATGATTATTATACATCCGCTTTTGCTCCAAGTCAACGCCGCGCTTCGTGATAAGAAGCGCGTTTTTTTTGCGCAAAATCATTGCCTGCGCCGGTGATCCGTGATACAATATAAAAAAACAAGCGCGGACAGGTGGAAAAATGCCTATACAGATCACTGAAAAAAGAATAACCGAGATACCGTGCGACGTGATAGTCTGTCCCACGGACGGGAGCTTTTCCGGGCGCTTCGGCGTCGACAGAGAGATACACGCGGCTGCCGGAAAGGAGCTCGACGCGGAATGCGAAAGACTCGGTTCGCTCCTGCCGGGTGAGGTATGTCTGACCGGGGGATACGGTACCGGCCGAAAGGGGATCATCCACACCGTCGGTCCCGTGTTCGGCGGAGGACTCCCGAGAGAAAAGGAACTCCTTGAAAGCTGTTACGTGAACGCTCTTTCTCTCGCTCAAAGCGAAGGCGCGCGCTCCGTCGGATTCCCGCTCATCACATCGCTCAGGGGAGGCTTCCCGAAGGACGAAGTGATGAGCGCGGCGATGGAGGCGATATCGGGCTTTTTGATCGCTTCCGACGCGGAAATGGACGTTTTCGTCTGCGTAAACAAAAAAAGCGATTACTCCGTCAGAGACGAGAACGCTTTGAACGATCTTTTGGGCGTAGATGAAAAAAAGGCGGATCCAAAGCCGCGGATGAAGGCACCGATTCTTCCCGATGCCCGGGATCTTGTCGGCGGCATCATGAAAAACGCGCTGAAAGAGTCCGCAAAAATAAAAGAAAGCGCCGAGCCCTCCGTTTTCTCCGAAATGAGATCGGCGGTTTTCGGAGCCGCGCCTTTCGCTCCGCTCGCCGCAAGGACGATGCCCGCCGAAGAAGATGCCGCGGAGGCATCCGACGCGCCGGAAAGTCTGGAGGAATGGCTGAAAAATCACGACGACAGCTTTGCCGTGACGCTGCTGAAACTCATCGACAGAAAAAACATGACAGACGTGCAGTGCTATAAAAAAGCCAACGTAAGCAGAAAAACTTTCTATAAGATCAACAACGACCCGGATTACAGGCCGAGCAAAACGACGGTGATAGCCTTTGCGATAGCGCTCGAGCTTACGCTGGAAGAAACGAAACAGCTTCTCAGGACGGTCGGTTTTACGCTTTCAGGGAGCAATAAGTTCGATCTTATTATAGAATTCTTCATAAGAAACGGCAATTACAACGTATACGAGATCAATTCCGCACTTTACAAATACGATCAGGAATGTCTCGGATGCTGATTTTCGGGATTTGCGTCGTACCTTCGGCGATACCGCGGTTTTCCCGCGCCGGGATTCCCTGAATAAAATATCCACCCTTGCCGGGTGGATATTTTTTTGAAATCTGTTTCAAATATGCGGGCTTTGCGGATATGCGTCCCGGATCCGGCCGCGCAGTTTTGCTCAGCCGGAAAGTCTGCCGCATAACGTCATACTATGACGCCGCGCAGCCATTCGAGAGTGCAGTTCAACATGTGACGCCCCAGATCGGAGCTTGCTTCCGCGGCGCTCTTCGCGAACCATTCCGTGTTTCGTTCGCATCGGGAAAGATCGACGCGTTCGGGCCAGGTACCAAGCATAAGCGACGTTTCCCATTTGCCCGCGTGATCGAATCCGCCGCACTTTTTCTGCGCCTCGGCTCCGATCAGCGGAACGACCTTTACGTATGAGAAGGGATCGTCGGATCCGCCGAGAGCCTCGTAGTAGTCTGCGTAGGAATCGCTGCCCCACCAGCCTCTGCCGTGTTGCTTCTCCATGTATTCCATGATGACTTTTTTCGCCGCTTTGTGGCAGGCGATCGTCATAGGCATGAGCCCCGCGTTTTCGGTCTGATGATGGACGACGCAGTAAATGTTTTTAACGCCGCCTTCTATCATGGATTTCAGCACGCAGTACAGATAAGAGGCATACGCGTCCTCGTCGATCTGTATCGTACCGGTCTCGGGACCGCCCACGGCGTATGAAGCTACGCCGTACCATATGGGCGGGCATACAACGATCTCTTTTTCCTTTTCGAGCTCACGCAGGGCGCCGGTGATGACAAGCGTATCGGTCCCGCAGGAAAGATGATGCGCGTGATATTCGATCGTTCCGATGGGGATAACGAAAGGAACACGGCGTTTTTTCGCATCTTCCGTTTCGTCAAACAGCATATCGATAAGCTGCATGGAATCTCACCTCTTTTTCAGAACAAAAGCTCCGGACAGACCTCGGGTATCTCCGGACTGAGCACCTCGCAGCCGTTCCCGGTCACGACTATGCCTTTTTCCCATCTCACGCCGAAATCCCTGCAGGAAATGAAAGTATCGGCTTGAAAGGTCATATTGCTTTCCAGAGGATAAACGGACGTGGACTCGACCCACGGAGCTTCGACTTCAATGATGCCCGTGGAATGAAGCGGACCGTACACGAAATTATCGGCATATCCGTTTTCAACGTAGTAGCGGTAGAAGCCTTTGGCGATGTCGCCGGCGATCACACCCGCTTTAACTTGTTCCACGGTCCAGGAATGAGCCTGACGGCAGAACTGAACGATCTCGCGGCGCTGCCCTTCAAGCTTTCCGAGACAGATCGGATATCCGATCGACGCGGAATAGCCGTCGATCTTCGCTGACAGGTTTAGCTGGACGATATCGTTTTTCCGGAACGTGCGGTAACCGGAACGCGAAATGGCGTGACGCGTCGACGCTTCCGAGAAAACGTACATCGGCAGACCTTCGTATTCCGCGCCGCATTCGTAAATCACCCGCTGCGCGACGCCGACCATCTGAAGCTCGGTCATTCCGGGCTTTATCTCCTTTATGACCTGCTTTGTCGCGATATCGGCGATACGGTATCCCTCGCGCAGGCAGGCGAGTTCGTTTTCGGATTTGATCTGACGGAGCTTTACCATGATATGCCCGGCGTCGATCAGCTCCGCGTCCGGAAACGCGTCTCTTATTTCATGATATATGGTCATAGAGGTATCGAGAAAAGACGCGATCCCTATCCTGAGCGCTTTTCCGGTAACGCCGATGGCTTTGAAAACGTCGTGGAAAGTGTCGGCTTTAAGCTCCGGATAAGACGGATCCGCCCCCTCGCGGTACGCCTTCAAAACGAAGACCCTGTCGAGCTTGCTGCGGTCTTTTCCGAATTCAGCGGATTCCGGACCGACCATCAGCGCCGCCTCTCCGCCGGCGGAGATCGCGACTCCGGCACGCTCGAAAAGCGGCCAGTATCCGGAAAAATAACGCGGATTCGCATAATCAGCTTCGTTGCCGTTCACGATCAGCGCGTCGAGCTTTTCGCTTTGCAGTATCGCGGCGCATTTCTTTACTCTCTCCCAGTATTCGCTGTCCGGAATGCAGATTCTGTTCATTCTGAGATCCTCCTGTTTGTTTTGATTTATTCTTATTCGCAGTAACCCGGAGTAGTATAGAAGGTCACGGCGCGCGGCTCGGCTCTGCCGTATTGAGCGACGACAGGCGTGTCGCTTTCCAGCATGATCGCATACTGCTCGCCCTCGGTCGCCGTATGTGCTCCGAAATCATACTCGCGGTTCGTCCGCAGACAGCGTACGCGCCGCGCCGACACCTCGGATTCAAAGCTCACAGGCTCTCTGTCCTCAAACAGCAGCGTTATCCTGATATGCGCGGTCCTGTCCGTCACGTTCGTGATGATGACCGATTCGTGTCCCGGGATGGCGTTCACGCCCTCGGGAGGCAGCTCCGCGTCCGGGAATATCCATACCTTTTTGCCGTATTCCATACTGAACCTCCGCGCCGCTCTTCGGGCGGCACAAATAAATTCGCAAATCGCCCAGGCATTTTCAATATGCGGCATGAAATGCCGCAAGTGGCGATTTCGCAAGCGTGAGCGGCATAAAGCCGGTCAGAATCAATGCTTGTTTCACGCTGTGCTTCTTATTTGCGTTTCCGCGTTTCGGTCTCATTATACAAAGGGCGCGGATATTCGTCAACATCCGCGGGTTTCATTTTTTTATCTGTGGTTCCCGGTTTTAGAACTGTATTGACAATTTTCCCCGCTCTTGATATAATTTTCTCAAACGTATCTTGAGGAGGGACCGGCGGTGAAAATTCAATATGACGACAATAAACTGAACGCGGTGCTGAGTGATTTTTTCCTTGCCACGAAGATCAACGTCGATTTTCTGGATTCCGACATGAAGGTGATATACAAGAAGGGAAGAAAAACGCCTAACCCCTACTGCCGAGCCATCCGTTCGACCCGTGACGGAAGAAGCGGCTGCGCCGGATCGGACAGAAAACTGCTGCAGGCGTGCCGGGAAAGCCGGCAGGTAGAGATCAGCGAGTGCCACGCCGGTTTGATAGACGCCGCCGCTCCGATAATTCTGGGCAGGGATATCGTCGGATATCTGATCATAGGTCCCATGAGACAAACGAAAAGCTTTTCCGAGATCGAAGCCTGCATCGCCGGTTATCCGGTCCACGGGGAAAAGATGGAAAAGTATTACGGTACCCTGCCGATGTATGACAGGATAACGATCAGCAGCATAGCCAATATCGCGGCGATGCTGGCAAAATACGTTATTCAGGAATCCATGCTCAGACCGACGGACTCGCTTTGGTTCGAGACGGTGCGAGGATATATCGACGATCATATTACGACGATAAGCGGATATAAGGATATCGCCGATCATCTGCATATTTCAAGGAGCACTCTTTTCCGCGATTTTCGAAAATACTGCGGCGTCGCGCCGCAGAGCTTCATTATCGAAAGAAAGATAGAATACGCGAAAAAGCTTCTTATAGAGGAGGACTGTTCGATCGAATCCGTATCGCGGCGTCTCGGCTTCTGCACCCTTCCGTACTTCGGCAGGACTTTCAAAAAATACGTCGGCGCAACGCCGTCCGCGTACAGAAAAAGACACCGGTGATCCATGCCTCTGTCCGCCCGTACGGACAGAGTTTTCTTTTTTTTTTGAAAATGTCTCCCGGCGGGAGACCACGGGAAGATGAAAAAACGGTATCATATCCTCAGAAAGAAAAACGGAGGATAAAACAAATGAAAAAAAACAATACCGCAAAAACATCAAACGACGTCACCGAGCTCGTATTCATAATCGATAAGAGCGGATCGATGGCGGGAATGGAATCCGACACCGTCGGCGGCTTTAACGCCATGATAGAAAAGCAGAAGAAGCTCGAAGGAAAAGCGCTCGTCACCACCGTGCTTTTTTCCACCGAAACGACGATGCTTCACGACAGGATCGATATAAGAGATGTGGAAAAGCTTACCGAGAACGACTACTGCGTTGGCGGCGGCACGGCGCTTCTTGACGCCATCGGCGAAACGGTGGAGCATATCAAAAAGATCCACAAGTACGTGAGGGCGGAGGACGTGCCGTCTCATACGCTCTTCTTCATAACCACCGACGGGCTTGAAAATTCGAGCAGACGCTACGGCAGCGACAAGGTCAAAAAGCTCATAAAGGAATGTGAAGAGAAAAACGGATGGGAATTCCTCTTTGTCGCCGCCAACATCGACGCCGTGGAGACAGCCGGACAAATAGGCATACGTCCCGACAGAGCGGCAAACTATAAGTGCGACAGTATGGGTACCGCCGCGCTGTTCGCCTGCGCCGGGGAGGCGATAAGCTGCGTCAGAAAAAACAAGTCTCTTTCGGGGGACTGGGCTGAAGGTCTTGACGGGAAAAAAGCCTCCGACAAGTAAGACAGGCATAAAACGCGGCAGCCCGGCGCCGCGCCGATCGCCGGGAAAATGAAAAGCCGCCCGGAACGGGGATATCTCGTTCCGGGCGGAGCTTTTTGCGTTTATTTAAGACAAAGGCAAAAACGACCTTTGACGCGCCGTCAGATTTCAAGATCCGCTACGTACGGGCGGTGATCGGAAACGAGCGACTCGGGAATATCGGCGCCCTTTACCGTAAATCCTCTTGTCAGAACGTAGTCGATCTTTCTGTCCGGAGCGTTTGACGGGAAGCTGAATTTCGGCGTTTCGAAAACCTTTGCGGTGTCGTAAAGCTTTTCGAAAAGCGGAGCGAGGATCGGATCCTCCGGCATCATGTTGAAGTCCCCGGCAACTATCAGCGGTCCTTCCGTTTCGCTTACGGCGCGGAGCACCGTCTCCACGGCGTTTTTCTGCTCGCCTTTTGTGAGCCCGAAATGGGATCCGAGCACGGTGAATCCTCCGCACGCGTCAAAAGTCGACCGCAGTATGCTCCTTGTTTCATAGTATCCCTTTTCCGTTTTGTCGGCGGGATCAGGGATGCTTATCCTTTCGGCTTTTATTATCGGGAACTTTGATATTATCGCGTTGCCGTAGGGACCCTTCTTCGGAATGATGAGTGAAGGAGCGAAAAAGCAATGATATCCGAGGATCGCGGCGATCCTTTCCGCCTGGGCGGTGTACTCGGGATCTTCGCCGAAGCCTCTGACCTCGTTAAGAGATATGACGTCGGCGTCAAGCTCTCTTATGACCTCCGCCGCCGCTCCGAGATCTATAAAATGCTCTTTTGACGGAGAAATGCGCCTTCTGTAATCCGCGCCGTGCTGTATGTTGTACGTCATGAATCTTAGCTTCATACTGACCTCCGGTCTTTACGTCATTTTTACGATCCAAACTCGGACCGTGTCGCTGTCATCGTAGTCGTAAACTATGAATCTTCCGGAAGACAGCGTTTTGTTGAAATCCGATAATACCTCGGAAAGCATTACGGGATCGTCGGGATCGATCTTCGCATGGTAATACGAGCGCACGGAATCGCTTGCCGGGAGCATCATGACGTATACGGAGGGTCCGCTGCGCGGTAAAGCCAGAGCGGTGAAGTGCCCGAGCGCTCTCATGAAAACGTCGTACAGATCGTTTTCGTGAAGCACGAGTCCGTAATAGTGGAAATATTCGGCATCCTCCGCGGAAAAGTCCGGAGCGAGACTGTCGAACGGCTCTCTTAAAACGTGGTTTTCAAATATCCGTTTGCTCGAATTGAAATAAAGCGGCTTCTGAGTTTCGCCGCCGTCGCCGAAGGTAACGTCGGTCATATACCATTTTCCGCCGATCATGACGCCGTTCCACTTGTGGTTTTCCGTCTTGCCCGCGGAGTTGGTGGCTTTTCCGGAAAGACCGACGCACGGTATGCCGACTTTATAGCAGAGGTACTGGAACGCTTCGGCGTAGCCTTCACAGACGCATTTCTTTTCCACGAGCGCCGAATAGAGAGTGTACGGATTTGAAACGTTCTTTTCGTACGTCAGGTTGTCGATGAGCCAGTTGTATATGATAAGCTCGGCTTCTATATCCGCGGCGTTCGAGGGTATGCGGGAGAGTATCTCGTTTGCGACCGATTCGATCGAACGCTTCATGCGTATTATTTCGTCCGTCGTATACGCGAGAGTGAAGCGGATCGTTTCGAGAGCGTTTTCGGGACCCGTGACGTAATAAGAGCTTTGGAGCCAGAAGACCTCGGGATGATCGGCGAGGAAGAGCGACACGACCTTTTCGGCGCTCGTCCTTCCTATCTTTTCCGTGAAAGCGGCGTTATCCGATAAACTTTTCACCATTTTTTCGAGGACTTCGTAAGCCGCGATCTCTCCCTTGTCGGTGAGCTTGTTCTTGAAATAGTAATCCTTTTCCGATATCGGAGAAGCCTTGTTTATCTTCACGGGAGAGCTTCCGTATCCGGGAACGTAAGTGTCTTTCCACGCGGGCTTTTCCGTAACGGGCTTGACGGGTTCCTTTGTTTCGACGGGTTCTTCCGTCGTGTCGGGGACCGTTTCGGCAGTCTTTCCGCTTTTTTCGGGACCGTTTTGCGGAGTGATCGTCTTTGCGGGCGACGTGCCGTTTGTTCCCGTCTCCGCCGCGCCCGTTTTGAATATCGAGTCAATAATATCCGGGTCGGAAAGAATGTATTCGATAAAAGAGCACGAGCATAACGACGCCGCGAGCGCGAACGCCAGAAGCAGAGCGGCACAGCTTTTCAGTATCTTGCGTTTCAGCATTTTTATCACCGTTTGTAAGTTATTTTGCCGATGGGCACGGATATATTATACCAAATGTTTGCCGGCCGGTCAATAATGAAGCTATGGTGACCGTAACGAAAATACCGTGCCTGCGCCGCCTGCGCATTTTTTCGTCGGCGGAAATTTTTTTCGAAAAAGGGCTTGACAAACGATAACTTGTGTGCTAAAATTCCACCATAAAGCTATGAGGAAGACAAGCAGAGGATTGCCAATGTCTGCAGAGAGCCGACGGACGGTGCGAGTCGGTGATAAGCAATGCGATGTATCCCTTCTGAGCCGGAGTGCTGAAAATCACAGTAGGTGCTCTCGTGATTCTGCGTCAATGAATAGGGCTTACGGGAGCCTGAAGAGGTGCCGCGCAGCGGCGGCACAATTTGAGTGGTACCGCGGGTATTGATTTGAATGCTCGTCTCAAAGATTTTTTGAGACGTGCTTTTTTTATTTTCATGCAAAGGAGAGGATTTCAATGGACGGACAAGATCGGAAAATGAACGCCGAAACCAGGATAAAGGAGGTCGCGGAGCGCATTATACGCCTGCGCGAGGATCTCGGTATTTCGGTGGAGGAAATGGCCGCCAATACGGACTACTCTGTTGAAGACTACAAAAAATTCGAATCGGGTGAAAGCGATTTCAGTTTTACTTTTATTTATAAATGCGCGAACGTGTTCCACGTGGAGATCTCCGAACTGATGGAGGGAAGCAGCCCCGAACTGCGCGGATATACGGTCACCAGAAAGGGCGAGGGCGTTCCGATCGTCCGCAGAGAGGGATTTGTTTACAACCGTCTCGCCGCAAAGTTCAAACACAAAACAGTTGAACCTTTTCACGTCGTGATCCCGTATTCGGAGGAAGTGCTTTCAAAGCCCCTTCATCTTGCAAGTCACGCGGGGCAGGAAATGGATATTGTGATCAAGGGAACACTGAGCATGATCGTCGGTTCTCACACAGAGATACTTCACGAGGGCGACTGCATCTACTATGACAGCTCCATTCCTCATGACGAGGTAGCGCTGGGCGGAAAGGACTGCGAAATATACGCTTTCGTTATGGCGCCGCGCGGTACGACGGGGATGTCTGAATACCGCGAGCATGTGGCGGAGCATCATTCCACCAACGTCGATAAAGCGGGGCTCATGCATCCGGTAGCCGAGAAATTCGTCACCTGCGAAACGAATGAGGAAGGCATTCTCAGCGCGGTAAATTTCCATGACAAGGATAAATTCAATTTCGCGTATGACATAGTGGACGCGTTGGCGGAAAAATGTCCCGATAAGACGGCGATGATCTACGTCGACGTAAACCATAACGAACGCAGATTCACGTTTAAGGATATAAAGGAGTATTCCTGCCGTACCGCCAATTATTTCAAGTCGCTCGGTATCAAAAAGGGCGACCGCGTCATGCTCGTTTTGAAACGCCATTATCAGTTCTGGTTCTCGATCATAGCGCTGCACCGCATCGGCGCGCTAGTGATCCCGGCGTCGAATATGCTCAAACAGCATGATTTTGAATACCGCTTTGATTCGGCGAAGGTGTCCGCTATCGTTTGTACGGCCGACGGAGACGTCGCGGTCGAGGTGGATCGCGCCGCGGCAAACTGCCCGTCGCTGAATACAAAGGTTATGGTAAACGGACAGCGCGATGGGTGGCACGATTTCAACGCGGAGATGCCGGCGTACGACGCCGCTTTCGCTCGCACCGCCGATACGCCGTGCGGAAACGATCCCATGCTGATCTTTTTCAGCTCCGGAACGTCCGGCAATCCGAAGCTCGTTCTTCACAGCTATCAGTATCCGCTCGGACATTACGTAACGGCGCGTTACTGGCAGAACGCCGATCCAAACGGCTTGCATTTTACGATCTCCGATACCGGCTGGGGCAAGGCTCTCTGGGGCAAGCTCTACGGTCAGTGGATGTGCGAAGCCGCCGTGTTCGTATACGACTTCGACCGTTTCCACGCGGACGATATACTGCCGATGTTCAAGAAGTATAACGTAACTTCGTTCTGCGCGCCTCCGACCATGTATCGCTTCTTCATAAAAGAGGACCTCAGCAAATATGATCTGTCTACGCTGAAATACGCCTGCATAGCCGGAGAAGCGCTGAATCCCGAGGTGTTCTATCAGTTCCGGCGCGCGACCGGTATAAAGCTGATGGAGGGCTTCGGTCAGACGGAGACCACTCTCACGATAGCAAACGTCGTAGGAATGGAGCCGAAGCCGGGAAGCATGGGCAGACCGAATCCGCAGTATGACGTGCACGTCCTTCTGCCGGACGGCACGGAAGCGTCTGTCGGCGAGACCGGCGAGATCTGCGTAAAGCTGAAAGAGGAAGGCGTTCCGGGACTCGCGCTCTGCTATTACGGCGACGAGGAAACGACCGCCGAAACGTGGCGTGACGGATACTATCATACCGGAGATACGGCGTGGGTCGACGAGGACGGATATTTCTGGTACGTCGGCAGAGTCGACGACGTTATCAAGTCTTCCGGATATCGCATAGGACCGTTCGAGATCGAAAGCGTACTTATGGAGCTGCCGTACGTGCTCGAATGCGCCGTAACGGGCGTACCGGACGAGGTGCGCGGACAGGTCGTCAAGGCAACGATCGTTCTGACAAAGGGCACCGTTCCGTCGGATCAGCTCGTGAAGGATATCCAGGAGTACGTAAAGAACGGCACGGCGCCGTACAAATATCCGCGTGTCGTGGAATTCGTTGACGAATTGCCGAAGACCGTCGGCAGCGGAAAGATCCGCCGCGCGGCTATCCGCGAGATGGATAAAGCAAAATACAAAAAATAAAAGCTTTTACGCGCGACTTGGATATCGCGGCTGATTTGAGAAAAAGTGAAGTGTGCGCTCGCCTTGAGCATAGGGCGAGCGCATTTGTTTCAACTCCCGAGATTCGAAAGTCGCCGTGACGGCAGGCGGAAGACAGGCAAATAAGGCGCCATGGAGATACCCATCATCGTTTCGGAACGACAGCGGCATTATCGCCGGCTTACTGCGCCGAAAAAACGCCTGAGGCCCGATATTGTACTTTCCTAATTTGAGGACGGCGATAAGGCGTTTTGTTGTCGTGGAGTGTCATGTTCAGCATTGAAAAAAGTGAAATACAATATTCACAAAATCAGCAATCTTTTTTTGCTGATCACTGTTATACTGTTTACGCTGTCGTCGTGGAAACTCAATGGAGGGTGGTTGGCTGGGGTTTAGGAAGCCGGAGAGGAAGCCGAACGGACAGTGCAGGGAAGAACGCGCCGCTAAGGCGCAGTCTTCCTTGCGTAAGTATAAAGAATCGGAGTTTGTTCAATACAAAGCGTCCGCTTGCGGACGGATAATGATCAAAGGGGGATTTACGATGGCAAAATGTGATAACTGCGGACGGGAAATCGATACAAAGGAATGCCGGATCAAAGATGATATGGGCACAAGATACCGCAATTTTTGTGACGACTGTATTGAAAAACTGAGCGAAGAAGCACAGATCGACGTCCTGAACGCGCAGAAAACCGCACCCGAAAAGGCGGAGCGAATAGCAAAACCGGAAGATATCAAAATGACGACGACTCCTTCGTTTGAAGGATACCGCATCAGGGAATATAAAGGCGTCATTTTTGACGAGACCATCACGGGTATCGGACTCAAGACAGCGTTCAAAAGCTTCGGCGATATGTTCGCGTCCCTTACCGGGGAACAGATGTACGCCGTGACAAGCAGAATAAACGAACTGAAAATTGAACTGATAAACAGGATCAAGGCAAAGGCCGCCGCTCAGGGCGCAAACGCCGTTGTCGGCGTCGACTTTGAAAGCACGATGCCCGGCGGGAACGCAATAATGGTATCGGCAAACGGGACGGCGGTGATCATCGAAAAAATCGAGCAATAAAATAACGAAAAAACCGATAAACGATAATAAAGCAGGGATAAAGGATCGATACGGCCGCTTGTCCCGGCTTGTTTTTTATGAATTTCCGCCGCGGGCGCGGATCAAATTGCGCCGAAAGCCGCCGCACCCTAACGAAACCGGTACGTCAATTTCCGCCCGCGCTTCCCGGATGTTTATATTGTATAAAATCCCGCGAATGGAAGATAATACAAGTATGATCTTTCAGTCAAAGGAGAAAAACAGATGAAAGCAACAGGAATAGTCCGCAGGATAGACGATCTCGGCAGAGTAGTCATCCCGAAGGAGATCAGAAGAACGATGCGTATCCGCGAGGGTGACCCGTCATTGATAACGTTGACACCGACGGAGAAGTTCTCCCTCGCGGTAGAGACCCTCGAAAAGCGGATTTTGAGATAAAAACGAAAGGGGTCAAAAAAGTGGAACAAACAGCATTTGAACGTATGGGCGGTACATATCACCGGGAGGGCGATTATCTTCTGCCCGATCTTGAAGCGCCGGAAGCGCCGGGGATCGGCAAATACGGCCTGCTCCGGCATCAGTATCTCCGCACAAACAAACGGGCGATCTTCGCCGGTCTGCAGATGTCCGGCAAGCTAAATGCCCACCTTGAGCAGATCGACCGAGAGGCGACTGAAATGGAACAGCGCCTCATTACCCAAATCGCCGCCTCCGAAGGCGTCACCGAATCCCTCAAACGCAGCGACCAACTCGCCTGGGTTGGGGCCATAAACAACATCCGCGACCGGGTGGAAGAATCTGTGCTGAACGAGGTGATCTACGCATAACATCACAAAAGCGGAGCCGACATCGGCCCCGCTTTTGTGGTCATCGTTATGAAAGTATATATTCTATTGTTTCTTCATCACTAAACTCGTTTTTTACATTGACATAAGTCTTTCGCTCCTTGCGTTCAGTTCAGTTATCGTCGTAGTAGGCTGCGTTGGCTTCCTTCTTTTAGCAAAAATCAAATATTGTTGAATCAAGTTTATGCTTGTTCATATCGATTGCCTTTCAAAACTCAATATTATACTAATGATAGATCAACAGCATCATTTGTATAAGATTCTTCAACAATGTTTTTGATTTTTACAATTTGCTTGTATGCAGCAGATTTAGCGGTAAAAGCACTTTGCAATGGAGTAAGATAGCTTTCGTCTATTTCAGGCGTTATTTTAGGGATCTTAAAATCGTCAAAAAAATCTGTGCGCAAATGCAGCATTGTTGAAGCAATTACAAACCACTTTTTGAAATATGCATTTCCATATTGACTCGAAAGCAAGAGGAATGTCCAATATCCCTCTTTTTCTGTTCTGGGGTGGTATTTTATTAAACCGCTTGAAATAACTGCCTTTTTATCCTCAAGAATAATTGCCACTTCGCCTGGCTTTCCATCTTTTGCAAACACTATATCTCCAGTTTTGATATTTTGCTCCAATTGAGAAAGAAATGTTTCTGAGCAATAACAGTCAGGTTCGTGATCGATATCATAATTCATAATATCGCTTGTTTTTATAAACGGAACTCCTTCTTCTTGGTAAAATGCACTGCCGATTTCATCACCTTTTGATAGATTATTTGTATCAAAAACAGTGTTTTCTCCAATTTCTTTTATGATGTTTATAGATTCGGAAACGTCATCACGATAGTAATTTGGAGTAAGCATCTCCTTATTAAAGCGGGTCGGTTTAACTATAAAACCAAATTGTGGCAAGTCGGAATATGGTAATTTATAGTTTTCATTAAAAATTTCAATAATAGATTGTATCTTCGCAACGCTTTTATAGTATGTGTTAAATGCCGCAAGGTATTGTTGCATTATAAAATCGTACCGATAATGATAAGGCATTACTCTTAGAGCAGAAATCTTTCCTTGATTTAAAAATTTTTGTTTTGTAATAGAATACGAACCTCTTACTTGAATTCGATTTATACTGGAATTCAAAAAAATTGTAAGAAATGCAGCTTTTTCAGGAGTGTCGGTGTGCAAAACCACACTGTTTTGACTCATATTCATTTCCGTGATTGTAGGTGGACACAAGGCTGCTTTTCCCATAAATTTGCCAGTCATCGTGTATATAATGTCATATGGCTTTGTAATTGATCTTTTCAAACTTTTTTTGTGAAAATTACTGTTGATCAAGTACAAATCATTTGTATTTATAAAGTGGCGAGAAACAGCAGACGTTTTTATGAAAGGAATGCCTTTATCTTTATAAAACAAATATGCTGGAGGCGTTGATCCGCCCGTTACATCGCCTTTTATATATTCAGCAAGCGTTGGATTGTTCTGCAGCTCATCTCGAACAAATAGATAGTCAGGATTATAATTTCGAGGATAAAAAGATGCAGAAGATATTGAAATTGGATTAGTTATAAATATTTTTAGATTTGACATGTTCTACTAATCTCCTTGTAATTTCCTCAAAATCATTGTCGATAACAGGTGATCCATCCTTCATAATGCATTCACCATCATCGTCACGTTTGTAAATCTCTTTTCCTCTTCTGTCGTGTCCGCATGTTTTTGCAATTGCCATAAATGTATCGAATGTTTGAGGCAATCCAGTAGCTTTTTTCTTTTTCAATACAAGAAGCGAAGTTTTTGTATCGGTTGACGGTAAGAATGATTCTACCGGGCAATCTATTATCGCCACAATATCAGCATTGTCCAATATGTATTGACGAACATACTCCAATCCATTGTTTCCCAAGATGCCATCAGGAAGTACTATAGCCATTCTTCCTCCTGGCTTAAGCAAATCTAAGCATCTCTCAATAAAAAGAATATCGGGAGTTCGACTTTCATCTACTTTCTTGGTTTCTATCCACTTTCCATCGGAATTCTGTTCCCATTTATGCCCCAAATGATAGTGCTCAAGTATTTTCTTATCATCAATAACGCATTTTTTGCCAAACGGCGGGTTTGTCATTATAATATCTACTTTGTTCTTTTTGATTTTAGCTGTTATCTTTGTGGGCCATTGAGATAGCGGCGTTAACGAATCAAAATGAAAAATACCAGTATGACCATCATCGCTTAAGACCATATTCATTTTTGCAACTCTTGACAAATCAGGATTAAAATCAATTCCTCTAATGTATTTATCTGCATATTCTCTAAACAAACCAACAACATTAAGACCAGGACGTCTTTTTTCTAACTCCTCATATTGTTGACGAATGTGTTTTAATGCCATAACTAAAAAGCCACCAGAACCACAAGCCGGGTCACATATGGTTTCGTCTATTTTGGGCATAATAACTTCAGTTGCCATTGAAACAATTTCTCTGGGAGTAAAAAACTCTCCGTGTTCACCACGCAAATTTGCACCGACAAAAGTCTCAAATGCAACGCCCTTTACGTCGACATTAGTATCTAATAAAGAGTATTTTTGTAATTCTGCTACTGCAAAACACAAGCATCGATCGTTAAGAAGTATAACATCATTGTTTTCAAAAATATTATCCTCCTGAAACCGAGCTTTTACTTTATCAAAAAGTTCAGATATACGCTCTCTTACATTTTTAATGCCTTGATCGCTTTTTTGTTCATCAGGAGTGATGTAAAAAACGCATTTTTCATTAAAGAGATCTTTTTCATCTTCAATTTTGCAGAATAGAATTTTCAAAATTTCAGAAAAACGCTTGTCTTGGGTTAATCCTTGATTACTAAAGAAATAGTTGTTGCAACGTTTAAAAACACCTTTCAAGTCGGTGCATCTTACAAGATCATTTTTTTGATATTTACCAATAGAATCAACGCTTTCTTTATACTTTGGAATATCGGGAAGCTCCATATAGCGATTGGATTTAGAACTATCTTTGTGATAGTACAGGATTCCATCGCCGTTTGTCCATGTGCCAAACACAGCTGTAGTAGCTGACATATAGCTCCAAAGTTGTTCAACGCCTTCTTTTTCGTCTTTTTTCTTGGTTTCAATAATCCAAAGAATATTATCTTGTGATTTCTCATCATCGCAAAAAACAACAATATCACAGCGCTTATCTGTAGAACCAACCTTTATCGGGTATTCCACGTCAATATGAGATTTTGGGTATCTATAAACGTCCAAGAGAATTCTACAAAACTCTTGCCTTACATATTCCTCGGGCGTTTCTTTTCTGTATTTTCCACTTATTAAACACTTAATTTTACCTTCATCAACAATTATTTCAGACATTGTATTCTCCTCCATTTTCACACGGAAGCAACATATCCTTCCTAAGGAGATGTTGTCCGTTCGATTTCGCTTCTATTTTAGTTTTGCTCAGTATCGTGAACTTGCTCTATGCTATCAAAATCAATCTCCCCGACCACAAAACGAGCTTTAGCGAGGATTTTATCGATTGACGTGCACATTCTTTCCGATACATCTTGATATGCTGAAAGATCTTCCTTGACAAATCGAATTGCCTGATTCATTGATCGTTCAAGACCCATATTATTATCCATCGATTCAATCAAGTTTCCTATTGAACCTTTACTTGAAATTGTCACGTTTTTCATACCATGTAATGCTTTCAAGTAAATTACCAAGGGTTCTTTATTCTCTTCGTTTGCTGCAAAACGATTTTCAAGAAGGCCTAAAGTATTTTTTTCAATCTCATCCCAAAGTTGCGATATTGTTGTGTTATGCTCTTTCAGCTTTTTTGCAAAGGTTTCGATATGTCCTGCAACCTTTTTTGTTTGCTTTCTAACAAATGACGCTGTTCCGCTTCCTCCGGTTTTCTTTACACGCTCAATCTCTTTCGTTGATTCATCTGTCCTCGCTGTCATTTCATTCATGTCAGCGTTCATTGCGTTTATTTCTTCGCTCAGTTTTACTGTACTTGTTTCAATATCACTGAGAAAATCTAAAAAGCCTTTATCTGTATCATCCTCTAAAATGGCTTGTTCTTTTTTAAACCAGTTACCTCCTTCAATGCCTTGCAATGATAAAAAATCATTGACTGGATTACTGTATGCTACAGAACCATCTATAACCCCATTTAAATTGGACCTTAAATATGTAATAAGTTCAGCAAATCTTTTAAAATGCGTAGAGTAATCCTTTGCACGATACTGCTTAAGATCAAAAGGCAATTTTGATAAGTCATCTTGAGTAATAATGATTGTTTTTTTGTTGAAAGTATGCGCTAAACCCAATTCATACATTACATTTGGATTCAATCCGGTTAAATCAGCAATAACTACATCGGCCTCATAAAGGGGTTGTATGATATCCTTCAGGATGTTTTGTTGATTACCTTCGTCTCCTGCATTAGAAAACTCAAACAATTCGGAAAACTCCATCTTTATCATTTCATAGACTTCAAAAAACTCATCTTGAAATGGCATAATTACGAATACTTTTTTCTTTTCCATGTTTTATCTCCTTAGTTTTTCTCTATTCGAACCCACAGGGTATCACGCCGGCTCTGTTTTCGAGTCCGGTGTTTTGTACCTACTTCTCGATGATCGTTCTGTCCAGCAGGAAATCATAGATGCTCACGGTCAGGATGCCGTTATCGTCATACCACGGCTGCGCGGTATCACGGGTGACGATGATTTTCTTGAATGAATCGTCGATCCTTCTGAACGAGCGAGTCTCCTGAGCGCGCTTTTCTTCATCGGGAATTGAATACGCAGACTGAATATAGACTCTGCTTGAACCGAGATTGCAGATAAAATCGACTTCAAGGTACTGCCTAGTGACCGTGCCGCTTTTATCTTTTTCAGCGATCGGCACGACTCCGACGTCAACGTTATAGCCGCGCATACGCAGTTCATTATAAATCACGTTTTCCATTGTATGGTTCTGCTCAAACTGACGAAAGTTGATCCGCGCGTTGCGCAGTCCGAGATCGGAGAAATAATACTTATTCGTCGTGCTGATATACGCTCTGCCCTTGACGTCGTAACGCTTTGCTTCTTCCAACAGATAGGAATCCGCAAAATAGGAAATATACCGTTTGACCGTTTCGGAAGAGATCGTCGATTTTTTTACGCTTCTGAAGGTGTTTTTCAGCTTTTCGGGATTGGTGAGAGATCCGACGGAAGACGACAGTATATTCAGAAGGTCTTCCATTTCCTCCTGCTTGCGCACCTTGTGACGTTTGACGATATCTTTGATATAGATCTCATTGAAAAGCCGCTGGAGCGTCGTCGCTTTATCGCGGTCGTCCTTGCGGAGTACAACGAGAGGGATCCCGCCGTAAAGCATATATTGCGAGAGGCCTTCGTATTTATCGCCTTCCCAAACCGTCATAAACTCAGAGAAGCTCAACGGATTCAAGTGAACCTCATCGCCGCGTCCTTCAAACTCGGTGATGATGTCGCTCGAAAGGAACTTCGCATTGCTCCCCGTGACGTAAACGTCCATGTTTTCACGGCGCAGATATCCGTTCAGCACCGTTTCAAAAGCGTCCATCTCCTGCACTTCATCAAGAAGAAGATAGTACATTTCTTCGTCAATGATCTTTGTGCGGATATACGCCATGAACTTTTCGGGGTTGACCTTTTTATTCGCTTTCTGCAGCTTGATCAGATTCTCGCCGATCAGAAGCAGATCGTCGGCGGAGTCGAAGGCAAAACGGATGATATGGTCGGGATCGACGCCCTCGCCGAGCAAATGGCGGTAAAAAATGTTGTTCAACAGATATGATTTACCGCACCGCCGCACACCGGTGATCACCTTGATCAATCCGTTGCGCTTCCTTGAGATCAATTGATTCAGGTATAAATCGCGTTTGATTTCCATATCCAAACTCCTATCCGGGAAAATTGCAACTCATATTTGATTTCAAGTATATAATAGCACTATTAATCCTATTTGTCAATAGATTTATCTGAGAAAACTGCAACCTAAAACAAAAAATCTTGATATTTACGTGTGTTTTAATCAAATCCATTCTGTCATTTACTCATAAGAGTGATTATAAAGCAATTTTGTCGAGTCACTCGATAAAAATACTATCGTGTATTGTCGAGTCCGAAAAACGTTTGCATTTTTGGATTTGAATTGTCGGTAAATACCGACAACTGAAAAATATACGAACGAATGTTCGGATTTCTATTGACAAATGCGAAAAAACGTGCTATAATATCCACACAACTGAATAAGAACTCTATTCGAGCAAGCGGAGGGAACCTTAACCGGTTGGACTACCAAGCGCCGTGCGAGTCGAAATGATGATGGGATAACTATATCATTCTCTATTCGAACGAGCGCCGTACCGTTAATGGTTGGACTACAGAGCGCCGTGCGAGTCAGAATGATACGGGATGACTGTATCATTTTGGATCCACGGCGTTTTTTATTGCTCGGATAGCTCGCACGACAAAAGAAGTCTTTTCCTCTTGATCGGGAAAAGACTTTTTCTTTTGTCCGATTATTTTCCGGAACATTGGAACAATTCCGCTTTCTCGCCTTGTTCTTTATTCAGGAAAGAAAAATTGAATGACCGTCCGAACGGGATACGACTTTGCCATGACGCCGAAAGGCTGAGCAAGGCGACGCTGCGGTGAGACTCCGGGGCAGGCACAAAAAAACGGCGTTCGGGTAAAGCGGCAAAAAACATATTTGTTAACTGCCCCCACTTTTACAATTAAAGATACTGCGCCCACCTTTTCGGAGACGGTTATCAATATGAATACTGCTCCCACCCAAAGGAAGCCAGGAAAGGAGAGGATGTCTATGATTGCACCTGACTGAACGCAAAGAAAAAATCCGAAAGAAAGGAGGAAAAAACGGATGTCAAGAAAGAAACCACCATAGTTTGTCGTGGAAGAAAGCCACGGCGAACTGAAGGTCAAAGGCGCGCTGCTTGCCAAATACGTGCGGGAACACCTACCGTTCAAGCTGGTGCGCAGCAGCGGGCGGAGCGATCTGCAGGTCTTCGTTTACAAAAACGGCGTTTACCGGCTTTGCGCCCCCGAAACGTTCAAGGGTATCATCAAGCAGTTTATAGCTGATTTTGACGAATCGCTGATCACGATGATCGTCGTAAACGAGGCGTACAACCAGCTTATGACCGATCTAAACTTCTGCAGCATCGAATGTCTGAACGCCGACGAAAGCATCATCAATTTTGAAAACGGCATTCTGAAGGTGACGGCGGACGAGGCGGTTTTACTGCCCCATTCGACGGACGTCCTGTCGACCATTCAGATCCCGTGCAGTTGGTCGATGACGCCAGTCCCCACGCCGGTGTTTGACGACTATCTGAATACGCTGACGAAGGGAGACCGTCAGGTCGCGGATCTGCTGCTTGAATTCATCGGCGTGGCGATCTCCAACGTCAAGGGCTTCCGGATGAAGAAATCGCTGTTTATGGTCGGACCCGGCGATACGGGAAAATCTCAGCTCAAGTCTCTTTGCGAAAATCTTGTCGGTCACGAGAATTTCAGCAGCTGCGATTTCAACGATCTGGAAGAGCGTTTCGGAACGAGCGACCTCTACGGGAAACGGCTTGCTGGCAGCGCCGACGCCTCGCACATGAGCGTGAAGGAATTGAAGACCTTCAAAAAGCTCACCGGCGGCGACAGTATCCACGCCGAGTTCAAGGGACAGAAAGCGTTTGATTTCACCTTCAACGGTCTGCTCTGGCTCTGCATGAACAGCCTGCCGAAATTCGGCGGAGACAACGGGCCGTGGGTGTATGAGCGCATTATGGTCGTCGTCTGCGATAACGTCATTCCGAAGGAAAAACAGGATAAGTGTCTGCTGGATAAGATGTTTGCCGAGCGCGAAGGCGTCATCCAGAAAGCCGTCGCCGCTCTGCAGAAAGTGATCCGCAACGAATACCGTTACGACGAGCCTGCAAGCGTCGCCCGGGTGCGCGACGAATACAAGCTGGAAAACAGCTCCGTCGCCGCGTTCTTTGCCGACTGCGTGTGCCTGCGCCCGCAGAAGAAGATCACCGACTGCTGCACGACCGGCAGAGTCTACAGAGTCTATCAGAGTTGGTGCAAGGACAACAACCACGGGTATTCCGAGACCGAGCGCGACTTCCGCAAAGAGATCTCCCGCCTGATGGGCGGCGAGTTCAAAGACGTCACCGTCAAGCGCAACGGCTATTC